>Ga0136617_10003963_pt1 | contig 13233 bp, 10 predicted proteins | sample AntDrymUQ3222106_2_FD_129672 | JGI IMG/M metagenome (GOLD analysis project Ga0136617, IMG submission 129672) | Polar desert sand microbial communities from Dry Valleys, Antarctica - metaG UQ322 (21.06) | ecosystem: Environmental > Terrestrial > Soil > Desert | place: Antarctica: Dry Valley...
GCTGCATCGGTCAGTTCATGCTGGCGCACCGCTCCCAGCACCAAGGCCGCGTTCAGCGCGACAGTCGTCTCGTGCAGACGAGCGCTTTCGGTCACGTGAATGATGACTCCCACTGGTCCATGGTCCGCGATCACCGGCCACATTGTGTAAGACCAGAAAACGAGATCAGGTTGGGATCGCTCTTCTTCCGTATGGCTTTCGGGTTTTCCGGTGCGGAAAACGTTATCGAGCAGTGCCACGCACACGTCCTTTTCCGGCATGATTTCTCGAAACGGTTTCCCGACGAGTTCCGCCTCGGGTCGCTCCAGCAAGCGGCAAACGGCCGGATTCACATAGCGCACGATGTGGTTCGGTCCTTCCACTGTGGCCATTGCCCACGGCGAGTGTTCCATCAACCCGACGCAAAGGCGCGAGAGGTCCGGGCGCTGATCCGTGGAAAGTAGGTCGGCGGCCATGCTACGCCGTCCCTACTTCGTCGCCTTCGTCGCCTTCGTCGCCTTCGGCTCCGGAGCGATTTCCTCTTCTTGCAAAAGGCGCGGGCCGGTGCGCTTCGGGACTCCCGTAATCAATCCGTGATAATCGGTGCGCCGCGGGTGGATGAGCACCACGCCTTTACCCGTGATGACATATTCGCGGATGTCTTTGCTGTGGTTGCCGCCGCGCATTTTGATCACCACGACTACCTTGCGCAGCTGGCCATCGATCTCCACGTAACGCAGCCGGATAATGTCATCGGTTAGAAACGATACGGTATAATGGCTGAATTGGAGCGCGGTGAATGTATCCTCCACTTCGACCGTGGTCAGGATCGTAACCCCGGCGCCGGTCAGGGCCACAATCATGCGGTAGAGCGACTCGCGAAAATCCTCGCGGAACCCCGGCGCCAGCGCCATCTCAAACCCAACCAGCGAATCGATCACCAATCGTTTCGCGCCGACCCTTTCGACGGCGTCGAGAATCTCTTGCGTGATTTGATCCACCGAAAGGTCGAGCGGCCGCAGATAAAGGGTTTCAAGTAACCCCTTTTTCTGCGCCGCTTTTAATTTCAGCCCGAGACTGTCGGCCCGATCGGTGTAACCGAGCGGGCGTTCTTCGAAGAGGGCCATCACCGCCGGCTCCTTCTTGCTCAGTCCTGCGGCGATAAATTGTGTGGCGAGGACAGATTTCCCCGTCCCCGAAGGCCCCGCGATCAGGAGACTGTCGCCTTCGCGAATGCCTCCGTTCATCATTTTGTCCAACTCCGGAGTGCCGATGGAAAGACGCCGCCCTTCCCCCAACGGATCGATCTTCTTGCTGTCCAACCCAAGGGTGCGCGAGAAGGCCTGCAAACCGGAACCGCGAATGTGGAAGGTGTGCAAGCCCGGCACCGAGGCCTGCCCGCGCAGCTTGAAGATTTGCAGTTTTCGCACCACAGAATTTCTCTCCGTCAGTTGGGAAAGCCAGAAGAGACCATCTACGATCGTGAAGAGCGGATTGTCACGCATTTCATCCGGGGCATACTCGCCCACCAGGAAGGAGGTGGCTTCCCAGCTGGAGAGAAACTGGGCGAGCCTCTGGATGAAGGTTTGCATCTCCAGTTCGCTCGTGTCGGCCACCGCTTTGCGGATCACGGTGCGAAAAGAATCGACGACCACGATGCCTGGGTTGGTCGTCGTGACTTCCTGGATGATCGCCTCCAGGACCTTGTCCAAACTCTTCCCCAGGACCACGTCGGACAGGTTGATAAACCGGATCGCCTTGCCCAACTTGGAGCCGTCGAAAAAAGAATACTGCTGTTGATGGCGCAGCATTTTCATGGCGGGCTCCCCGAGGACGGTGAAATAGATCGCCGGCTTCCGCACCGTGGCATTAGCGAAAACGATCTGGTGCGCCAGGGTAGTTTTGCCGCAACCGGGCGGCCCCGCGATGATGTTGAACGAAAATTCCGGGATGCCGCCGCCTAAAATTTCGTCTAAACCGCGCACCCCCGTCGGAATCTTTTTGATCGTGACCGTGGCTACCTTGGCCTGCGGGCTTGCCGCTTTTTTGATCTGCGGTCGTTTCGCCGCGTTATTTCTTTTCGTCAACGCTTACCTCCTTTTGTAGACTTCCGCTTATTCGGCGGGAATTGCGGCCACACGTCGCCCACGATTCGCTCCGTCAAATGTTCTCCGATGAACACCACCAGCAGGTCGAGAATCCGGGCCAGCAGCACGAGACGCCCCTCGGCGACAGCGGAATGGTCAAATTGCGCTTCCAGTTCGGTCAACCTCTCTAGCGCGCCCTCTGCGTTGACGCGGACCGCGCGGAGCGATGGAACTTCCGCATTAGCTAGAGCGAGCGCACGCGAGACGAGCGCATTCACGCCGACCTTTCCCATCAGGCTCGCCAAATGCGGATACAGCTTCTCAAAAGCCAGAAACGCGGCCGGGTCATTTACCTCCGAAGAATGATCCTTTCCCGCTTCATGAGCAATGAGGCGCTGAGACCAAACCCGCATCTGTGGACTCGCTCGATTCATTTAACCATTCGGAGGCGTCGGAAGTTCGAAGCCGCGATGAGAAGAAATTCCTTCTCTTTCTTTAATGAACCGTATGGGGCGCTCAAAATGGAAGCACATTTTATCGGTCATCCCTGAATAAGTAACCGAGCCCGAACGCGACGCAAGATAAGCGAAGTGGTCGATGCATGTCACTCGGCACCAGAAGTATGAGACTCTCGACGAAACATCCGGACGCTCTCTAGACGAGACCCTCGCGCGCCGCATAGCGGGCCAGTTCCGCATTCGAGTGGACGTCGAGCTTTTGCATAAGACGCGTTCGGTAGGTGCTGACCGTTTTGAAACTGATGGAAAGATCGGCGCCGATTTCTTTTCCACTTCGTCCGGCTACGATCATCCGCAGGACTTCGAACTCGCGCGCGGAGAGTGTTTCGTGCGAATGAGGCTCTGTCCCTTTTTGCACGCTGCGAGCGAGACTCTCCGCGAATTTTTCACTTACGTATCGCCCTCCCGCCAGAACCCTTTCCACGCCCCTGACGAGCTCAGCCGGAGAATTTGTTTTCGAGAGATACCCCGCCGCTCCCGCCCGCAAAACCCGAGTCGCAAATTGCTCCTCGTCCTGTGCACTCAAAACCAGGATGGGGGTTGCCGGGCAACACTTTTTCAGATCGCCCAGGATATCCAGGCCGCTGCGTCCCGGCATGCTGATATCGAGCAGGATCAGGTCCCACGGCGATTGGTTGCAGGCTGCATCCACCGTTTCCGGGGCGTCTCTTGTCTCGGTAAAATCTGCCTCGAAATGACGGGAGAGAACTTCTTTAGTCCCCGCTCGGACCAGCGCGTGATCGTCGGCCAGGAGGACTCGCAACCGATGACCCCTCATTCCTTCGGAACCTCGACAATGACGGTTGTTCCACGCCGGGACGCTTCGCGAAATTCAATTCGACCGCCCACTCCCAAAGCTCTTTCACGCATGCCGATGATGCCCAGACCCAATTCCGCCTCGCCCTTGTTCGGTCCGATTCCCCGCCCGTTATCAGTCACCTCCAGGCGCAGCGCATCTTGACGGGCGCCCAGCTGGATCGTGACCTCGCTCGCTTCGGCGTGTCGAATGACGTTCGTCAAAATCTCCTGGAAAATGCGAAACATGGCCGTCGCACGTTTCGTTTCGATCGAAATCGTTTCCGCGGGCAGATCCAGATTGCAAAAAATACCGTTTCGCGCTTCGAAATCCCGCGCCGCCCATTCGATGGCGGCGACCAACCCGAGTTTATCCAGGACTGCTGGCCGCAATTCCGTGCAAAGCTTGAGCGCGGTCTCCAGCGTTGATTCTATCGCGGCGGACATCGACTTGATTCGCGCTCTCAGTTTCCCATCCTCGTCGCACGCCCCGCGTCCCCGGAGGTCGAGGTCTAGCGCGGCCACATCCATCTTTAAGGCTGTCAGAGCCTGGCCCATCTGATCGTGAATCTCACGGGCGATTCGGGTCGCCTCCGCTTCGCGCACGGTCACGAGGCGATCGGTCAGGGCACGCAGTTGCGTTTGGTTGTCGCGCAGTTTTTCTTCGGCGTCCTTCCGGTCGCTGATGTCCGTAATCGCGGCGATCCTGCCAATGACGCGTCCGTCACTGTCGTGCAGCGGCGTGTTCGCCATGAGGGAACAAAACTCCGCGCCGTCGCGTTTCAGGACAACCATCTCACCGACCCACGCTTTGCCTTCTCGAAGCTGCGCCATGACTTCGCGGACCTGCCTGCGAGCGACGTCCGGCACCACCAGCTCGAGGAGATTGCGCCCAAGCACCTCCTCCTCCTGCCAGCCGAAAAGAACCTCCGAGAACCTGCTCCAAAAGATGATCCGGTCTTTCAAGTCGACGACGGCCACGGCCTGACCGATGCAGTCCAGAATCTGCGAACGAAGACTCTTCTGGTCGTTCCCGCCTCGAGTACGACCCTTCGGTCCCGCGGACGTGGGTTTATTACTCGGATCGATCATCGCTCCAAAAGGAAGCGCGCCCCCCGCTCCTGCGGCCCAGTTCTCACGACGCCCGCTCGCCGGTCTCGACGAATGCCATCGCCGCATCGTCCATTAACCCGAAAACGTTCAGCACGCACCCATTACTATGGAGTTAGTCGGGCGTTGTTTCCCTCGCCCCACAGTCCCCGGCAAGGCGAGACACTTGTCTTGCGACGACGCGCCGACGTTCTATCGGGCCCGGGTCAGTAGTTGCCGCAGCCACCTCACGCACGAACGCTGCTCTTAAAGGGGGATGAGCGAAGCCCACATCGGTCCGGCTATTCTGCTGGCGGGTTTACTGGCCTGTGTGTCCGCCACACACGCCCAGACGGCGCGACTTGCGGAACCGACGGGCGCTCTCACGCTATCCACGCAAAGCCAGTTGTCGGTCGACACAGGATTCGCTCTGGCTCTCGGAATAAACGCGACGTCCGTTCCGTTGGATAACGCGGGCGCGGGCTACGAAGCCATCGCGTCGCGCATTAACCCTCTCCCATTCGCAATCCACAGCACCGCCCTTCGTTTCGCCGGAGACCCAAGCGAAAGTCTCGCTTTCGGAGATATCACGCCCGTGCCGGAACCTTCCACATGGCTAGCCGCGTTTTTTGCGTTCACTCTTCTCGCCTGGCAACAGCGTCGCCGCTTCCGTTTTGGCCGTCCGGCCAACTAACAAACACTCAAACGTATCTATCTATTATGAGCAAAACGCGCATCCTGATCGTCGACGACGACCCAAACCTCTCCCGCCTCGCAGGCATGATCCTCGAAAGTTCAGGGCTCTACGAAGTCATGATTATCAATCAAGCGCTTCGCGCTTTGCCCGCGGCGCGTCAGTTTCAACCTGCCGCGATATTGCTCGACGTAGACATGCCTGAAAAGAGCGGCGGCGATATCGCGCGAGAAGCGGCGGCCGATGCGCAACTGCGGCATATACCGGTCCTTTTCCTGACCGGACTCGTCAGCAAAACCGAGGCGGGAGAAAATGTTTATGAAAGCGGCGGGATGAGATTTCTCGCAAAGCCGGTCGAGCCGGCGCTGCTCCTCTCCTGCGTGGCTGGATTAACCCAGCAAAAAGTCGCCGCTTAAAACTGACGCGCTCCTCCTGTGGAGCGTTACACCATGGACGAAGCTACGCTAAAGGGCGCCAGGATCCTGATGGTGGATAATGAGGTCGGGAACACGTGCCTGATGACGAACTTCCTGCATCGCATCGGCTACTCACAGCTCGAAAGTCTGAATGACTCGACAAAGGCTTTCGAAAGAATCGGGAGCTTTGCGCCAGATCTCATTCTGCTCGACCTGGCTATGCCCGGCTTGAACGGGTTCCAAATCCTGGAAGGCATACCGCGAGCTCGTTCCGCGAGCGACCAGGTTCCTGTGCTCGTGATCAGCGGCGATGCGACCGCGGAAAGTAAAAGACGCGTTCTCCGGGCGGGCGCGACTGACCTCCTGGCGAAGCCATTCGATGCGTCAGAAGTCTGCATGCGCATCCGCAATTTGCTGCAAGCACGCTTTCTGCGGTTGGAGATCAAGGAACAGAATCGCCTCCTGGAAAAACGCGTGCGGGAACGGACCTGCCAGCTTGAGCAAGCGCTGCAAGATCTGCGCGCGGCCCAGCAGCTGACGTTGCAACAGGAACGCTTGAGCGCGTTCGGCGAAATGGCAGGCGGCGTCGTGCACGATTTCAGCAACGCCCTCATGTCCGTCATCGGCTACAGCGAAATGCTGCTGACAAATCCCACCGCGCGGGCCGATGAAGCGACGGCACTGGATTATCTGCGCATTATCAATACCGCTGGTCGCGATGGTGCCCACGTCGTGAGCCGGCTCCGTGACTTTTATCGTCCCCGCGGTGCAGGAGACCTCTTCGAGAAGCTCGATCTGAATGAAATCGCGCGGCAGTCGATCGCACTCTCGCGGCCGCGTTGCCAGGATCGCTCCGACGGAGCTGTCGTGCTCGCGACTGACCTCGCGGACACTGCGACTGCGATGGGCATCGGAGCCGAGCTGCGCGAGGTGCTCACCAATCTGATTTTCAATGCGGTGGACGCCACGTCGGGTGCCGGAGTCGTCACGGTCCGCACTCGACAGCTGGAGGAAGAGTCGATCGTGGAGGTGCAGGACACCGGTATGGGCATGACCGCGGAGACAAAGAACCGGTGCCTCGAGCCTTTCTTCACGACCAAGGGCGAAAAGGGCACCGGTCTCGGTCTTGCGATGGTGTTCGGAATCATCCAGCGCCACCAAGGCAAGATGGAGATTGAAAGCGAGCCAGGGGAAGGAGCGGTTTTCCGCATTCGGCTTCCACTGCTGCAGCAATCTCCGGCGGCAACCTTGGTCCCCTCCCCGTCCGCACCGCAACCGAACGAGGCAGCAATCCATCGCGGGGTCGCTCCCGTTATTACTGTTCCCGTTGGGACGGCGACGAAAGCCGCTTCAGTCAGTTCGGGTCGGCTCGCGTTGGCTGATTAGCGAAGTGCCGCTGGGCCTGCGCTCAGGCAGGCCGTTTCCACAGCTCCAAGTCGTGGAGCGCGTGCGCGTCGACCCTAGCGCAACGCGGGCTGACCTTGGAGGTGTGCGGCGACAGTCTGTGCGAGCCGATCGGGAAGATACGGCTTGGCCAGGAAGACGTGTTCTTTCTCGCGTTCGAAATCCGATCCGAATAACTCGGCGCTGTAGCCACTGGTGAAAATGACCTTCAGGTCAGGTTTCTCCACGATGAGCGTGTGCGCCAGCTGCCGGCCGGAGATGGAGTCGGGCATCACGATGTCGGTGAGCAACAAATCGATCTCATCGCGATGGGCGGCCCAGATCTCCAGGGCGATGCGGCCATTGGGAGCAGAGAGCACGCGGTAGCCGAGCGCACCGAGCGCTTCGCTCACGAACTCCCGCACCATTTCTTCGTCTTCGACGACCAGAATGGTAATGCTCTCGGTAGGCGCCCCGGGGACGGGAGGACCGTCAATCTTCTCAAGCGCGGCGACGATGCCGTCTTCGCTCAGTGGGAAAAATGCACGAATAGCGGTGCCGCGCCCTGGCGCGCTGTCCACTTCCACCCAACCACCGTGCTGCTTGAGTACGCCGTAAACCGTGGCGAGACCCATACCCGTTCCTTCACCGGGATCCTTGGTAGTGAAAAACGGCTCGAAAATTCGACCAACCGTCGCGGCATCCATGCCGTGGCCGGTGTCCTTCACCGCGAGGCAAATGTGCGCGCCCAGCTGAGCTTCGGGATTGCGCGCCCGCGCCGCTTCGTCTATTTCGATTCGACTGGTGGTGAGGGTCAACTTTCCGCCGTCGGGCATGGCGTCGCGCGCATTGAGCGCCAGGTTCATGATGACTTGATCGACATTGCTCGGGTCGGCAAAAATCGGTTCCAGATCCGGAGCGAGCTGCATGTCGAGCGCGATATGTTCGCCGATCAGACGGCGCAGCATGGCGACGGTCTGCTCGACAATTTCGTTGAGCGCTAGAGCGCGGCGCTGGATCATCTGCTTGCGGCTGTAGGCGAGAAGCTGGCGGGTCAAAGCCGTCGCGCGTTGCGCGGCCCGCTCAACCTGGGTGAGGGAAGCGGCGAGTTTTACATCGAGGCGCGGATTGCGCAGCGTCAGCGAGGTGTTTCCAAGGATGACGGTGAGGATGTTGTTGAAATCGTGCGCCACGCCGGCCGCGAGGCGGCCGACCGCCTCCATCTTCTGCGCCTGGCGGAGTTCGTTTTCCAGCCGCACGCGGTCGGTGATATCTTGCAGGATGAGAAGGTGGTAAGGCGCGCTGCCGAGCTCGAGATTTTCTGCGGCGACAAGGACTTCGCGTTTTTCTCCGGCGGTGGTGCAGATAGTGGCTGCGAGATTGCGGACAGCTTGTCGAGCCGCGAGTTCGCTGCAGATCGTCGCGGGGGTGGCGTCGTCGGCCCAGAAAGTCGCGCCTGCGAGCACTTCGTCGCGCGTCGCACCGATCATTTCAAGGAAGCAAATATTCGCGTCGAGACATGCTTTGCCGTCAGGCCGTTGGATGGCCATCGGGACCGGGCTGCCGTGAAAGGCCTTCGAGAAGCGCTCTTCGGAACCGCGCAATGCATCCTGCGCAGCGGTCCGTTCTGCAACTTCACCGGTTAGCCGAGCGTTAGCTGAGCGCAGCTCCGCGGTGCGCTGGTTAACCAGTGCGTCGAGTTCCTCCATTTGCCGGCGCGCGATCTGGGTGAGCTGCCACTTCTTCGAGAGCGCGTGCGCCATTTGCAGCACTTCCACATTATCGAAAGGCTTTTTCAGCACGAGCATGTGGTCGGTGTTGCCGACCGTCTTCGCGATCTCGTCCCAGGAGTAGTCGGAATAGGCGGTGCAAATGACGATTTGAAGGTCGGGAAATTCCTTCCAGATCCGGGAGATCGTCTCAATGCCATCCCAGCCCGGCGGCATTCGCACATCTACGAAAGCGACTGCGTAAGGTTCGCCACGCGCAATCGCCTGACGCACTTTTTCCAGGCCCTCCTGGCCTTGAAAAGCGGAGTCGAGCTGGAACCTCCAGGCCCGCGAAGCATCAGCAGTGTCGCCAAAGAGCGCAGCTTCGTCGGCGTCGAGTTCCTCGGCGAGTCGGGCATCGGCCGGCCCTAGGATTTTTCGAAAGTCTTCATGGATCGATGGATTGTCATCGATGATGAGGATTCGGTGGTTGGTGTTTGGTTCCAAGGTGAATGGTTCAATGTTCATGCGTCGTCCGGTTTGTTGCTGGCGAAGGGAAGTTCGAGAGTGAAGGAGGCGCCGTGGCCGGGGCCGTCGCTGGCCACGCTGAGCGCGCCGCCCATGGATCGCGCGGCGAGCGCCCCGCTGTGCAATCCGAAGCCATGACCGTCTTCGCGGGTGGTGAAGCCGTGCGCGAAAATGCGGGTCAGATTTTCTGGTGAGATGCCGATGCCATTATCCGCGACGACGATACTCAGGCTGCGCTCGTTTGCGGCCGAGATGGAGATGGCGATCCGCTTGTCGGTGCGATGCACTTCGTCGAGTGCGTACTTCGCATTGCGGATGAGGTTGATGAGAATTTGCAGGACTTTGTGCCGATCTACCCGGATGAGAGGCACCGCGGCGAAGTGCCGCTCGACTTCGACGCCGTGGCGCTCGAAGGCGCCGATATTCATGGCGATGGCGTCCTCGACCAGCTGATGGGGAGGCAGGTTTTCGAAAACGCCGCTGACCTTGGCGTAACTCTGCTGCATGGCCACGACTTCCTTGATGTGCTCGATGTTGCGCCCGAGCTGATCGATCTCGCTGAGCAGTTCGGCGTTCTCGGCCACAAAAAATTCTCCGAGCTTGGCGAGGTAGCCGGGCAGCTTCTGTCCGTTCACGTCGTTCGTGAGATAATCGGCGAGGTCGCCGTTGCGCGAAGTAAGAAGGGCGGCCGCTTTGGCCAGCTTGGGTGCCTTCGAGCGGCGCAGCTTTTCCACGACCAATCCGGCGGAAACATTAACGCTGTTGAGAACGTTACCGACATTGTGCAGGACGCCGGTAGCGACTTCTGCCATGCCGGCGAGGCGCGAGGTTTCGAGCAATTTCTGCTGTGAAAGGCGGAGGGCTTCCTCGCCCTGGCGTCGCTCGGTGATGTCGCGCATCACGCTCGAAAAATATTCCACTTCGCCGTCGGAGTTCTTGTGCGCGATGAGCACCTGGGAAACAAAGATCTCCTGATTGTCGCAGGTAAGAATGGCGGTCTCCCCGTTCCATGAACCGTTTCGCACGGCGCTGGGCAGCCCTTCTTTTTTAATAATCTCGTCCGCCCATTCCGGGTGAAAATCGAGAATCTTTCTTCCCGCGATGTCTTTGTCCTCAGCCAACCCGAGAAATTGTCGCCCAGATCGATTGACGTAGAACGGCGTGCCGCCCGGATCAGCGCTAATAACAATATCCGGCGTCGCTTCCAGGATTGCGGTCAGGCGGGCCTGCGCGGCTTCTGCGCGCTTGCGTTCAACAATCTCGCGCTGCAGCGCCTTCACTTGTTCTTCGAGTTCCCCCTGCGCGCCGAGAAGCGCTTCGTCCTGCGCCTGGATCTGCGTGAGCATTTGATTAAAGGCATCGGTCAGCACGCCCACTTCGTCTCCACACACTTTCTCGGCGCGGACGGCGTAATCCTTATCGACCGCGATGGTGCGCGCGGTGCGGGCCAGCTGAAGAATGGGGGCCGTGATGAAACGTTGGAAGCGGCCGGAAAGGACAAAGGCGAGGAGAAGCGAGAGAGCCAGGACCAGAGTGAGAATGCCGGCGTAAAGCTTGAGCAGTTGCGAGGACATCTCGGAAAAATCCGCGTGCAGAGAAAGTGTTCCTTCGCGATTCCCATCGCGCATCACTGGCTGCGCGAGGAAGACGCGATGACCCTCGACTCGGAAGCCCGCGTCCAACGTGGCCATCTTGTCATCCTGTTGCGGCCCGAACTCAGCGAGGCGCTGTCCGTTCATGAGTTCGAGGCGCGCGCCGATGACTTGAGGCATTGTCTTCAACCCGGAGAGCGTCTGACTGGCGGCGTCCTCGTCGCCGAACATCATGGCGGCGGCACTGTTATGCGCGGTGATTTCGCCAATGACGGCAAGCTCGTGCGTGAAGTGCTTCTTGGTGGTGTAAGCCTGGAAAGCGAAGAGAGCGGCGCACGCGAGCAGCAAAGCAGCGCTGGAAATGAACAGGATGACAAAAGTTATCTTTTGTCGAATGGGGCGATCGCGGAGCGGTTTCATTTTCAGGTTAGTTGACAACGTTCGCGATATTGAGCAGCTGAGAGCTAATTTTGAGCCGCGCCTGCCGAGCAGCGCCGGAATTGACTTCCACGCCCAGGCGACTTTGCCGCAGGGCGAAGCCCAACATGCCGCCTGCGCTCGCAAAACCTTCCGATTCTCCCACGATCAAAACCGGCCGGCCCTGCAGCGCTGATAAGAGGTCGGGCAGCTTGCGCTCTTCGGAGGCGCTCACAAAAATCATCTGGCAACCACGCTGTCCTGCGCTATCGCCTGCGCTGAGGTAGCGCACTTCGAGCTGGCGCTCGCCAGTACGTTGTCCCTCGAGAATACGGTCGAGCCCTCCGCCAAAAGGATCGCGACCGACGATGCCGATGACAAAGGATGCCTGCGGGTTGGCGAAAGCAGAAGCGGGCCATTCCACAAACTTCGTGAACTTGAAAAGATAAGCGGCTTTCACGTCGTACTCGGACTCGGCATGAGCCTGCGGCGTCAAAAACGAAGCGAGCGCGAGGATCGAGCAGAGCGCGACCTTCACTCGCCGGTATCTGGGTGGAGAAGCAATCATCGCCGGACTAGAACTGATACCCGAGCTTGACCCTGAACGTCCGGCCATCCTGCGAGATGGCGTCCTGAAGATTCTCCAGCCCGCCCGGCGTGGAATATTTCTGGTCGAGGATGTTATAAACCGAGACGGAAAATTCGACGTGAGGTGCGAGGTTGCGGCTGTAAAGCGTGCCGTTCAGCATCCAGATATCGCTCGTGCGGGCGCGCTCCAGGGTGAAACGTTCGCTCGCATAAAGCAGCTCGAGGCTCCCGAAAATTTTGTCGCGGAAAAGCGGCACGCTCACCTGCGTTTTGACTATGTCCGACGGCGAGTTCACGAGGCGCGATCCATCCGTCAGGCTTTCCCCTTGCTGATGGGTGTAGCTGGCGCGTAGGAGCAGGCCGTTGTCCCATTTGCCTTCAATCTCGGCTTCGGCGCCGTGGACATGCGCGTCCGCTGCGTTCGTGAAGCTGACGAACCCAAACTGATCCGCGGTGATATCGATCAGGCTGAAAATTTCATTCCGAAAGAGCGAGACGGCCGCACGCCAGTTGGTCAGGAAATATTGCTCGAGCACCGCCTCATAAGTCCGGATGGTTTCCGGTTCGAGGGCTGGATTCGTGCGCTGGCGGAATGACGTGTAGTCGAGCTGATAGATGTTCGGCGCGCGAAACGCTTCCCCGTAGAGCAGTTTGATCGTCGTATTTTCCAACGGCTTGTAAGTCAGCGCCGTGCGCGGGTTCACCGTGTTACCAAAGCTGTCGTAATGATCCCAGCGCAGACCCGCGGTCAGACTGAGCTGCCGCGTGATGTCGAGATGGCTATCCGCATAGGCGCCAATTACCAACTGCTCGCTCTGCACGTCGAGATAGCTGTTGAACGGCTCCGCATCGTAATTGCGCTGCCGGAGATCGAGGCTGTGCCGGACTTCCGCGCCAGTCGCAAGGCGCAGGCTCTTGAAGAAGGTGCGGCTCACTCCGACCTCTGCACCCCACCAGCGCGCGCTTGCCGAGTCGACGTTCACCACCCGGCCAAAATCGTAATCGTAGGGAGCGCGCCCCTCGAAATCGAAAACATCGAAGTAGGCGCGACCGGTGAGCGACCATCCATTCGATGTCTCGTGCAGATAACGCAGCTCGGCGTAACCGCGGCTGTTAACCGCGAGGTTCGACGCGTTGAACACCGAGGCCGACGGAGCGGTCGGCACGCCCTTGTCACGCGAGATATAGCCGCCCTGCAGCGTGAAATCGCCGAAGCTGATCTTGCCAAACGTGGACCAGGAGTCGGTCGCGTCGCGGTTCAACGCCACGCCGTTATTCGTCGCCGGGCCATTGAATTCCTTATAAAAAAGCCGCTCTGGTCCATCGGAAAAAGAGGCGCTCGCCGAAACGAGATAATCCAGCCCGTTGGCGAGCTTTTTCCCGAGCGTGACGCGGCCAGTGTAGGTGTCGAAGCTGCCGGCGCTGGCGCTCGCTTCCA
>Ga0136617_10003964_pt1 | contig 13228 bp, 8 predicted proteins | sample AntDrymUQ3222106_2_FD_129672 | JGI IMG/M metagenome (GOLD analysis project Ga0136617, IMG submission 129672) | Polar desert sand microbial communities from Dry Valleys, Antarctica - metaG UQ322 (21.06) | ecosystem: Environmental > Terrestrial > Soil > Desert | place: Antarctica: Dry Valley...
AGGAGCTCGCGCGTGTCGTCCTCGTCCGCCCACCGGCCCTTGAGCCCGGACGCGATCTTGATCAGGCCCAGGTCGCCGACGAGGCCCAGATCGAAGCGCCCGAGGCCGTGGATCGCGATCATCCCGGCAGACCACGGCCCGAGGCCGCGCTCGCGCTGGATCCGGGTGGCGACCGCTGGGCTCGGGACGTCGCGGAGGCGCTCGACGTCGGTCTCGCGGGAGAGCCGGACGAGCGCGTTGGCCTTGCGGCTGACCAGGCCTTGACGCTCGAGCTCCGCCGTCGACGAGGTGGCGAACGTCGCGCGCGTGGGCGGGAGGCAGAGCTCGGCGTGCCGCGGCGCCGCGAGGCGGAGCAGCCTGGCCTCGAGGAGTCGAGCCGCCCTCGCCTGGATCAGCTGGCCACAGACGGCCTTCAGGAGCGCGTGGGTCACCGTTGCCGCCCGAAGCGGCCGCAATCCCCGCTGCGCCCGGATCGTCGGGCCGACGAGCGGGTCGGAGCCGAAGCGGGCGAGGAACTCGGAATGGTCGTCGTCGACGGCGAGCATGAATCGGAGGTGCGCGAGCGCCTCTTCGGGCGCGGGGCTCTCCAGCCAGACGGCGAGCGGCCCGTGCGTGCGCTGCGAGACCCGGGCGAGTGCGGGCGCGCCTCCAGCCTCGAAGACGAGGGTGAGCACGCCGTCACGCCAGATGCGCGTCGCGTCGCTGCGCATGCGCGCCGAGTCGGCCAGTGAATAAGGGCGAACGGGAGCGAGCGTCGTCTCGAGCACCACGCCGCGAGGCTATCGCGGCGGGCGGCGAGCCGGTCTCCCCCGTCAAACTGTGCGCGGTGCGAATTCTCGTGGTGCTGACCCAGCCGCCGTTGCCGGAGGGCGGTGCCCCCGGGCGCTGCGCGTTGGGCTTGCTCCGCGGCCTCGTCGGGCACGGCTTCGACGTCCACGCACTCGCCGCCCGCCAGTCGTTCTCGGTTCCAGGGGAGCCTCCGGAGGACCTGCCGGTCGACGTCGTCACCATCCCGCCCGAAGAAGCCGGCCGGGGGCGGCTGGAGCGGCTGCGCCGGCCGGGAGGCGAGCTCGCCCGTGGCATCTTCCTCGAGCGCGTGCGGGAAGCGGCTCGCGAGTCCGACGTGGTTCACCTCGAGGAAACAGAGACGGCCTGGTGCGATCTCGGCGTCGAGCGGCCGTCGCTCGTGCACCTCCACTACCTGGTTCGCCGCGACCGGACGCTCGGCCTTCCGGTGACGCGCGACGCACGTCACGCGCTCGAGCTCGCTCTGGCCGAGCGCGCCGCGATCCGGCGTCATCGCTTTCTCGTGGCCAGCTCACCGCTCGTCGCCGACGGATTGCGAAAGGCGTCCCCGCGGGCCGAGGTCGTCGTCGCCCCGCTCTCGCTCGACCCCGAGCTCTACGAGGCAGCGCCGCTCGACGGCCCTGCGGTGGCGGGGATCATCGGCACCGCCACGTGGCCGCCGACCGCGGCGGCGATGCTGCGGCTCGGGACGGAGGTGTGGCCGGAGATCCGCCGCCGCGTCCCGGAGGCGTCGCTCGCCGTGGCGGGTCGCGGGACGGCCTCGCTTCCGGGCCTCGAAGACGGAACGGGGATTGAGCTCGCAGGCGAGGTGGGGTCGGCCCGGGAGTTCCTGCGCGGCCTTTCCGTGCTCGTCTTTCCGCTCGAGCGGGGGAGCGGGATGAAGGTCAAGGTGCTCGAGGCGATGGCGAGTGGGCTGCCCGTCGTCACGACCCCGGCCGGCGCCGAGGGAGTGCTGCGAAACGACGGGGTCGTGGTCGAGACCGACCCTCGGCGTCTCGCGGCCGCAGCCGCCTCGATCCTCCGCGATGCCGGGGAGCGGAAGGAGCGCGGGGCCGCCGCCCTGCGCGCGTTCGAGGAGCGTCACACGCCGGAGCCGGCGACCAGGCCGCTCGCAGAGCTCTACCGCCGAATCGCCTCGTGAAGCGTCGTTACCGGCAGGAGGTCGAGCCGGAATCGGTGAAGCTCTTGCCTGCCTCCGGCGTGAACCTCCAGCTGTAGCCCGTGAGGCCCAGGACGAGGCGGAGAACCCCGAACGTTTCGTTGTTCCGGACCTCGGAGTTCGGGGGCGGCGCGAGCGGGAGGAAGTGGTGGTGGTTGTAGCCACCCGTTCCGACCACGAACTGCCGCACGCCGCGGGCATCTGCGCGCCCGTCCGGATCCTGTGGCGCGAAGCGCTCGTAGATGTGGTCGTGGGCGGTCAGCAGCACGTCGGCCCGGGCTTCGTAGAGCGCTCGGTAGAGGGCGCCGACCTCGACCGGCCTATTTCTCTGGTAGCTCGAGGAGAAGCGAGGGTGGTGCCAGTACGCGAGCGTGCAGGCCGCACGGTTTCGCGCCAGGTCCGCCCGCAGCCAGCGCTCCTGGCTCGACCCGGCCTCGCAGCCACCGACCCGGTCGCAGGCGGAGTTGAGCGCGATCAGGTGCCAGCCCCCGACGTCGAAGCTGTAGTAGCCGCTCCCGCGCGGGCCCGCGGCGGCCCCGAAGTAGTCGAAGTACCCAGAGGCGCCGCCCGTCGCGTCGCAGCCGGTTCCGCCCGACGTCCTGTAGTCGTGGTTGCTGATCGCCGGGCGCGTGATTCCCTTGACGCGTCCCCAAGAGGGACCGAACACGGACTGGTATGCGCCGAGGCCGCCGCAGCCGTACTGGGCGTCCCCCAAGGTGAGGACGGTGGTGAGATCTCCGCCCATGAGCAGGTCGGACGTCGCCTGGTGGCGGCACTCGGGCGGAGTGTCGCGGGTGTCGTACACGTTCTGGAGCGGATCGGGGTCGCAGGCGATGTTGCCCGCGGCGGCGATCGTGGGAGGTCGCGTGTCTCCGGTCTCGACGACCAGGCGAGGAGCGTTGGCCGGCGCCTCGCGACTCGCGAAGACGGCGGTTCCAGCCCGCGCCAAGAGCGCGAACGTGAAGGTGCCGTTTCGCCGCACCCACGGCGTCACGTCCACCGCGATCCAGTTTCCGCCGGCTCGGGCGCGTCCTGAGCGGCTACCTGCTGAGGGCGTGGGGGCGTTCGCGTGGTTGATCGCCCGCTCGCGCCACGTTCTCGACGCGACGGGCCGGACGAGGAACGATCCCGTGCCCGTCGTGCGCAGGGAGTGGAGGAGCAAGGTCACCTTCCGGAACGGGCCCGTCACGCCGGAGACCCGCAAGCGGACGTAACTTCGGACAACAGGCTTCTTCCCGGTGCGGAGGATCGCTGCGCCGCCGTAGTTCCGCTTGGGAGCCGCCGCGGTCACGTATGCATCCGCGCTGGCGGCAACGGTCCTCGCGGCGCCGCTCTCGGCCGGATAGGCGAGCAGCACGGCACAAGCGAGCGCGGCGAGAGCAAGGGCGCCGCGCCCAGCGGGCACGAGCCTGTTTCGCGGTGACGTCGGCATTCTGAAGCTGAGACCCCTCCCTCGAACTAGAGGCTCACTGTACCACCGTGAAAGCCCAGTAACAGCTCGTTTCCGGCCCTCCAAAGGGGGTGTCGGGCGACCGGCTATCGTCTGAGCCCGCCCAAGGCCGGCTCATGCTTCTCCAGCTCGTCGATTCCCACGTCGAAAACCGCGTTCTCGTCTCGGGGCGGCCGCCGCCGGAGGGGAGGGACCTGGACCTGGTCGTGCGGCCCGAGGAGGGGCGAGCGATTGCCGCTCGGCTCCGGGAAGAGGGCTTTCTCGAGCGGGGTGGCCAGTGGGCGCTCTTCCGGGATTGCTCGGTCGAGTCGCTCGACCTCATCCCGGTGGACAGCCTGGGTCTGCCGGTCGGCGAAGTCTCGCCGCTCTTCGACGACGCGGAGCCTCTGGACGGCTGTTCGCAGCTCGTGGTCCCGTCCGCCCATCACCTGCTCCTGCTGCTGGCCCGGCGCGTCGCCGCAGGGGAGGGAAACCTCGAGCCCAGGCACCGCGCTCAGATCGAGCGGGCGCTCGAGCGCGACCCGGCAGCGTGGGCGCGAGCGCGCGACCGCGCCCGGCCTTGGGGAGCAACCCGGGCGCTTGCGGCTCTCCGGGCAGCGCACGAGGAGGGCGAGACGCTCTCGCGCTCAGTCCGCGCGGAGGCCCGCGCCGAGGGGCTCGCGGCTACGGGCATGAGCGCCCCCCGCGCTCGCGCGCTCGCCTGGCGAGAGGTCCTCAGGCCGCCGAGCCGGCCGTCGAACCTCGTCAGCTTCTCCGGCCTCGACGGGGCCGGAAAGAGCACGCAGGCGGAGGTGCTGCGCGCCACTCTGGAGCGCCTCGGCTTCGACACCGCCCTCGTCTGGTCCAGGTTCGAATGGTCGACGCTCTTCGAGAACCGCTACCTGGATCTGGTCTCCCGGCCGGTCAAGGCTTCGCTCAGGGTGCTCGAGAGGGTCCGGAGAACGCACCGGCCGGAGAAAGAGGGTGGGACGCCATCGCCGGCGTTGCCGTGGGAGGCTGCCTACGACCCAGCGCAATCTCTCCGTGAGCGGAGCGCCCTCGTCTCCAACGTCTGGACGACGTTAGTGGTGCTCGTCCACGGCGCCGCCCAGCGCCGTGCGACGAAGCCCCTGCTCCAGGAGGGCAAGTTCGTGATCTGCGACCGCTACACGCTGGATGCGGCGGCGTACCTCCGCTTCCGGTACGGCGCGGCGCGCTCTTTTCGGTTCCAGATCCGCCTCATGCAACTCATCTCTCCCTCCCCGGTGCGCGCCTATTTCGTCGACGTCCCGCCGGAGAAGGCGTACGGCCGAAGACGCGAGGAGTACGGCCCCGAGGACCTGGCCCAGCAGGCGGCGCTCTATCGCGAGGTCTGTGAGGCTCTCGGCGCGACCCGGCTCGACGGTCTGCGCCCGCTCGGAGAGCTTTGCGACGAGATCGCAGTCGACGTCTGGCGAAACCGGTACTAGCGGCGCCAGAGGTCCCAGCCGGGGCCGAGCGCGGGATGCGAGAGCCACGTGCGCGCGCACCGTTCTGCATACGCCTCGCCGAGCGGCTTGCCGGTGGTCGACTCGGCCCGCTCGCGCTCGAGCGTGCTGAGCCTGCTGCGATCGAGCCAAGAGAGCGTGACCAGGGGGCCGATGCTCTCCGGCGGCAACTCCAAGGCGGCGACGAGCTCCCTGATCCAGCGAAAGAAGACGGGTGAGGTCGGGGCACGTCCCGTGACGAGCTCCTCGAAATGCGGGTCGCGCTCTCCCTCGAGGAGGCGCCCGTCGACGAGCCGGAGGACGTGGACGCCGAAGTACACGAGGTCTCCGAGCGGGAGGCCGTGCGGCTGGGCCCACTCCCAATCGAGTGCGATGAATCCGCCGCGGTCGACGACGACGTTCTCCTCGGCCATGTCGTTGTGCTGGAAGGCGGCGGGCACACGCGGCAGGCCGGCGAGGAGGTCGTCCCCGACGCCCCGCTTGGACCAGAAGGGGAGGACGTCCGTGGCGAACCGCTCGCGCTCGCTCTCGAGCGTCTCGGGGGGCGCGGTCGTCTCCTTCGCTACCCGGACGAGCCAGTCGGCGATCATCTCGACGACGGCGAGCTTCCTCTGGCGCGCCATGGGTGTGCGGAGCAGGCCCGCGAGCTTGGTGCCGGGGGCGGCCGTCTCGATCGCGGCGCAGTAGCCGTCCACCTCGACCCGTCCGAGATAACGGGGGGCGTGAGCCGCGAGTGACCCGCCCGCTGCAGCGACGAGCGCGGCGCCTCGCGCGTCGCGCTCGAATGGGATCGTGAGCCCCGGGCGGCGAGCGAACCTGACGACGTGGCCAGGCTTTCTCGCCTCCAGCGGGAACACGAGGAAGGCGTTCCTTCTCACGACGCTGCCGGGAGAGACGACCATCAGCCAGCCGCCCCCGGAGTCGATCCCGAGCTCCTGGGCGGCCTGGAGCAGGGCAGGCTCACCGGCCGTCCGGGAGCTCACCGCGACGAGCCCATCGGAGCTCGGCAGAAGACCGGCGCCCGCCAACATCCCCGCGACGCGGTTTCGGGCCGCCCGCCAGCGCTCGGTGTGCGTGATCCCGTAGTGGAGGCCGTATCGTGCCGCCTGGCGGTGATCGAGATCGACGTAGAGCACGGGCGACCCTCGCACGGGCAGCGGCAGCAATCGCCTGGTCGCGAAACCCGCATCCGGAAGCGCGGAGCCTTTGCTTCGGGCTCCGTCGACGATGACACCGGCCGCCCCGCTCGCGACGGCTTCCTGGACTCGATCTGCAGTGGCGACGGCGAGGTCGGGGCGATCGCCTCGCGGAGATTCGAGAACGAGAGCGATTTCCCGCTCGGTGAGGTCCTCCTTCCAGCCGGCCAGCTCGCCGAAGACGGCCGCCGTTCTCGGTATGCGCGGGAGCGCGAAGAGCGCGTCGGCCCTATGTTCCAACGTCGGCTCGAGCTTTCGTGTCAGCTCGCGTTACCGGCACGCGGATGGACAGTTTAGGGACGCCTCCCGGTGAGGCCCGATGAAGGGGTCGGAACCGACCGGGACCAGGGACGCGGCAGCGGCCACGACGGGCGCGTCGGTCGTGAGCGGTGGGCTCTGGAGCATCGCCGGCCGGCTCGTGCCGCACCTCTACACGCTCCTGATCTCGGTCGCGGCCGCACGTTATCTAGGTCCCGAGGGTCTCGGCCGCCAGAGCTTCATCGCGTTCGTCGAGCTCTCGATCATCCTGCTCTTCACGGCGGGTCTCCCCATGGCCGTGATGCGGTTCATCGGGGAGACGATCGGCCGTGGCGAGCCCGGGGCCGTCCGGGGGCTGGTTGCGTGGGCCTGGCTGATCGAAGGGGTGGGGGCCGCCGCGGGAGGGGCGATGCTGGTCGGCGCGGCCCTCCTCGGGGCCGATCCCGAGGGAGCGTGGCTGCTTGCGGCGGTCGCGTGTGCGATCGGCATCGTCCACAACGTCCCGAGCGCGCTCCTGGCGGGGGCGCAGCGCTGGCGGGCAGCCTCGATCGTGGGGCTCCTGACGGGCGCCGTTTCGATGGTGGCCACGATCGCGGTCCTGGCGGCGGGCGGAGGCATCACCGGCATGTTCGCCGTCGAGGCCGCGGTGTCGGTGGTCAACCTGGCTTGGACCTCCGTGCTCGCGCGGCGCGCTCTCCTCGAGATCGCTCCTCGCGCCGAGCCGTCGGCTGAGCTTCGCAGGCGGACGGCACGCTATGCCCTCTACGCGTCGATGAGCGTCGTCATCACGTTCATCGTCTGGCGCCGGTCCGAGCTCTTCTTCCTCGACCGTTACTCGACGGACACGCAGATCGCGCTCTACTCGATTCCCTTCGCCGCGTTCTTCGCTCTTGCACAGATCCCGTCGGCCCTCGGCGCCGTGATCTCACCGGCCGTCGCCACTCTTTTCGGGGCGGGCGCCTCCGAGCGGATCCGGTCGGGGTACGAGCGGGCGCTCCGTCTCGTCCTGCTCTTCTCGCTGCCGATCACGGCTGCCGCGCTGGCCCTCGGACCGGCCGCTCTGCGGCTCGTCTACGGCCAGGACTTCGAGGGAACGGGCCGCGTCTTCCTGATCATGGCGCTCTGGTTCCCCGTCTTCCCGCTCGTCACGATGGGGCGCTCGGTGCTCGCCGGGCTCGGGCTCGTGAAGCTCCCGCTCCTCTTCGGAGCGGTGGCCGCGGCCGTCGACATCGCCTTGGCGGTCCTCTTGACCCCGGATCACGGCGCGGTCGGAGCCGCGCTGGCCAACCTCGCGGCTCAGGTCACGGTCGGAGTGCCGATCCTGATCTACGCCTCACGTGTCGTCGGCTCCACCGGCTGGCGCCCGTTGGCGCTCTGGCGCGTCGCGCTCGTCTCTGCGATCGCCGGTGGAGCGGCGTGGCTCTGCGTGCATCTGCTCGAAGGCGCGGGCGGGTTTGCCCTGGGGGCCGCGTCCGGAGCGATCCTGCTCGGGGTGCTTACGCTCGGGCTGCGCGTGATCCCTGCGGACGACGCGGACTGGATCGGCGCTGTCGCCGGCGGCCGGCTCGGGGGCATGGTCGGATGGGCGGCTCGGCGCTCGGCCTACAGGCGCTGAGCGCGGCGCCGTTCCCGAAAGCCGGCCAGGAGGCCCGCTGCGAACGCGATTTGCAAACGGGCGGGTCGGAGGCGCAGCGTGAGGATGGAGCGTGCGAACCAGGCGAGATGAGCGGCAATCTCGCGCAGCGCGATCCGCAGCGCGGCGGAGTCGCCGGCCGAGAGATGCTTCGCGGTCTGCGCCCCGGCGCCGAGTCCGTAACCATGGTGGAGCTTGCGCTCGTCGCCTCCAGTCCGCGTGTCGTGGTGGACGACCGAGATAGTGTCAGAACAGACAACTGACCAGCCGGCGCGCAGGATTCGGTAGAGCATGTCCGTGTCCTCCGCCGCGCGGTACCGTGCGCCGGCTCCGAGCTCCTCGTCGAAAGGCCCTGCGGCGTCCAGCGCTTCCCGTCGGAAGGCGAGGTTGAACCCGCTTCCGAGCCCGAAGGGGCTCGCCGGCCAGCGATAGATCCCAGCCGACTTCCCAGGAAGCAGCTCGCCCTCTGGACTGGAGGCGCGCCCGCACACCGCCCCCGCGTCCTCTGTCTGGTCGAACAGTGCCGCGATCGTCCCGAGCCACCGCTGCGGAAGCGACACGTCGTCGTCGGTGAAGGCGAGGAGTGGCGTCTTCGTGCTCCCGATCGCGACGTTGCGCCCTCGTGAGAGGCCGGGCTCGCTGCGAAGGTACGTGGCTCCGGGGAGGTCGCCAACCAGGCCGGCCGTCTCCGGGCCCGAGCTTTGATCGACTACGACGATCGGAAACCCTTCCGCGAGCAGGTCCCTCAGGCCGGGGAGGAGGCAGCGCGCAAGAGTCTCGGCCCGGTCGCGCGTCACGACGCAGAGCGTGATCTTCGTGCGACCCGTCACGGCTGACCAGCGTAACCGTCGGCCCCCCGCCTAAGCTTGCGCCCGTGGGCGAGGCTCGCGCCAGCTGATGCGGATCGTTCTAGCGACGCCGGAATACCCGCCCACCGGCCCAACCGGAGGCGTCGGCACGAACGCCGCGACGACCGCACGAGCGTTGGTCGCCCGCGGCCACGAGGTCTGCGTCGTGACTCGTGGCGATGGGCGTGCCTATACCGACCAAGGGGTTCAGGTCGTGCGTCTCCGCCGCCGCTGGGTCCCTTCTCCCACCCTGGAGCGGCTCCTGGCCAATCGGATGACCGGGGCCGCAGCGCGGCGCTTCCGACCGGACATCGTCCAGGCGGTCGAGTACGAAGCGGAAGCATGGTGGCTGGCGAGGTGGACGTCGATCCCGGTGGTCACGCGCCTCGCCACACCGACCTACATTCTCGAGGAGCTGAACGGATGGCGCGACAATGAACGAAGAAGGCTCGTCCGTCGCCTCGAGCGTGACCAAGCTCACCGGAGCGCCGCCGTCCTCGCCCCCACCTTCGCAATCGCCGAACGGGTCGCCGCGGACTGGGGGCTCGAGAAGGGCTCGGTCGACGTCATCCGGAACCCGGTCGACATCGAGGCGGTTCGGAAGGCAGGGGCAAGTGAGCCTTCCAGGCCGCTTCCCAAGCGGCCGCTGGTCTTCATCGGGCGCCTGGAGCGGAGGAAGGGGATCGAGGAGCTCGGTGCCGCCCTACCCGACGTCCTCGAAGCGCATCCTGATGTGGAGGCGATCCTGATCGGGAGAGATCCGAGCGAGGAAGAAGGCGCTCTCATGGAGCGTTTCTGGACTGCCGTGGGCTCGGTCCGCGAGCGCGTCCACGTCGTCGGGGAGCTCGGCTTCGAAGACGCGATGGCGACGGTTGCTCGCGCGGAGCTCGTCGTGCTGCCGTCGCTCTGGGAGAGCTTCGGGTACGTCGCGGTGGAGGCGATGGCACTCGGACGACCCGTCGTCGCAACCCGGGCAGGCGGGCTCGCCGACACGATCGAGGATGAGGAGACGGGTTGGCTCGTCACACCCGGGCGGAGCGACGAGCTCGCCGCGGCGCTCAAGGCGCGCCTTCGCGATCCCGCAGGGCTTCGGCGAGTCGGTGAGGCGGCCCGTCGGCGCGCCGAGGACTTCGGCGTGGACGTGGTCATCGACGAGGTCGTCGCGCTCTACGAGCGCGTGCTGGAGCATGACCGGGCCTCGTTCAAGCCTTCGATCTACAAGCAGGGATATCGCCGCTACTTCAAGGCGGACGATCGCGCCGACCCCTTTCACCGGCTGTACCAGGCGAAGCGCGACGCCGTCGTCACGCACTTCGCCGGCCTCCAGCGCATGCGCGTCCTCGACGTTGGCGGGGGATACGGTCGACTCGCTGCGCCCCTGGCGCAATGGCATGACGTCACGCTCTGCGACCTCTCGCCGGAAATGCTCGAGGAGGCGAGGCGCCGTTGCCCTGCGGATGTGCGGATCGTGGCCGCCGACGCCCGCGAGCTCCCTTTCGCCGACGGAGAGTTCGACGCCGTCATCGCGGTCGACCTCGTCGTTCACCTGCCGAATCTGAGGGACGGGATCGGCGAGCTGGCGCGTGTGGTGCGGCCGGGGGGAGAGGTGATCTTCGACACGACGAACGCCGCGCCGTGGTGGGTGCTCGCCTACCCGGCGTACGTCAACTGGCGTCCGCGGCGGTTGCTCGCGACGATGCGGGCTCAAGGAGTGCTGCCCGAGTGGCGCGAGATCGTTCGCCATCAACGTGCGGACGAGGTCCGCGCGGCCATCGCGTCGTTCGACCTTCGCCTTCGCGAGTCCCAGGCGTTCGGACCGCGCTGGGCCGCCAAGTGGCACCTCTGGTGGACCAGCAAGCCTTGAGCGGACAGCCCCTCCTCTTCTACGTAGCGCATGCGAGCGACCCGCACGCGGTCGCCGTCGCCCCAGCTCTCGCCGCCGTCGCCGAGCGGGCGGGCTGGGGCTTCGAGTGCTACTACGACGCGCTCCGTAAAGGTCGGCACTTCGGCGGCGGCGATCCGGGAGAGGCGCGGCCGGGCTGGCCCTCGGGCGGCCTCGTGGCCGGAGGACTGCACCTGGAGCGCGTCCTCCGGCTCGGAGCGCGCTACCGCCTGACTGCGCTCGGCGACCCGAGCTCCGTTCTCTGGCCCACCCTCGAGGCGGCCGGCGCGGAGACGCTTGCCCGCTCGCTCGACCCCGCGGAGCTCTACGCATCCGCCTTTCGGCGTCTCGGGGAGGACGTCCCTCCTCGCGTCCTCGTCCTCGACCGGGGGACACAAGGCCCGAACGAGGTCGTCTCCGCTCCGTACCTCTACCCGGCCTTCTGGTCCGGCGGGCCTGCGCTCGGCATCGACGTTTCTGCGGGCCCGACGTTGCACGCGGCGCTCGAGCATCTCGGCGCGAAATCGTTCCGGGGCCTCTACGTCGGCCCGGAGCGCGCACGCTCCTTCCAGGGTGGGCTCGAGGGAGTTGAAGGCGACGTCGGGGAGAAGACGTATGCCGAGCTCACGAGCGAGCTGGCGGATCGCCATGCGGGGTGGGCACGCGGCGTCCTTCTGGGTGACCCCGAGCTCGTTGCGGCACAGCTCCCGAAGGCGCTTCGTCTGCGGCTCGTTCCGCTCTACGGACGCCCGCAGGTCGAGGTGATCGAGCGTGCACGGGACGTCGTGCGCGCGGGATCCGACCCGGTCTTCGGCCGCCAGTTCGACGACCGCGACTTCTTCGCCCTCGGACGCCTCGGAAAGAGCCTCCAGGTCGTCGACCCCGGGCCGCCATTCGATTCGGCGTGGCGGCCGCGTGCGCCTTCTCCCGCGGCGGGCGAGCACGAGCACGTCGAGCTAGGCGAGCCTTCCGACGACGAGCTCGAGCGGTGGGCGGCCGAGAAGACCGTCGTCGCGACCGTCCTCCTTTGGTCAGGGATGATCCGCGAGGTCGACTGCCTTCCGCGGCTGATCGACCTGGTGGCCCTGACGGGCCTTCGCGCCGGCCTCGTGCTGACCTCGGAGGCGATCGCGCATGCGGATGAATCCTTCGTCGAGCTCCTGGCCACGCCGGTCGAGCGTGGGGGGGTCCTCGGGCAGCTCGAGCCGCTCCTCGGGAGCGCCGGACGGGGAGTCGCCGCCGAGGCCGAGATGCCGCCCGAAGAGTTCGCCGCAGGGCTTTCCGACGCGCGCGCGGAGGCGGTCAGCCGGCTCCCGCCGCCGCTTCACCCGCGCGGCTGGTGGCCGCTCCTCGACGCGCCGCTCCGGTCCGTGCGCTCGAGCCCGGTCTCCCTTCGCTCGGGTCGACCCGCGGTCAGGTTCACCCCCCGCGGCGAGCCGGCGGCCCCGGATGAGCACGAGAACGGAGGAGATCAACGCGACGCCAGGGCGCTCGCAGGTCGCGCGGTTCGGAGCCTCGGGCTCGAGGCCCTCTTCGAGGAACGTCGGCCCTTCGACGACCAGCGGCCGGGCGACCTCGACCGGGCGATCGCGGCCTCCGTCTCGGCCGCCGGCTTCTCGTACATGTGGAGCAAGGCCTCGTTCGGCCGCCCCCGCGTCCCGTTCCGCGCAGGGGATTTCGTGGCTCTATCCCTGACCGCCGGGAATTGGGACGGCTGGTCTCCCTTCTACACGGCCGGAAGCGCACGCGACCTCGTCCGGGCCGAGAAGCGCTTGCTCCGAGGAGGCGCGGGCTGGCTCGCAACTACGGTCGACAGTCCGCTTTTCGCCCTCTCGGGAGAGGTGCAGGAGCACGGCTCGCGTCTTTACGGGCTCGCCGACCTGCTCGCGCGCGGGGGCAGCTCTGGGCGCCTCGTCAACGTGACGCCCAACGTCGTCGCACGCTACGCCCGCCTCCTGGCCTCCCGAGGCTCCAAGCCGGACCCCGCCCTATCCTGAGCCCGTGCCGGGCGCAGCCTTCACCGTCGTCATGCCGGCGTACAACGCCGAGCGGTCGATCGGACCGGCCATTCGCTCCGTGCTCGCGCAGACGCGGGGGGACTTCGAGCTCGTCGTCGTGGACGACGGCTCGACCGACGGGACGGCCGCCCTGGCGGCCGGCTTCGACGACCCGCGCGTCAAGCTCATCCGGCAGGAGAACCTCGGCCTCGCCGCGGCGCGGAACACCGGCGCGGCGAACGGGGACGGTGAGCTCCTCGCGCTCCTCGACAGCGACGACCTCTGGCTGCCCAACTTCCTCGAGGAGATGGGGTCTGCCCTCGCGCGCGACCTTGCCTCGGGATTCGCCTACACCGATGCGTGGGTGCTCGACGATCGCACGCGGCGGATCGCCCGGGCGACCGCGATGCACTATCAGGATCCTCCTGTGAGCCCTCCTGCCGACGCCGAGGGGCTCCTGTACGCGCTCCTCCGCCGCAACTTCGTGTTCACGGCGGCCACGGTGCGGCGCTCGGTCTTCGAGGCCGTGGGC
>Ga0136617_10003965_pt1 | contig 13226 bp, 13 predicted proteins | sample AntDrymUQ3222106_2_FD_129672 | JGI IMG/M metagenome (GOLD analysis project Ga0136617, IMG submission 129672) | Polar desert sand microbial communities from Dry Valleys, Antarctica - metaG UQ322 (21.06) | ecosystem: Environmental > Terrestrial > Soil > Desert | place: Antarctica: Dry Valley...
CGAACAGGGCCGATTGTGCTCGACGACCCCGGCCGTGGCCAGACCCACCGACCACCGCAGCCGACCCCCGATCTTCGCGACCCCCGGCGAGCCCTCATGAGGGCTCTAAGTTGCTGACCTGCGAGGACGGGGCGGACACCCTCAATTGGGGGTGCTGAACAGCTACGAGGAGATGGCAGTACGGGACGAAACATAGGAGATGCTGGCGATGATGATGTCGGGCACGGGAAGGTGATGCTACATGCGGGTTATAGATCCACCGGGAGGTTATGGGGACGGGCCGGTGTATCTGCGGGTGCACCGAGCCAGAGCAGGAAAAGCTTGGCCGCAACCAGGGTATACCAGGGAGGTTAATAATTGGCAGTTAGAAATGGACCCGATGTACGACTACGTGGAGGTGCATAACAGCCATAGCGCGTTTGCGTATTGCTGGTTACTTGAAGCAGCTGGCGTGCCGAGGGAGTCGCTGGGCGTGGTGATGATTCAACTGGGATGATAGCGGCCGGTACCATCAGGCGACCATGTCTGCGAAATCGTACCGCACGGACAACAGATGCCGGGGCGATGGAGGGCGACCAGTCTGACCAGCCTCGAACAACGCGCACAACCGCTCCCGGTTCCTCATGAGGCACCACCGGGTCAATCCCGGCCGGGAACAGGGTCGAGTGACGGGTTCTCGCGAGCCCGTCACACCCGTCACGTCCCCGGCCCTCGGGGCGACACGAGAGACCCGGGAAGCCGACGCCTGTCACGGCATGGTCGATCATTACTACACCCTCCACGTAGTCGTAAGGGCCTGGGGGTGCTTCTCCGTCCCAAGAGGACAGCCCACCCCCGGCGCGACAGCCGATGCAGTCACAGAACGACAACAATGAGGTTTACCCCCGGCAACGATGAGGTGGCTCTCGAAACGATCATTGGACCCAGTCGGGGTTGAACATCGGACTCAGCCCGGGTAGAACGGCACCGCGTCGGGCACCCCGCCGAGCACGGGGCGCCAGGCGTCCTGGTCACCACCCGCGAAGCTCCAGACGCCGCTGGAGTCGGTGACGACCAGCGGCCGGCTCGGTGCCGCCGCGATGACCCGCAGCGGCGGGGTCAGGTTGGCGCCGGGCACGGCCGTCACGCTCAGCCCGTCCACCGAGACTTGCGCCACCGGCCGTTGGGTCCCGCGCGTGATCACCACCACCGACTCGACCGCTCGCCAGTCGGCTGCGACCACCTCGCCCAGGTCAGCGGGCCGCAACCGGCGGACGTTGCGGATCGCCACCTCGCCATCCGTGCTACGGGCCACCGCGGCTGAATACAGGGCACCACCGATGACCGCCACCACCCGCAGCCCGTCGCGGGAGAGCCGCAGGTCCTGGATCGGACCCAGCGCCGACAGTTCGGCCGCGTTCACCTGCCCGGTCCGCACAGGATCGGAAACCCCCGCTGGGTTGGCTGTGGTGGCTGTGGTGTTGACGTCGTTCACCAGGACCCGGGCCACCACCGCCGAATCCAGCACGGTCCACACCTCACCCCCGGTCGGTGTCCAGGACGGGCGGGTCATGGTGCCCGCGATCAGCGCCGCGGCGCGCACCCCGCCATCGGATCCGCCACCGAGCAGCAGCCGGCGCCGCCCGGACTCGCGGACGACGACGGCCAGGCGCAGGCCGTCCACGGTGGAAGCCGCCGACTCCACGTCGAAGGCGCCGTTGCCCACCTGGCCGGGCAGCGCGACCCCGGGATCGGGCCCGGTGAGCCCTCGGACCCGACCGCCACTGACCACCAGCCCCGGCACGTCGGCGCCGGGCTGCACCTCGGCGCTGAGCCCGGCCACGTCCTCGCGCGTGAGGTAGGAGACGCCGGGGAGCAACGGTTCCCCGTCCACCAGGAGCCGTACCCGAGCCACATTGACCTCGGCCAGGGAGAGTACGACCTGCGCGGCCAACAGCTTCCGGCCCGGCTCGTCGAGGTCGCCGAGCCGGGTGAGATCGACGATCACAGCGCCGTCGGCGCTCACCGCCACGTTCGACCGCAGCCGCGCCCCGGCCGCGAACTGGGTGACCGCGGCGCCGAGCAGCGCGCCCGACGGCCCGCCCAGCAAGAGTTCCAGAACCCGGGAGGACTGGGCCCGAGCCGGCACGCCGGGCAGGTAGCGCAGGTCGGCGACCGCGGTGCGCCGCACCGGGTCCACGAAGTAGATCTTCACGGCACGGTGGTTCTCCTTGAAGACCGCGAACGGCACCACCACACCCGCCGGCAGCGCGCTGATCCGCCACTGCCCGCCCAGGCGAACCACATCGACGTCGAGCTGTACCGGCGACTGGTCGGGCTCGAACGCACCCGCCGAGGTGAGGCGGCCGATCGCGGTACCACGGATCCGGATCGTCGTGGCCCCGGTCGCCGAAGCCGCGGCACCGGGAGCGGGAACGGTGTCGAGCTGGCCGTCGAGCACCGTCAGCCCGGCGGCATCGTCCCAGCCGTTCGCCGCCTCCGGAGTGAGGAAGCGCCGGGCCACTTCATGGCCCTCGGAGCTGGCGCCGGAAGCGTTGACGAAGCCGCGAACCACCTCGGCCGCGTCGCTCCCGTCGACAGGACCTGGTGGCAGTATCGGAGCGTCGCCTTCCGTGATCCGCCGCAACACCTGCACCGGTGACTCGTCCGGCACACTCGCGCAGCCCACCAGGCCGGCCAGGGCCAGCAGCAGAGCCAGTGCCATGGTGCGGATACGTACTGCGCAGATCACCGCGACTCCCCCGACCCCACGTCCTCGGCGATGCACCCGATCCCGAGAGCGGGCTCACCGACACCCGAGTCCGCAACCGGGTCCTCCGCTGATGACCAGGACGGGACGGCGACAACCGCGGGTCGCCCACGTGGCGGCGTCGGTACCGCCATGGACGGCTCCGGCCCGCTGGGCCCCGGCGCGACCTCTTCGGGGCGAAGCGGCAACGGACTCGTGTCGATCGGATCACCGACCGCCCGGGGCAGCGTCAGCCGGAACGCCGAGCCCTCCCCCGGACGCCCCCACGCCTCCAACCACCCGCCGTGCAACCGGGCGTCCTCGATGCTGATGGACAACCCCAGGCCGCTGCCGCCGCTGCGCCGCGCCCGGGACTCCTCGGCCCGCCAGAACCGGTTGAACACCAGCTCCGAATCCCCCGGTCGCAGCCCCACCCCGTGGTCGCGCACCACCACGGCGATCGCGTACTCGTCGCAGGCCAGCGTGATCCGCACCGGAAACCCTTCCCCGTGGTCGATGGCGTTGGCGACGAGGTTGCGCACGATCCGCTCCACCCGGCGCGGGTCCACCTCTGCGTACACACCGACCGGCAGGTCCAGCTCAAGCGGGGTGCCGGTCTCGTCGGCCAAGCCACGCACCGCCTCCACCGCTCGGGCGAGGACCCCGTGCACATCGACCCGTTCCGCGCCGAGTTCGGCGACCCCGGCGTCGAGCCGGCTGATCTCCAACAGGTCGCCGAGCAATGACTCGAACCGGTCGAGCTCGGCCACGAGCAGCTCAGAGCTGCGCCGCAACGACGGCAGCAGCTCCTCGCGGGAGGCATACAGCACGTCGGCAGCCATCCGCACCGTGGTCAATGGAGTGCGCAGCTCATGGCTGACGTCGGAGGTGAACCGCCGTTGCAGCGCACCGAACTCCTCGAGCTGGCGGATCTGGGACTGAATACTGCCGGCCATCTCGTTGTAGGACTCGCCGAGCCGAGCCAACTCATCGTCGCCCCCGACCGGCATCCGCTCGTCGAGATGCCCGTCGGCGAACCGTACGGCGATCTCCGCGGCCTGCCGCACCGGACGCACCACCTGCCGGGTGACCAGGCTCGCGATCCCGGCCAGCAGCAGCAGGAGCACCAGCCCACCGACGATCAAGGTGTTCTGCACCAGACCGAGCGTGCGCCGTTCGGCCTCGAGCGGGAACAGCAGGTAGAACTCCAGTTTGGGCCCGGCGGTGCGCACCGGCTGGCCGATCACCAGGGTGGGTTGATCGGCGCTTGTGGTGTAGCGCCGCGCCAGTACGCCCTGGGTGACGGCCTTGCGCAGGTCAGCCGGGACGTCCTCGACCGGCCCGGCCGCGATCTCGGCACCACCGACGTCATCCCCGCAGCGACCGGTGGTGAGCACGGCGCGGAACTCCCCGGCCGTCGGGGAGGAGGACTCAGCCAGACTGGTGTTGGTCAGCCGCTCCAAGGCATTGTTCAGCTCGCCCTGCGCACCCTCCCGATCGGGGTCGACCCCCGCCAGGTCCCGCTCCAGCACCACCCGGCCGGCCTCAGCTCTGGCCAGGGTGTCGACCTCCTTGCCCTGCAACAACCGGGTGGCGATCTGGGTCTGCAACACCAGGCCGAGCACGACCACGACGGCCGCGGACAGGGCGAGGGTGCTGATCACCACTCGCACCTGGAGTGATCGGCGCCAGACCGCGTTGAACGCGGCAGCGAGCTCGGGGCCAACCTGCCGGCTCTGGTGCATGCTCCGTCGCGCGCGCCGCACGACGGGCAGCCCGGCCAGGCGCTGCCCGAGCCGCCTGACCCACCCGGTCATCCGAGTGATCTCACGGGGGGCCGGCCTTGTAGCCGACGCCCCGCACGGTGAGCACCACCTCGGGGTGTTCCGGGTCGCGCTCGATCTTGGAGCGCAGCCGCTGCACGTGCACGTTCACCAGGCGGGTGTCGGCGGCGTGCTGGTAACCCCAGACCTGCTCGAGCAGCACCTCCCGGGTGAATACCTGACGCGGTTTGCGGGCCAGCGCGACGAGCAGGTCGAACTCCAGCGGTGTGAGCGCGATCGCTCCCCCTGCCCGGTGGACCTGGTGCGCGGGGACGTCGATCGACACGTCACCGATGGCGAGCTGCTCGGCGGGTTCGACGTCGAGGCGCCGCAGCCGGGCCCGGATCCGTGCCACGAGCTCCTTGTGCTTGAACGGCTTGACCACGTAGTCGTCAGCGCCGGACTCCAACCCGAGCACGATGTCCACGGTGTCGGTCTTCGCGGTGAGCATCACGATCGGCACGCCGGACTCCACCCGGATCGCCCGGCATACGTCGATACCGTTCATCCCGGGCAGCATGAGGTCCAGCAGCACGAGGTCGGGACGCAGTTCCCGGACGGCGGGCAGCGCGTGGGTGCCGTCGGCGACCACCGCGGTGTCGAATCCCTCACCCCGCAGCACGATCGTCAGCATCTCCGCCAACGCCTCGTCGTCGTCGACCACCAGCACCCGTGACTTCATGGTGGCCAGCATCCCACCCCCGGGAAACCGGTCGTCGGAGAACCCGTGACACGCCTCGAACAACTGCACCATCGATTGGTGCAACAATGCTATTGTGCATGCATGCCGAAGAACGTACAGATCAGGGATCTGGACGACGACGTCTACACCACCCTCCGCTCCAGAGCAGCGGCGGACGATCTATCCCTGACCCAGTACCTTAAACGGGAGCTGAGTCAGCTCGCGTCCACACCGACGATGGCTGAGCTGATGGAACGAGCCGACCGGCGGCGTGAGCGGCTGGGCGGCGGCGTGAGTCGACAGGCGTTCGAGGAGGCCTTGGCGGAGGCCCAGGACGATCATCAATGATCGACTACGTCGTCGACACATCTGCCCTTGTGGATCTGTTCGTGGTCAGCGACACCCCGACGGAACTGCGTCGAGCGGTCCTCACCGGGAGGTGCGCCGCTCCGGAGCTGATCGATATCGAAGCCGCGAACGTCCTGCGCAAGCTGATCCACCGCGGCCGGCTGTCGGATGCTGAGGGCGGCGATGCGCTGCGGGACGTCAAAGACGCACCTATCGTTCGGATCTCCCACCGTCCTCTCCTCGACCGCGTGTGGGAACTGCGGCAGAACATCACTCCGTACGACGCCTCCTATGTCGCGCTGGCCGAGATCCTCGGCGTACCGCTGCTCACCTCCGACGCCCGGCTGGGGCGGACCGGCGGACACAAGGCCCAGATCGAGGTCTACCCGAGGAGTTGAACCGGTCGGCTTATCACGCGCTGCGCCCCTCGCCGTCGGCGATGCCACACCGCTCGAGCGGTTATCGTGCGGCCAGCACACGACCTGACGATCACTTGCCGAGCCGCAAGGCCAACGCGACCGGGTCGACCGCAGCCACGCCGTCCAGTACCTGCCACGGCGAGAGCCAACACGCCTGCGCAAGCTGCGCGTAGACCGCCGCCGTACGCTCCTGCAGCAGCGCGTCGGACTCGTACGCGTCGCGCTCGCGGCCCGGTTCAGCGCGCTCCCGGTAGGCGGCTCGCTCGGCGGCGACTGCCCGCGGCACGGCCAGCAGCAACTGCACGGCGGGCACCGGGATCCCGAAGCGCTCGACCTCGAGCCTGCGCACCCATTCGACCAGCTCACCGTCCACGTCCTGGTGCAGCCGCGCCGCGCCGTAAGCCGCGTTGGAAGCGACATAGCGGTCGACGAGCACGACATCGTTCACCTCCAGAGCCGCACGCAGCTCGACGGCGGCCGCGCGGCGATCCAAGGCGAACAGGACAGCCATGGCGTGGACGGAGCCGGTCACGTCACCGAGGCGGCCGTGCAGCGCGTCGCGGGCGAGCTCGGCGTGCACGTCGGCGTCGTAACGCGGGAACGCGAACCGGGCCGTTCGGGCGCCGCCCGCCACCAGCGCCACATGTAGTTGATCCGCCAGCGTCCGCTTACCGGCACCATCCAACCCCTCAATGACGACGAGCCGGCCCATGGGCGAGATCATGCCAGTGCGCACGGCGGAGAATCGGCGCGGAACATCATCCCTGATGCCACAGCAACGGCACCAGCGAGTGACCTCGGCCGCGCGCAACGACCACGCCGTTGACCAGTCGTCGACCACCGGCCGCAAGCCCCGCCAGGCCCGGCCGATCGAGCCACCGCGCACCGCCGGGACGCGTGCCGCGTGCCAGCCGTACACTATCTGCCTGCTTGTACGAACGGCACGCTCGTCCGTACCTACTGGACGAGCGGGCCATTCATCGTACCAGAAGGCGTCCGATGTCATCGATGCGGATCGCGAATCCGCCCACCCGTCCAACCGGGCGAGCACCTGGCCGGTCACGACCCGGCCGGTGCTCTCGCGAGCCGCACCACATTCAGTGCCGCCGCCGGCACTCCCGCACTGATCATCTTTTTGACGTAGCAGACAGCGCAGCAGGGACGTAGCCATGGAGTTCGAGCCGACCGTTCGGACACTGACCGAAGTTGACGCCGACTACAGACTCGACGTCGTGACTGCCCATGCGGATACTGAAAGATGGTCGGCAGGCTCTCGCTTACACATGTGGTGGTGACGATCGTACCTCCCGGGGAGAACACGACGGCTGGGACGCCCGCACATTTGAGGAGCAGTCGCTAACGGCATACATCAGTCAATGCCGGGCATGGAAGTCGCGCCAAACCGAGCAGCCCATCAAGCGTGAGCGGCGACGCCAAACTTGATGTCACGCTGTCCGGCTCGATGTCGGTCGTGGTCACGCCGACACTCGCCGGAGGTCGTCGGCCCGCTGATCGCGATGCCTCTACTGGTCGCATACCGATGGCGCGATCGAGGTGACCATCACCTCACCGCGGGTGCGCGCACCGATTACAGGAGCACCTTGCCACCATGGTTGAATGAATAGTCCGGCCCGCGCCCGTAAATCAGGCCCCAGTGCCGGTGCCCGAGTGCGCACCGCGACCAGCCGTCGCCGTCGCTTCGCGGGAACAGGGGAGGAGACTACTCTCGACCCGACGCCGATGAGGAGGCTGTCATGCCGGGAAGGAAGATGGAATGACCGCCGAGGCCGTACCGCTCGCACCCGCTCCAGAGGGCTGGACGATCGAGGACGTCGACGCGCTGCCCGACACCGGGCTGCGCTACGAGCTCGTGGACGGAGTGCCCAGGGTCATGCCGCCGCCGCGGATCCGCCACCAGCATGCGCTTCGTCGCCTGACCAACGAACTGGAGGCCGCCGCACCCCCGGACCTGCTCGTCGTCGAAGGCGTCGGAGTGATCCTGGCCCCGGACCAACGCCCCATTCCCGACCTTCTCGTCCTACACGACACGGCCCCGGACTCCGAGCTCTACAACGTCCCCGCCGAGCAGGTGCTGCTCGCCGCGGAGGTGGTGTCCCGCTCCACCCGCTCCGACGACCGCTTCCGCAAGCCCGCCCAGTACGCACAGGCCGGCATCCCGTTCTACCTGCGGGTGGAGCTGGACCCGCCGCACTTGGTCGCCTACCGGATCGGCGCCGACGGGCTCTATGTCGAGTGCGCGCAGGCCGAGCCGGGCCGGCTGTTCGCCCTCACCGAACCGTTCGCGGTATCGTTCGATCCGGCCGTGCTGCTGCGGTAGTCGTGGTGCTGGATCAGATCTGCGAGAAGGTTTCCAGGAGCCGGTCGGCCGATCACACGCGCACCTCGACGGACTTCGGGTCAACCCGTAGCCGACGGTAGAGATCGCGCTCGGCAAGCACGCTGAGATCTCCTGCACCGAGGCCCTGACGCCCGCGGGTTGCGTGCTCGACGAGGTCGAACCTCATAGAGCAGCCGGACCGGATGCAGTCCAGAAGCTCCGCATCCCACGTGGCGTCGTGGAGGACCCAGGGCGCCATGCCGCGGGCAGAATCCTCCAACATTCCCGCGAACTCTACTGCGCACTCACGTCGCCGTGTGCCGTCCGCGACGTGATGGATGTGATTGCCGGTTTCGATCACTGCGGTCGTCGGAAGGATGAGTGCTCGCCGCTCCTCCACCCGCCGACACCGGTTCGCGCGGATCTCCTCAGGCCGCTGGGCCTTTCCCGGAACATCAAGAATCTCCAGGAGAATGGAGGTGTCGACGAACTCGACAACCCTGCGGCGACCAGCACCAGACGGCACGCCGTCACGCTCCACCGAGCAGTCGGGAGAACCGTTCCGAGATCGCCGGCCGCTCCGCGGCTGCCTCCGCGAGGAGACCTCGACCCACCACGTCACCCAGCGTCCCTCGTGCCATCACCGTCGGGTAGCCGGAAAGATCGACAAGTCGGGTGAGCCGGGACGCGCCCGTCCCGGGATCGCGGTCGCACACGATGACTCCCCGATGATCAGTGCCCTCCAGGGCATCGAGCAGGGCGGGGCTGTGAGTGGTGACGAGCGTGCGGATGCTGCGAGTCTCCGACTGTCGCCAGACCAGTGACACGACACGTGCAGCCATCTCCGGGTGGAGCCCGTTCTCCACCTCCTCGATCACGAGGAGCCGCTGGCCTACGCCATCGCCGGACGCGCCGCTGACCTGCTCCGCCGCCAACGGCGCGGAGAGAAGGGCGGTCCCGACCGCAAGGAACCGCAACATCCCATCACTCATCAAGCGCGCGGACACGGTATTGACCGTTCCGGAACGAGGATCGGTCTCCACGAGCGCGACGAGGACGTCGCCGAAATCCGACCGTGCCATCGAGATATTCTGGAACGGCCGGTCGGGCATCGCGCGGAGAAGGTTCTGCAGTTCATCGAAATCCGACGTGGAACGGTCGGCGATCGCAGCAACAGCCGCGCTGAGATTTTCCGCGTTGCGCCGCAGGTCGCTGTCCCGCGCGTTCACGTACTGCCGCATCAATGCGGCACCGGATCCAGAATGAAGATTGATTGCAGTGCGGTGCGGACAGCGGCGGCCGCCACGTGGACTAGGCGCGCAGCTTCGGTATCAGCCGGAAGCCGGGCGGGGATCTGCGTGATGAGCAGGCGGTTGCTGGCGAACGGCACCCCGGGATCGATGCCGCGCTTGCCGTTGAACCAGTGCCCGACCAGATCGTTGCGCTGCTCGTCGGCATCGTCGGTAACGACCAATGCCCTGCCGTCGAGGGACCGATTGCCGTAGATAACGCCCTTCACGACCGTCAGCTGTTCCCAGCGGATCCGCACCTCAGGACGCACCTGCACGGCGACGGCGAACTCGTACACCGCCCTGCCGGCGGTGACCCGGCATCCGAGCTCGAACTCGTCGCGACCGTGTGGCGCACACCCCTCGGCCCCGCCCCGGATCGGCTCTGAGTCGGAGCGCGAACCGTCGAGGGCATCGCGAACGTCGTTGCCCTCCGCGAGTCGCGCCAGCGCGGTGAGGCCGTCGATCGCGTTGGACTTTCCACTGCCGTTCTTGCCGATCAGCAAGGTGAGCTCCGACAGCGGCAGGATCGCATTCTCGAAACTCTTGAACTGCCTCAGTAAGAGCCTGTCCAGGATCGCGACCGCCAGTTGTCGCCTTGGCCGACTCATCGTGCTCCCTGCCGTGGGTACCGCGGTGTGCGGAAGTCGACGCTCAGGCGCCGACTTCCGCACACGAGGCTAGTACCGGTAGTGCTCCGACTTGAACGGGCCATCAACATCCACGCCGATGTACTCGGCCTGGTCCTTGGTGAGCTTGGTCAGCTCCCCACCCAGCGCCAGTACGTGGATTTTCGCGACCTTCTCGTCGAGGTGCTTGGGCAGCCGGTACACGTCGTTGTTGTACTCCTCGTGTTTGGTGAACACCTCGATCTGGGCGATCACCTGGTTGGAGAAGCTGTTGGACATCACGAACGAGGGGTGCCCGGTGGCGTTGCCCAGGTTCATCAGCCTGCCCTCGGACAGCACGATGATCGAGTGCCCGTCCGGGAAAACCCACTCGTCGACCTGCGGCTTGATGTTGAGCCGCCGTACCCCGGGGTAGCGCTCCAGCCCGGCGATGTCGATTTCGTTGTCGAAGTGGCCCACGTTGGCCAGGATCGCCTGGTGCTTCATAGCCGCCATGTGCGCGGTGGTGACGATGTCCTTGTTTCCGGTGGTGGTGACCATAATGTCGGCCTTGCCGATCACGTCGTCCAGGCGCGCGACCTGAAATCCCTCCAGCAGCGCCTGCAACGCGCAGATCGGGTCGATCTCGGCCACGATCACCCGCGCCCCTTGACCGGCCAGGGCCTCGGCCGACCCCTTGCCCACGTCGCCGTAGCCCGCGACGACCGCGACCTTGCCGCCGATCAGTACATCGGTGGCCCGGTTCAGGCCGTCGATCAGCGAGTGCCGGATGCCGTACTTGTTATCGAACTTGCTCTTGGTGACCGAGTCGTTCACGTTGATCGCCGGGAACAGCAACAGGCCCTGCTCAGCGAGCTGGTAGAGCCGGTGCACGCCGGTGGTGGTCTCCTCGGTGACCCCGCGGATCGGTTCGGCCATCTTCGTCCAGCGCTGGGGGTCGGCGGCGAGCGCGCGGCGCAGCGTGTCGAGGATGATGCGGTACTCGTCGGAGACCGTCAGGTCCTCGTCCTCGACGGTGGGCACGACACCGGTCTTCTCGTATTCGACGCCCTTGTGGATCAGCAGCGTGGCATCGCCGCCGTCGTCGAGGATCATATTGGGCCCGATCGCGTCTCCACTCGAGTCTGTGAAGCCGAACAGCTGCTCGGTGCACCACCAGTACTCCGCGAGCGACTCGCCCTTCCAGGCGAACACCGGCACGCCCCTGGGTTCCTCCGGCGTGCCGTGCGGGCCGACGACGGCAGCCGCGGCGGCGTGGTCCTGGGTGGAGAAGATGTTGCAGCTCACCCACCTGACCTCGGCGCCCAGTGAGGTGAGCGTCTCGATCAGCACGGCGGTCTGCACGGTCATGTGCAGCGAGCCGATGATCCGGGCCCCGTGCAGTGGTTGGGCCTGCGCGTACTCACGGCGCAACGACATCAGGCCGGGCATCTCGTGTTCGGCGAGCCGGATCTCCTTGCGCCCGAACTCGGCCAGGGAGAGATCAGCAACGGCGAAGTCGATCCCGTTGCGGGTCTGCAACCGACCGGTGGGATCGGTGGTGACGGTGTGGGCACTGGCGGTCATGGGGTTGTCACGCCTCCTGTCAGGGCATTTCCGGGCAGTCACGCTACCTGTCGAGGTAAAGCGCGGCCCGGCCTTTGGAAGATCATCGTCCGTCGGAGCCGTCACCTGTGGTGAAGTCGCCGCGGCCGGCCAGGGTCAGTCATATGTCGCCACAGGGTCACCGACGGTCCTGTACGACCCAAGGAGACCACTGCTCGGCGGAGGTGATCAGTACTCGGTGGAAAGGAACAGCCTCCTGATCGAAAGACGCCCTTCACGATGGCCCGGCGGTCGAGCGTGGCGGACTTGGTCCGTCGCAGCGCCTCTCGACCTCGGCAACGCCATTGCCTGACAAGCGTGTCGACTGACAGTAGGGCTGTCAAGCCTCGTGCGCCGCAGTCCCGCTCCCGTCGTCGGAGCGGACGGCAGCGATCGGGCCGCCGGACATGGCACCCGAGCAAGGGACCATCATGCGCCATCGTGGAGGACGAGATGGTCGGGCCCTACCGGCTCGAGGCACTGCTGGGCCGGGGTGGAATGGGCGAGGTGTATCGCGCCTTCGACACCGCGAGCAAGTAGCGGTGTGACGGACGCTGAGGCCCGTTACGCTTCCCGGAATCGGCTAAAACCTGGAGTGGTCACTATGGGGTCGCGGCAACCACGGCTGTACTACTAGGCTCATTACATGGTGATACAGCAGCTTGTTGAGCTTAAAGAACTCCTTGAGTCACACCAGAAAAACAAGGCGGTAGCCGACTTTCTGACCTGCTCTGAGCAGGTATTACGCGAACGCTTGTGTCTCTATCAGTGGCTACCTGAAGACGAGCGTGGGCGCGGCACTGATGGCGTGGAGGATATGTGAGCGCTGAGCCTCCACTGTATGAGAACGACCCGCAAGCATGGCACGCGCAGCTAGCCGAAGGTAACGCCACGCAACCCCGCAAACGGGTCAGCGCGGACGCGATTATTCGTGATGTGCAGGGGCGTTTGCTGCTGGTTGATCCCACATACAAACCCGACTGGGACACACCCGGTGGTATGGCCGAAGCCAACGAGCCACCCCACCTGGCCGTTCAGCGAGAACTCAAAGAAGAACTCGGTCTCGACCTTCACATAGGCCGACTTCTCTGTATCGATTGGGTAGCACCACACGGGCCGTGGGACGTAGCTGTTCAGCACCCCCAATTGAGGGTGTCCGCCCCGTCCTCGCAGGTCAGCAACTTAGAGCCCTCCTGAGGGCTCGCCGTGGCTCGCGAAGATTCCGGGGCCAGCCGCGGTGCCGCGCGCGGGTCTGGTCATGGAATCTTCGCGTCAGCACGCTGGGTGCACCAGCAGATCTGGCCGACTCGTGGTGATCACGGGCACAAGGCCGACTGTTGATCTTCATCGGCGGCCAGCTGCCCGCGATCGACGGCGCGGGCAGAC
>Ga0136617_10003966_pt1 | contig 13225 bp, 16 predicted proteins | sample AntDrymUQ3222106_2_FD_129672 | JGI IMG/M metagenome (GOLD analysis project Ga0136617, IMG submission 129672) | Polar desert sand microbial communities from Dry Valleys, Antarctica - metaG UQ322 (21.06) | ecosystem: Environmental > Terrestrial > Soil > Desert | place: Antarctica: Dry Valley...
CCCCATCGGGTTCATCAGCTCGGCGCGGTCGGCGCTGGTCCCGGCGGTGTAGAGTGGCGGATGCTCGAGCAGCCAGACGAGCTCGGCCGCGTCTCCAGCGCGAATGGCGGCGGCGCGTTCGTTCATCGCTTCCAGCGTTTCGGGATAGGGGCTGGCGCCCTCCGTAACCCGCCATTCGACGTCGCCGGCCATGACCTCGCCTTCGGGGAGCGCGGCGCGTGGCGCAAGGGTGGAAGCGTCGCGCTGGCGGTGCCATATTGAAGAGCCGGCAAAGGACCGGGATGGCTGAGGGAGGCGCGAATGGCCGAGACCAAGACCAAACCCACCCAGGTGGGCGTCGACGCGTTTCTCGACAATGTCGCGCACCCGGTGCGCCGTGCCGACGGCAAGGCGATGTGCGCGATGATGGAGCGCGCCAGCGGCGAGCCCGCACATATGTGGGGCCCTTCGATCGTCGGCTTCGGCAGCTATCACTATCGCTATGCCAGCGGGCACGAGGGGGATGCGCCCCGCGTCGGCTTCTCGCCGCGCTCGGCCAATCTGGTGCTCTACGTCGGCGGCTTCCCGGAATATGAGGCGCTGCTCGCGAAGCTTGGCAAGCACAAGAAATCCAAGGCCTGCCTCTATCTCAACAAGCTGGCCGACGTGGACTTGGGCGTGCTCGAGGAGATTGCCAAGCGGACCTATGCGGCCGCCGTAGACGGCGACTACGGCTCGGGATGCTGAGCCCGGCGCCGCGCTTGAAAAGCGGGCGCGAGGCCGGTTAAGCGCGTGTCAAAGGGAGCAGCCGTCATGAAGATCTCGTACAGCGCCGTCTGGCAGGACATGCTCGGCCTCATGCGCCGGCACGCCTCCCTCGCCATCGCTCTGGCGGGCTTCTTCATTTTCCTTCCGGCGCTGCTCGTAGACCAGTTCATCCCGTCGCCCGAGCCCAGGACCGTCGAAGAGATGTGGCCGATGCTGCGCGAATATTTCGAGGCCAACTGGCACTGGATCCTGCTGAGCGGGCTCGCCACCATGCTCGGCGGCATCGCTATCCTGATGCTCGCGCTGGGGCGCGGAGGCACGGTGGGGGCCATCATCGCCGCCTCGCTGGTGCTTCTGCCCTTCTATTTCCTAGCCTCGCTGGGATCGGGCCTGATCATTGTGGCGGGCTTCATCGCGCTCATCGTGCCCGGCATCTACCTGCTCGGCCGCCTGGTCCTAACAGCCCCGGTGGTGGTCGCCGAGAATCAGCGCAACCCGGTCTCCGCGATCGCGCGCAGCTGGGAGCTTTCGAAGGACAATGGCTGGGCGGTCGCCGGATTCCTGATCCTGGTCGGCATCGCCGCAACCATCGTCTCGCTCGTCGCCACCGGTCTCCTCGGTCTCGTCCTCTATGCCGCGCTGCCGGACGGTCCTGATGCCTTCGTCCACAGCGTCGTCAAGACCGCCTTCAGCACCGCGGTCTCGGTCCTGTTCGTCTTCATCTATGCCGCGCTCTACCGACGGCTGAGCGGAGCCGACACCGCTTCGGCCTTTGCCTAAAAGGGCACCTGCGGCGCGACGTCGCGGGGGAGCAGGCCGGCGAGCCGCGGATCGGGAAAGCTCTCGAACGCGCGGCGGCGGAGGGTGAAGCCAGCCCTTAGATAGGCGGGCAAGGCCGCCGGGTGGTCGAGCGAGCATGTGCTGACAGAAAGGCGGGCGACGCCCGGCCGCCAGCCAAGCTCCATGACCCGGTCGAGCAGCCAGGCGCCATGGCCCTGGCCGGCAAGCTCCGGGACAAGGCCGAGGAAGCGGATCAGGCAGGTCCGCGCGTCGGATAAATCCAGCTCGATCATGCCCGCTTCGGCGCCCGCCGCATCGCTGACGACATGGACCTCACAGATCGCGGCCGCCAGTTGGGCGTCGTCCATCGCCAGCCGCGAATACCACAGCCAGGGCGAGCCCACCCGGGCGAACAGGGCACGATAGGCGGCGGGATCGGGCGCTTCCCACCGAGCCATCTTGAGCGGTGTCCGGGGGGTGGGCACGGAGGGATCTGGCCGCCGATCCATCTGGAGCCAGGTCACGACCGTCCCGACATGGCCGGCCTCGATGTCGATCAGGGCCATCGCGCTTCCGGGGGAAGGCTCATCAGGATCGCGTCGACGTCGCCGCCGGTCTTGAGGCCGAAGGCGGTGCCGCGGTCATAGAGCAGGTTGAACTCGGCATAGCGGCCGCGCCAGGCGAGCATGCGCGCGCGCTCGGCCTCGTCCCAGGCCTGGTCCATGCGCCGCTCGACGATCTCCGGGAATATGTCGAGCACGGCCTCGCCAACGGCGCGGGCGAAGGCGAAGCCCGCCGCGAACGGCACCTCGAGATGATCGAAGAATATGCCACCCGCGCCCCGCGCGACGTTGCGGTGGGGAATGAAGAAATATTCGTCGGCCCAGGCCTTGAAGCGCTCGTAGAAGGTCTGGTCGTGGGCGGCGCACGCCGCGCGCAGACGCGCGTGGAACTGGGCGACGTCCGCGGCGTCGGGGATGGGCGGATTGAGGTCGGCCGCGCCTCCGAACCAGCGCCGGGTGGTCGCGAGGAAGCGCAGGTTCATATGGACCGCCGGCACATGCGGATTGGCCATGTGGGCAACGAGGCTGATGCCGGTCGCGAAGAAGCGGGGATCCTCCGCGGCGCCGTGGATGTTGGCGGCGAATTCCGGGCTGAAGCGCCCGCCGACGGTCGAGACGTTGACGCCCACCTTCTCGAACACCGCGCCCTTCATCGTCGCGCGCACGCCGCCCCCGCCCCCAAGACCCTCGCGACCGCCGGCTTCGCCGTCCTTGCGCTCCCAGGCGATGCGCTCGAACACGGCGTCGCTTCCGGCCTTGCGCTCGATCGCCTCGAAGCGGGCGCAGAAACGGTCGCGGAGCGCCTCGAACCCGTCGCGGGCCGCCTGTTGCTCGTCGTCGAGCTCGATCATCGGGGCCAGCCCTTCGTCTGCCGCAAAGCCTCGCTTAGCGCGATGCTCGCCGCCGCGACGATATTCAAGGAGCGGGTGCCGGGCGCCTGGGGGATGCGGACCCCCAGCTCGACCTCGTCGTGCAGGTCGGCCGGGACGCCCGCGCTCTCCGACCCGACCAGGAGGATGTCGCCAGGTGCGAAGCGGGCATCCGGCAATGCGAGCGGCGCGCTCGTGGTGAGCAGGACGAGCCGCCCCGGCCGCGCGGCGCGGAACGCAGTCCAGTTCGCGTGCAGGCTGACATCGGCGCTCGCGGCATAGTCCATCGCGGCGCGTTTCAGGGTGCGGTCCGAAAGTGCGAATCCGCAGGGGAGAACGATGTCGAGCGGCACTGCGAGGCAGGACGACAGGCGGACGAGAGCACCGACATTGCCGGCCTGGTCGGGCTGGAAAAGCGCAAGCCTCATGATTGGGGTCAGGACCCACCACCGGAGGTGCCCGGCCGACCGCGGAGCGGCGAACTGTCCTTTGCCGCCCGAACGTCGTCAATCGGTCGGTCACTATGAAATTCCATAGCTCCCTCCTCTCTCCTAGCCGGACAACAAATGCCAGTCCGGCACGAACGCCTCCGGTAATGGGTCCTGACCCAAGCTTTGCCCGTCAAAGAAGCTGTTGGCAAAGCGCCCGGGGCGCGGCTATCAGGCCGGCCAGCGCCGCATTCCTGAACAGGGGGCATTCGGCTTTCGTGAAGTTTCCCGAAGTTTCGCATGAAGGCTGATTGATGGCGACATCGCCCGAGTCTCTGGAACATGGCGGGCCCGACGGCGTGCGCCGTCGCGACTTCATCAACGTCGCCGCCCTGAGCTTCGCCGGCGTCGGCGCCGCCGCCACGCTTTATCCTCTCGTGAACCAGATGAATCCGTCGGCCGACGTGCTCGCTTTGGCCTCGATCGAGGTCGACATCGCGGCGATCCAGCCCGGCCAGTCGATCAAGACCATCTTCCGCAAGCAGCCCCTGTTCGTCCGCCACCTGACGCCGGCCGAGATTGCGGCTGCGAACGCGGTGCCGCTGGGCGATCTCAGGGATCCCCAGACGCTCGCTGAGCGGACCAAGGGAAAGCCGCAATGGCTGGTGACGATGGGGGTCTGCACGCATCTGGGCTGCGTGCCGCTGGGCGCGGCCGAAGGCGAGGCCAAGGGCGAATATGGCGGCTATTTCTGTCCCTGCCACGGCTCGCATTACGACACCGCCGCCCGCATCAGGAAAGGCCCGGCGCCCAAGAATCTCGAAGTGCCCGACTACAGCTTCAAGACCGACACCGTCCTGCTGGTCGGCGAGGCCGTCTGAGATGAGCTTCCCCTGGGCGGAGGAATATCGGCCGAAGAATAGTTTCATGCGCTGGCTCGACCAGCGCCTGCCGCTGCCGCGCCTGGTCTACGGCGCGATCGGGGCCGGCTATCCGGTGCCGCGCAACCTCAATTATTTCTGGAACTTCGGCGTCCTCGCCGGCGTCGCGCTGATGATCCAGATCGTCACCGGTATCATCCTTGCCATGCATTATGTGCCTTCGGGCGCGGATGCCTTCGGATCGGTCGAGCATATCATGCGCGACGTAAACCAGGGCTGGCTGCTGCGTTACGCCCATGCCAACGGCGCCAGCCTCTTCTTCGTCGTCACCTATATCCATATCTTCCGCGGGCTCTTTTACGGCTCGTACAAGGCGCCGCGCGAGCTGGTGTGGATGCTCGGCCTCGTCATCTTCCTCCTGATGATGGCGACCGCCTTTATGGGCTATGTGCTGCCTTGGGGGCAGATGAGCTTCTGGGGCGCCAAGGTGATCACCGGCCTGTTCGGCGCGATCCCGGTCATCGGCGAGCCGGTGCAGCAATGGCTGCTGGGCGGCTATGCGCCCGACCAGGCGACACTGAACCGCTTCTTCTCGCTCCATTACCTTTTGCCGTTCGTGATTGCGGGCGTGATCATCCTCCACATCTGGGCGCTGCACATACCGGGATCGAACAACCCGACCGGGGTCGACGTGAAGGGGCAGGAGGACACTCTGCCCTTCCATCCCTATTACACCGCAAAGGACGGCTTCGGGCTCGGCATCTTTCTGATCGCGCTCGCCGCGCTCACCTTCTTCTGGCCCAATTATCTCGGCCATGCCGATAACTACATCCAGGCCAATCCCCTCTCCACGCCCGCCCACATCGTCCCCGAATGGTATTTCTGGCCGTTCTACGCGATCCTGCGCGCGTTCACGGTCGACTTCATCCTCGAGGCGAAACTGTGGGGCGTGCTCGCGATGTTCGCCTCGATCCTCATCCTCTTCCTGCTGCCGTGGCTCGACAAGTCGCCGGTCCGCTCGGGCAATTACCGGCCCCGCTTCCGCCAGTTCTTCTGGATCCTGGTGCTCGACATCATCGTGCTCGGCATCTGCGGGGGGCGCCCGGCCGAGGAGCCCTGGGTGATGGTGAGCCAGATCGCCACCATCTATTATTTCGCACACTTCCTCATCATCCTGCCGATCCTGGGGCGGGTCGAGAAGACCCTGCCATTGCCCACCTCGATCTCGACCAGCGTGCTCCATGGCGAAGCGGTCGAGGCCGCTCCGGCCGGCACGGACACCGTCCGGGACACTGGCCGGGACACCGGCCGGGACACCGGCCGGAATGGGGGCTGAACCATGCTGGTGCGCGCCCTTGGCTTCCTGATCGGACTGGGCTTCGTCGCGGTCGCGGCCTGGTCGCTGCTGTGGGGCGCGATCGCCTTTATCGACGAGCCGCCCGAGGAGACGGTGGAGCACAAGTTCGTCGAGCATCCGCGGCACATCGCCTTCAGCTTCGATGGGCCCTTCGGCCATTATGACCGGCGCCAGCTCCAGCGCGGCTTCCAGGTCTACAAGGAGGTTTGCGCCTCGTGCCACGGCCTCACCTATGTCGCGTTCCGCAACCTTGCCGAGCTCGGCTATGAGGAGGCCGAGGTCGAGGCGATCGCGGCGGGATGGCAGATCCCGGTGCCCGACATCGACCCCAAGACCGGCGAGGCGGCCACCCGAAAGGCGATTCCCGCCGACCGCTTCCCCAATCCCTATCCCAACGAGGTCGCGGCGCGTGCGGCCAACAACAAGGCGTTGCCGCCCGATCTGTCGCTGATGGCGAAATCGCGCGAAGGCGGCGCGGCCTATATCGTCTCGCTGCTCACCGGCTACCGCCCCGTCCCGGCGAACCTGCCCAAAGACAACCGGCCCGGCCCCGGCCTCGCGTTCAACCCCTGGTTCGCCAACCTCAACATCGCCATGCCGCCGCCGCTCACCGCCGACGAGCAGGTGACCTATGCCGATGGCACCGCCGCCACGCGCGAGCAGATGGCGAGGGACGTCTCGGCATTCCTGATGTGGACCGCCGAGCCGCGGCTCGAGAACCGCCACCGCACGGGTCTGGCGGTGCTCATCTTCCTCATCCTCACCACCATCCTCGCCTATCTCGCGTACCAGAACATATGGCACGGCCCGACCAGCCGCCGGGTGCGTCCGATCGGTCCGCTCGATCCCGACAATATGGCGCGCCGCGAGGCGGCCAAGAGTGAGGCGGCCGATCCCGAGACCGGGCGCATCCAGGGCTGAACGACGACCTCAAAAAGCTGATCCGGACGATCCCGGATTTCCCCAGGCCCGGCATCCAGTTCCGCGACGTCACCACCTTGCTGCTCGATGCGAAGGGCTTTTCGGCTTCGATCGAGCGCCTTGCTGCCACGGTCACCGAGCCGCCCGACCTCGTCGCGGGCATCGAGGCGCGCGGCTTCATCCTGGGCGCGGCGCTGGCCCAGAGGCTCGGCACCGGCCTCCTCCTCATCCGCAAGCACGGCAAGCTTCCCAGCACGGCGATCGACGAGGAATATGCGCTCGAATACGGCACCGACCGGCTCGCCATGCATGTTGACGCCTGCGCGCCGGGCGCGCGGGTGATCTTGGCCGACGACCTCATCGCCACCGGCGGTACCGCGCTGGCAGCAGCAAAACTGGTGCGCCGCGCCGGCGCCGAACCGGTCAGCGCGACGTTCCTCATCGATCTCCCCGATCTCGGCGGCGCCGATGCGCTGCGCGCCGTCGGCGTACCGGTCACCAGCCTGGTGGCGTTCGAGGGGGAATAAGGGGAGCAGGCGGAATGTCGCTAATTCCCCCGAATCCGAGACACTCTCTGAGTCTAAACCTTTGGCTCTAAGAGAGAACCCATGATCCAGGTCACCGTGTAGAGGGATGACTAAAGTAGCGTATTTAGTCGTCCCCGTTCCCCGACCGGTGCGTTTCTAAACTAGGCGAAATAGAGATGCACCGCTTCCGCCGGAGGAGGAAAATATCAAAGATAGAGGAATCCGGGATTCGAGGGTCCCACAGAGGGGGAAAAGTAGAAAACACCCCGGAAAATAGACATTGTCAGACATTTCCGTTCCCCGCTTCGCATCTCCATTCCTGGCTACGAAAAAGCCCGCTAGCCGATCGGCCGGGGCGCAATTTTGAGCATCAATTACGCACTTCTGTTTACGATATGTTCCGGCGAAAGTCAAGATCGGAAACCGAGAGGGGTCTCTGAAAGCCCCTCCACCGCTTCGCGGACCAGCTGGCTGGTGGAGGGCTGGCCGAGACCTGCTCGAACGCCCATTCACCCGCGGTTCAGCGGAAAAAGCCAAATTTTCTGCTCGGGGGAAAGTTCATCGGGAGAGTCGCCCATGTCCGTATTGTCCGTTCCGCCGCTTCGCACCATCGCCCTTATTTCCGCCGCCGCGCTCGGGCTTGGCGCCTGCTCATCCTATGACCGGGGATTTGGCTATGCCTCGGTCGGTTACGCCAGCGCCGGCTATTGCGACCCCTATTATGACGATTGCCATGGCGGGGGATATTATGACCGTGGCTATTATGGCCGCGACCGCTACCCCTCCTATTACGGCTGGTATGGCGATCATTATTACCCCGGGGTCGGTATCCATGTGTTCGACCGCTATGGGCGCCGCCATCGCTGGAATGATTATCATCGCCGCCACTGGGAAGGCCGGCGCTACTCGTATCGCAACTCACGCGACTATCGCGAGGATCGGCGCGAGATCCGCGAGAACTGGAGCGATTTCCGGCGCGAGCGGGCCCAGGATCGCCGCGACTATCGCAGGGGCGACGTCAGCCGCGGCGATTATCGCCGCGACCGGCGCGACGACCGCCGCGACCTGAGGCGCGAGAATCGCCGGGACCGCCGCGACTGAGCGCTACGCCTCGGCCGGCCGCCGCCGGATCAGGACGATCGAGGTGAAGGCCAGGACCGGGACATCGTCCTGGTTGAGCACCTCCACCCGGCTGCGGAACGAGCCGATGTCGGGCTTGCTGCGCGAGGGCGTGACCTCGATGATTTCGGTCTCGACCCTCAACGTATTGCCAGGATAGACCGGCTTCAGCCAGCGCAGTTCGTCGACGCCGGGTGAGCCCAGGCCCGCCTGCCGGTTCACTTTCAGATTTTCGACGAGCATCGCCATCGTCATCGCGCAGGTGTGCCAGCCGCTCGCCGCGAGCCGCCCGAAATGGGTCTGGGCCGCCGCCTCGTCCGAGAGGTGAAAGGGCTGGGGATCATATTTGCCGGCGAATTCGAGCACCTCCTCGCGGGTCACGCAATAGGCGCCGAAGCTCGCTTTCTGTCCCGGCGCCAGATCCTCCAGGTACATCATGACGAGATCTCAAGCCCCGGGCGGCCATGGGGGATGGTCGCGCTGGCGCGGCGCGATACCAGCCCCCCCGGAACCTGCACCTTGTCCATGGTCATGAAATCGGCGCGCCAGGCGTCGCGGCCGACGTCGCACACCACATAGCCGCGCTGGTCGTTGATGAACTTCAGCTGCGGATTGCCGGCGAGTAGGCGATCCGAACCCGGCCGCAGGTCCGATCCGTCGCCGCCGCTCGCGATCGAGGTCGATACGATCTCGGCCGCCACAACCCGGCCCTCATGCTCGAGCAGGCCCGCATAATTCTGGTGCTCGTCGCCGGTCAGGACGACGACATTATCGAGCCCCCGCATCCGTGCGAGCAGCCGCGCGCGCGGCACCTCATAGGCCGCCCAGCTGTCGAGATTGAGGATCTTCTCGGGCTCGTCGCGGGTGCGGCGATCGAGCGACATCATCATGATCTGCTGGGCGAGGCAGTTCCAGCGCGTCTGGCGTCGCGACAGGTTGCGGGCGAGCCAGGCCTCCTGCTCGGCGCCGAGCACCGCCGCGGCCTGGTCGCGCACCCCGGGGCAGGCGGGCTTGAACCCGTCCTCGCAGGGCTGATTGGTGCGATATTGCCGCGTGTCGAGGAAATTGATCTCGGCAAGATCGCCGTAGCGCGCGCTGCGATGGAAAGCGGCGGCGCCGTAGCGGGGCATCGACGCGCGCCGCACCGGCATATGCTCGTACCAGGCCTGGAGCGCGGCGGCGCGGCGGGTGCGGAACAGCTCGGCGGGCGTCCCGCGATTGTCGGCGTCGGACGCCCAATTGTCGTCGATCTCATGGTCGTCGAAGGTGTTGAACCAGGCATGCGCGGCATGGGCGCGCTGGAGATCGGGATCCGATTTGTACTGGCCGTAGCGGCGCCGGTAATCGGCGAGATCGTAGAGCGCCTGGCCTTCGTGCAGGCGCACCGCGACGATGAGATCGCCGCCGCGCCCGGGCCGCACCGGATTGCCGCGATACTCGTAGATATAGTCGCCATAGTGATAAACGAAGGCGAGGTCCTCGGCGGCGAGATGGCGAAAGGCGGTGAAATATCCGTCCTCCCAATTCTGGCAGCCGGCGACCCCGAAGCGAAGTGCGGCGGGGCTGGCCGAGAGCGCGGGGAGCGTGCGCGCGCGCCCCGTGATGCTGCGCTCGCCGCCGGCACGAAAGCGGTACCAGTAAGGCCGGTCGGGCTGGAGACCTGCCAGCTCGACATGCACAGAATGGCCGAGCTCGGGCCGCGCCTGCTCCTCGCCATCGCGCACCATCTTCGTGAAATACTGGTCTTCGGCCACTTCCCATTTCACCGGGATCGCCGACATCGGCATGCCGCCATGGACGCCGAGCGGCTCGGGCGCGAGCCTGGTCCAGATGACGAAGCCGTCGGGCGAAGGATCGCCCGCCGCGACCCCGAGCTGGAACGGATAGGAGAGGAAGAAGCCCTGGGCGCGGACGATGGCGGGGGCGCAGAGAGCGGCGGCGGTGCCGGCTCCGAGGAAGGTGCGGCGGGAAAGGGACATGAACTCTGACTCCCGGTTCGCAGCTAAAGCGAGAAATCTACGGCTTTCGAGGCCGCTCTAGCCGATTTGCGAGCTCGACAATGCCGCAATCTGAGGAATCCTTGCATGCCGCATGGAGGGCCAGATGGGTAGGCCACTGCACGTCTCCCAACATTTGCTCGGCTCTAAACACGATTCTGAGAGCAACCTTTCTCCGGACCTGAAGAGTTCTGCCCTCACATCCTTCATGCCTATCGGTACGTTTCGCACGAGATTGCCGCTGATGTTCGGCTGATTCCCTTCGTAGATTGTAAAGTCTCGATCCCTGAAGCGTATGCGGTAGAGGTTGAAGTCTTCGACCGGTGTCGTCTTGACGACATCCCGGCTCGAAACTCCGGATATGCAGAAGCTCTCGCCGCAATAAACATCGCGGGCATCCCCGGCGCTACAGGCCGTTAGTAAAATCGCAATGGTCGATAGCTTCATCATCGAGCAGTCCTTGGCGAGACCTCACACATTGAACCGGAACAACATGATGTCGCCGTCTTTGGCGACATAGTCCTTTCCTTCGGATCGCATCTTGCCGGCGTCCTTGGCGCCGGTCTCGCCGCCGCAGGCGACGAAGTCTTCGTAGGCGATGGTCTCGGCGCGGATGAAGCCGCGCTCGAAGTCGCTGTGGATGACCCCTGCCGCCTCGGGCGCCCTGGCGCCTTTCTCGACGGTCCAGGCGCGCGCCTCCTTTGGTCCGACCGTGAAGAAGGTGATGAGATGGAGGAGGTCGTGACCTGTCCGCACGATTCGTGACAGGCCCGATTCTTCGAGCCCGAGGTCGGACAGGAAATCGGCGCGCTCAGCGGGCGCCATCATCGCGATCTCGGCCTCGATCCGCGCCGAGATGACCACGGCGGCGGCGCCGTTCTCTTTGGCGCGCTCTTCGACGCGGGCGCTATGCGCGTTGCCGCTCGCGGCATCGGCCTCGTCGACATTGCAGACGTAGAGAATCGGCTTGGCGCTGAGCAGCTGCGCCTGCGTGAGCGCACGCGCCTCGTCATGGTCGCGCGGGACGAGATCGCGGGCAGGGCGGCCGGCGCGGATGAGATCAAGCGCGCGGCCGAGCAGATCCCCCTGCGCCTTTGCCTCCTTATCGCCCTGCTGGGCCTTCTTGACGAGCGGCGGCACCCGCCGCTCAAGGCTTTCGAGGTCGGCGAGCAGCAATTCTGTCTCAACGGTCTCGGCATCCGCGACCGGATCGACGCGCCCCTCGACGTGCGTCACGTCGTCGTCCTCGAAACAGCGCAATACGTGGACGATGGCGTCGACCTCGCGGATATTTCCCAAGAACTGGTTGCCCAGGCCCTCGCCGGTCGAGGCACCGCGCACCAGCCCGGCAATGTCGACGAATTCGAGCTGGGTCTCGATCATTTGCGCCGACTTGCCGATGCGGGCGATCACCTGCAGCCGCTCGTCGGGCACCGCCACCCGCCCGACATTGGGCTCGATGGTGCAGAACGGATAATTGGCCGCCTGCGCCGCCGCGGTCTCGGTGAGCGCGTTGAACAGGGTCGATTTGCCGACATTGGGAAGGCCGACGATGCCGCAGCGGAAGCCCATCAGCTTTTGCCCTGGTCGCCGAGCCTGAGCGCGACATCGTTCATGAAGCGCGCGTCGTCGCCTTTGGCGAGCCATGGCACCTCGGCGGCGATGGCGCCGAGCAGGTCGCTCAATGCGTCGTGCGCGGCCTTCGGGTAGCTGGAGAGCACATATTTGGAGACCCGGTCCTTGTGTCCGGGATGGCCGATGCCGATCCGCACCCGGCGGAAGTCGTTGCCGACATGGGCCTCGGTCGACCTGAGGCCGTTATGGCCCGCGGTGCCGCCGCCGGTGCGCACCTTCACCTTCATCGGCGCGAGATCGAGCTCGTCGTAGAACAGGGTGATGTCGGCCGCCTCCTTCTTGAAGAACCGCATCGCGTCGCCGATCGCGCGGCCGCTCTCGTTCATGAAGGTCGCGGGCTTGAAGAGAAGCACGCGGATGCCCGCTACCAGGCCCTGCTGCGCCCATCCCTGGAACGCCTTCCTGGGCGGATCGAAATCGTGCAGCTCGGCGATCGCGTCGACCGCCATGAAGCCGACATTGTGGCGGTGCATCGCATATTGCGCGCCCGGATTGCCGAGACCGACCCAGATCTGCACAGGCGCGAAATCCCACTCGGCCGGATCGGGAGAGGGCGAGGAAGCAGGCCTGCCGAGCAGCCCGCGCAGCAGGCCGCGCAGCATGGAGCCTTATTCCTTCGCCTCGCCCTCGGGTGCCGGAGCGCCGCCCTCGCCTTCGGCCGGAGCCTCGCCCTCGGCCTCGCCTTCCTCGGGCGCGGCAGCCGCGGCGGCCGCATCCTCGGCCTCCATCTTGAGCGCCGAGGGCGCGACGATGGTGGCGATGGTGAAGTCACGGTCGGTGATCGCCGATTTCGCGCCCTCGGGAAGGGTGACCGCCGAGATGTGCAGCGAATCGCCGATATCGAGCCCGGCGAGATCGATGCGGATCTCCTCCGGAATCTCTGCAGCGTCGCAGATGAGCTCGAGGTCGTGCCGGACGGTGTTCAGCACGCCGCCGCGCTTCAGGCCCGGCGAGCCCTCCTCGTTGACGAAGCGGATGGGCACAGCGACCTGCACCTTGCTGTGCTCGGAGATGCGCAGGAAATCGACATGGATCGGACGATCGCTGACCGGATGGAACTGGACGTCCTTGGGCAGGGTCCGGGCGGTGCCGCCAGCCCCCGAGCCGGCAACGTCGACCATGATCACCGAGTTCATGAAATGGCCGGTGGAGAGCATCTTCACCAGGGCCTTTTCCTCGACATGGATCTGGAGCGGCTCTTCCTTGTTGCCGTAGATCACCGCCGGTACCCGGCCTTCGCGGCGGATCGCACGGGAGGCTCCCTTGCCTGCCTGATCGCGCGTTTCTGCCGACAGCGTCTGCTGTTCGCTCATGTTCGTGCCTTCTTAAATGGTGGCAGAATGCCGTCCCTCACGCCTCCAGGGATGACCATGAGCGGGGGAAGCGCGCCTATAAGGGGGG
>Ga0136617_10003967_pt1 | contig 13224 bp, 11 predicted proteins | sample AntDrymUQ3222106_2_FD_129672 | JGI IMG/M metagenome (GOLD analysis project Ga0136617, IMG submission 129672) | Polar desert sand microbial communities from Dry Valleys, Antarctica - metaG UQ322 (21.06) | ecosystem: Environmental > Terrestrial > Soil > Desert | place: Antarctica: Dry Valley...
GGCCGGAGAGAGAAGGAGCGAGCAGAACCCCGCTCGCCATGGCGGACTTGCGGATGAAGTCCCGGCGATCGAAACCGGTCATAGAGACTTCCTTTCAGGGTGGCGACTGGCAGCGAGGAAGGGAGTTGGGAGTATTTGACGGATCGATGATATGAGCGAGCGGTCCGGTGGGCTATACGATGTCGCGTACCGTTACTGCTCTGCTACCCGACGATAGCAGATCGACATGAGTTCGTGACACTGGGACGGAGGGACAGGCGGACGGTTGGACCGGCGGACAGGCGGATAAGGCAGAAGCGACTGAAGGAAGGAGAAGCAGTGAATGCTGGAGAGACGAACAGCCTTCGTTAGCCCACCTGTCCATCCGTCGGCTCACCCGGCCAGAACCACCTGAGCAGGTGACAGCAGTGGCTGCAGATAGCGGCCGGTATGCGAGTCCTGCGCCTCGGCAATTTGCTCCGGAGTTCCTTGAGCGACCACCTGGCCACCCGCGTTCCCCGCCTCCGGCCCCATGTCGATGACCCAGTCTGCGCGTTTAATCACATCGAGGTGATGCTCGATCACGATGACGGTGTGGCCGGCATCCACCAGCCGGTCGAGCACGTGGATCAGCACCCGCACATCGTCCAGGTGTAATCCGGTGGTAGGCTCGTCGAGGATATACAGCTTCCGGCCTTCACGTTTTCCGGCCTGGCTCAGCTCCCGGGCAATCTTGAGCCGCTGCGCTTCGCCGCCGGACAGAGTGGTGGCGGGCTGGCCCAGCCGCAGGTAGCCCAATCCAACCTGCTGGAGCTGCCAGAGCGCGGCGCCCAGCCTGGGCTGATGCCGGAATCGGGCGATCGCCTCGTCCACGGTCCATTGAAGCACATCGTGAATTGATTTGCCCTGGATCCTGACGTCCAGCACGTCCCGGCGATAACGGGTGGCGCCGCAGGCCTCGCATGGAACGAAAACGTCCGCCAGGAAAACCATCTCCACCCGCACGTGACCGGCGCCCTCACAGGTCTCGCAGCGGCCGCCGGGCAGATTGAACGAGAAGGTTGCCGAGGTGTACTGGCGCTGGCGGGCCAGCGGCTGGTTAGCGAACAGTTCCCGGATCTCGTCGAACGCCTTGATGTAGGTGACCGGGTTGGAGCGCGGCGACCGCCCGATGGGAGATTGGTCTACCAGCAAAACATCCTTCAGGAACTCCCACCCCGTGATCGAGTCGACCTGACCCACCGGCTCCCCGAGGTGCGATTTGGCGGAATGCTCTCCCCGCAGCTTGGCCTCGAGATTCCGGTACACCACGTCGTGGAGCAGCGAGCTCTTGCCGGAACCGGACACGCCGGTGACCGCGGTGAGCGCACCCAGGGGAATATCCACGTCAACGTCCTTCAAGTTGTGCAGGCTGGCGCCTCGAACACGAAGCCATTGGGGGCCAGTCGGGCGCCGAACGCTGGGCACGGCGATGCGTTTCTTACCGGTGAGATATTGCCCCGTCAGTGAGGACCGTGCCTCCTCCACCGGTCCCGCGTGCACCACACGGCCCCCATGCTCGCCTGAGCCGGGGCCGAGCTCCAGCATGAAGTCCGCCTGCTGGATGGCAGCCAGATCGTGTTCCACGACGACGACCGTGTTGCCCGCGTCGCGGAGCCGCCGCAGCAACCCCAGCAGCCGGTCGATATCTCGTGGATGTAGGCCCACCGAGGGTTCATCGAGGACGTACAGGGTGTCAACCAGATGCCCGCCGAGCGCGTTGGAAAGCGAGATTCGCTGCGCCTCCCCTCCGGAGAGCGTGCGCGTCTGGCGGTCGAGCGTCAGGTATCCGAGCCCCACGTCGCGAAGGAAGCTCAGCCTGGCGCTGAGCTGTTCTATGATCAGCTGAGCGATCTCCCGGTCCCACGGCGTGAGTGAGAGACTTCTGAGCCACTCGTACACGGCGTCCACCGAGCGGGCCGCCATCACGCCAATGGCGGTATCACCGATCCGAACCGAAAGCGCGTCGGGATTGAGCCGGCTGCCGCCGCACTCGACGCACGTCTTGGCCAGCTGATACTGCCGCAGGAATACCCGGATGTATTGCTTGTAGCGCTTCTCTTCCAGTCCCTTCAGAAAAGGGTGAATACCGACAAACCGCCCCTTCCGGCCGTAGAGCAGCTCCCGCCGTTGCGTTGCCTTCAGCTTGGACCAGGGCTTGTACGGATCGGCCCCGACCGACTTGGCGAAATCGAGGAGAATCTTGCGGCGTGATTCGTAGCGGGGCTTGGTCCAGGGATCGATGGCCCCCTCGGAAAGGCTCTTTCCAGGATCGCAGATGATCAGGGAATCGTCGTATTCGAGTACCGCACCGAACCCGTTGCAGTTGGAGCAGGCGCCACGCGGGTTGTTAAAAGAGAAGAGCGCGGGAGTAACCGTCGCGGCGGGGGTGTCGCAGCTGCTGCAGGTGGGAAATTCGGTAAATCGCGACCTCCCGGACGTGGCCAGCACCATGGCCACCCCCTCCCCCTCCTGAAACGCGGTTGCGAGGGCTTCTGCCAGGCGAGAGGCGGCGGAGGGTCCGGCTTCCAGCCGGTCTACCAGAACCAGCAGCTCCTGGCACTGAGTGAGATCGAGCTGTTCCGGCAGCTCATCCAGATGGGCCGGCGTGCCGTCGGTTACTACCCGAACGAAGCCGAGGGCTCGGAGATTCTCGAGCACGGTGAGATGAGTCAGTCGGGCAAGCGGCGGCAGGGGAAAACAGACCTGGAGCCTGCCGGTCACCTGCGCCAGGATGGCGTCGGCGGCGGCCTGCGGCGTATCCCGGCGAACCGGACCACCACAGATCCGGCAGTGGCTCTTGCCGATGCGAGCCCATAGAAGCCTGAGATAGTCGTAGACCTCCGTGGCGGTGCCCACGGTGGAGCGGCTGGACACTACCGGGTTCCTCTGCTCGATGGCTACGGCGGGCGCCAGCCCCTCGAGCCGGTCCACCAGCGGCTTCGGCATGCGATCGAGAAACTGCTTGGCATAGGTGGACAGCGACTCGATGTAGCGGCGCTGACCTTCGGCGTAGAGGGTGTCGAAAGCCAGGGTACTCTTGCCCGAACCCGATGGGCCCGTGATCACGATGAGAGCGCGGTGCGGAAGGTCGACGGTGATGCCCTGAAGATTGTTCTGCCGGGCATTTACGATGCGGATGACGGACTGGGACATTGTTGAAAATAGCGGGAAAGACGGGAAGGCCACTACTTTTCCCCTTCCATGCCCTTGCTCCTCACCCCCAAGCTGCTGCTCCGCGGCTTCGAGATCTTCGTCATCGCGTCGCTCGTGGGTTGGGGAATCACCCTTATCTACGGCAACGATCTGCCCGGCTTTCTCGCGGGCGTCAGACGGGTCGAGTGGGTGTGGGTTCTGGCCGGACTCGGCCTGGCCTCACTCGATTGGATCGGCGGTGGGCTCAGGTTGTGGGTGGTCGCCCGGCACATCTATCCCCGGCCGCCGCTCAAAGGGCTCATCCTTGCTGGTGGTATGGGTGCGTGGGCCGGGTACATCACACCGGTCAACTCCGGGGCCGGTCCGATGACGATGTACACCATGCGGCGCTACGGGGTCCCGCTGCCGGTGGCGGTCACGTCGACGTTCATGAGCTTCGTCTCCACGATCCTCTTTTTCGCCATTGCCGGTCCGCTGGCCGTGTTCTTCGGCGCCGGCCGGTCATTGGGGCAGCGCGGAAACGTGCTCGGTTTATCCCTCTACGATCTGTTTCTCGGCAGCCTCGTGATTATAGGGGCCATCGGCGTGCTCATGGGGGTGGTCATGTTTTTCCCCAGGCTGGTGCGCGATCTGCTCCATCGGGCCGCGGAAGCCATCGGCCGGCGGAATCGCCGGGTGGCGGACCGGCTGGAAAAGCTCCGCGAAGGGATCGATCACGCGCATGAGAGCGTGGTGGCTTTCAACAGTCCAGGAGGCTGGCTGGCCCTGCTCTGGGCGACGATCCTCTCCGGCCCTTCACACTCGAACAAGCTTCTCGCGGGATACGTTGCACTGCGGGCGGTGGGCCTTCACGCCAACTTCGTCGATATTCTGCTGGTGCAAACCCTGGTGATGTTTCTGCTGTACTTCGCGCCCACTCCCGGGGCGTCCGGCGTGGGCGAGCTGCTCTCTGCCGCGGTCATGTCTTCGTACGTGCCTCGTGAGCTCACTCCGATTTACATCCTGATCTGGCGTCTCACACTGAGCTACTTCACCATCGCTGTCGGTTTTCTGGTGTTCTCCGGCTGGGTAAGGCGAGGCCTGAAGGACGTGGATGAGTCGGCCATAGCCGAGCCCGCCGGCTAGAGACTTTCATGGATCAGGACGAGGTCCTCGACAAGAGTTACGACGCCCGTTTGTTGCGGCGGCTGCTGCTGTATCTGCGGCCGTATCGTGGTCTCACCGCTCTCGCCGTGTTGCTCCTGCTGGGTGGCGCCGGACTGGCGTTGATAGGTCCCCTGCTTACCCAGCGCGCCCTGGATGTGGCGATTCCGCTGCGCGACACCGGCCTCCTCGGCACTCTCGCGGCAGTGTTTCTGGCGGCGCTGGTGCTGGAATTCATGGTCGAGTACGGACAAACCCTGCTGACCACCTACCTCGGCCAGCGAGTGATGTACGACCTGCGGATGCAGATCTTCGACCACCTCCAGCGCCTGAGCATCAGCTACTTCGATCGTAATCCCGTCGGCCGGCTGATGACCCGGGTCACTTCCGATGTCGAGACGCTGAACGAGCTGTTTTCTTCCGGTGTGGTCACGGTGTTCGGCGACGTATTCACCCTGCTCGCCATCATGACCATGATGCTATGGATCGATTGGCGGCTGGCGCTGGTGACCTTTGCCGTCATTCCGGTGGTCTGGCTTACTGCACGCGTCTTCCGCCGGCGCGTGCGCCAGGCGTTCGGCGATATCCGGGTGCGGCTGGCCCGGCTGAACGCGTATCTCCAGGAGCGGATCTCCGGCATGCGGGTGGTACAGCTTTTCGGGCGTGAAGCCGATTCGGCGGCTCGCTTTGCCGAGCTCAACCAGGAGCATCTGGAGGCTCACCGCCGGTCGATCACCATCTATGCGGTGTTTTTCCCAGTGGTGGAACTTCTGACGGCGGTCGCCATGGCGTTGCTCCTCTACTACGGCGGGCTCCGGGCTTTGGATGGAACCATCACGGTGGGCGTGCTGGCCGCGTTTATCCAGCTCACCCGGCGTTTCTTTCAACCGCTTCAGGATCTCTCCGAAAAGTTCAATCTGCTGCAGAGCGCCATGGCTTCCTCGGAGCGGGTATTCGCCCTGCTGGATCATCCGCTGACCGTCCTGGAGCATGCGCAGCCGGTGCGGCTGGCGCTGCCGGTGCGGGGCGAAGTCCGGTTTGAAGGCGTCTGGTTCCGCTACAGTCCGGACGGCCCCTGGGTTCTTCGCGATGTTACGTTCGAGGCCTCACCGGGCCAAACGATCGCTCTGGTGGGACACACCGGGGCGGGGAAGACCACGATCGTCAACCTGCTGCTGCGGTTCTACGACCCTGACCGCGGCCGGATACTGATCGATGGGGTGGATATCCGGCAGCTGTCTACATCCGATCTTCGTTCGCTGATCGGCTTCGTGCAGCAGGATCTCTTTCTCTTTGCCGGAGACATTCTGCACAACCTCACCCTGGATGCTCCCATCCCCCCCGAAGCCGCCCGGCAGGCCGCCCGGAGAGTGGGAGCGGACCGATTCATCGAGCGACTCCCGGCCGGGTATGACCATCGTCTGGGGGAGCGCGGCCGAAGCCTCAGCGTCGGAGAGCGTCAGCTCCTCAGCTTTGCCCGTGCCCTGGCCCTGAACCCGACCATCCTGGTGCTGGATGAGGCCACCAGCTCGGTGGATGCCCAGGCCGAAGGGCAGATTCAGCGCGCCATCGCGGAGCTCATGGCCGGACGCACCAGTCTGGTGGTGGCACACCGGTTGAGCACGATCCTTCACGCCGACGAAATTCTGGTGCTTCAGCACGGCGAGATCAAGGAGCGGGGCAGTCACCGCGAGCTCCTGGCGCAGCAAGGAACGTATCAGCGGCTCTACCAGCTGCAGCTGCGGGGGCAAGAAGTGCGCAAGATTGCGTCCTAACCTCCGTTTGCTTGCATGCTTATGAGACGGGAGATACGTTACACGGCACTCGACTTTCTCCTCAGGATCAATCGATGATCCATCTCGAAATCGACGGCGAGCGGTACCCCATCGCCGCCGGCGAGACAGTCATAGGTTCGGCTACGGACAGCAGGGTGGTCTTGGAAGGCGAAGGTGTGCGGCCGCGTCACGCGGTGGTGCAAGGGATGTCGGCGGGAGCCGCCATCCGTGCGGCAGATACTCAGGCGGAAGTCCGGGTCAACGGCGTACGCCTGGGGTCCGATCCTACTCCGCTCCTGCACGGCGACAAGATCGGGATCGGGGTTCACGAGCTGCTGGTGGTCGATCCGGCGCGGGCCGGCAGCACCCAGCTCTTCGATTCGGGCGCATTCGCCGATCTCGTGCCACCGCCTGGCCCTAAAGCCACCGGCACCAGGACGGGAGGCCGTTTGGTCTGCCTGACTGACGGCCGGGAGTACAGCGTGGGAGCCAATCCGCTCTCGTTTGGCCGGGACGCTGGATCCGATGTGGTCGTGGCGGGGAATGAGGTGTCCCGTCAGCATGCCGAGATCCGGAACGAGCCCGACGGGTACCTCCTGCTGGACCTCAGCGTCAACGGTACCTACGTCAACGGCGAGCGAATCGGGAAGACGCACGTCCTCGCGCGCGCCGACATGATCCGGATCGGCAACGACGAATTTCGCTTTTATGCCGACGCTACGAGCCCAGGTGCATCAAACTCCTCACCCGCAGGCGCTGCGGCCGTCGCTCAACCCATCGAGTCACCCGCCGGCGCGGCGCAACGGCTCTCCGACACCATGCACGGCCTGCCCTGGACGGAGCAGCCGGAGCGTAATACGCCGACCTCTCCCGAGGCCGCCCCGCTGGCTTCGTTGCTGTTTCGGAGCGGGGACTTCAAGGGCCGGAGACTTCCAATCAAGGTGCCGGTGGTGAACATCGGGCGGGGTGACTACAACGACCTCGTCATCGGCGATCCTAGCGTGAGCACCATGCACGCCAAGTTGCAGCGCCGGGAAGCCATCTGGATTCTGACCGACCTCGGCTCGACCAATGGAACGTATGTCGAGGGGGAGCGACTCACCGGCGAGGCCCCTCTCACTCCCGGCACCACGCTCCGCTTCGGTGACGTAATCGCGCTTTTCGAGCCGCTGGACGACAAGGTTCCCGCGGAGCGCACTAATCAGACCCGGCTGATGGGCCGCCTGAACCCGGCGGAACCCGCTGTGAGGCCTGAGAAGGAAGAACAGAAGACGCCTGTGCGCCCCCGCCGCCCGCTCCGGATGGTGACCCCGCGACCCAAGAGTCCTTCGGCGTGGATGGTGAGCTCCCTGCTGGTCCTGATGGCTATTCTCGTTTACCTGCTGTTGGGCTGACAATCTCGTGAACTTCACCTGCGCCGCCCGCACCGATGTCGGCATCGTCCGCTCCGGCAACGAAGACAACTACTTGATGCTGTCTGACCACGGCATCTTTATCGTGGCCGACGGCATGGGCGGTCACGCAGCGGGTGAGGTGGCGAGTGAAATGGCCGTGCGAATCACGTCCCAGACGATTGGTCCGCTGCGGGGGCTGAGTGACGAAGAAGCGGGTGAGCGGGTGCGGACCGCCATACGGACCGCCAACGACGCCATCTTCGAACGGACCCTGTCGGAACAGGACAAACGGGGAATGGGCACCACCGCGACGGTGCTGGTATTGCTGCCCCAGCGCTATCTCATCGGGCAAGTGGGAGATAGCCGCGCCTATCTGCTCCGCGACGGGCGGTTGCACCAGCTCACCAAGGACCACTCGTACGTCCAGGAGCAGGTGGATGCCGGCCTCCTCACTCCCGACCAGGCTCGGGTTCATCCCTACAGCAACGTGATCACTCGCTGTGTAGGCGCAGGGGTCGACGTGGCGCCGGATATCTACTTTGGCACCCTGGAGAAGGGAGACATCCTTCTTCTCGCCTCGGATGGGTTGACCGGCATGCTGGAAGACGAGCAGCTGGTCAACATCCTGGAGTCCAAAGGCGGCGGTCCTCAGGGCTGGGTGGATCGGATGGTGGCGGAAGCCAATCGCCGGGGTGGCCTCGACAACATTACCGCCATTGTGGTACGCATTGACTCGGTTGACAGCGACACCGGCGAGCATCCCACCGTGCCGGCTGCTGCCAGCCAGCGGTCCTAGTGGGCTTGTGGCTATTACCCAAAGGAGGCACCGTGGACATTCTGACCTGGATCATTGTCGGGCTGGTGGCAGGACTGCTGGCATCGCTGGTCATGGGTGGTATCGGCTACGGGATCCTCGGCGACATTCTCATCGGGATTCTGGGAGCCGTTTTCGGTGGCTGGCTGTTTGGCCAGATGGGCTGGGGGTCGCCGTTCCCGGGGCTGGCGGGGATGATCTTCGTCGCCTTCATCGGTGCGGTCGTGTTACTGCTTATTGTCAAGTTGATCCGGGGTGGGTCGAAGCGGCGGGCGCCCTAGGTTCGAGCTCCAGCTCGAGCCGGATGTTCGCCCGGCGGTAACGGGGGTCGGCGGCGAGAGGAACCTGGACAAAACCATGTTTGCGGTAGAGCCGGATCGCCGGCTCGAGCGTGGTATTCGAAATGATGGCTAGCCGACGCGAGCGGATCTGCCTGGCAACGGCGAATTTTTTCGCCCTAAGCTCCTCGCGATACGGTACCACCACGGCGCGAGACTCGGCACTCACAGTGGGGACCCATGGTTTCCTTCATCCGAGCATCTCTCGTTCTCACCCTTGTGGCGGGGCCGGGTTGCGCCGGTCGCTCTCAAGACCCAGCCTCAGGACCCGAACCCACCGAATCGGCCATGGTGCAGGTTCAGAACCAGGGATTCCCTGACATGGTGGTGTATGCCGTGAACGGCGGTCAGCGAATCCGGCTGGGACTGGCCACGGGCCACGCTACCAAAACCTTCACCATTCCACGACACCTCGTCCGCGGAGCCGGCCGGATCCGGTTTCTAGCCGATCCTATTGGAGGTAACCGAACTCCGGTGAGCGAGGAACTGACCGTGCTGCCGGGAGACATCGTCACCCTGACGATTCCCCCTCAATAGGGCACAGACAAGGGAGAAGATCATGACCACAGACAATGCCGGGGATGTGTTTCCCGAATCAGGCATGGGCGGCGCTTCCGACGCAGGCGCCCACGGAAAGCATCCAGCGTCGGCTGCCAAGCTGTAGCAAATCTCGGCTCGACCGAAAGACGCTCCCGGCGACGCGGCCATCGAGCGCCGCCGGGAACGAGATAGGAACTATAATGGCCCGGAGCGGAGAATCGGACGCGCAGGAGGTCCGAGGGAAAGCGGCGCGGCGCCGTCCTGAGAGGTTTACCTCGCGCCGGTTAATGGCGCGCGAAACTCTTCGTGGTACCGTCGGACTGAAATGCGATCACCTCGAAGTCGCGGGGTTCGACACCCGGAGGTGCCATGCCTGGAGTGAGCGGCGGCATCTCGGGCACGGCCAGCCCCAAAGCCTTGGGCCGCTCTGCTAACAGACGCTTGATGTCCGAGGCGGGCACGTGCCCCTCGATCAGGTACCCGTCCGCCTGCGCGGTGTGGCATGACCGTACGCTTTTGGGTACGCCAAGTTTGTCCTTGAGTGTATCCATCTCCTCTTCATCATGAACGGTGGGCGCAAAGCCGTTGGCCCGCAGATGGTCGACCCACTTGCTGCAGCAGCCGCAGGTGCTGCTCTTGTAAACGGTGATCGGGTTGGGACTCATTGCCACGCTGGATAGCTGGGCCCACAGTCGCCGCCCGGGTATGCCAACCGCCACCAACCCCGCCATGCGGACCAGCAACACACGTCGTTTGATCATTTCATTCTCGCTCAAGAGAGATACGCTCCTTCGTGTAATCGCTGTCTGACCTCGTCCGCAGGCCAGGTGAGCAGCTCCAGTGTGCGCTCCAGCGATCCGCTGGGCGCAGATGAAACAAAGATACGAAGTCTGCGCGCGCTCCGATACAACTCATCGGCCACGCGGGGAAGTCCCAGCTGACCGGCCCGGCCGGCGTCGGTGAGTCGTTCAACCGTGCCCCCGCGGGTCCGAAGCGGCAGGTTCACCCCGAGCATCGAGGACCGGGCGGGGAAGTCCAGCAGAAGCCCGCCCGATGGAAGTCCCACCTGCCCGGCAATGGCGTCCTCCACCTGCTCCAGCAAGTCCGGGTCCTGGGACACCCAGGGCTGTAGATCCGCTGGGACGTCCGTCGCCGGCAGGTCGAGGGCGCGCTTGTGTAGTCGCCGTGCCCTGATGGAGGCGGCGAGCTCGTTGTGGTCGTGGCTGATCAGGAGCTCCATCAAACCGTCGTCGGTGGCCTGGGCTATCCCCTCTGCGGTCACCGTTCCGCGACGTACCGCACACCGGACGGCTCGCTTGAACATACACGTCGCCGAGCGCACCGCATGATGCCAGTACACGTTGCGATACATCTGGTACTTGGCGAAGAGCAGGGACTCGAGGGCGCTGATCCCCTTCTCCTGCACCCCAACCTCGAACCGTCCGGATTCTACTTCGACGAGCGTGAGAGACGAGAGTAGACGGTCGACGTCTACGGTGCCATAGGGCACTCCGCACATCCGTGCGTCGCGGCTCAGGTAGTCCACTTTGTCGAGGTCGATCGAGCCTGAAATGAGACCCTGTAAAGGGCTCCTGCTGACTCCGCTTATCAGCGCTCCTACCGCCGCGGGGAATTGCTTGCCACCGATCTGCACCAGTCGTTCCCCCAGCTCTCCCTGGCTGAGCTTGGCCACACCGAGCGCCTCGTGCGATGGGAAGCCAGCCTCCTCCAGCGCATGGGAGAATGGATAGTGCCCAATGTCGTGCAGCAGCGCCGCCATGCGCACCGCGAGACACTCTTCAGCCCCGACCGGAGCGAGCTCGGCGAGCTCATCCAGCGCCGCAAGGGCTCGCCGGGTCAGGTGGTAAGCGCCGAGCGCATGCTCGAAACGGGTGTGAGTGGCCCCGGGGTAGACCAGAAATGTGTGCCCGACCTGACGGATGTAGCGGAGGCGCTGAACGGCGGGGGTGTCGAGGGCCAGGAGCGCCGGCCGGTCGAGCCGGATGTTGTCCCACAGAGGATCGCGGATAATCTCGGCGGGGTTTTGAATTGCCCTGCTGCCCCGCGGACCCGCTGGTTTCACACAGTCGGCCCCGCCGCCGCTACCGCTGGTGGTACTTCTGCCCTGTACTGCTCGAAGTTCTGCTGGAACATGGTGGCCAGCTTCCTGGCCTGCGCATCGTATGCCGCAGGGTCGGCCCAGGTGGTACGGGGGGTGAGCACGCCATCCGGTACATCAGGGACCGCCGCGGGCACCTCGAACCCAAAGACCGGGTCTGTGGTGAACTTCCCTCGGTCGAGGGCGCCGGACAGCGCAGCGCGCAGCATGGCGCGGGTATGGGCCAGCTTCATGCGCGAACCGGAGCCGTACGCGCCCCCGGTCCACCCGGTATTCACCAGCCATACCTTGGAGCCGTGCTTGGCGATGCGCTCGCCCAGCATCCGGGCGTACACACCGGCGTGCAATGGCAGGAAGGGAGCCCCGAAACAGGCGGAAAACGTCGCCGAGGGCTCAGTGACGCCGCGCTCGGTACCGGCCACCTTGGCCGTGTATCCCGAGAGGAAGTGATACATCGCCTGTTCGGCGGTGAGCCGGGCAATCGGCGGCATCACACCAAAGGCATCGGCCGCAAGGAAAACCACGTTCTTCGGGTGGCCCCCGGCGCCGCTGGGCAGGTGATTCGGAATGGCGTGGATCGGATAGCAGGCGCGGGTATTCTCCGTGATGCTGTCGGCATCAAAGTCGACCGTCCTGCTGGTGGCATCGAGCACTACGTTTTCCAGCACGGTACCGAACATCTGGGTGGCCCGATAGATCTCGGGCTCAGTATCGGGTCGCAGCCGGATGACCTTCGCATAGCAGCCACCCTCGAAGTTGAACACACCGCGGTCACTCCAGCCGTGCTCGTCATCGCCGATGAGTTGCCGGGTAGGATCCGCCGAGAGTGTCGTCTTCCCGGTGCCGGACAGCCCGAAGAAGACTGCGGCGTCGCCACCGGCGCCAACGTTGGCCGAGCAGTGCATAGGCATGACGCCCTGACCCGGCAGGATGTAATTCAGTGCGGTAAAGATCGATTTCTTCATCTCGCCCGCGTAGCGAGTGCCTCCAATCAGTACAACCTTCTTGCCCAAATTGATCACCACGAACGTACCGGTGCGGGTGCCGTGTCGCGCCGGCTCGGCCTGCAGGTCGGGCGCGTGAAGTACGGTGAACCCGGGGCGGAACTGGGCCAGCTCGGCCGGGAGTGCCCGGATAAACATGTTTCGCACGAAGAGCGCATGCCATGCGTTCGGCGTGATGAATCGGACGGGGAGTCGGTAGGCGGGGTCGGCCCCGGCAAAGAGATCCTGAACGTAGACCTCGCGCGCATCCAGATAGGCGCGTACGTCTTCCTGGAGCCGTTCGAAGGCATCCGGATCGAGCCGGACATTCTTTTCCCACCAGATGCGGTCCTTCGTCCCCGGCTCCTCCACCAGGAACTTGTCCTTCGCCGAGCGGCCGGTATGAGGTGCGGTGACGGCTGTAAAGGCGCCCCGATCGGTCAGGACACCCTCGCCCTTCCGAACCGCGTGCTCGATGAGGGTTGGCGGGGCCAGGTTGGCATGAATCCGGATGGGGAAAAGCCCGTGTTCTACGAGGGTCAGGTTCTCGCGCGGGGCTGTCGTAATGTCTGTCATGAACTAAAGTATCGGCAGCTTCGGCACTCGGGGCAACCTTACCGCCCAGCGACGCTTAGGGTCGCGTCGATGTGGTAGGCAAGCTCGGCCGTCGAGCGGTCGCGGGGGCTCAGGACCGAGACGATCGGATCCCCAAACATGATGTCTCCCGCATCCGGCGAATGAGTAAAGATGCCCAGGGAGTGCCCCACCTCGTGGGTGGTGGTCAGGGCCATGCAAGCGTCGAGGCCGGGCGAGCCGGGAGCGAAGCGCGGATTGACGTAAACCCTGATCGGCCGGCGAATCTCCTGCCCGCTGGCGTCAAGCTCGATGTCCGTGGCCCCCTGGCACTCCGGTGCCCTGAGGCTCTCCAGCCTGCTTATGGAAAA
>Ga0136617_10003968_pt1 | contig 13223 bp, 13 predicted proteins | sample AntDrymUQ3222106_2_FD_129672 | JGI IMG/M metagenome (GOLD analysis project Ga0136617, IMG submission 129672) | Polar desert sand microbial communities from Dry Valleys, Antarctica - metaG UQ322 (21.06) | ecosystem: Environmental > Terrestrial > Soil > Desert | place: Antarctica: Dry Valley...
GAGCGGCCGGAACGGCTGATTGCAGTGGTCGGTCACGGTACCTTCTTGTTCCATTTGATTGGACACGCGCTTGCGAACTGCGAAGTCGTCGAAGTCACACTGAAGGGATAACGCCGTAAGGCCAAACCCCTTAAGCTCTACCGTTGCGGCCGGATTTGCTTCAACCGATGACCTCCTCTTGACATTTGGATTCTGGCCCACTGGGCTTTGACCGGAACAGGGCCTCTTTTCCCTTCGACCAGAACATTTCGCTCGTGTCGTCGGCACTGGCCGCATATCTCGCGCCACTGCCGCTGCGCTGCTGCTCGAAGACCCACACCGAAGTCTTGTTCTGTATTTGGGCAAGCCCCGGATCCGCACTGACGAAGGTGACGTTGACCAATCCATCGACTCCCTCGGATCGGTAAGCGAACGGCCAAAGGCTAATGACCATTCGAAAAACGAACAAAGTAGCACCGCACCGAGGACGGAGCCGATTCAGCCGACGGAGCCTTTGCAACCGAGCACACCGAGGGTTCAGCCGCTGGCGATCGGCGCTTATGCGCAGCAGTGCCGCTGCTACCCAGAAAATCCTAGTTTAGACAAAGCACGAATCCCTGTTCGCCGCCGGATCGCGTTGCAGGCCAATTTGTTTGTTCGCTACCGTTTTGGCATAGTGGAGGAGAGCGTGTCGACAGTGTGAATCACTGATTTCAGTGCGTCGCAGTTGTCCGCCGTGAATGACGTAGACGCGGTCGGCGATGTCGAGAACGATGCGCACGTTCTGGTCGACGATGAGCAAAGCGATCGTTCGCATCACATCCTGGACGATTTTGGGCGCTAATCCCTGACTCAGCTCGGCGAAGAGAACCAGACCGGGATACCCAACCGATACCCGCGCTTGCAATCTGTGACCATGCACGAACTCGGCGTCGTCTATCGTAACGTTGCGCGGGCTCACGCTGACGTTACCGCGCGTCTCGGCGGCTTCGGCGCACGTGTCTGGTCGATTCCCGCGAGAACGCTTCAGCCCTTGAGGCCGCTCATCACGACGGCCTGCACCACCCAGCGCTGCAGCGTGATGAAAATGAGGAGGATCGGCAGGATGCTGATCACCGCGGCGGCGGTAAGGAGGTTGTACTCGATGAAGTACATGTTCGTGAAGCTCATGAGGCCCATGGTGACCACCTTCATCTGCGGACTGCTGATCACCACCATGGGCCAGAAGAACTCGTTCCAGCTCCACATAAACTTGATGATCAGCAACGTGGCGATGGCCGGCTTCACCGAGGGAAGGATCACCGAGAAGAAGATTCGAAGCTCGCTGCAGCCATCGATGCGGGCTGCGTCGATGTAGTCGTTCGGAATCATCTCGATCGCCTGCCGCATAAGAAACACGCCGAAGACGCTGACCAGGTCGGGCGCGACGATGCCCATGTAGGTATCCAGCAGTCCGAGCCGGTTCATCCAGACGTAAAGCGGCACGACGACCGACTGGAAGGGAATCATCATGATGCCGACGATGGCGAGGAAGAAGACGTCCCGTCCGGGAAACTGGTACTTCGCGAATCCGAATCCAGCCAGCGACGACACCGCCACGCTGCTCACGGCGGAAATCGAGGCGACGATCGCGCTGTTCAGCAGATACCGCATGAACGGCTCGCGCTTGAAGACTTCGATGTAGTTCGTCAGGTTGAGCCAGACGTCGGGGGCAATCTGGAGCGGCACGCGCTGGATCTCTGGAGCCGTTTTGAGCGAGGTCATCGCCATCCAGAAGAAAGGGAAGAAAACCACGATCGCGCCGCATGCGACTGCGAGCATGATGAGCCAGCGAACGTAGACTTGCCGGATGGTCATGCGCGCCCGCGAAGGCACGCCACCGGATGTAACGATGGAGTTCATGCCTCGCCCGCGAACGGAAGCGGCGTCATCACCGGGAATCCATCGCTAGCGGCGGCCCTTCAGTACTCGACGGGTTTGCGGAACAGTCGCCACTGCAGCAACGTCACGACCATGAGCGTGACGAAGACGAACACCGCCATGACGGAAGCGTCGCCGAAGCGGAAGAATTTGAAGGCCGTGTCGTAGAGCAGCATGATGATCGTCTGACTCTCACCTGCCGGCCCACCCTGTGTCGTCGCGTACACCTGGTCGAAGATCTTGAAATTGAAGATGAGCTCGAGGATGCAGACCATGATGATCTGCGGGTTGAGCAGCGGCAACGTGATGTACCGCAGTCGCTGGAAGGCAGTCGCGCCATCCATGTCGGCCGCCTCGTAGTATTCCTGCGGGATCGCTTGCAGCGCGGCCAGGAAGATCATCGTGTCGAAGCCAATGCGCACCCAGACGCTCACGGCCGCGATGGAGGGCCGCACCTCGACCAAGCTCTGCAGCCACTTCTGCGGTGGAACGCCGATGAACGAGAGGGCGTAGTTGAGGAAGCCATACACGGGGTCGTAGATCCATTGCCAGATCAGCGCCGCGGCGACCAGCGAGGTGGCAAACGGCAGGAAGTACATCGACGCCCACAGGTTCCGCCACCTGAGGCTGCTGATTCGGTTCAGCCCGAGAGCGACGGCGAGCGCACAGATCACGGTCGTTGGGACGGAGAACAGCAGGAGTTGAACGGTGTTCGAAACCGCGGTCCAGAACGTCGAGTCGGTGAGGACCTTTTCGTAGAGGCGCAGGCCGACGAACTCGCTCGTTCCGCCTGGAGCGATCTTGTAGAACGAGTACGTGATCGACTGAACGAGCGGCAGGATGAAGACGGAACCGAAGAACAGCAGGGCGGGCAGCACGAACAGGAACCCTGCACGTTTCTGGCGATCCATGTAGTTCCTGGGAAACGCGATGCGAAGCCACTGACGCATGCTGATCGAGGTCCCGTTCGGCTAGTGTCGAATCCTGCGCACGGCGACCCGATCATCGCAGACACGATCGACGCGCGCACACAATCCGCACACCGGGGGCGCCTTGCCGGTGTGCGGTCGCCCGCGGCCCGCAACGCCTATCGCATCGAATCGCAGGAACACCGCTGGTAGCCCGACCGGTCGGACGCCGAGCGGGCTACGAGCAATGATTTCAACGACGCCTCAGCAGGAGCGCTTTATAGCGAGCGTGTCTCGAACCGCAGCGTTGATCGACGAACTGCTAGTGTCCCGAGTCGTTAATTCGTTGCGTAAAGGGAAGACGCCGTGCAGCAGGTCGCCATGCAAAAGTGCCGAAATCGGTGCCAGACGCGAAGCAAACCGCAGCCAGGTTGGAGTACCTGGCGAGGATTTGCGACAAAGTATGGCGCCGATTCTCGGTACTTTTGTGCAGCGAATTAACGACCCGGGACACTAATCCTTGAGCACGCGATCCATCTTGGCGGCGGCTTCGTCCAGCAAGGCCTTCGGCTGTCCTTTGCCGAACAGGACGCCGACGACAGCCTCACCGAACGCAGTCGCCAACTCGTTCGATTTCGGGTGGAAGTAGGTTGGCGGTACCTGCTGGGCGAGCATGTCTTTCGTGGACTGATAGTCTGGCCGTGACTTCACGTACGCCGTATCGAGATTCGCCGTCCACACCGGCAGGATACCCTGCAGCTGATGATGCTCCATGTCATCCTTGGGATTGCTGATGAATCGCATGAACTCCCACGCCGCTTGCTTGTTCGGGCTGTTCTTGTAAACCAGGTCCGTCCACGGAAACAGCGCACCTGCACCGGGGCAAACCTTCTCGCAGGGCAGCGCGTAGACCTTGAAGTTCACGTCGGGGGCGTTCTTCTTCAACCAGCCGAAAAACCATGACTCGCGGAAGATGACGGCCGCCCGCTTCTGGCCGAACGCGTCCTCCGGATTCCCGAACGCAAGGCTCGCCACCTTGTCCTTGAGGACCAGATCGCCGAAGAACGTGAGCGCCGCCACCATCTCTGGGCTATTGGCAAAACCCGCGGCCTTGCTCAAGTCCGGACTCAGCATCCTCGCACCGAAGGCGTGGGCAAACGGAAGGAACTTGTCGGTGATCCCGACCGGATGACCCTTGTTGCGGATCGCGAAGCCGACTTGCGTGGGCTCACCGCCCTTGGCGTCGGCCACCGTGAGCTTCTTCATGGCCGCGAGAAAATCGGTCATGGTCTTCGGCGGGTCGTCCGGATTGAGGCCCGCCTTCTTGAACAGGTCCACGTTGATGTACATCTGCTGGAAGTTGCCGTGCTCGATGGGGATTCCGTAGCGCGCGCCCTTCCACTTGCCGACGTCGACCATGTACTTCGGCAGATTCTGGTCGTAGAGCTTTTCCAGATCGGCCGGCATCTTGTCGCAGAAATCGTATTGCCCGCACCATTGGTGCGTCATTCCCATGAACATGTCGGGCGCGCTGCTCTTGGCCATGAACGCCGCGAGGTACTTCGCCTCGTACCCTTGATAGGGGATCGTGACCACCTCCACCTCGTAACCGCTCTTCTTGGCGAACTCTTTCCCCTTGGCTTCGTACCACTTGTTGAAGTCCGGGTTCTGCTCCCAGTGGGTCCAGAGAACCAGCTTCTTTTGCTGCGCGAGGCTCGCACCAGACATCGCAACGGCAAGCATCGCCGCTGCGAGAACCACGGGCATCCCCCATCCGCTTCGTTTCATGAGCTTCCCCTATTTTGTACTTGCTGATCCGTAGACCAATCTAACAAAACAATCCGACGGGCCAGTTGGGGCATGTAGCAGGTCCGATTTTGGTTGTCAATGTTGCATCGCAACGCGAGCGACGTCGCAACTCGACTTTCAATGCAGGCACTTCTAAATGGCGAGAGTTCTGCCCACTTGTACCCCCTCAGCGGTCCGGGCGCCCGCGCGCTTGGCTGCATCAACCTCGTCTGGATTGCCAAGCTCTTCAAGCCCACCCAGATCGTGAAACTGCATCTTGCCGATCTCAAGGAGGCAGCAGGATTGATTGCGCTACGCTACGACGCCACTAGAAAGACAGTTGGTTCCACCGGAATGCGCGTCCGACGCAAGAGTCGGCCCGCGGCCCGCTCACGCAGTAAGCGAAGCGTTGAGTTGGCACGCGCGAGATGCCACGCAGATTTCCTCGGCACCTTTCATCTTTTCGCGGGGTATTCAATAGTCCCCGCGCTTCGCGCGCAGTTGCAATGCGAACGAACGCTACCGCTTGAATTGACTTGGCTCCCCGACCAGGGCTCGAACCTGGGACCTGCGGACTAACAGTCCGTCGATTGCCATGTCGCCACTTCCAGACCTTCGGCCCCGACATCCAGTTCCCCGAAGCGGCATGGACCCAGCCCGACACCATCATTAGCAAAAACGACAGCAACGGCGACGTGGAACCCATGCCGTCAGTCGACTGCTGACGGTTGTTCGAATAAATGGACACTACGCTATTACGGAATCACCTCGTGCACAAACAGCGGCCACAACGATCGGTCGCCGGTTCAACACTGAGTCACCTCGTCGACGAGTGGAAGTCCAAACTTGCGACGTCTCCCAGCGGCGTTTGACTCCCGCAGCCGGGGGACCGCTCCTGGCCGATCAGACACCTCGTCATTGACTCTCTGCGGTCACTTAGCGCCTAAACTGAAACTGGAGTTGCTGTTTGATGCGGTCTTTGTTGCCGATCCCGATGCCTGCAATGGTTGATATCCCAGGCAAGGCATCGCTGCATGGATTCGAGCCCATTGCGCGAGCATCGGAGGACTGAGAACCACGATCTGTCCTCGGCTATTGGTCGGCGTACTATTCGGGCACAGGCCAAAAAGCGAACCTGCTGAATCAGCAAAGCGGAGGAGCAAAAACATGAAAGGCGCACACGCGGGCGCAGCCCTCGCTCTGGTCCTGGCAGCAGTTTCGGCCAACGCTCAGAATGTCAAAATCACTCCCGTTGGCTCGCACCCGGGTGAGCTTTGCGCGAACGACCGCGCGACGATATTCGAGGATCCGACTGGCGTGCGCATACTGTACGACGCCGGCCACACCGTGACCGGCGCGGACGATGCGCGGCTCGGCGACATCCACATCGTTCTGCTCAGCCACGCGCACGGGGACCACATCGGCGACCAGAAGCTGAAGGCGCTGGGAGCCGGCGAGTGCGCGAACTCGGAAAGGATCCCGGCTGGACCGAACTCAATGACCGCAGAGATCGCGGCGGCGAAGAATGCGGCGATCGCGATGACCAGCGATATGGGCACATTTGTGGGCCGCAAGATCCAGAACATTCGCGGCAAGCCCGTGGGCGTATGTCCCCAGGCCGCTGGCATAACCACCATCCCGGTCGCGGCTTCGTGCCGCTCCAACGCACCTAGGCGGCGCGTTCATCGCAAAATCGAAGGATGCAGTCCAGGGCGTGGAAATCACCATCGTGTACGCTTCGCACGCGAATAACGTGCCGCTCTCCTTGCTTTCGGAAGCACAGCGCACAAACCTGGGGCCGGACGACACGAGCATCGTTCTTGGGCCGCCGACGGGATACGTCGTGAAATTCACCACGGGACTCACCGCGTACCTCTCGGGTGATACTGGTATTCACACCGAGATGAAAACGGTCGTGAATGAGTACCACAAGGCGAACCTCGCGGTTCTGAATCTCGGGCCGAGCGCGGTCACCGTGCTGTCGGGTGCCTACGCAATGAATGAACTCGTCCGGCCCGCGTCGGTCATTCTCACTCATGCGAACGAGGCCGTGACGGAAGGCGGCAAGCTAAGGCCCACATCCCGCACAGCCGCGCTCATCAAGCAGCTAAAGCCCACACCGCACCTCGCCATCAGCGGACGCACGATGGAATTCGACGGCAACGGAAAATGCGTCGCCGGATGCTGAACAGTGGCGGCTAGTGACTGGTCCAAGGGGACAATGACGTTGCCGACTCGAAGGGTCGCTATTGGCCGGTGCGCGACCGTCGCGTTCGGCGGTCGCGACCGGCCTGAGGGAACTACACCTCCGTCGGCTGTGCGATCTCCAGAGCATCGTCGACCTCGATTCCAAGATACCTGACGGTGCTTTCAAGTTTCGTGTGGCCAAGCAGGAGTCGGACCGCCCGGAGATTTCTAGTCCGTCGGTAGATCAGCGTGGCTTTGGTGCGCCTAAGAGAGTGCGCTCCGTAGGCTGCCGGGTCCAGTCCAATCGACGCGACCACGACCCGACGATCCGGGAATACTGGCGGGTTGAAAGATGGGGCGACTCCGATACGCGGCTCGGAAATAGGAACTGATCGGGTCTTAGATGTGCCTCTGCGATCCAGTTGGCGACGGCGTCTCGGAGTTTGCTCGTTGATCTCGAACTGCACAGACTTCTGAGTCTTCTTCTGCAGCACAACTCGCGCGGGCGGCGACACGACTTCCGTGGACCACATCGTGGACGCGAAGCCCAACCAGGTCGCAGCCGCGTAACTTGCTGTCAATGGCGAGGTTAACAACGCGAGCTCTCGCGCTCGCTTGGCCAGTTGCAACCGAATCCGGATGGCCCAGATCTCTTTCAGCTTCAGTGGGCTTTTGGCCGAGCAGCTTGCCCTTATTCCACGGTGCTGCACGCCTTTTGGCCATGGTAGGAGTATCCATGAGTGGCTCCTCTGTTGAGGGAATGGAGGCTCATGTTGATCACGACCGAGGGGCGCGTGTCGACCCGGACCAGTTAAACGCTTCGCTCAAACGCGGTCAGTCGGAGGTCGTGGCACCTGGGCGCCGCAAGATTCACCAGCGAGATGGGTCGTTACCTGCCGGTCAACATTCTCGATAGCGGCCGTTCGGGTCAGTTGGTCCGGGTGTGTGCCCAATTTCAAAGCATCGGCCTTGGTAACCGATTTGAGCTCGTATATTTAGACAAACCCGGCGTGACGATTTATTGATGGCGTGCACGCCTGGTACGGACGCCCGCGCATGGACCATTTCCGGGGCTTGATGCGGTCAGTTGGCCAGGAACGCAAGATCGGAACAAACTAAAGTCGAATTAATTCTTTCTTCATCCATCGGAGGTCAAAATGAGTCACGCGTCGATGCTGAAAGCCAGACGGCAGCACCAAAAAACCAAGAAACTTCTAGATGGCGCAGCCAAGCAGGCCAAACGGCTGGCGAAGCAGGCATTGGCGGGGCCGGCCGTGAAGAGGGAAAAAGTGAAGAAGGAAAACGTGAAGAAAGAAAAGGTCAAGACGGAAAGAGTGAAAAAGGTCAAGCTGACCAAGGAGGAGCTTGGCAGGCAAGACGCGAAGAAGAGCAGTGCAGGCGCCGGGAAAAAAGGCGCGTCTTAGCCTTTCTCGACCCGGAATCGGGACGGCTAATTGCGTTGAAGCGCGCCCCCTGCTTGTCTGAAGCGGCGGACACTGCGTTGCCGCGTATGCGTATCACTTGATGAGGCTTGTTGAATCAGGATCAAGCGCGTCCGTCGCCTCTTGGCGGTTCAGCGACCGTCGCAATCCGACCCACTGCGGACCATCGGCCTTCTCCAAAGCGGCCGCCTGACGCAACAATTCAGCGGCGGCCGCGCGGGATTGTGTGACCCCCACGAACATTCCGGGACGCTCAATTATTGAATCACCTCTTCCGCACGCACGATGAACGACTGGGGAATCGTCAGGCCCAGCGCCTTCGCTGTCTTCAAATTGATGACGAACTCGAATCTCGTTGGCTGTTCGACCGGCAGGTCGGTGGCCTTTGCTCCCTTGAGAATCTTGTCCACGTATCCGGCGGCCATGACATAGTGTTCGACAAGAAGCGGGCCATAGGAGACCAAGCCGCCGTCTCTTACATTGCTCGCCTGACCGTAGCATGCCGGTAGGCGGGCGCTTGCCGCAAAGGCGATCACTTGGGCTCGGTGTCTACCGATCAAGGCATCGCTCAGTACCAGAAGCCCGTCCGGTCGCATGTTGCGGATTATGGCAAATGCGTTCGGAAAACCCTCCTCCCGGACCACCTCGGCGACAGCGATGCTGAGATTGAAACTGCGGCCAGCTTCCATTGCACTCGCGACGTAGCTGGGTGCACCGGCGTTGGATGGGTTCACGAGGATGGCGAGCCTGACGGCACGCGGAACGAGTTCACGAATCAACTCCACATGCTTACCACCGAGCGAAAGATTCGTGGTACCGGTGACATTGCCGCCCGGCCGAGCCAGGCTTGCGATTAGCCCGGCACCGACAGGATCGCCCGCGTGCACCATCACAATCGGGATCGTGTTGGTCGCCTGTCGCACAGCACTACTGGTGGCCACCGTTGGCGCAACGATGACATCGACCTTGCTCGCCGCGAGCGCGCGCGCGAGTTCGCCTAAACGTTCCGCGTGTCCCTCTGCGGAACGTTCCTCAATCAGGATGTTCTTCCCTTCGACATAGCCGAGTGCGGATAGTCGCTTGAGAAAAACCGAACGTAACTGCAAGAGCGTCGGATCGCCCATGGAGTTGATCCAAAGGATGCCAATGCGCGCAGTCTTCGACTGGGGCTGTCCGCGGCCGAGCCGCGGCGCGACAAGCAAGCCGATGCCACTTGCCAGTAGAACACTGCGGCGCGTGATCACCGAATCACCTCATCGACGAGAGGAAGTCCGGCCATCGTACGCCTACAGCGAGAATTGAGCGCCGTCAACGAGCGGCTGCACTTGGCCCGATCGCAGCCTATCGCGAGCATCAAATCAAAATGGTTCGGTGGCACGGGCAGGGCCTCTTCTCTTCAGCAGTCATATGCCGCGTCGACGACCGACGATGCGCACCCCATCCGCGCCGCAATCGGCGCCGCTATCACCCTCTGGGCCTGCCCAACGCTGATCCCCTACTCGCACGATTCGGACAACGTCGAACGCGAGATCGAAACGATAGAGGCGAGATTTCCGGTTGCCACCCGGGATAGACGAGTTCGCCAATGTGGTCGACTATTCGTCGTCCTCTGAATGGCTGTGCTTCGAGAATGCTGATTGCGCTTCTCAATGTTCCTAAGCGCGTGCGCCGCGCTCAGCGCCGTAAGGTGCGCGCCACCTGCGGATCAAAAGTCCGCCGCTCTCTGGTCTCTATCTTGTTGATTGCTGCTGACTTAGCGCAGAGCGTGGGAAAAAACATTACCGGGACTATTATCGAAGGCTGCCCTATCGAAGGGCTAACCCCATTGATATCCGCTCCCCGACCAGGCTCGAAACTGGGATCTACGGATTAACGGATTGAAAATCAGGTCATTTAACGCGGGTACAGGGCCCGCCCTTCCCCGTAGATGCACGCGGCTGACCGCTGGGTTTGTCACGTTTTTGTCACGTTCCCATCGGTTGCGGATGGCCCGGCTAGCAAATTAGTGCTACGTAACTTGCGTATATACGCAGGTTGCGTATAATAGAGTACCGTGACGGCTGTTTTCATCGAGCTGCCCGCCTTGAGTGCCATCGAGGCGTCTATCTCGGCGACGAGGCATTCAGGGTGCTCCAAGCTACGCTGATGAAGAGTCCCGATGCCGGAGACGTGATCGAGGGCACGGGCGGTTTGCGCAAGCTTCGCTTTGCGGATGCGCGCCGCGGGAAGGGCAAGCGCGGAGGTCTTCGGGTTATCTACTACTGGTGGGGTGCAGGTTTACAGTTTTGGCTTTACACCATCTACGACAAGGATGAACGCGACGATTTGTCGCCACAGCAGCGCAAGACTCTGAAGTCGATGCTTCAAGCTGAGTTGGAAGCGAGGAGAAAGGCATGAGAACGGCAGTGAAGAGCAGCGCCACGCGGCAGGCCAAGCGCGATGTTTTTGCTGAGCTGACGGAAGGCATGACCGCGCTGGGCGAGAGCCGAGCGGGTAAGCGGACGCTGCGAACGCACACTGTCGAACTCAAGCCACCCCCGAAGGTAACTCCGAAGGAGCTGATTCGCGTCCGCAAGAATCTGCACATGTCACGAGGGCTGTTTGCCGCTTACCTTCGCACTAATGTCCGTACGCTGGAGAATTGGGAGCAAGGCCGCGCCAAACCGAATGCTCAAGCGTCGCTCTTGATCAAACTGGTGAGGCGCTTCCCTGATACCGTGGAGCGAATAGCATCCATTTAGCTGCGCCCTCACCGGAGACCCAAGCTGACAGCGCCTGGCGCGCCCGAACGAGACGAGCTTCGTCGAAAGTCGCGCTCTCCGCCGGCTCCTCATTGAAGCGAAAGGCGTAGGTGGTGCCCCTCACGTATTCGCACTCCCTGCCGTCGACGAATAAGCAAATCCGCGCTGCACCGTTATCCTCTCGCTGCCCATTCGATAAGCATGCTCGCACCGCTGGCGGCGACCCGATATATGCGGCTCATTTCTTTGCGCTGTTTGCGGCCCATTGCGCGCCCCAGCGCCAGTCGCGGATTTCCGGCATGTCGTCGCCATAGCACTCGATATAGCGCTTATGGTCGATCAGCTTGTCGCCGATGGCTTGCGCGAGGTATGCGGCGCGTGGCCCGAGGCCTTCGACACGGTCGATCACGTCTTTCACTAGATGAAAGCGGTCGATGCGGTTCAGCACCGCCATGTCGAAGGGTGTCGTCGTCGTGCCCTCTTCGTTATAGCCCCGTACGTGCAGATTGGCGTGGTTCGTCCGGCGATACGTGAGCCGGTGGATGAGAGAGGGGTAGCCGTGGTAGGCGAAGATGACCGGTTTGTCTTCGGTGAAGAGAACGTCGAAATCCCGGTCTTTCAGCCCATGCGGATGTTCGCCCGGCGGCTGCAGCGCCATGAGATCGACCACGTTGACCACGCGGACCTTGAGCTCGGGCAGATGCTTGCGCAGCAAGTCCACGGCTGCGAGCGTCTCGAGCGTCGGCACGTCCCCTGCGCATGCCATCACCACGTCGGGCTCCGTTCCTTCGTCGTTGCTGGCCCAGCGCCAGATGCCTAATCCTGCCGCGCAATGCTGGACCGCCGCGTCCATATCGAGCCACTGCATCGCTGGCTGCTTGCCTGCAACGATCACGTTCACGTAGTGACGGCTGCGCAGGCAGTGATCGGTGACCGACAGCAATGTATTCGCATCGGGCGGGAGATAGACGCGGATCACCTCGGCCTTCTTGTTGACGACGTGGTCGATGAACCCAGGGTCCTGGTGGCTGAAGCCGTTGTGATCCTGCCGCCAGACGTGCGAGGTGAGTAAATAGTTGAGTGAACCGATTGGACGCCGCCAGGGAATCGTGCGCGTGACCTTGAGCCACTTCGCGTGCTGGTTGAACATCGAATCGACGATGTGCACGAAGGCCTCGTAACATGAGAAGAAGCCGTGGCGGCCGGTGAGGAGATAACCTTCGAGCCAGCCCTGGCACAAATGCTCGCTTAAAACCTCCATAACGCGGCCTTCCGGCGAGATCTGGGTGTCACTCGGTCCGAGCTCGGCAGTGAATACGCGGTCGGTGACTTCGAACACTGCTCCCAGGCGGTTGGACTCCGTTTCGTCGGGGCCGAAGATCCTGAAGTTGCGCTGTGCCAAGTTGAGCTTCATCACGTCGCGCAAAAAGACGCCGGTGACGCGTGTCGCTTCGGCCGTCACTGCCCCGGGGCTCGAGACATCAACTGCGTAATCGCGAAAGTTGGGCATCTTCAAATCCCGCAACAAAGCACCGCCGTTGGCATGCGGATTGGCGCCCATGCGGCGGCCACCTTTGGGAGCGAGCTCCGCCAGCTCGGAGATGAGCTTTCCATTCGCGTCGAAAAGCTCTTCCGGCCGATAGCTCCTCATCCATTGCTCAAGCATCTTCAGGTGCTCCGGATTGCCGGCGAGGTTCGCAAGAGGGACTTGATGCGAGCGCCACGATCCTTCGCTTTGCAGCCCGTCCACGGCCTTGGGCCCCGTCCACCCTTTCGGTGTGCGCAGAACGATCATCGGCCATTTCGGCCGTGTGCCTGTTCCAGTGGAACGCGCCTCCGACTGAATGCCGCGGATTCGCTCGATGATGCGATCCAGCGTCGCAGCCATCGCTTGGTGGACTTGCGCGGGCTCGTCGCCTTCGACGAAATGAGGCTCGTATCCGTAGCCCCGAAAAAGCTGATCGAGCTCTTCGTGGCTCACGCGGCTCAGCACGGTGGGACTCGCGATCTTATAGCCGTTTAAGTGAAGGATCGGCAGGACCGTGCCGTCGCGCGCAGGGTTGAGAAACTTGTTTGAGTGCCAGCTCGTAGCCATTGGCCCGGTCTCGGCTTCGCCGTCACCTACGACGCACGCGACGATCAAATCCGGGTTGTCGAACGCCGCGCCGTAGGCGTGCATCAGCGAGTATCCCAGCTCGCCGCCCTCGTTGATGGAGCCGGGCACTTCAGGCGACACGTGGCTGGGAATGCCGCCGGGA
>Ga0136617_10003969_pt1 | contig 13223 bp, 12 predicted proteins | sample AntDrymUQ3222106_2_FD_129672 | JGI IMG/M metagenome (GOLD analysis project Ga0136617, IMG submission 129672) | Polar desert sand microbial communities from Dry Valleys, Antarctica - metaG UQ322 (21.06) | ecosystem: Environmental > Terrestrial > Soil > Desert | place: Antarctica: Dry Valley...
GACTACCGAACGCTCTGCTCGCTGCTCCACGACCAGGGCGAGGCGACGTTCGAGACAGCGAAGGTCGAGGGTCGCACGGGGACCACGGTCCACACCGACCGCGGCGACGTCTCGGCACCGTTGGTGGTCGATGCCCTCGGGTGGCGACGGATCCTGGCCCAGGGGGGCTACCAGCCGCCCGATGCGCCTCTGTCGCGCGGGCTCGAGGTCCATCCCGGAGGCGAGGGAGACGAGCTCGAGATCTGGATCGACCGCTCGTACGTGCGCGAGGGGTACGGCTGGAGCTTTCCCGCGCGCGACGAGATCCGGATCGGCATCGGATCGTTCGATCCCCGTGACCACGTGAAGGAGCCGACCGTGCGCCTGGCGGAGGATCTCGGCTCCGAGGCCGCCGGCTACCAGGGCAACTGGATCCCGCACCGGCTACGGCCCGCAGCGGAGGACGGGATCTTCTTCGCCGGCGACTCGGCCGGACACTGCTTCCCGCTCACCGCCGAGGGCATCCGTACCGCCCTGTACTTCGGTCTCGCCTGCGGCCGCGAGCTGCGTGACGTCCTAGAGGGGCGAGCGACACGCGAGGGCGCTCTGCGCCGCTACGCGGCCTTCAGCGCCGGCCACCGCCACCCCTACGGGTCGATGCTCCACGTCCAACGCCTGGTCCCGCGCCTGCCGCCGCGCCTGCTCTCCGTCGCCATCCGGGCCATGGGCACCCAGCGCTTCGTCGACTGGTCGTTCGGGCACTACCTGGCGATCACCCCGCCGGAGTTCGCGCAGGCCGGGAGACCACTGGCGCCCCCGGTGCTGCGGCCGGAGCCGCTCGAAGCGGCGGCCTGACGCAGGGCTGGCGTCGTCAGGGCGGGCCGGGGCCGAGTCATCGCGCCGGCGCCGGCGACGCGATCTGGGGGCCAGATCAGCTCCGCCCCGCGCCGCGTCAGTTCGAGCGAGGTGGCGAAAGCGCCGTTTCGCAGCCACCGCCCTAGAAGCCGCGGCGTTCGCGGTCCGAGAGCCGCCGGTCCCCCGACCGGCTCGTGGTCCACATCGTCACGACGAAGAACAGGCCCATGGCCAGAGCGATGAAGCCGAGGACCGGCGCCTCCGAGAAGTCGATGACGCCGATCGTGGCGAAGAACACGAGGACCAGCACGAGTCCGCCGCACAGCAGGGCGGCGGTCCAGATCACGCCGCGCACTCGCCGGTAACGAGGCTCCGAGGCCGGCGGGCCCGTGGCCGGCTTCACCGGGGCTCGGCCGGGATCGGGCTGTTCGGTGGTAAGGCGATCCTCCCGACGCCGGGCCTAGAAGCCGCGGCGTTCGCGGTCGGCCCAGCGCGAGTTGCCGCGGCGCTCGGAGCGGGCGAAGCTCCACATGGTCGCGCCGAAGAACAGGACGAGGACGGCCCCGACCACGCCCAGATAGGAATGCTGGTACAGGTCGATGACCCCGATCGCGATGAAGAAGAGGACGATCGCGCCGAGCCCGCCGGCCAGCAGCGAGGCTGCCCAGACGAACGCCCTGGCACGCGGGTACCCGGAGGTCGGGTAGGACCGCCGAGAGACCGCCGGCTGGGGTCCCGCGACGGTGGGTTGAGCGGAACCGCGAGGATCGGACTGCTGGGTTGTCATGAGGACCTCCTCCTCGCCACCACGGCGAGAGCGTGAGCCAGGGGTGAGCTGAGACGCACGATACGCCCAACGGCGGCGGAGGGCAAGTGCGATTGCCTCAGCGTCCCCGCGCGACGAGGAACGTTCCCGCGATCAGCAGCACCACCCCGGCGATCCGCTGCCACGAAAGGGGGCGGGCCTCGAGCCCAAGCACTCCCAGGCGGTCGATGACGATCGCCGCCGCGAGCTGACCGGTCACCGTGGCCGCGGTGACGGCTCCGGCCCCGAGCGTGCGAACCGTGATCAGCGCCGTGGTCACGTAGACCGCGCCGAGCACCCCGCCCGTGAGGTAGACCCAGCTCAGGCTACGTGCTCCTCCCACGCCGCCGAAGCCGCCGACGCTGCCGCTCAGGATGAGGGTGATCGCGACGAGCGCGGCCGTGCCAACGGCGAACGAGATCGAGGCCGCGGCGAGCGGAGAGGCGATCGAGCGCCCCAGGGTCGAGTTGATCGGCGCCTGGAGGGCGATGAAGCCGCCCGCGACGATCGTGAAGGCGATGGCGACGCCCTGGCTGTTCACGCCGCCCCGCTGCGCGCCGGGCTCACTTGGCCTCGAGCCAGTTAGCGCCGGACCCGAGGTCGACGGCGAGCGGCGGGTCGAGCGCGAAGGCACCGGCCATCTCGCGCTGCACGATCTCCGAGGCGGCGGGGATCTCCTCCTCGGGGGCCTCGAACAGGAGCTCGTCGTGGATCTGGAGCACGAGCCGAGTGGCCAGCCCGGCCTCGCGCAGGGCTCGGTGGCAGCGGACCATGGCGACCTTGATGATGTCGGCCGCGGTGCCCTGGATGACCGTGTTGACCGCGAGGCGCTCGCCGAGCAGCTGGGTCTGGCGCTGGCGGGCGCGCAGCTCGGGGATCTGCCGCGCGCGCCCGAACAGCGTCGTCACGCAGCCGTCGTTCAGGGCCTGGGCGATGGTGTCGCGGATGAAGTCGCGCACGCCCGGGAAGCGGCCGAGATAGCGGTCGATGAACTCCTGGGCCTCGTCCTGGGGGATCTGGAGGCGGTCGGCCAGCCCGTAGGCCGACAGCCCGTAGACGATTCCGTAGTTGATCATCTTGGCCCGATCGCGCTGGCGTTTGTCGACGCGGTCGAGGGGGATGTCGAACATCTCGGCCGTGGTCGCGGTGTGGATGTCCTCGCCCCGGCTGAAGATCCCCTTGAGCACGTCGTCGCGGGCGATGTGGGCGAGCACGCGGAGCTCGACCTGCGAGTAGTCGGCCGAGAGCAGGCGCATGCCCGGCGGAGCGACGAAGCAGGCCCGGATCTCGCGGCCGGTGTCGGAGCGGACGGGGATGTTCTGGAGGTTGGGGTTCGTGCTCGAGAGCCGCCCAGTGGCCGCGATGGTCTGGTTGAAGGTGGTGTGCAGGCGCCCGTCGCGCGGGTCGATGAGCTCGGGCAGGGCGTCGAGGTAGGTGTTCTTGAGCTTGGTCAACTCGCGCCACTCCTCGACCTTGCGGATGATCGGGTGCTCGTCGCGGATGGCCCGGAGCACGCGCGCGTCGGTCGAGAAGCCGGTCTTGCCACGGCGCTTGCGCGAGAGGCCGAGCTTGACGAACAGGACCTCCGCGAGCTGCTGTGGCGAGCCGATGGTGAACTCCTCGCCGGCGAGCTGGTGGACCTCGCGCTCGAGCCCTGAGATCTGCTCCGCGAAGCGCGCGCCGATCTGGCCGAGCTGGATCACGTCGAGGGCGACGCCGGTGCCCTCCATGGCCACAAGCACCTCCACGAGCGGGAGCTCCACCTCGGCGAAGAGGCGCTCGAGGCCGCGCTCGGAGAGCTCGGCGCGCTGGCGCTCGGCGAGGGTGCGAGCGAGAATCGCCCGCCCGGCGACGGCGTCACCGCCCTCGACTTCGGCGCCGATTCCCTGCTCGGCGGCAAGCTCCTCGAGCGGGAAGGCGCGCCGGGCTGGGTCGAGCAGGTAGGCGGCCACCATGGTGTCGTGCTCGAGGGCGATCGCGGAGCCGTCCGAGCGGGCGCCGGGCGCCACCGTCGGCGGCGGGTCGAGTGTGGCGATGGCCTTCCAGTCGTGGGAGACAACGCGACGGTCGCCCCAGGCCAGCTCGAGCCCGGCGACGGCCTCGGCCTCCCCGGTCAGGACCTCGTCGCCGCCGGCGTAGGCGGCGAAGCGCAGCGGGAGCCGGGCGTCGGGGCGCAGTGGCGGGGCCGCGCCCGCGGGGTCGACCGCGCGGGCTTCCGCCTCGGCCGCGTCCGGATCGGGGTCGTCGAGCTCGGGGGCGCCGCCGGGGAGGTCCAGATCGACTGCGTCCAGGGCGAGCTCGTCCGGGTCGACCGACTCCGCCGGGGCGCGGGCGCCTGTCTCGGCCACCGCCTCGTCGGGCGCCACCGCCCGCTGACACGCCAGCGTGAGCAGGTCCCCCTTCAGCCCCGCCAGCTCGGACACGGGCACCTCCACCGCCCGGGCGCTCACCCGGATGTCGGCGCGCTCGGCCGGCGCGGCCTCCTCTCCCTCCCCCAGCGCCTCCTCGAGCCGCCGCAGCGGATCGCGGAGCTCGAACTCGCGAAAGACCTCGCGCAGGCGGGAGCGGTCGGGCTCGGCGGCCGCGGTCTCCTCCAGGTCGACCTCGACCTCGACCTCGCGGTTCGCCGTGGCGAGCTGCTTGGACACACGGGCATCGCCGGCGTGGTTGGTCAGGTTCTCCTTCCGCTTGGCGCCCGAGATCTCATCCACGCTCGCCAGCACGGTCTCGAGGTCGCCGAAGCGTTGGAGGAGCTGGGCGGCGGTCTTGTCGCCGATCCCCGGGACGCCAGGGATGTTGTCCGAGGTGTCGCCCTTCAAGCCGTAGAAGTCGGGGATCAGCTCGGGCGGGATCCCGTAGCGGTCGATCACGGTCTGACGCTCGTAGGTCTTCGTGTCGGTGATCCCGCGACTCGTGGCCATCACGCTCACACCCGGCTCGACGAGCTGGAGCGCATCGCGATCGCCGGTGACGATGGTCACGCCGATGCCCTCCTCGCGCGCGCGCCGCGCGAGCGTGGCGATCACGTCGTCGGCCTCGTAGCCATCGACCTTGACGTTGCGGTACCCGAAGGCCTCGACCAGGGGCGCGAGGTGCGGCCACTGCTCTCGCAGCAGGTCGGGCTTCGAGCTGCGCTGAGCCTTGTACTCGGGGTAGACCTCCTTGCGCCCAGACGACCCGGCGTCCCAGATCACCAGCGTCGGGCGCTGGCCGTGCTCGTCGAGGATCTTCACCAGCATCGAGGCGAAGCCGAAGATCGCGTTGGTGGGAAACCCGCGCGAGGTGGCGATGGTCTCGGGCAGCGCGAAGAACGCGCGGTAGGCGAGGCTGTTGCCGTCGATCAGGAAGAGCTCGGTGCGAGTGCTCTCAGGAGCGGCGGCGGTCGCGGCGGGCATCGCCCGGCATCTTAGGAGGGCCGCCTGCACCCGCGAGCGAGCAGGCGTTTCCTGCGCTTGAGGCGCCACCTCACGGGGGTAGGATGGCTCCAGGGTCGGGTGCGGATGCCGTGCAGGCCCCACTCGTCATGGCCAATCCCAGCGCACAGTTCTCGCTCATCCTCCGGGTCGAGCTCGAGCGCCGCCCCGGTACGCTCGGGCGGCTGAGCTCGGCGATCGGTAATGCCGGCGGCTCGATCGGCACGGTGGACATCGTCGAGCAGGGCGAGCGTCACACCCTGCGTCAGCTCACGGTGGACTGCGCCAGCGAGGAGCAGTGGCGGGAGGTGGCCGCGGCTATCGAGGAGCTCGACGGCGTACGCCTGATCGAGCGCACCGACCGCACGCTCGAGCTGCACCGCGGCGGCAAGATCTTCACCGGACTCAAGACACCGGTCAAGACCCGGGACGACCTGGCCATGGCCTACACGCCGGGCGTGGCCCGGGTCTGCCTCGAGATCGCCGAGGATCCGGCGCGAGCCCGCGAGTACACGATCGCCCGCAACACGGTGGCCGTCGTCAGCGACGGCACCGCCGTGCTCGGGCTGGGCGACATCGGGCCCGAGGCCGCCATGCCCGTGATGGAGGGCAAGGCCGTGCTGTTCAAGGAGTTCGCCGACGTGAACGCCTTTCCGATCTGCCTGAACACCCACGACCCCGACGAGATCGTGGCCACCGTCAAGGCGATCGCGCCGACCTTCGGCGGCATCAACCTCGAGGACATCTCCTCTCCGCGCTGCTTCGAGATCGAGCGCCGGCTCAAGGCCGAGCTCGACATCCCGGTGTTCCACGACGACCAGCACGGCACGGCGATCGTCGTGCTCGCGGCGCTCAAGAACGCCTGTCGCCTGACCGGGCGCCGGCTCGCCGAGATCGACGCCGTGATGGTCGGCGCCGGGGCCGCGGGCGTCGCGGTGGCGCGCATACTCATCGAGTCGGGCGTCCGCTCGATCGTCGCCTGCGACCGCGCGGGGGCGATCCACGCCGAGCGCGCGGACTACCTCGACGGCTCGATGAACGTGGCCAAGACCTGGCTCGCCGAGCACACCAACGCCGACCGGCGCGGGGGCACGCCCGCCGAGGTGCTCGAGGGCTCGGACCTCTTCCTCGGGCTCTCCGGTCCCGGAATAGTCCGCCCGGAGGATCTCGCCCGTATGAATCCCGAGCCCTTCGTGTTCGCCATGGCCAACCCCAACCCCGAGGTCCTGCCCGAGGCCGCGCTCCAGTACGCGGGGGTGATGGCCACCGGCCGCTCGGACTACCCGAACCAGATCAACAACGTGCTCGCCTTCCCCGGGATCTTCCGCGGCGCGCTGGACGCCCGAGCGACCGCGATCACCGAGGAGATGAAGCTGGCCGCAGCCGAGGGGATCGCCAGCGTGGTGGCCGACGATGAACTCTCGGACGAGTACATCATCCCCAGCGTGCTCGACCGGCGGGTCAGCCGCGCGGTGGCCGAAGCGGTCGAGCGCGAGGCGCAGCGCGACGGCGTGGCGCGCGCCGCCGGCGCGGCCGGAGAGGGCGGGGACAGCGGATCGCCTGCGCTCGAAGGGACACCGGTCCGGGCGGTCGGCGCCGGCCTGACCCCGGCGGCATGAGCACGTACTACGCGATCGAGGTCGAGCGATGAAGGTCGCCGTCACCGGCGCCACCGGCACGATCGGGTCGCGCCTCGTCGAGGAGCTCCGCGCTCGCGGCGACGAGGTCACGGTCCTCTCCCGCGATTCCGACCGCGCCCGCGAGGCCTTCGGCGGCGATGTCGAGGCGGTTAGGTGGTCCGACCCGAAGGCGGAGCCCGCTCCGGCCGAGGCGTTCTCCGGGCGCGACGGCGTCGTCCACCTGCTCGGTGAGCCGATTGCCCAGCGCTGGAGCGACGAGACCAAGCGCGAGATCCGCGAGTCGCGCACGCTGGGGACCGCGAACCTCGTGAAGGGGATCGCCGCCGCCGAGCCGCGGCCGTCCGTTCTCGTGTCGCAGTCGGCCGAGGGGATCTACGAGCGCGGTACCGAGCCGGTCGACGAGAACGGCCCGGCCGATCCCGGAACCTTCCTCTCCGACGTCGTCGCCGCCTGGGAGGCCGAGGCGCACAAGGCCTCGGAGCTCGGTTTGCGGGTGTTGTGCGCCAGGACGGGCGTCGTGCTCTCCCCCGAGGGCGGCGCGCTCGCCACGATGCTGCCGTTCTTCAAGGCCGGCCTCGGCGGCCCCGTGGCCGGCGGCAGGCAGTACATACCCTGGGTTCACCTCGACGACGTCGTCGGGGCGCTGCTGCTCTGCCTCGACGACGAGTCGGCGAGCGGCCCGGTCAATGTGACTGCGCCGGAGCCTGTCACCAACAAAGAGTTCTCGAAGGCGCTGGGCAAGGTGCTCGGGCGCCCGGCAATCCTGCCCGTCCCGGCCCTTGGGCTGAAGATCCTCTACGGCGAGATGTCGCAGGTCGTGCTGACCGGCGCCAACGTCAAGCCGCGCCGCCTCGAGGAACTCGGCTACCGCTTCCGCCAGCCCGAACTCGAGCCGGCCCTGCGCGCCGCCACCGGCCGCGAGAGCTGAGCGCCGCCGCTAACGCTCGGCGCCGGTGGCGCCCGACCCGCTGATCTCGCCCTGGCCCTGCTTGGCCTGGATCTGACGCGAGACCGAGAAATCGCGGGCCGGCCCGTACTCGAAGACCTCGTAGGTGCCGACGGTCGGGTCGCCCTGACTGTCGAAGTCGATCGGCCCTGAGGCACCCTCGTAGTCGATGTCCTGACCCTTGCGCAGGGCCTCGATCCCCTCGTCGAGCTCCTCGAAGGTGACCTTCCGGCCGGGAGGCGCGCTGACGTCGCGGAGCTTGCCCTGGATCGCCTCCCCCTGGTCCGAGCCGGCGGCGACCGCGGCGAGGATGCACAGCATCGTCGCGTCGAAGTTCTGTGCGTCGAAGGTCTGGCGCTCCTTGGGCTTGCGATCGGAGCGGGCGTAGAGCTTGCCGAAGGCCTCGGCCGCGTCGCCCTTCTCGAGCGTGCCGGGCCGGATCCCGCGAGCGCCGTCGAGCGCCTGCTCGGGAATGTTCTCCGGCAGATCCTCGCCCGCGAGCCCGTCGGTGACGAAGAGCTTGCCCGCGTCGAACTTGCCGGTCTCCACGAGTGCGGCGCCCATCCGCGCGTAGGTCTCCGGGAAGTCGACGATCACGTATCCGTCGGGGTCGTCGGCCACGATCTCCTCTGCGTCGGCCTGAAGATCCGGCTGGTCGGGGTCGTAGAGCACGGGCCCGCTGACCTCACCGCCCTTGGCCTCCCAGGCCCGGCGGAAGCTGATGGCCAGCCCCTGGCCGTAGGCGTCGTTGCGGGCGGCCACGGCGATCGTCTTGTCGGAGCCGTCGAGCTCCTCCTCGACCACGTCGGCGAGGGTCTCCCCCTGGAGGATGTTCGAGGGGGCGGTGCGGAAGAGGTAGCCCTCGTCCACCAGCGTGGTGATCTGCGCGCTCGTCGAGGCCGGCGAGATCATCGGCGTCTGCTCGGCCGCGGCCACGGACTGGGCCGCGGGGATCGTGTCTGTCGAGGCCCAGGCCCCGGCCATGCAGGTCGATCCCTGGCGAATGAGCTGGCGCGCCGCGGAGACCGCTCCCTGCGGGCTGGTGGCGGTGTCGGCGTGCTCGACGTCCACGCCCACGCCCCGCACCCCCGCGTCGTCCAGGGCATCGTCGGCTTCCGCGACGGCGAGCTCGGCCGCTTTGCGCCCCGGAGGGCCGAAGGGCTCCAGATCCCCGCTCAGCGGCACGAGATCGCCGACGGTGAGATCGAAGCGGGCGGTGCCCGGGTCGGCCGCGCGCGGGGTCTCCGGGCCGCCGCCGCCGTTGGCGCCGTCACCGTTGCCGGCCCCGCCGCCGTCGTTGCACCCGAGCGCGACCAGGGACAGGAGGAGAAACAACGCGGCACAGCCGGCGAGACTCCAAGCTCGTTGTCCGTCCACGGTCCTCCTTGTCGGTTGCTCGTGCCCTCGGCCATCGCGCCGTCGGGGCGGCGAAGGCGCGTCGCCCACCCTCGAGGGGCGCGACTCGCTGCGGAGCGGTCGCATCCTAGCGGCGTCGTCGCGCGGCTCAGGCAGTCCGACGGTCGCTCGACCCAGAGGGACCACGGGGCCCGGAGCCAGGTATGTTCAGGCGCTCGACGATGCGGATCGGCGTTCTGACAGGCGGGGGCGACTGCCCGGGGCTGAACGCCGTGATCCGCGCCGTGGTCCGGAAGGGCATCGACGGCCACGGGCATGCGATCGTCGGCTTCCACGACGGCTGGCGAGGGCCGCTCGAGAGCTCCTACGAGGAGCTGACCATCGAGTCGACGCGCGGAATCCTGCCTCGCGGCGGGACGATCCTCGGGTCCTCGCGCACCAACCCCTTTGCCCGCGAGGACGGCGCCGCCCGCGTTCGAGAGACCATGGAGTCGCTCGGGCTGGCCGGGCTGATCGCCATCGGCGGCGAGGACACGCTCGGAGCCGCGGCCCGGCTGGATTCCGAGGGCATCCCGGTCATCGGCGTGCCGAAGACGATCGACAACGACCTCGGCGGGACCGACCAGACCTTCGGCTTCGACACCGCGATGTCGATCGCCACCGAGGCGGTCGACCGGCTGCACTCGACGGCCGAGAGCCACCACCGCAATCTGGTCGTCGAGGTCATGGGCCGCCACGCCGGCTGGATCGCCCTTCACGCCGGGATCGCCGGGGGCGCCGACGTGATCCTCATCCCCGAGCGCCCGTTCGACATCGAGGAGGTCTGCCGGCTGATCCGCCGCCGCCACGCCCGGGGACGCTACTTCGCGATCATCGTGGTGGCCGAGGGCGCCACGCCCGCCGAGGGGTCGCTGGAGGTCCTCGGCGGCGTGACCGACGAGTTCGGCCACGCGCGTCTCGGCGGGATCGGCCAGCGGATCGAGCGTGAGATCGAGGAGCGCACCGGCTTCGAGACCCGCACGACGGTGCTCGGCCACACCCAGCGCGGCGGCACCCCGACCGCCTTCGACCGGGTCCTGGCCACCCGGTTGGGCGTCAAGGCCATCGACGCGGCCCACGAGGGCCGCTGGGGTCAGATGACGTCGTTGCGCTCGATGCGGATCGAGCTCGTGCCGCTCGCCGACGCGGTGGCGAGCCTGCGCACGGTGGGCGAGGAGGATCTGGAGGTCGCGCGGGCGTTCTTCGGCTGAAGGCGGCTCGGAGCCGAGCCAGCCGCCGGCGCCTAGCGTCCGAGCTGCTGGTCCAGGAACGGCTTGATCGCCCGGAACGCCACCGCGCCGACCACGAGCAGGAGCAGCACCAGGAAGGAGTCGAACGCCTTGATCCCGAGTGCCCAGGCGGAGATCCAGATCACGAGACCGACGAGGAGTGCCCAGAGGACGACCATGCGGCGCGGGAGCCTACTAGCGCTCGCGGGCGCTGCGCAGAGCCTCGCGCGCCTTGGTGAAGCCGTTAAACGCGGTGAACATCGCCTTCTCCGCCCCGGAGTCCTGCGCCGGGAGCATGCCGGCGCCTCGGGCGAACTCGAGGCCGTCGTAGTAAGCGGTGTTGCGGACGATCTTCCCGTCCTCGATCTCGAGCACGTCGACGCCGCGCAGGGCGATCCGCCCGCCGGTGGCGTCGAGTCCCTGGAACGAGCCGCCGGTGAAGTGACCGTTCATCCGCCACTGCACGACGGCACGCCGCTCGTCGGCCACGATCCCGTCCACGATCGTCTCGAGGTCGGGGATGGCGCCGTAGAGCTCGCGGAAGAACGCGCCGATCTCGGCTTCACCCCGCCGGATGCCCACCGGCACGAGGTCAACGATCCCCTCGGGGTGCCAGTGCCCGAGCTGGGCGACGGCGTCGCGCGCCCCCACGGCGGCGAAGTAGGACCGGGCGAGCTCGGCCGGTCCTCGGTCGCTGGTCTCCGCGGTGGTGATCTCGGGCTGGGTCATCGGTCCGCGCAGCGTAACCGAGCGGAACCTTCGGCTCCCTACTCGAGGGCCCGGGCCAGGGTGCCGACGAGCTCCCGCACCGCGGGAGCCCCGCCCTCCCCGGCGGCCCGGACGATCCGGCTGCCGACGATCACCCCGTCGGCCACCTCGGCGACCGCGCTCGCCTGCTCGGTCGAGGCGATGCCGAAGCCGACCGCCACCGGCGTCGTGCCCGCCGCGGCGCGCACACGTGTGACCAGCTCGGCCAGCTCCGCCGGCAGGGCCGAGCGCTCGCCCGTCGTCCCCGCCAGCGAGACCGTGTAGACGAACCCCCGGGCGTCGGCTCCGATGGCCTCGAGGCGCTCCGCGCTCGTGGAGGGGGCCACGAGCGGGACGAGGGAGAGGCCGTGGCCGTCGCAGACGCTGCGCAGCTCGCCGGCCTCGTCGTGCGGGAGGTCCGGAACGATCAGCCCCGCCGCACCGGCGCCGGCGGCGCGCGAAACGAACGCCTGCGCTCCGTGGGCCATGACCGCGTTGGCGTAGACCATCAGCATCACGGGCAGGCGTTCTGCGGCGGTTGCGCAAACCCCGAGGACCTGGTCGACCGTGACCCCGCCGGCCAGGGCGTGCGTCCCCGCGGCGTGGATGACCGGGCCGTCCGCGAGCGGATCGGAGAACGGCACGCCGAGCTCGATCAGATCGGCGCCGGCATCGGCGCAGGCCACGGCGACCGAGCGCGAGGTCTCAAGATCCGGGTAGCCGCCCATCAGATAGGGCATCAGCGCCGCACGCCGGCCGTGGCCAGCGAACGCCGCGGCGATCCGGTCAGTCAAGCCCGAGCACCTCGGCGAGGTCCTTGTCGCCGCGCCCGGAGAGCGTGAGCAGGTCAAGGCCCTGCGACCCCGCAGCGCCGTTGCGATCCGCTCCCGCCGCCGCCTCTACGCCCGCGCCGAGCAGCCACGCCACCGCGTGCGAGGGCTCGAGCGCCGGAATGATCCCCTCGAGCCGGCACAACCGCCGAAAGGCCGCGACGGCATCCTCGTCGCCGACGGCGACGTAGCGGGCGCGACCCGAGTCGCGCAGCGCGGCGTGCTCGGGCCCCGAGGCGGGATAGTCGAGCCCCGCGGAGATCGAGTGCGCCTCGACGATCTGGCCGTCGGCGTCCTGCATCACCGCCGACTTCGCGCCGTGGAGGATCCCGCTTGCGCCGGTGGACAGGGGTGCCGAGTGGCGGCCCGACTCGATCCCCTCTCCTGCGGCCTCGACCCCGATCAGCTCGACGTCGGCTTCGTCCTGGAAGGCGACGAACGTGCCGATGGCGTTCGAGCCGCCGCCCACGCAGGCGATCACCCGGTCGGGGAGACGACCCTCGCGCTCGAGGATCTGCCCCCGGGCCTCGTCACCGATGACGCGCTGGAGATCGCGCACGAGAGCGGGGTACGGCGCGGGGCCGACCGCCGAGCCGATCACGTAGTGCGTCCCGTCCGAGTTCGTGACCCAGTCGCGGATGGCCTCGGAGACGGCCTCCTTGAGGGTCCGCGCGCCGGCCTCGACCTCGGCCACTTCGGCCCCAAGCAGCCCCATGCGATCGACGTTCGGCCGCTGGCGGCGCATGTCCTCGGTGCCCATGTAGACCACGCAGTCGAGCCCGAGCAGCGCACAGGCCGTCGCGGTCGCGACCCCGTGCTGGCCGGCTCCGGTCTCAGCGATCACGCGCTGCTTGCCCATCCGCTTGGCCAGCAGTCCCTGACCGAGCGCGTTGTTGAGCTTGTGAGCCCCGGTATGGAGCAGGTCCTCGCGCTTCAGGTAGACGGTGCGGCCCACCGCCTCGGAGAGGCTTCCGGCGCGGTACAGCGGGGTCGGGCGGCCGGCGAAGTCGCGCAGCAGGGTCTGGAGCTCGGAGGTGAAGGCCGCGTCCGCGCGCGCGTCGAGCCAGGCCTGCTCGAGCTCGTCGAGCGCGGGGATCAGGGTCTCGGGCACGTAGCGCCCGCCGTAGGCGCCGAAGCGGCCCTCGAGGCCACCCGTCGTGGATGTCGCCTCGCTCAAGGCGCCGCCCCCGCCGGCTCGAGGCGGGCCGACGCAGCCTCGGCGGCGCGGAAGAACGCGATCACCTTGGCCGGGTCCTTGCGGCCCGGGGCGGCCTCGGTGCCGCTCGCCGTGTCGACCGCGAAGGGCTGAACGGCGGCGATCCCGGCGCCGACGTTGTCGGGCGTCAGCCCTCCGGAGATGACCAGCGGAACCCGCCCGGGGTGC
>Ga0136617_10003970_pt1 | contig 13222 bp, 10 predicted proteins | sample AntDrymUQ3222106_2_FD_129672 | JGI IMG/M metagenome (GOLD analysis project Ga0136617, IMG submission 129672) | Polar desert sand microbial communities from Dry Valleys, Antarctica - metaG UQ322 (21.06) | ecosystem: Environmental > Terrestrial > Soil > Desert | place: Antarctica: Dry Valley...
ATCTACTTTTATTCGCTGGCGAGAAATTTCCCCGAGCTGCGCGAGACGAGCGGCCGCTTTCGCGCTGGCGTCGCCATGCGTGCACTGGCCAAGGTATGGCTCGCGCTGATGGCGCCGGTGATCATCATTGGCGGCATACTCTCGGGCGTGTTTACGGCGACCGAGGCAGGGGTGGTCGCGTGCGCGTATTCGTTCATCGTCGCCTTTCTCGTCTATCGCATCATCTCCTGGCGCGATCTGCCCAGGATACTGGTCGACACCGCCGTCACCTCGGCCATGGTCATCGGCATCATCGGCGTGGCCGGAGCGCTGGGCTGGTTGCTCTCCTATCTCGATTTCAACGACGCGGTCATGAAGGTCGTCGGCGGCATTTCCGGAAACGGAACCATCGTCATGATGAGCCTGCTCGGCGTGATGCTGGTGCTGGGCATGCTGCTGGAATCGCTGGCGGTGATGATTATCCTGGTGCCAGTAATCTCAACCATCGCGCTCAAGTTCGGCTTCGACCCCATCCACGTCGGCATCCTGATCACCATGGTGACGCAGATCGGCGCCACGACTCCACCAGTGGCCGTGCTGCTGTTCGTGGCCACGAGCATCGCCGGTACCACGTACGATCAGACGGTGAAATATTGCTGGGCATTCATCATCGCGGAAGTGGCGGTCCTGGCCCTGGTGTTTTTCGTGCCCGCGATCGCTACGTGGATTCCGCGAACCTTCATGTCCTGACCAAGGGTGCCGAACAGGCGGCGATCACGATCAGGGCTACGTCGAGCCAAGGCATTTACTAGGGAGACGTGATCTAGGGCAGTAACGAGATCATGAGGAGCGCACCGACGTACGCCGGATAGAGGAGCAACGCGCGCGAATCCTCGTTTGAGAGCTTTCGCGTCAGGATCTGGCAGAACGCGTACAGCGCTGCAGCCCCGAACGGTGAGGTTTTGCGGTGCGAGAGCAGGGTGTACTTCTGGCCCTTGGTCACGCTTCCGCTTTACCTCACAAGTTAGATCACGCTTTTCCTCCCGCGCTTCTTGATGCCTTGAAAAGGGCAAGGTCGCTCCGGCTGGCGAGCTCCTGGATCATCTGCGAGAGCGCGCGCAGGCCATGGCCCGGCGCGTCCCGGCGGTAACCAACGGCGAGCATATGCGCTGGGATTTTCGGCATGACCTTTAGCACCCGCAGCTTCCCCGATCGAATTTCTGAACGAAGAATCGCAATCGGCAAAAGGCTGATGCCAGCGCCCTCGCGCGCGAGCCGCGTCATGATCACCAGACTGTTGCAGGTGTTGATGCGGACCGGCTGCACCGCTGCGGCGGCGAACCAGCCGGTGATGCTTGTGTATAGGTTGGACGGGTTCGGATTGGTGATGATTGGCAAGTCCGTGAGATCGGCCGGAAGAAAAGGCCCCTTGCCCAGCGCGAGCCTGGGCGAGGCGACCCAGCAAAGCTCGAGCGCGACCAGTGGCTCCACGGTCACCAGCGGGTTCGGCGTGGGCGCGGTGAGGATCGCGATGTCAAGGTCTCCCGCCTGAAGCGATTGGTTCAGCAGGACGCTGAAATCCACCCTGATTTCCGCGCGCACCTTCGGGAAGCGCTTCTCGATGTGGCGCATCAGCTCGGGCAGGCAGGTCATCGCGAAAGTATCGGCCACGCCGATGCGCACCGGCCCGCGCAGCTCGTCGCCCGCCGCGAATCGCCCTTCGAGCTCCTCGCACGCCGCGATGACCTGCTCGGCATGCGCCGCGATGTCGCGGCCGAGCGGGGTGGGCTTGGCGCGGTAGCTGTCGCGCAGGAAGAGCTTCCCGCCCACCGCGGCTTCCAGCTCCCTGACGCGCACCGAGATTGCCGGCTGGGTCAGGTTCAGGCGGGTGGCCGCCGAGCGGAAGCTGCCCAGGCGCACCACCCATAGCAGGGCTTCGAGTTGAGCGAGGCTGATACGCACGATAAGGATATTTTATCCAGTTCGTTGAAAATGTTTCACTAGTCTTTCCATTTTCCTTGTGAAAAACTGCGTCGGTGCGTTGTGTCCTCGGCTGCGACATTGGCGGCACCTTCACCGACATCGTGCTGCGCGGCAACGGTAGCGTGCGCACGCTGAAGGTCTCCTCGACGCCCGACGATTACAGCCGGGCCATCCTCAACGCCGTGCGCGAGATCCGCGAAGCTTTTGGGGTCGATCCCCGCTCCATCGATGCCGTGATCCATGCCACCACCGTCGCCACCAACACCATCCTCGAACACAAGGGCGCGAAGACCGCGCTGATCACCACCGAAGGCTTTCGCGACGTGCTGGAAATGCGCCGGCTGCGCATACCGGTGATGTACGACCTGCAGTACGACAAGCCCGCGCCGCTGGTGCCCCGACGCCTGCGCTTCGAGCTCCCGGAAAGGCTGGGCGCGCGCGGGGAAGTCAAAAAAGAGTTGGATGAGCAACAGGCGCGCGCTATCGCGAAACGGCTGCTCGACGAAGGCGTCGAGTCCGTGGCCATTTGCCTGCTGCACTCCTACGTGAACCCGAAGCATGAGCAGCGCACCGCCGAGATCGTGCGGGAGCAGCTGAACGGCGATGCCTACGTCAGCCTGTCCTCCGACATCCTGCCCGAGATCCGCGAATACGAGCGCACCAGCACCGCGGTCGTGAACGCTTATATCGGCCCGATCGTGAAGCACTACGTGAGCTCGCTCTCCTTGCAGCTCAAAGCCGTGGGCGTCGACGGGCCGCTGCACATCATGCAATCCAACGGCGGCACGATGTCCGCCGCCGCCGCCGCCGACAAGCCCGCCTTCCTCGTCGAATCCGGGCCGGCCGCGGGCGTGATCGCCTGCGCCAACATCGCGCGCTCCGCGGGCCTGGGCAACGTCATCTCCTTCGACATGGGCGGCACCACCGCCAAGGCCGCGATCGTCGAGGACGGCGAGCCGGCGCGCACGACGGAATACGAGGTCGGCGCCGGCATCAACGTCAGCTCCAAGCTCGTCAAGGGCGGTGGCTACGCAATCAAGCTGCCTTTCATCGACGTGTCCGAAATCGGCGCAGGCGGCGGCAGCATCGTGTCGATCGATGCCGCGGGCTCCATAAAGGTCGGGCCGAGAAGCGCCGGTGCGGTGCCCGGCCCGGCCTGCTATGGACTCGGCGGCACCGAGCCCACCTTTACTGACGCCGCGGTGGTGCTCGGCTACGTAAACCCGGAGTACTTGGTCGGCGGAAAAGTGCGCATCGATGCGCGCCTCGCGCGCGAGGCCGTCGAGCGCAAGGTCGCCACCCCGCTTGGCCTCACACTCCTGGAGGCGGCGCACGGGGTGTACTCCATTGCCGTGGCCACCATGACGCGCGCCGTAAAGGCGGTGTCCACCTACCGCGGACGCGATCCGCGCGATTTCGGGCTCGTCGCCTTCGGCGGCAACGGTCCGGTCGTCGCGGTGGCGATCGCGCGCGAGCTGCAGATGCGCCGCGTGCTGATCCCGCCCGCGCCCGGCGTCTTCAGCGCCGCGGGACTGCTGTTCTCCAACGTCGAGCACACGCAGCAGCGCTCGATTTTTCGCCGCACGACCGACATAGATCCCGAATTTCTCGAGCGCTCGCTTCACGAGCTGGAAAAGCAGGTACGCGACGAAATGCGCAAGGAAGCCGTCGCCGACGCGCGCGTCACGGTGAAGCGTCTCGCCGACCTTCGCTACACCGGCCAGGCGTTCGAGCTGTCGATCCTGCTGCGAGCGGGCAAACCGGACATCAGCGCGATAGAGGCCGCTTTCCACTCCGAGCACGCGCGCACTTACGGTCACAGCTCCGAGGGCGACCCGGTGGATCTCATCAACATCCGAGTCATCGCCTCGGCTGCGCCGGACAGCGAGGAAGGCCTTGCCGACGGGCTGAGGAACGCGGAATCGAGACCAGGAGCAAAAAGGCAGCGCCAGGCGTATTTCGGCCGCAAGCTTGTCGAGACCCCGGTCATTGCGCGCGCAGACCTCGCCACAGGGCGCGTGAGCGGGCCGCTCATCGTCGAGGAGTTCGACGCGACGTGCATCATCCCGCCGGGCGCCACCGCCGAGCTCGACGCGCATGGCAATATCCTCATCGACGCGGGAGCACGATGAATCGCATCGATCCGATCACGCTTGAAGTGATCAAGAACGCGCTCTCCTCGGTGGCCGACGAGATGGCGCTGGTGCTCATGCGCAGCGCCTACTCGCCGGTGGTGCGCGACTCGATGGATTACTCGACCGCGCTGTGCGATTGCGACGGCGCAGTGATAGCGCAGGGGCTGACGCTCGCGGTGCAGCTCGGCGCCTTCCCCGACGCGATGCAGCACCTCAAGCAGCAGTACGCCGGCCGCATGCAGCCCGGCGACATCTTCATCATGAACGACCCGTACGGCGCAGGCGGCCAGCACCTACCCGACATCTACGTGATCAAGCCGCTTTACTGGGAAGGCGAGATCGAGGGCTATGCCTGCACCATGGCGCACCACTCCGACGTCGGCGGCATCGCGCCGGGCAGCGTCGCCATTCACGCCACCGACATCTACCAGGAAGGCTTGCGCCTGCCGATGCTCAAGCTCTATGAGGCGGGCAAAGCGAACGACACCCTCTTCCAGATCATCGAGAAGAATACCCGCCTGCCGATCCAGGTGCTCGGCGACTTGCGCGCGCAGCTCGCGGCCTGCGCCGTGGCCGAGCGCGGGTTCTTCGAGCTCCTCAAGCGATACGGCGGCGTAGCGGTGAGGCCGTACCTCGAGGCAATCATGAACCAGGCCGAGCGGCTGATGCGCGAGTTCATCCGCGGCATCCCCGACGGCGAATACCGCTTCGTCGACTGGATCGACGGCATCGGCGAGTCTCCCGAGACGCTCAAGATCGCGGTGTGCGTCAGCGTGCGCGGCGACGAGGTGGAAGTCGATTTCACCGGCACTTCGGAGCAGGTGCAGGGCGCGATCAATTGCCCCATCGCAATGGTGCGCTCCTGCTCCTACTGCGCGATCCGCTGCGTCACCAGCCCCGATATCCCCAATTGCGAGGGCTACATGCGCCCGCTGCGGGTGCACGCCCCCGAGGGCACTATCCTGAATCCGGTGCTTCCCGCAGCCTGCGCCGCGCGCGGCGTCATGGGATACCGCGTGTTCGACGCCATTATGGGCGCGCTCGCGCAAGTCGTGCCCGAGCGCGTGATCGCCGCCGGCGAGGGCGGCCCGACACTGTTCTCGGTCGGCGGCTATCACGACGGCCGGCCGTTCGTGCTGACCGAGGTGATGGTCGGCACCTGGGGCGCGCGAGCGGCGAAGGATGGCGTGGAAGGCATCTCCAACCCGGCGGCGAATCTCTCCAACCAGCCGGTCGAGTTGATCGAGGCAGAGCTGCCGCTCGAAGTCGTGCGCTACGGCATGGTTCAGGACTCGGGCGGCGCCGGCGAGCAGCGCGGTGGCCTGGCCTTCGTGCGCGAGTTCAGGCTGCTCGCCGACGAAGCGGTGTTCACCACCCGCGCCGACCGGCGCGATCATCCGCCGTACGGATTCGCCGGCGGGCAGTCCGGCGGCGCGTCCAGCAACACGCTCATTTCCGGGAAGAAGGAGCGCGCCCTGCCCACCATGCCGATGGAAGCCGTGAAGTGGCGCTCGGGCGACGTCTTCCGCCACGTGAGCGCCGGAGGCGGCGGCTACGGCGATCCGCTGGCGCGCGATCCGGCGCTGGTGCTCGCCGACGTGCTCGACGACAAGGTCAGCCTGGCTGCCGCTCGCGAGCTGTACGGTGTTGTCATAGAAAAACACTCCGTGGATGAAGGTGCGACAAAACGTCTACGGTCGAAGCCCAAGGGCCAGGTCAAGGCAGCGTGATGAGCGTCGACCTCGTCATCCGCAACGGCACCGTGCTCGATGGCACCGGCGCCGAGCCGCGGGTGGCGGACGTGGGAGTGGAAGATGACCGTATCACCATGATTGGCGACTTGAAAAAGTTAAAAGGTAAACATGACATCGATGCGGCTGGCCTGTATGTCACGCCGGGCTTCATTGACATCCACAGTCACTCCGACTACACGCTGCTCGTCGATCCGCGCGCCGTCAGCGCGATCGCGCAGGGGGTGACGCTCGAGGTTATCGGCAACTGCGGATTCGGCTGCGCGCCGATCGCCAATCCTGAGACGGCCGCAGCGAACATTTACGGATTCGACAACCAGATCAAGTTGACCTGGAACCGCGTCGGGGAGTACCTGGATCGGCTCGCGGCCGCAAAGCCCGCGGTCAACGTCATGACGCTGGTACCGAACGGGCAGCTGCGGCGCTCAGTGCTGGGCGTCGCCGACCGTCCGGCGACGCCGCCGGAACTCAAGAAGATGAAAGCGCTGCTCGCCGAAGGGCTCGACGACGGCGCCTTCGGCTATTCGACGGGCCTCGAGTATCCCGCGGAGCGCGGTGCCCCGGACGAGGAGCTGGTCGAGCTGTGCAAGGTCGCTGCCAAGGCCGGCGGCATGTACGCCGCCCATACGCGGCGGCGCGATGACGGCGCAGTGTCGGCGATCGACGAGGCGATCCGCGTCGGCGAGAAGGCCGGCGCCAGGATCCAGATTTCGCACCTCCTGCCGCGCAAGACTTCCAACGGCGAGGACGAGCAGTCGCTCGAGCTCATCGACCGCGCGCGCGGCCGCGGCCTCGATATCGCCTTCGACATGCATACGCGACTGTACGGAACCACTTTCCTGAACACCATCATCCCGCCCTGGGCCTCCGACGGCGGACCCGGAGCGCTGGCGCGCAATCTTGCGTCCGCGGACAGCCGGCGCCGCATGCGGGAATTCACCAGCATCGTGGCCGGCGGCGGCTGGGACCGCGTGGTGCTGCTCGACCATCCGAAATTCCCGCAGTATTCGCGCCGCAGCTTCGGTGACCTGGCGCGCCAGGAGCGCCGCGATGCATTCGACATCGCACTCGACATTCTTTCGGCCGAACTCGACGAGCTTACCCGCGCGATGGTGATCATCCACGCCTACACGCCCGACCAGCAGGCGCTCATCTTTTCCCATCCGCTGTGCATGGCGGGCTCGGACGCGACCACGCTCGCGCCGGATGGACCGCTCGCGAATTCCGTTTTCCACGGCGCCTACAGCTGGGCGTCGTGGTATTTCCATTTCATGGTGCACGAGCGCAAGCTCCTGTCGCCCGCCGAGGCGGTGCAGCGACTCACTGCATTCCCGGCAAAGACCCTGGGACTCGGCGACCGCGGCCGCATCGTCGAGGGCTATTGCGCCGACGTGGCCGTGTTCGATCCCGCCGATTTCCGCGCTACCGCGACGACTTTCGAACCCAACCAGCTCGCGAAAGGGATGCGCCACGTTGTCGTGAATGGCGTTCCCACGCTGAAGGATGGAAGCTTGACCGGCGGTCGAGGTGGTAAGGTTTTCCGTAGGAAGCAAACATCATGAGAGAGAGGTCTTTATGAACAGGCATGAGAGTTGGTTGCAGTCCTTGCTGGTCGGCCTGGGAGCGCTGCTGCTCGGCGCCGGAACCGCGTCGGCGCAGCAGATCGTGATGAAGCTGGGCACAGTGGACGCCCAGACCTCGCACTCGGGCGTGGGCGCCGAAGCCTTCGCTGCGGAAGTGGCGAAGCTCTCTAACGGGCAGATGAAGGTCGAGGTGTTCCATGGCGGCAAGCTCGGCGGCATTCCCGACCAAGTGAAGAACGTGCTGCAGGGCGCCCAGGACCTGCACCTTCTCTACCCCGAGTTCCTCACCAACCTGATCGACGAGACCAAGGTGATCTCGGCGCCCTACGTGTTCCGCGATCTCGACCATGCGCAGGTCTACCTGAAGAGCGATCTCTTCAAGCCCGGCCTCGACAAGCTGCGCTCGCTGGGCGGGGTGATCCTGGACCCGGATTGGAACTGGCATATCCGCGACCCGCGCGGCCTGATCGCGGTGCGCCCGGTGCGCACGCCCAAGGACCTGGAAGGCATGAAGCTGCGCATCTGGGAGTCCAAGACCGCGATCGAGACCTGGCGCGGCCTGGGCGCGAACACCATCGTGGTGCCGCGGCCCGAGATGTACCTCGCGTTCAAGCAGGGCATCATCGAAGGCGGCCCGGAGACGATCGGCATCGCCTATGACCAGAAGAACGCCGAGCTCGCCAAGTACTGGACGCGCACCGACGAGTACTACCAGATCGTCAATATCATGATGAACGAGAAGAAATACCTGAGCCTGACGCCGCCGCAGCGCGACGTGATGCACCAGGCGGCGAAGAACGCCGCGCGCGTGTTCCAGCAGGAGTCGGAGCGCGGCTTCAGCGACAAGAAGGCCAAGGCGATGAAGGACTTCAACGTCACCATCCTCGAGCCCGATCTCGGCCCGTGGCGCCAGCGCAGCGAGCAGGTCGTCGTCAAGCTCGAAAGCGAAGGCGTGATTCCCAAGGATCTGGTCGCGAAGATCAAGGCGCTCAAATAAGCCTACAGAAGGCGGCGCAGGCCTACCTGCGCTACTCGGGGGCCGCGGTCGCGACGATCGCGGTCCTCGTCCTCGCGGTCATGGTCGCCATCAACGCGGCGGAGATCGCCTATCGCTTCACCTTCATCCGCGGCCTCAACTGGGTGCAGGAGCTGTCGATCATCCTGGCGATGACGCTGTACTTCCTGGTCTACGCGCTGATCGCCAAGGACCGCGAGTACATCCGGATCGAGCTTTTCGCGCGGATGCTCGGGCCAGACGGTCGCCGGCGGCTGAGCATCGCCACCCGGGTGGTGGTCCTGGTGTTCCAGGGAATGCTGGTCTGGTACGCGGCTAAGACCACCAAATTCGCCGCCCTCTTCGAAACCTCGGTGCTCGCCTGGCCCGAGTGGGTGTTCTACGCGCCCCTCGCCATAGGCTGCGCCGACATCGTCCTCACCGAGCTCATCTACCTCGTCTGGCAGCTGCGCGGCATCGAGGCCACCGAGCGCCACGATGCTCGCGAGCACACGGGCATCCTGAGCTGAAATGGCCACCGCCTGGATGATCGGGGTGTTCCTCGCGCTCGCTGCTGCCGGCGTCCCGGTGTGCGCCGCCATGGGCCTCGCCGCGTTCCTCGGCCTGACGCTGATCGACGCGCCGCTTGACACCTTCGTGCGCTACATGCAGCACGACGTGCGCAGCGTCCCGCTGCTGGCCATCCCGTTCTTCATCCTGGCCGGCAACGTGATGAACAGCTTCGGCCTCACGCGGCGCATCTTCGACTTCATCGAAAGCCTGGTCGGCTGGGCGCGCGCCGGCCTCGCGCAGGTCACGGTGCTCTCGAGCGTGATGTTCGGTGGCATCTCCGGCTCGGCGCTCGCGGACATCGCCGGCATCGGAACCATGCAAATCGACGCCATGAAGAAGGCCGGCTACCGCGCCGAGTTCGCCGCCGCGCTGACGCTCGCCGCCTCGCTCCTGGATCCCCTGATCCCGCCCTCGATCATGTTCATCATCTACGCGGTGATGATGAACATCTCGGTCGGCGATCTTTTCATCGCCGGCATCATTCCCGGCCTGGTCATGGCCGCGATCCTGGCAGTGAACAACTATGTCCTCGCCAGGGCCGGCTGGGAAACCTTTCCGCCACCTAAGCCCTTCACCCTGCACAAGGCCTGGAGCACTTTCTGGAAAGGGCTGCCGGCGCTGCTCACCCCGATCGTGATCCTGCGCAGCATGATCACCGGCCTCACCACGCCCACCGAGGCCAGCGTCCTCGCGGTCCTTTATGCCCTCTTTCTCGCGGTGATCTACCGCGAAATGAACCTGAAGGGGCTGCGCGAGGCGTTCCTCACCTCCGCGCGCACCACCACCCTCATCATGTTCCTGACCGGCGTCGGCAGCGTCATGTCATTCGTCATCACCTCCGAGCAGGTCGCGGAGCACATGGCGGTCCAGCTCGGCAGCCTGACCGATAACAAGTGGGCGATCCTGTGCCTCGTGACCTTCGCGCTCCTGGTTCTGGGCTGCTTCATGGAGACCGTGCCGGCGATGCTGATCGGCATTCCGCTCTTCGGCCCGCTGGTCGTGAAGTTCGGCATCGACCCGATCCACTTCGGCGTGATCCTCACCTACGTGCTGCTGCTGGGCATCGTGCATCCGCCGGTCGGTCTCGGATTATTCGCAGTGTGCGCGATCGCCCGATTGCGAATAGAAGCGGTGACCTGGGCGACGCTCAAGTTCTATCCTGCGTTCATGATCACGCTAGCGCTCTTCATGTTCATTCCCGAGCTGTCGACGTGGCTGCCGTCGGTGGTGTTCAAGAGGAATTAGGGCCAGCCTGAGACTCCAGCAGCCTGGTCAGCTCGCGCTCCCCGCGCCATTCCTCGGCGGAGGGATCTGGTTCGCGCTTACGCGCTCACCCTAGACACCTGCGGCATCGCTTTAGGTACGCCCCAGTCTTGAAAAACGGATTGTCAGGAACTAGTTCACCACGCGCCAGCGGCACTTTCATTTAGACGACATTGTGTTTACTCTATCCGGCAGGATCGCGAAGCCGGTGGGCAGCGAAGTGAAAGGATGAAGGCAAGCGCGAGGGCCAACAGGGGCGGCGGCGCGGCGGGGCCCGAAGCAGCGAAGGCACCACCGAAGCTGCGCGTCGGTTTTGTGCTCGCGCAGCGGTTCACACTCACGGCCTTCGCCGGTTTCGTCGACGCGCTGCGGCTGGCTGCCGATGAGGGTGATCGCAGCCAGCCGCTCGAATGCAGCTGGGAGGTGCTGGGCGACCTGGACGCGCCTATCGTCTCGAGTTGCGGGGCCAGCGTGCGGCCATGGGGCGAGTTGGAAAATCCAGAGCGCTTCGACTACATTGTCGTGGTCGGCGGCCTGCTGCACGGCGGGCAGAAGGTGGTGCCCGGCACCCATGCCTTCCTTCGCTCGGCGGCGCGCGCGGGCGTGGGGCTCGTGGGGTTGTGCACTGGCTCGTTCGTGCTTGCACGCGCTGGCCTGCTCAATGGCTACCTCGCCTGCGTGAGTTGGTTCCACCGCCAGGATTTCGAGACCGAGTTCCCGTCGCTTCGCCTGGTCTCGAACCGCATGTTCGTCGTCGACCGCGATCGGATGACCTGCGCCGGCGGCACCAGCGTGGTCCACTTGGCCGCGCACCTGATTGAGAAGCACTGCGGGCGGGCGCTCGCCACCAAAAGCTTGCGCATCCTCATCGAGGACCAGCCGCTCAGCTCCGACACGCCGCAGCCCGAATCGGTCGTCACGCGCCAGGCCCAGGACCGCCTAGTGCGCCAAGCGATGTTGCTGATCGAGCAGAAACTATCCCAGCCCGACCTGCTGGCCGACATCTCGCGCTCGATGGGCATCAGCATGCGCCAGCTCGAGCGGCGCTTCGTCACCGACGTGGGCATCACGCCCCGCGACTACCGGCTCAGCCTGCGGCTCGCCCGGGCCCGGTGGATGATCGAGCACACCGATGCCTCGATCACCGATGTCGGATTCGACTGCGGCTTCGGCGGCTGCTCGCATTTCTCGCGCAGCTTCACGAGGCACTTCAAGTCCCCACCGTCGGCGCTGCGCCGTTTGGCCCGTCCATCCCGCGACCCGGGCTCAATTCGCGAAAGTGCATGAGAATGTCGCAAATCGGCAAAGCGCTGCGAAACGCTTTCGATTAAGGTACCGGTAAGTCGGCGCCGGTCTTTGCCGCCAGAAGGCTTAGGTTCGCGTTCGCCGCCGCTTCCGGGAAATTCAAGCAGTGACCGAGACCGTCGAAGTCAGTGAAAGGGCGCGCACGATCTATCGCGTTCGTCGATGACAATCCCGAGGCATGGCCCGCCAATCACGGCAAGCCCAACCGCCAACCCGGTTCGCCCAGCCTGAGCAGGTCGAGGAGCTGGCCGAGCTCATGTGCAGGAACAACTATTCGGAGGCCGACATCCGCAGCATCCTCGGCGGCAACTTTCATCGAGTGTGCAAGCACGTCTGGAACCAGACGTCAACTCAAGGAGAGAAGAAATGAAACGCAGACAGTTCATCGGTGCGGGCTTGGCGGTGGCGGGCACGGGTCTTCTCGGCGCGCGCCCGGCCTTTGCGCAAAGCAAGCAGATCGTGGTTTCCAACTGGGGCGGGGACTGGAACGACCGCACGGTGAAGTTCATCGAGGCGCCGCTGCTCGAGCAGAAGGGCTTCACGATCGTGCGCGACCTCAACACCGCCCCGCAGCGCCGCACCAAGATCGTGGCCGAGAAGAACCTACCGCGCGGCAGCCTCGACGTCGCGCACGTTTCGATCGCCGACGCCTATTTTCTCAAGACCAACGACGCGCTCGACACGATCAATTTCGGCAAGATCCCGAACGCGTCCGACCTCGTGAAGGAAGTGACGACGCCGTTCTTCGTGCCGTGGCTCTTCAGTACCTGGGAGTTGGTCTACAACCCGCAGGAAATCAAGACGCCGCCCACGAGCCTCGCCGAGCTGTGGAACCCCGCCTACGCCGGCCGCGTGGGTGTTACGAACCAGCACTACCAGGACTACATCCAGATGGCCAGCCTGCTCGCGACTGGCAAGCTGCACGATTTCGAGGCGGCCAAGAAAAAACTGCTCGAAATGAAGAAGGCGACCAAGCCCAAGGTGTACGAGTCGCACCAGCAGATCGCCCCGGCCTTCAAGTCGGGCGAGGTCTGGATCGCCTGCAACTACCGCGCGCGCGGTCTGCAGTTTCAGTCCGACGGCGTGCCGGTCGCCGTGAGCTTCCCGAAGGAAGGCGCGGCACTGCAAACTTTCGGCGCGGTGATCCCCAAGCGCGCCGCGCGCAAGGAGGAAGCCTACGTGTACCTGAACGCGCTGCTCGACCCGAAGGGGCTCTCGGAGCTCTGCCAGGTGAACTTCTATTCGCCCGCTTCGAACAAGGTGAAGCTGCCGGGAGAGGTCGGTGCCAAGATCTCGTACACGCCGGAGCAACGCAAGAAGCTCATGGCGCCCGATTTCGATTGGCTGGCGAAGAACGACGCGGCGCAGCTCGAATGGTGGAACAAGGAGTTCGTTTGATCGACGGAATCGCGTCCTGCCGTAAAGCGCGCGACGGATGGTAGAACTGCGGGAACGCCGCCTAAAGGCGGGGGCGCTGGTGATTCCGGCGCTCCTGCTCGTGAGCGCGTTCCTGCTCGCTCCGCTCGCGCTGATCCTGCGCTTCAGCCTCGATCTCTACGATCCGGCGCAGCTCATGCAGGGCGTCTTCTCGATCGACAATTACGTCAAGGCGTTCACCGACCCGTTCTACACGCGCGTGCTGGGCTTCACCGCGCA
>Ga0136617_10003973_pt1 | contig 13218 bp, 12 predicted proteins | sample AntDrymUQ3222106_2_FD_129672 | JGI IMG/M metagenome (GOLD analysis project Ga0136617, IMG submission 129672) | Polar desert sand microbial communities from Dry Valleys, Antarctica - metaG UQ322 (21.06) | ecosystem: Environmental > Terrestrial > Soil > Desert | place: Antarctica: Dry Valley...
ATGACGGCAGCGGCCCCAGCGCACCGCGAGCCGCGGTGCGCCAGGCGACGCGGGGCGGACGTCAACGGCCGCATCGAGTGAAGCGGGGGTGAGAACGCCGAACGCGCGGCGTGGGGCGGGTCCAGTTCGGCGTTGACGACGCTGAACGTCGCAAACGCCGAGCTCGGCGGCGCGCGCAGCGCGACTTCGGCGTTCTCACGCCCCAGGGCCAGCCCGCCGGCCCCGCACCGCAGGACCCGCTCCCCTCAGCTGCCGTCGTTGCCGTTCGCACGCGTCGCCTGGCGCACCGCGCAGCCCGACCCGGCCGTCACGTGCGTCGTGGAACCACGCAGCTAAGAGAACCCCCGCCGTCCCCGTCCCGTTCAAGGTCGTGCGGATCTCGGGACTCACTTTGACGGGCCATCGAAGTCAGAGCCATCGAGGTCGTAGCCGCCCTTCGGCATAGCCTTCGTCGCGACCATCGATCGGCTGTCGGGCGGACGCGCCGGGCCCCTCGCGAGGATCGTGAACCAATGCCTCAGGAGGCGAGCCAGTTCTCGACGCTCAACCCGGGCACTCGCTCGAAGTGACGGACGTTGCCCGTGGCGAGGGTGAGGCCGCGGGAGCGCGCGATGGCGGCGATGCGCAGATCGGGCTCGGCAAGGCGTCGGCCCGCTCGCTCGAGCTCCGCGCGCAGCTCACCGTAGCCCTCCGCCGCGAGCCGATCGAACGGAAGGATCGTGAGGGCCGACTCGACGAGCTCACGTACGCCGCGGGTGAGCGCGGGGCTGGCGCGGCGGGCGGCTCCGTACACCAGCTCGCCGACCGCGATCGCGGTCGTCGTCTGCTCGGTCGGCGGCACCCGCGCGAGCCGCCGCACGAGCGCGAGCTGGGGATCACGGCGCAGGACCGCGCTCAGCACATCGGTGTCGAAGGAGTAGGTGCTCACCCGAGGTCGGGCGCCGGACGATCGTTCGCGGCACGCCGAGCGACGTAGATCTCCTCGACCACGGCCGCGAGGTCATCCCAGTCGGAGAGGGCGCCTGCCACGGCCGCGAGCCCCTGCGGGGCGTGCGCGTACTGATCGACGGCATCGGCGCTGGCGGGCACGAGGACCACGGCCGGCCGGCCACGCCGGTGCACCACGATGCGCTCGCCGGCCCCGACCCGATCGAGCAGCTCCGAGAATCGCCGCTTGGCCTCCGCCACTCCGAACGTCGGTGTTTGCTCCTGTCCTGATGACATCGAGCGCCCAACTCATCACGAAGACCTCAGGTCAGCAGCGCGCGCGCGAACTCGTCGGCGTCGAACGGCCGCAGGTCCTCGAGCTGCTCGCCGATCCCGATCAGCTTGACCGGGATGCTGAGCTCGTTGGCGATGGCCAGCGCGATCCCGCCCTTGGCCGTGCCGTCGAGCTTGGTCAGCACGATGCCGGTCACGCCGACCGCCTCGCCGAACAGCTGGGCCTGGCGCACGCCGTTCTGGCCCGTCGTGGCGTCGACGGTCATCAGCGTCTCGTGCGGCGCGTCGGGCATCAGCTTGGTGATCACGCGGCGGACCTTCTCCAGCTCGGCCATCAGGTCGGTCTGCGTGTGCAGGCGCCCGGCGGTGTCGACGATGACCACGTCGGCGCCGCGCTCGCGGCCCGTGGCCACGGCGTCGTAGGCCACGGCGCCCGGGTCGGAGTTCTCCGGCCCCTTGACGAGCTCAACCCCGGCCCGCTCGGCCCAGCGCTCGAGCTGCTCGACGGCGGCGGCGCGGAACGTGTCGGCGGCGCCGACGACCACGGTCAGCCCCAGCGTCTGGCGCAGGTGCCAGGCCAGCTTGCCGATGCTCGTGGTCTTGCCCGTGCCGTTGACGCCGACCACCAGGATCACCGCCGGGTCGTGGCGCAGGTCGATCGTGTCGTCGCCGGTGCGGGCCATCGCGGCGAGCAGCTCCGACAGCCGCGCCGTGAGCGCCTCGCCGCCCACGAGGTCGCCCTCGCCGGCCTCCTGCTCGAGCTGGCCGACCACCTGGGCGGTCGTGCGCGCGCCGACGTCGGCGAAGATCAGCGCCTCCTCCAGCCGCTCCCAGGTCGCCTCGTCCAGGTCGCCCTGGAACAGCGTGGCCTGCACCTCGGCGCTCAGCGCCTCGCGCGTCTTGCGCATGTTCTGGCGCAGCCGCCGAAAGAAGCCGGTGCGCTCCGCCTCGCGCTCGGGCGCCGCGACGGCGGGGCCTGCCGCCGTGCACCCGGTGAGGAAGAGATCGTCCCAGTCGCGCGCCACGGGGCGGGCAGGATAAGGCACGATGCGCGGCGTGACCGTGACGATCGAGCGGCGCTTCAACGGACCGCCCGGCTCGGGCCACGGCGGGTGGTCGGCGGGACTGTCCGCCGGATGCGTGGACGCGGCCTGCGCGCAGGTCACGCTGCGCTCGCCGCCGCCGCTGGCCACGCCGCTCGCGGTCAGCAAGGCGGGCGGCGGCGGTGCGGTCGCGCTGCACGCCGGCGACACGCTGGTGATGGAAGCCGAGCCCGCCACGTTGGACCTCGATCCACCGGCGCCGGTGGAGCCGGACGTGGCGGCGGCCGCCTCCGCGCAGTTCGCCTGGGCGCACGGCCACCCGTTCCCCGGCTGCTTCGGCTGCGGGCCCGACCGCGACCCCGCCGACGCGCTGCGCCTGTTCTGCGGCCCGGTCGGCGACGGGCGCTTCGCGGTGCCCTGGACGCCCGCGCCGTGGACCGGGACCGACGTCGTCGCGCCCGGCTACGTCTGGGCCGCGCTGGACTGCCCCAGCTCGGCGCCGGTGCACGGCTCGATCGCGGCGCCCATCGTGCTGGGTCGCCTCACGGTGGCGCTCGAGGCGCCCGTCGCGGTGGGGGCGCCGCACGTGATCCAGTCCTGGCTGGAGGAGGCGGAGGGCCGGCGGCGGACCTGCGGGGTGGCGCTGTTCGACGCGGCCGGCGCGCGGTTGGCGGCCGGCCGCGCGGTCTGGATCGAGCTGGCGCGGCCGCTCGGCGCGTGACCGCCGTGCGCAGCGAGCGGGTCGCGGGCTCGCATCCGGACGCGCAGGCGGTGATGGCGCACTGGAGACGCTCGCCCGCGACCTGGGCTACGCCGTCGCGCGGCTCGACACCGGCCGGCACCAGCCCGTGGCGCAGCGCATGTACGAGCGGGCCGGCTACGTCGCGGTGCCGAACTACAACGGCAATCCCTACGCGTCCTTCTGTGGGGAGAGGCGGCTGGAGCCGTAGCGCACGGTCCAGCGGTGGGCGCCGCGGATCAGTGCCGTCGCGCCGTCCGGCGTGGGCCAGGGGAGGCTCGCGCCGCCGCGGCCGGCGTGCGGGGCGACGGTCAGCTCCAGCTCGCGCGTGCCGGGTGTGCCCGCCGCGCGCCACGCCGCCACCGCGGTGCTGCAGGCCCGCAGGGCGCCTTCGCCACCGTGCAGCTCGGCCGCCGCGACCCGGTCGAAGCCCTCCGACGGGTGCAGCACGAGCGCCGAGGCGGGCAGGACGTGCAGCGCCAGCGACCAGCGCGGCCGGTCGGTGCCGCCACGCAGCATCCCCACGAGCGGATCGCCCTGCAGGCCGAGCCAGAGCAGCGCGTCGCGCAGGCGCTCCTCGTCGGCCAGGCCGAGCGGATCGGCCACCTCGCGGCCCGGGGCGGCCAGCAGCCGGTCCAGGCTTCCTCGTCCCTCGGTGCCCAGGTCGGCGTCGGCGGTGGCCAGCCCGCCGGTGCCCAGCTCCCAGCGGAACGGTCCGCCGACGCCGCCGCGGAGGGGCATGAACCCGCACGGGATCGCGCCGCGGCCGTGCAGCTCGCCGCCGGAGCGGCGCAGGGCGACGCACGCCTCGACCGGCGTGAAGCGCAGGGGAGCCACGAGCACGCCGTCCTCGGCGAGGCCGTCCAGGAGCCGCGCCGGCAGCTCCCAGCAGGCGGCCGTGACGATCACCCCGTCATAGGGTCCGGGCGGCGCCGCGGCACCGTCGCCGGCCACCACCTCCACGCTGCCCGGCCCGGGCGCCGCCTGCGCGAGGCACGCCCGCGCGGCCTCGGCCACCTCCGGCTGCAGGTCCATCGACGTCACCTCGGCTCCCATGGCGGCCAGCAGCGCCGCGTTCCAGCCCGTGCCGGTGCCGATCTCCAGCACGCGGTCGCCGGGGCGGACCTCGAGCTGGGTCAGCATCCGCGCCATCAGGCTCGGCTGGCTGGAGGAGCTGGTCGGCTCGCCCGCCTCGGTGCGTGTGACCACGGCATCGTCGCGATAGACGCGCTCCAGCTCCACGCCGGGGAGGAAGGGGTGGCGCGGGACGCGCGCGAAGGCGTCCAGCACCGCGGGCGAGCCGGCCTCGCCCTCGCGCAGGGCCGCGACGAGGGCGGCATGGCGCGCGGCGGGACCCATGCCGCTGGAGGCTACGCCGCGGCGGGCGCACGCGAGCCCGTCGCCCGCCCGCGCCGACGACGCCCCGCTCAGCGCGCGTGAATCCGGTGGCGCGCGAGCAGATCGTCGGGCTGCAGGTCGACCGCGAAGAGCGAGCGCCCGTCCGTGTCGCGCAGGTCGACGGTCATCACGCGCGACTCCCCGTCGATGCGCACGTGCCCGAAGTACTGCGCCACCTCCAGCGGCGACGCCGCCACTCGGGGCGGCGCGGCGACGAACCGTGCCTCGGGCCCGAACGTGCCGTCGAGCGGAGCGGGCCCGAACCCGCCGGCGTTCAACGGGCCGGAGACGAACTCCCAGAAGGGCGCGAACTCGTCGACCGCCCCGCGGTCGGCGTCGTAGTGGTGCGCCGCCGTGTAGTGGACGTCGGCCGTGATGAGCACGATCCCGGTGACGTCGGCGTCATAGGCGGAGCGCAGCACGTCGGCGAACTCGAGCTCGCGCCCCAGCGGGGCGCCCGGATCGCCCTGGGCGATGCCCTCCTGCGCCCCGGGGCCGTCGGGGACCACGAGGCCGAGTGGGAGGTCGGTCGCCAGCACCTTCCAGGTCGCCTGGGACGCGGCGAGCTCCTGCTCGAGCCAGTCGCGCTGCGCGGCGCCGAGCAGGCCGCGGCGCGGGTCCGCGTAGCGGTTCTCGCCGTTGGGGTCCTTGTAGGTGCGGCAGTCGAGCACGAAGAGGTCGAGCAGCGGCCCGTAGCCGATCCGGCGATAGATCCGCCCCGCCTCCGCGCGCTGCGGGCCGATCGGCAGCCACTCGAAGAACGCCTGCCGGGCACGCGCGGTCAGGACGTCGACGGACTTCTCCGTGTAGCGCGCGTCCGGCCCATCGTCGGTCAGCGTCTCGCTCGGATACCAGTTGTTGGTGACCTCGTGGTCGTCCCACTGGTTGATCTGCGGCACCACGGCGTTGAAGCGGCGGAGCGCCTCGTCGAGCAGGTTGTAGGCGTACTGGCCGCGGAACTCCTCGAGTGACTCCGCCACCTTCGCCTTGGCCGGCGTCACCACGTTGCGCCATGTCCGCCCGTCGGGGAGCGCGACCGTCTCGGTCAGCGGCCCGTCCGCATACACCGTGTCGCCGCTGCACACGAAGAAGTCGGGCCGCAGGCGGCGCATGGCGTCGAAGATCCGGAATCCGCCGAAGTCGGGGTTGATGCCGAAGTTCTGGCCGGCCAGGTCGCCGCTCCAGACGAAGGACACGTCGCCGAGGAGGCGTGGAGCCGTGCGCAGACGCCCGTCGACCGGGCGCGACGTCACCGTCGGGTCGCGCAGGTCCTCGAGGCGCACGCGATAGTGGAGCTCCTCGCCGGCGGGCAGCTGGCGCAGCCGCACCTTGGCGGTCAGGTCGGTGTCCGGGGTGAGCACGGGGCCGAGCACCGTCCGGCGGCGCTTGAAGCCCGGGTCGCGACTAACCTCGACGAGCATCCGGCTCGGGCGATCGCCGCGAGCCCACACGACGGCGGTACGGGCAGTCGGATCTCCGCTCTGGACGCCGTGCGTCAGCTGCGGGCGGTCGCGCACGAAGGCGGGCGCGACACCGGGCAGGATGCCGGAGGCCACGGCACCGCCGACGGCGGCCGCACCGCCCTTGAGCGCATCGCGACGTGTGATGGACCGCGGTGGGGAAGGCATGGCGCGAGCGTCCCGACCGCCCGCGCAGCCTGGGTCACCGCCCGGTGAATCCGCCGTGACGATGCCGTGATCGACCGTCGGGTGCGGCGGACCGCGCTACGCGGCGGCGGCGGGGGGCGGCAGGCGCCGCGAGACCACCTTGGAGACGCCGTTGCCGGCCATGGAGACGCCGTACAGGCAGTCGGCCGCCTCCATGGTGCGCTTCTGATGCGTGACGACGATGAACTGCGCGCGGTCGGCGAACCGGCGCAGCAGGGTCAGGAAACGGTCGATGTTGAGGTCGTCGAGGGCGGCCTCGACCTCGTCGAGGATGTAGAACGGGCACGGGCGGGCGAGGAAGACGGCGAACAGGAAGGCCAGCGCAGTCAGCGACTTCTCGCCGCCCGAGAGCAGGGTGAGGCGCTTGGTCGCCTTGCCCGCCGGTGTGATCTCGATCTCCACGCCGAGGTCGTCCTCGGGGCCGCCCTCCTCCGCCTCGGCCGCCGCCTCGACACGCTCTTCCACCTCGGCCGCGGCAGGTTCCTCGTCCTGCCCGCCGAGCACCGGGCGCGGCCCGGCGTCGGTGTGGACGAGCCGCAGCCGCCCGCGGCCGCCGGGGAAGAGCTGCTCGGCGACCTCCTCGAAGTTGCGCGCCGCCGCCGTGAACGTCTCCTCGAACGCGATCCGGATTCGCTCGTCGGTGTCGCGGATCAGGCCCTGCAGCTCGCGCAGGGCGGCTTCGAGGTCCTCGCGCCGGCGCTCGAGCTCCTCGACGTGCTCCAACGCCTCGGCGTACTCGGCCTCGGCCAGCGGGTTGACCGGGCCGAGCTGCTCGCGCCGGCGGGCCAGCCGCTCCAGCCGGGTCGTCAGCTCGACGCGCTCGGCCTCGGGCAGCAGCTCCGGGGCGGGATCGGGAGCGAGGCCGAGCGCCGTGGCGAGCTCGTCGCGCTCGGCGCGGGCGTCGGCGTCCGCGTCCCGGGCCTGCTGGGCGCGGACCTCGGCGCCCGTCACCGCCTCGCTCTGCGCCTTCAGGCCCGCCTGCACCTCGGCTTCCGCGCGCGCCCCCGCCCGCAGCTCGGCCGCGAGGCGCTCGCCCGCGTCGCGGTCGGCCGCCAGCTCGGCCTCGAGCGCCTCCGTGCGCGTGGCGATCGCCTGGGCGGCCGTCGCCAGCGCCGCGGCCAGGCGCGCTGCCCGCGGCGCCAAGGCGAGATCGTGGCCGAGGCGCTCGGTCTCGTGCGCGTGGCGGTGCGCGCGCTCGGCCCGCTCGCGGGCGGCCCGCTCGGCGAGGCGCCGCTCCGCGACGAGCGCCGCCTCGACCTGCTCGCGGCGGGCGGCGACGGGCCCGTCGTCGGGCGCCTTGCGGCGCCGGGCCACGAGATGGGCGGCGCGGCCGGCCGCCTCCTGCGCCTCGTCGCGGGCGCGGGCCGCCGCGCGATCGGCGCGCTCGGCGTCGTCGCGCACCGCGTCGGCGGCCTGCACGCGCTCGGAGGCGGCCTCGACCGCCGCGAGCGCCCGCTGCTCGGCCTGCACGGCGCGATCGACCTCGTCGACGAGCGCCTCGCGGCGGTTGCGCTCGGCCAGTACGCGGTCCTCGCCGCCTGCCGGCACCTGGCGCAGCTCGCGCCCGGCGGCCGCCCACACCCGCCCGTCGCGGGTCACGGCCACGCCCCGGAAGCCGTCCCCGACCGCGCCGAGGTCGTCGACGACCACCACGCCGGCCAGCAGCGCCGCCGCGAGCCGCCCGGCGGGCCCGTCCTCGGCCGTTCGCACGTGATCGAGCAGCGGGACCGCGCCGGCAGGGCCTGCCGCAGCGGAGCCGACGGGCGGAGCCGCCGAGGACGAGGCGGGTTCGGCCAGGGGGTCTGACCCACTACCGATCGGATCGCGGCAGCCCGAGGTCGCCGGGAGTGGGTCAGACCCCGTTGCGGCGGCGGGCGGCGCGACCAGCGCGGCGCCGCCGTCGCGGCCCGCGCGGTCGAGCAGGGCGGCGGCCTCGCCCAGGTCGACGGCGACCGCGGCGCGCAGGCGCGGGCCCAGCGCGGCGGCCAGGGCCAGCTCGTAGCCGGGGGCGGCGCGGAGGGCGTCGGCCAGCGCCGGGGCGCCGCCCGGAGCGCCCGCCTGGCCGCGCAGGAACTGGTTGACCCTGGCCAGCTCGGCGCCGGCCCGGGCCGCCTCGCGGCGCGCGGCCTCGGCGGCGCGCTCCAGCTCGCGGCGCTCGCCGCGGGCGGTCTCGGCGGCGGCGTCCGCATTCCGGCGCGCCTCCGCGGTGCCGGCCGCGACCGCCGCGACCCGCGCGGCCTCCCCCCTCGCCGCCGCGTGCGCCGCCTCCAGCTCGGCCACCTCGCGCGCGCGCCGCTCCGCGCGGTCGACCGCCAGCTGCGCCAGCTCGGCCTCGAGGCCCGCGACCCGACGGGCGGCGCCGTCGTCCTCCCCCGCCCGGGCGTCGGCCGCCGCCTCGGCCGCCAGCGCCGCCAGCCGCGCCCGGCGGCGCTCGACCCGCTCGTCGAGGGCGGCCACCGCCTGCCCGGCCGCCTCGCGCCGCAGTCCGACCCGCTCGCCCGCCGAGCGGGCGGCGTGGAAGCGGTTCCCGAGCGCCTCGCGGCGGTCCCCGCGCCGGGCCAGCGCCTGCTCGGCCTCCGCTCGCCGCGCCGCCACCGCGGCCAGCTCGGTCTCCAACGCGCTCGCCGCCGCCCGGGCCGCGGCGGCCGCGGCCTGCGCCTCGCGCAGCCGCACGGTCGCGACCCGCGCCGCCTCGCTCGCGAGCACCCAGCGCGCCTCGCGCGCCTGGCGCTCCAGCCGGGCGTGCAGCTCGGCCGCCTCGGCCTGGCGCTTGAGGGGCCGCAAGCGGCTGCGGGCCTCGCGCTCGACGTCCAGCGCCCGGTCCAGGTTGTCCTGCGTGCGGTCGAGCTTGAGCTGCGCCCGGCGCCGGCGCTTGCGGTGCTTGCCCAGGCCCGCGGCCTCCTCGATGAGCAGCCGCCGGTCACGCGGCTTGGAGGTCACGATCGCCTCCACGCGGCCCTGGGAGACGACCGAGTGCATCTCCTTGCCCAGGCCCGTGTCGCTCATCAGCTCGAGCACGTCGACCAGCCGGCAGCGCGCGCCGTTGATCCGGTACTCGCCCTCACCCGCCCGGTTGAGCCGGCGCACGATGGCGATCTCCGACAACGGCAGGTCGACCGCGCCATCACCGTTGTCGAGCACCACCTCGACCTCGGCGTCGGCACGGGCCTGCACGCCGTGGGCGCCCGCGAAGATGACGTCCTGCATCGACTGCCCACGCACCGCCAGCGGCGACTGCTCGCCGAGCGCCCACAGCACGGCGTCCGTGACGTTGGACTTGCCCGACCCGTTGGGGCCGACGATCACCGACACGCCGGGGGAGAACTCCAGCCGCGTGCGGTCGGGGAACGACTTGAAGCCCTTGAGCGAGATCGACCTCAGGTGCATGGCAGCCTCAGCCCACCCGGCCCTGCGCTTCGAGCACTGCGGCGGCCGCCGCCTGCTCGGCCTCCTTCTTGGAGCGCCCCGTCCCGCGGGCGGCCTCGGTGCCCGCGACCATCGCCGCCACCTCGAAGGTGCGCGAGTGCGGCGGGCCCCGCTCGGCCGTCACCACGTAGGCCACCACCGCCCCGTGGCGGGCCAGGCGCTCCTGCAGTGCCGACTTGAAGTCGGCGGGGCGCTCCAGCGCCAGCGCGATCTCCGGCGCGAACGCCTCCCGCACCGCCTCGGCCGTCGGCTCGAACCCGTAGGCCAGGTAGCACGCGCCGATCACCGCCTCGATCACCGAGGCCAGTACCCGCTCGGTGGCCAGCAGCGCCTCGAGCGCCGGCTCGCCGACGTCGGCGGGCGCCGCCGCGCGCAGCCGCTCGGGCAGCCCCAGCCGCTCGGCCACCGCGCGGCAGGAGCGGCCGGAGACCGCCTGCGCGCGGATCTTGGTCAGCCGCCCCGCGCCGTAGGTGGCGGGGTCGAGCTGGGGAAAGAGGTGCGTGGTCACGGCCAGGCCGAGCACGGAGTCGCCCAGCAGCGCCAGGCGCTCGTAGGAGTCGGCCCGGTTGAGCGTCCACGAGGCGTGCGTGATCGCCTGCCGGGCGAGGTCGCCGGGCAGTCCCTCCAGCAGGTCGTGCAGCGCGCGCAGGGGTCAGGGCCTCGGCTCTTTGACGTTGGCGAGCACGAAGTCGATCGCCTGCCCCACGGTCGTGATGCGCACGGCCTCCTCGTCGGACATGCGGACGCCGTAGGTGTCCTCGAGCTCCTGGACCAGGCTGTAGAGATCGAGCGAGTCGGCTTCGAGGTCCTCCTTGAACCGGGTCGCCTCCTGCACCCGCTCGGGGTCCAGCTCGAGCTCGTCGGCCAGGTGCGCGCGGATGTAGGCGAAGATCTCGTCCCGGGTCATGCCTCGGGCACGCTAACGGCCCCCGCGGACGACCCGGCGCGCCGCAGCGCGCCCGCCGCGGCCAGCCGCGCGTAGGTGGCGCCGACCACGTCGGCGCGCACACCGCGGGCCGCCAGCTCGATCGCGCGGGCGATGCCGTCGGGGCCGAAGGAGCCGTGCGGCACCACGCCGAGGCGGCGCAGGCCGAGCAGGAAGGCGCCGCCCTGGGCCTCGGGATCGATCGCGTCGCGAAGCTCGCGCAGCGCGGGGCGCAGCAGCAGCCCGCCCGCGCGCGCCCGCGGGCTGGACTCCGCGGCGCCCCGGACCGCGCGCAGCAGCGTGTCCGCGGTGCCCTCCATGACCTTGAGGAAGACGTTGCCGGCGAAGCCGTCCGCCACGATCACGTCGGCCTCGCCGGTGCCGACCGCGAAGCCCTCGACGTTGCCCGTGAAGGCCAGCGCCGGGTCGGCGACCAGCGCGGCGTGGGCGGCCTGCACGTCCTCGGTCCCGCGCTCGGGCTCGGTGCCGTTGGAGAGCAGGGCGACGCGCGGGCGCTCCACCTCGATCACCGCGGCCATGAAGGCGGCCCCCATGTGGGCGAACTGGACGAGATGCTCCGGTCGCACGGCCACGTTCGCGCCGCAGTCGAGCAGCAGGAACGGCCGGCCGGGGACCGGCACCAGCGCGGCCAGCGCCGGGCGGTGCACCCCGCGGGCGCGCTTGACGTGGAACAGGCCGGCGGCCAGCGCCGCGCCGGTGGAGCCGCCGGAGACGAGCGCGTCGGCGCGCCCGTCGGCCACCGCCCGCGCGGCCTGCACGACCGAGGCATCGGGCTGGGCCCGGACCGCCCGGGCCGGATCGGCGGCCTTGGCGATCGAGACCGGCGCGTCGATCACCTCCACTCCGGGCGCGGGCTCGAGCTGCGCGGCGGGCCCGAACAGCAGCACGCGCGCGCCGCCGGCCTCAGCCGCGCGGGCGGCGCCCTCGGCGACGACGGCGGGCCCGGCGTCGGCCCCGCCCGCGTCCAGCGCGATGATCGGCTCGGCGGCGCTCACCGCCGGCGGTCAGTGGTCCGTCTCGTGACCATCGGCCCGAAAGGGCGTGCGGCGGCGCCGACGGGCAAGGACGCAGACCCGCAGGAATCCCCCTAGGGACTTCAAGTGGTCGAGGACGCCGCCTGGCGGTGATCGACGTGCGTCATTTCGGGTCGATGGTCGCGAGACGGGCCACTTACTCGTGGTCGTGATCGTGATCGTGCACGTGCACGACCTCGCGGCCGCCGTAGTTGCCGCAGTGCGGGCACACCCGGTGCGGGCGGCGCGGCTGGCGGCACTGGGGGCACGCGTTGAGCGCGGGGGCGGAGATCTTGTGCGTCGAGCGGCGCTTGTTCGTGCGCGCGTGCGACTGCTTCTGCTTGGGGACGGCCATGGGCGGCGGTTCAGGTTAGCGGAGCCGCGGCCGCGTGTGAACGTCAACGGCGGCAGGGTGGGGAGGCCAGGTGCCGGCGGGCCGGACCTTTCGTCGGGCGCGCCGGCGTTGGACGGGTTGAGCACCATGGATGTGCACAACCCGTCCAGCGCCGACCCGTCGGTGCCAAGTCGTCTACTACCGCCGGCTCGCGCTCTCCTCATCTGCCGCAGTTGCCCTTCGACGAGCGGGCAGCCGACTCAGTCGAACTTCAGCTCGGACAGCTTGGCCCAGCGCGGGTCGGGCTGGGGCTCGTGCGCGTGGCCGGGGTCGTCGTCGAGCTTGGCCCCGCACTCCGGGCACAGTCCCGCGCAGTCGGGCCGGCAGGTCAGCTGCGCCGGCAGCGCCAGGGCCAGCGAGTCGCGAGCCCACTGGGCGAGGTCGAGCTCGCCGTCGCCGTCCACGTAGGGGGAGGCGAGCTCCTCCCCCCCGCCCGGCTGGTGGACCTCGCGGGCGTCGGCGGAGAACTCCGGCGTGGCCCGCTCCAGGCAGCGCACGCACGGACCGTCGAGCGTGGCCGCGAAGCGCAGTCGCAGCGCCCAGCCGCTGCCCATGGTGCGCGAGACGTCCAGCCTGATCGCGAGCAGCTCGGGCGTGACGGCGTAGTCCTGCCCGCCGTAGGCGAAGGGCGCGACGTGCGCGTGCAGGTCCAGGCGGCGGCCCTCGCCCGACGTGAGCCCCAGCCGCGGCAGATCGAAGAGGTCCGTGCGCTGTGGCATCCGAACCAGGCTAGCGACGGTCCCTGAGCTCGCGCTTGAGCACCTTCCCGGTCGAGGTGCGGGGCAGCTCGGCGACGAACTCGACGTCGCGCGGGACCTTGTAGCCGGCCAGGTTCGCCTTCACGTGCGCGCGCACGGCGTCGGCGTCCAGCTCGTGGCCCGCGCGCAACACGACGACCGCCTTCAAGCGCTCGCCGAAGCGCTCGTCGGCCACGCCGAACACGGCCGCGTCGGCGATCGCCGCATGCCCCGCCAGCAGCGCCTCCACCTCGCTGGGGAACACGTTCTCCCCGCCCGAGACGATCATGTCGTCGTCGCGGCCGTCCACGAACAGCCGCCCGTCCGCGTCGAAGTGCCCGACGTCGCCGGACGAGAGCAGCCCGTCGAGCGCGTCCTTGCTGCCGCCGCCCGTGTAGCCCTCGAAGGCGAGCTCGTTGCCGACGAAGATCCGCCCCGTCTGCCCCGGACCGACCGGTGTCCCGGCCTCGTCGTAGAGCCGCACCACCGTGCCGCGCGGGGGGCGCCCGGCGGTGCCCGGCGCCGCCCGCAGGTCGGCGGGGGAGGCGATCGTCGCCCACGCCACCTCGGTCGAGCCGTAGAGGTTGAAGAGGTTCTCCCCGTGCAGGTCCATCCAGCGCTCCGACAGCGCGGG
>Ga0136617_10003974_pt1 | contig 13215 bp, 9 predicted proteins | sample AntDrymUQ3222106_2_FD_129672 | JGI IMG/M metagenome (GOLD analysis project Ga0136617, IMG submission 129672) | Polar desert sand microbial communities from Dry Valleys, Antarctica - metaG UQ322 (21.06) | ecosystem: Environmental > Terrestrial > Soil > Desert | place: Antarctica: Dry Valley...
GGTGCCCATCACGCTCGACATCCACGTCCTTGCCCCCGGCACGCTGCGGATCGAGAACAATCTCGCACGGGTGCGCGCCAGCGCCGATCTGCGCCTCGGTGGCACCTACGACCGGCCTCGGCTCCTCGGGCGCGCCGATATTGTCCGCGGCGATCTCTTGTTCGAAGGCAATCGGTATGTCGTGACGCGTGGATCCGTGGACTTCTCCAATCCGCTGCGGATCGATCCTTACGTGGATATCGAAGCCGAGACGAGAGTGCGGGTCCCGGGCAGTCTCGGCGGCGGCAGCAGCCAGACGTATCGCGTGACGCTTGGTGTCACGGGCACGGCGACGCAGTTCACTCCGACGATCAACTCGGATCCGCCGCTGCCGGAAATCGACATTGTGTCGTTGCTGCTCGGGCAGACGACTGACCTCGACGCCGATCTGCGACTGCGCAACCCGGCGACGGCCTCGCAGGCCGAGACGGAGCTGCTGCGCGGGCTGACATCGCGCCTGCTCGCCAGTCCGATTTCCGCCCCCGTCGGTCGCGTCGTCGAAGAGACGCTCGGCTTCGATACGGTGCAGATCACGCCGTCGATCGGCACCGAATCGGACCCGCTCAATCCATCGGCGCGCCTCATTATCGGCAAGCGGATTTCGACCCGCGCCTACCTGACGTTTGCGCGTGCGCTCGGCGGCAGCTCCGCGGTGCGCGACCAGATCATCACGGTCGAATACGATCAGAACGAGCGGCTCGGTTTCGTGATCACGCAGACCGGCAACAACACGTTCGCCGTCGATTTCCGCGTGCGGCACATCTTCTAAATGGCATTCCTGCTCGCGATAGCGCTGATGGGTGGCGTCCAGGGGGTGGCCTCGTTCATCGGCCGTCCGATCGTCGCCACCGAGGTGGTCGTCGAGGGTTTCAGAACCGAGGACGCGACCGTCCGCTCGCTGATCGAGACGACCGTTGGAGAACCGCTCGCGATGGCCGAGGTCCGCGAAACGATCGCGCATCTCTTCAGCCTCGGCCGGTACCAGGACATCCAGGTCGAGGCATTCGCCGAAGGGGACGGCCTCCGGCTCCGATACAACCTCATTCCCATTCACAGCGTGCAGCGCGTCGAGATCCGCGGCCAGCTCGGACTGTCGACTGGCACGCTCCGCCAGGCCATCATCGAGCGGTTCGGGCCGACGCCGTCCGCGACGCGCGCGCCCGAGGTTGCGCAGCGGCTGCAGGAGGTCTACAACGAGCGCGGCTACCTCGGCGCCGCGATTCGCCCGGTTGTGGAAGTGCTCCACGATCCCGACCGGACGATTCTCGCGTTCGAGATCGAGTCAGGTCCGGCAGCGCGCGTCGGCGAGGTCACGATCGAAGGCGATACGGGAGAATCTGGCGCGGCCTTCCTGCGCCGCATTCATGCGGATCCCGGCCGCGTCTACGAGCGCATCGAGGTAGACAAGCGGCTCTCGGAGTTCATCGAGCGACAAAAACGGGACGGGCGCTACGAGGCCACGGCAAGACATACCTTTCAACAATCGGACGATGGAAAGACCGTCAACCTGACAGTCGAGCTGGACCGCGGGCCGCTGGCGACGGTGCAGTTCACAGGCGACCCGTTGCCGAAAGACCGGCTCGAGGAATTGGTTCCCGTGCGTCGCGAGGGCTCGGTCGACACGGATCTCATCGAGGACTCCGAGCGAAGAATCGCGAGCTCCCTCCATCAGCAGGGATATTGGAAGGCGATCGTTACCTCGACGCGCCAGCAGACCGCCGAGCGCCTCGACATCGTGTTCAACGTTCGGCAAGGGCTGCAGTACCGCATCGAGAACGGCGTGGAGGTCACGGGGAACCAGACGATCCCGATCGAAGATCTTCGCCCGGCGCTGACGCGTCTGGCCCCCGGCGGGCTTTTCGCGGAATCCGACCTGGGCGCTGCTGCCAGCGCTATTCGCGGCATTTACCTCAGGCGCGGGTTCGCGCACTCGAAGATCTCCTCGTCGGTGAACGAGCTTCCACCGGCGCCCACCGGCGAGGGGCGCGTGAAACCGGTCATCACGATCGTCGAGGGTCCGCTTACCCTTGTCGGCGCGGTGGGTTTCTCCGGTAACGCGGCCGTTCCAACCGGCGAGCTTTCGACGCGGATCGGGTCCACGACCGGACGGCCATACTTCGAACCGACAGTCGTGCAGGATCGCGACGCCATCCTCCTCGAGTACCGCAACCGCGGGTTCGCGAGCGCTACGGTGGACGTGTCAGCCCAGCTCGCCGAGGATCGATCGCGCGTCGATCTCACCTTCCGGATCACGGACGGACCCCAGACGCTCGTGGATCACGTCCTGATCGTCGGCAACGTCCGGACGGATTCGAAGGTCATCGCTCGCGAGATCGTGCTGCAGCCAGGGCAGCCGCTCGGCCTCGCGAATCTCATCGAGAGCCGTCGCCGCATCACGGCTCTCGGGCTGTTCCGGCGCGTGCAGATCACCGAGATCACCCATGCAGGCTCGACGAAACACGACATCCTGGTGACCGTGGAGGAAGCGCCGTCGACCACGCTCGGATACGGCGGCGGTGTGGAAGCGAGCCGCCGGTTGCAGGAGGCGTCCGGCACCGGCGCAGCGGAAGAGCGGCTCGAAGTGGCGCCGCGAGGATTCTTCGAGGTGGGCCGGCGGAACATCGGCGGGCGCAACCGGTCGGTGAATCTTTTCACGCGACTGAGTCTCAGGCCCGATTCCAGTGCGGATGGCGCCGGCGACGGCGGGCTGTTCGGGTTCGCCGAGTATCGTGTGATCGGCACCTACCGCGAGCCGAGGTCGTTCGGTCTCAACAGCGACATCATCATCACCGCGGCGGTGGAGCAGGGGATCCGCTCGAGCTTCAACTTCGCGCGCAAGGGGGTCAACGCGGAAGTGACGCGGCGCCTCAGCCCGGGCGTGCGCCTCAGCGGCCGCTACTCCTTCAACACGACGAGAACCTTCGACGTCACGTTCGATAGCGACACCGACGAAGGGGAGATCGGCACGATCGACCGGATCTTTCCGCGGGTGCGGCTCTCGGGATTCTCGGCCGCCGTTTCGCGCGACACGCGCGACGATGTGGTGGAGCCGAGCCGCGGACGCTTCCTCAGCGCCGAAGGAAGCATCGCGGCGCGGGCCCTCGGCGGGCAGGTCGGGTTCATCAAGTCATACGTCCAGGGATCGTTCTTTCACCGGCTTCCGGTTCGCCGTCGCGTCGTCTTCGCGGGGCGCGCGGCAGTCGGCCTGGCCAACGGCTTCCCGCGACTGGTGGAGCGCACCGACGCCGACGGCACGCCGATCGAAGGGGAGTTCATCACCCTCGAGGATCTTCCGGCGAGCGAGCGTTTCTTTGCCGGCGGTGACTCCACGATCCGCGGGTTCGCCCTCGACAGCGTCGGAGCTCCGAACACCATCACACCAACTGGATTCCCGCGCGGCGGCAATGCGATCCTGCTCCTGAACGCCGAGCTGCGCGTGCCGGTCTGGGGAGATCTCGGCGGCGCGGTGTTCGCCGACGGAGGCAATGTGTTCGAACGCACGACGCAGCTGGATCTCGGTGAGCTGCGCGGTAGTGTGGGTTTCGGCGTCCGTTACCGTTCACCCATCGGGCCTGTAAGGCTCGACCTCGGGTTCAAGCTGGATCGTCGAACCGTCGGCACCCGGCGCGAAGGGCCCCGCGGGATTCACTTCAGCATCGGCCATGCGTTCTAACGATCGACACGTGCGACGTGCCACGTGCTCACGTGCGACGTGCGACGTGCGCCGTGCCACGTGCGTACGTGCGACGCGCATTTTGCTGATGCTGGTTCTCGGCAGCCTCGTGCCTGTTCGCGCTGACGTGATCGAGCGGATCCTGGCGGTCGTCAGCGGGGCGCTGGTGCTTCAGAGCGACGCCGAGGCGGCGATCAAGCTGGGGCTGGTGACCGTGCCTCCGGGCGCGGACCGGTTGCAAGCCGCACTCGACCAGTTGATCGAGCGGCAGCTGATGCTGATAGAAGTCGATCGATACGGGCCGCCCGAGCCGCCGCTGTCGGAAGTGGACGTGTCGGTGCGGGAAATCGATCAGCGCATCGGTTCGGGTGAGCGGATGAACGCAATCCTCAGGGAGTCGGGGATGACGGTCGATCAGCTGCGGCTCCGCGTGCGCGACGACCTCCGGATCCGTTCCTACCTGCTGCAGCGGTTCGGCAACCAGCCGGTCCCGCCCGAGGACGAGATCGTCCAGTATTACCGCACGCACGAGCGTGAGTTCACGCGCGACGGGGTGGTGCGGCCGTTCTCCGAAGCCGGCATCCAGGCGCGCGACGCGCTGATCGCCGAGCGCCGCAGTCAGCTGATCCGCGAATGGCTTGCGGGGCTCAGAAGGCGCACGGACATCAACGTGTTGTACCTTCCGGGTCGGTGAGTTAGCCGTTATCTCTTCTGCACCCGAACGTAGTCAACAGCCGCGGCGAGCGGGCGCGGATCGCCTCCGAGGCCGACGTCCGCGGGGCGCGTTGCGCGCGAAAACTGCAGCTGCAGGCGGTTGACGCCGGCCCGCCAGGCACGCTCCTCGGTGACGAACTCGATCGTCGTCCAATCGGGCGGAGCCGTGAGACCAGCGGCGACGAGGGTTCCGTTCACGGAGGCGCTCAAGGACTGCGGCGACGAGCCGGCGTAGTTGAACGCCTTCGCGCGGACCTGCACTGTAAGGCTCGCGGCGTGATCGAGCGGAACGAGGAGCGTGGCGGGTGTGGCAACCCAGCGAAACGTGATGGCGCCGTCGCGTTCGGGGCCATGCCAGCCGTCCCCGAGCAGCAGCTCATCTCCGGCGCCGATATCCACGCGTCCGTACGGGCGCGTGGGATCGCCGAGAAAGCGGTTCGCGGCAAGCAGGTCGTACGAGCCGACGGGCAGGCCGTTGCGTGCGGCGAACACGAGACTCGCGGGATACGTGAACGGGTGGCCGAACCACCCGTGGAACGCGCGGGCCTGGTGCGCCCCCGCGTCGCCGAATGACACGGGTTCGCCGATCCGGACGTGTCCGTCCTGCGCGACCTTCATCAGCGTGACGTTCCACAGCGCGATCATCGCGGCAGCAGCCATCACGACGACCGCAGGGCGCCGGCTGGTCCAGTGGATCGCCCGTTCGCCGAGCGCGGCCGCTCCCAGCGCGAAGAACGGAATCGTGCCGTCGAACCGTCGCCCCCCGAACCCCGCGCTGCCCCACCAGTCCTGGATCGACGCGTTGAAGAACACCATCACCGCGAGGCACAGAAAAGCCGGGAGGCCGACCGCGGGGCGCATCCACGTGAAGATGAACAGGCCGACCGCGCCGAGGTAGAGCGCCGGCGACCAGCTCAGAAGTCCGTTTCGGGAGGACCAGAGGATGTCGATGATCTGCGGGTCCCACCAGCGGATCTGTGGTCCCACGGGAGAGACGGCGAGGAACGTCCCGTAGATCGCGCGCCAGGCGAGCATCTGCGGGACGAAGGCCACAACCGCGCAGGCCGTGAACGCCGCGCCGGCAATCAGTGTGGCGCGCAACCGGTGGTGATCGTTTCGCCGGTACGCGCCGACGAGCAGCGCGAGCGCGTCGCACGCCGGGAGCAGGGCGAAGAGGACGTTCTGCCAGCGAATCATCCCGATGAATCCCGCCAGGGCGCCGAGCAGGGCCCACTGCCGCAGCGTGCGGTTCTCGCGCGTCGCAGCCCACATCCAGATGAACCCCGCCGCGCCGGCCATCGAAGGCGCGTGCGTCATGCTCGGCTCTTTGACCATGTACCAGAGCATGAAGGAGCCGATCACGACGAACGCGGTCGCCATGGCCGCAATGCCGCGGTTGAAATAGAGCGCCACCAGGCGCCACGTGAACCAGCAGCCGAGCAGTCCGTACACGAGTCCTGCGATGCAGAGAGCCTGGCGGTACGGAAACGACACGCCGTTGGTGCTGACGTCCGGGTTTCGTGCGCCGAGTACTCCTGCGACCGCGTGTCCGGCGGTAAAGAACGGCGCCCACACGAACGCGGGACCGATCGTCCACGCCGACTGCGCGTAGCCGGTTGGCGTCGGGTTGAACAGGTGCGCCTTGTCGCCGAGGCCAAGCATCTTGTAATCGTTGGTGAAGTTCACGTCCTGATCGAACGCGAGCGAACGCAGGTAGGCGTAGTAATAGAACCCGTCGCTCTGCAGGCGCGCGCCGAGCTGAAGCTGCAGCGCGACGCCGATCGTGAACAGGACGGCAAAAACGACCGCCGTTCTACGTCCCGAGACAACGATCGCGCCGGCGACCGCACTAGCCACCATCGTCCATGCGGAGAGGTCCAGACCCGTGATGCCGGCGACGAGAGATTTGCGCGCGACTTCACGGGAGACAAGCTCGAGGGCGGCGAGACCGATGAGCGCCCACCCCGCATTCCGCATCCCGCGTCCCGCGTCCCGCACTAGGGCTCCACCTTGAAGATGATCATCTCGGCCCAGGGCTTCCCCCTGGGCGGTGTGAAGCGGGCAACCTCTCTCATCCTGGAGAAGAGCGCGCGGTACTCACCGTATTCGCGCGGGAACTGCTTTGGATTCTCGAAATACGGACCGTAGCATTGCGACGATGCGACGACGTAGTCGACCCCTTGCGCGACGTAGTCCTCGTAGGTCATGTCGCGCAGCTGCCGGACGTTGGTGCCTTTGAACGATCGGGTCGGCGCCACCAGGTTTCTACACTCGATGACGATCGTGGCGTCGCCGGGGACGTTCGCGAGAATCCAGTTGTAGGTCTGCGCCACGGTGGCGGCGCCATGCGTACGGTTGAAGCCGATGGCCTGGATACCCGGCGGCAGGATCACCCCCACCGTGAGCGCGATGATCAGCGCGGTCCGCACCACGCGCGGAATCGAGAACCGCCGCAGCAGGTTGACGCCGGCGACGACCGCAACCGCCGCGAGGATGCAGAGAAACGGCACCAGCGGCAGAGCGTAGCGGCCAAAGACCATCGCCTGCCGCGAAATGAACCAGAAGAACACGAGCGGAAACAGGACCGCCAGCGTCCAGCGCACGCGTCCGGGGCCGTTGATGGCGCGCACGATGCCGAAAATGACACCGCCGAGGATCGCGATCATCCCCGGCCACCAGAAGGCGTTCCGGAGATGCTTGAGGTAGGTGATCGCGGGGGCGTCGGGCGGATGCCTGCCTGCATAGCTCTTCATCAGCACCGCGTACCCGTTGAGAAAACCAGGCAGGTCGAGCAGGGTGTACGGCGCCGCGACGAGAAACGCCACCGCCGCGCCTGCAATGGCGGCCAGGGCGCCGGCGAGGCGCGACGGCCGGACGCCGTGTGTCATCCATGCCGCCACCAGCGGGAGCAGCAGCGCGACCGCGCCGGTGTATTTGGTAGCGGCCGCGAGCCCCGCGGCCGCGCCGGCGAGCAGGAACGCCACTGCGCGCCCCTGTTCGTTCGCGCGGAGAGAGAGCAGGAACGTGAGCGTGACGAAGAAGGTGACAGGAACGTCAGTCAGCACGTAGTGCGACTCGCGCACGTGCAGCGGCATGACCGCCATCAGACTGGCGGCGACCAGCGCATACCGGGTGCCCCAGCGCAGGCCGATGAAATACACCAGGGCGACAGTCGCGGTGCCGAGCGTGGCGGTCACCGCGCGCGCCCAGAGGTAGAACTGCTCGGGACGGGCATCGGCCAGCGCGTACCACTCTCCGCTCATGGCCCCCGCGAGAAACCGCACGCACGCGACCGCGAGCTGGACGTAGATGTAAAACGCCGGATAGTCGTAAAACCGCGGATTGAAATCGCCCGACTGCATCATGCTGAGGGCGCGACCCATGATTTCAGGTTCGTCCACGCCGAGCGAATAGGGGAGGCCGGCGCCGAGCGACCAGAAGCGCAATGCCGCCGCCGACAGAACGATTATCGCGAACGACGCGGTCGATTTCCGCATGTCGCTCGCCTCACGCCACTCGCGCTCAGTCATGCACCACTCTTGTTTCGTCCTCTTCTGTCATGCAGCCCCGGGCTGGACTACGGAATTGCTGGAATTTGTTAGGCTACGGCAGTAACGCGTCGTTCCGCAACTACATGGATCGTCTTTTAGAAGCTACGCGCCGGGCGGAACAGCGCCATTTCTGGTTTCGTGGCTTTCGCGCCTTCGTCCGTCCACTCGTGGCCGTCGCGGTTGCAGGCCATGCCGCGCCGCGCATCCTCGACTGCGGCTGCGGCACCGGCGCCAACCTCGTGATGCTCGGCGAATACGGCCGCTCCTTCGGCTTCGACATCAGCCGTGAAGGGCTCAACTTCGCGCGCGAATACGGCCAGGCGCGTATCGCCCACGCCTCGATCACGCACATCCCTTTCCGCGACGCCAGCTTCGACCTGGTGACGGCGTTCGACGTCCTGTACTCGCTGACCGAAAAACAGGAGGCGGCCGCCGCCCAGGAGATCTTCCGCGTCCTCCGCCCGGGCGGCTCGCTCATCATCAATGTCGCCGCGCTGCAGATCCTTCGCGGCAGTCATTCGGTGTTCGGATCCGAGCTGCGCCGGTCGACGCGGCCACGGCTGCGCGCGCTGCTCTCGAGATATGGGTTCGACGTCCAGCGGCTCACGTATACCAACTTTGTTCTGTTCCCCCTCATGCTGACGGTGCGCACGTGGCAGCGCGTCATGGGACTGGCGACCCCGGAAGAAACCGGCGGAGACATCGCGGTGCCGGCGCCCGTGCTCAACGAAACGCTGTCCGCGTTGCTCCACGTCGAAGCGGCCGCACTACGGCGCATCGACATGCCCATCGGCAGCTCCATGCTGTGCGTCGCGCGCCGCCCGCCAGCGCGCTAGAAGCGGCACCGTCACGAAGTAGGCAGCGATCCCCGCGACGATGGCGCCGGCTGTCGAGCCGATCATAAAACTCCAGAAGAACGGGGCGACCAGGTCGAACGCCTGCGACCGGAACTCCGCGGTGTAGAACGACAGCTCCATCAGCGCGTTGAACCGCCGTCCGAAGTCCGGGACCACCGGACGATCCAGCATCATCCCCCCCACGACCGTCGTCACCGTGTACCACGGCACGATGATCCACGGCAGGTTGACGCACAGCCCGATGAAGACCGCCGGACGGCTCAACTTCAGGAGAAACGCCGTCGCCATCCCGATCAGGATCTGCAATCCGATGAACGGCGAAAACCCGAGAAAGACGCCAAAGGCAAAGGCTGCGGCCGTCCGGCGCGGCGAGTGGTCTCCACCCGCAAGCTTTTCGACGACGGTGCGCCAGTTCATCGAACGGCTGCCCCTCGTGCGAGCAGCTCGCTATACATTGAGAGCGTCCGGTCGACCGCGGACGTCCAGGAAAACTCTCGCTCGACGATCCGCCGGCCCGCCTCCCCCATCTCACGCAGCCGGTGGTTGTCCTCGAGCGCACCGCTGATCGTGGCGGCAAGCGCCGAGCCGTCGCCGGCGGGGACGATCCAGCCATTGACGCCGTTCTTTACCTTGTCGGGTAGGCCTCCTGCATCTGTCACTACGCACGCGCGACGGTGCGCCATCGCCTCGAGTGTGACGAGCGAGCTGCCCTCGTAGAGGGTCGGGTGGACGAAGAGATCCGCGGCTTCGTACCACGCGTGAAGCTCCCGATCCTCCAGGCGTCCTGCGAGCAGAACGTTCGGCGTGAGGCCGGTGTCACCGAGAATCCGCTCCAGCCGCGCGCGAAAGGGGCCCGCGCCGACGATCACCCACCGCCAGGGCTCTCTGGCAATGCGTCCGGAGTGCTCTTTGAGCGCTGCAAGCGCGGCCGCGAGGACGTGAAATCCCTTGTTCTCCTCCAGCCGTCCGACGCTGAGGAGCGTCGTCATTCCCGTCCTCAATCGAGCGCCGTCGTCCGGGCCCGCGAGCGCATCGACCTGCGCAAGATCGAGCGCGTTGGGGATCGTGTAGATTCTGTTGTCCGGAACGCCAAGATGCGTGCGGACCGCAGGCTCCAGCGCGCGATCGGTGGCAATGACGGCGTCCGCTCGGCGCGCGCAAGCAACGACCGCGCGGCGCAGCGGCAGGTAGCCGATGCGCTTGAGCGTTGCCCTCGAAGGATCGGTGGCGCCGAATTCCTCGAGGCCCTGCGGGTTCAATACGAGCGGCGCTGCCAGTGAATGGCGCCGTCGCGCGTAGCCTAGCACGCTCGCGCCGAACCCGTGGACGATATCGGCCTCGCCGCGCTCGACCATCGACGCGGCGAGCGCCCCTGCACGCAGACCGAACAGCGGATAGGCCGTGCTCCGGTCGATGACGGTCGTGCCGCGCCGTCCGGCGCCGGGGAAGGTGCGGTACGGCACGTAACGGACCGAGACAGCCGGATGAATCACGTCTGCCGCAACCGGCTGTCGCGGCGTACGCGTGATGAGGGTGACCTGCACATCGCGCATGGCGAGATGCCTCGCCAGGTCGTAGACGCTGCGCTCCAGGCCGCCGAGGCCGTGGATGGGAAAGACGGACCGCGCGACGATGGCGACGCGAAGCGCCGTCACCGCTTGTCCCGCCGAAGCTTCGCGGAGGCGGACTTGTCTCGCCGTAGCTGTGCGGAGGCGGAGATGTCCTGATACAGCGCGTCCACTCGTGCGGCCACCGATGATGCTTCGAACTTCTCGCGTGCGTGCCGTGCCGCCGCGGCTCCCAGGCGCGTCCGCAGCTGCGTGTCGCTGCGCAGCCGCCGGACGTCGCCGGCGAGTTCTTCGGGAGTTGCCGACAGGAGGCCGGTCACTTCGTCTTCGATGATGTCGGGTGTGCCACCGGTATTCATCGCGGCAATTGGTATCCCGAGCGCGCTCGCCTCGATCAGAACCCGGCTCAGCGATTCAGGGCCGGACGACGGAAAGATCAGCAGGCTCGCGTGCGACAGCCAGGTTGCGGTTTCCGCCGGATCGAGCCATCCGACGAGACGGATGTCCTTTCCGCTGTGCGCGGCCTGCTGTTCGAACGCGACGCGGTCCGGCCCGTCCCCGACGATCACCAGCGGCCAGTCGAGGTCGGCGCGTTTGATGACGTCCACGAGGTACGACGTCCCCTTGTTGGGCGCAAGCTTGCCGACGTACAGCGCATACGGGCCGGCAATTGGAGGCGTGGCGGCCGCTCGAGCGCACACCGCAGCCGTATTCACTGGATTCGGAATGACCTGGATGCGTGCGCACTCCAGCACAGGTGCACGCGCCTTGAGATCCGCCGCGATCCTGGAGCTGACGGCGATCACCGCGTCCGCACTGATCAGCGCCGTCTGCTTCCGCCGCAGGTTGCCTTCGAGGTAGATCCGCGCCATGGTCATCGCGAGGCCGGTGACGCCGGTGCGAGGGCGTCCTCTCTGAATGCCCGCTGCGCGGGAGCAACCGGGACACAGTTCGAGGCCGCGCGGGCTGTGCAGGAGGTCCGAGCGGTAGCAGACCGGCCAGTAATCGCGAACGGTGCAGACCGACGGGATGCCTGCCAGCTGCGCGGCCTCGACTGCGGGGACGCACGACATCACGTGCTGGCCGTGCACGATGTCGATCCGCTCGTCCGCAATCAACCGCTGCAATCGCGTGCTCAGGATGCGGTAGGTGCGTTCGTTCTTCAGGTAGTTGCGCAGCCCGGGTACCGGCGGTGCGAACACCCGGTACTCGATCACGCGGAACCCGTCGTACGTGGTCTCGCTCTCGGACCCGCGCGTCGCCGGAGCGGCACTCACGACCAGCACCTGGTGCCCGCGCTCACGCATCCCGCGCGCGAGCTCGTACGTACTCCACCCGCTGCCGCCGCACGTCGGCGGGAACGAGTCAGTGACGAGCAGGACGTTCATAGGCACATTTTGCAGAGTTCACCAAGAGGCACGGAGACACAGAGACTATTAGTTTAAGAATTTAATCTGTGATCTCCGGGCCTCTGTGGTGTGCTTGGACGCCTCGGATTGCCCGAGCCAGCGCTTCGCAGTGCGCGCGCCAGCTGTAGTCGCGGACGGCGCGCTCGCGGGCGGCGGCGCCGAGCCGCTTGCGCAGTGTCGCATCCGTCAGACGTTCCAGCGCGTCGGCGAGCCCCACCACCGGCGACGCCGGCTGATAGAGCAATCCTTCGACCCCTCCCTCGACGAGACGCGGGATCCGGTCGGCCGCCGGCGCGACGACCGGCAGGCCGGCTGCCATGTATTCGAAGATCTTCAGCGGGGACCAGTAGAAGCCGAGCGCGAGGGGTTTGTGCGCGCCAAGATCGAAGGGGGCGACGCCGATGTCGGCCGCGGCGAGACACGCCGGCATGCGGTCGTGCGCGATCGCGCCGGTGAAGGTTATGTTGGCAGAGTTCGCTGCTTCGGTCTTGACGCGGGCGAGCTCAGGCCCGTTGCCGATGAAAAGCGCGCCGATGTCCGTTCGGCCGCGGCTTTCGAGCTCCCTGATCGCGCGGGCGAGGTTCGCGGCGCCGTGCCAGCTTCGAAAGGCCCCCGCGAACACCGCAAGCACGCCCGGGGGCCGCATGAACGGGAGCGGGCCCTCGGCGCCCGGGTGAAACCGATCGGTATCGGCGCCCCATTCGAGTTCGATCACCTTCGCGCGCGGTGTTCCCGGCGGGAGGATCGCGGCGCTGGGTGTCACGATCAGGTCCGACGCGGCGCAGATGCGCTCCCGTCGTCGCTGCATCGGCCGGACGACGAGCGCGCGGTCCACCAGTGCTTTGGGCGACCCGGGATGATCGATCACCGGCGCGTTCACCTCGAGCACCGCGCGCGCGCCGATCTCGCGCGCGCTGAGGATCCCTTCGCCACCGAAGTTGTAGTAGCGCTCCATGATGACGTCCGGCCGGATGCGCGCGGACAGCTCACGGACGGCGCCGCGGCGGAGCCACCGCAGCTTCGACGACCCGAGCGGCGGCGACATCGGGATCCAGTGCACGCCGTGCGTCACCGGCATCGACCCGTCACCCGGTGTCACGAGCACATGGACCTCGTGGCCCAGCGCCGCCAGCCCCTCGGCCACCGCCGTGACATGGACCGACCCACCCTTGGTCCCGGGGACGATCTGGTCGATCGCGCAGTAGAGGATTCGCATCAGCTGTCTCGGCACGCTCGAGACGAATTGCCTGCGGCCTGGCACAGCCGCATGAGCACGACGAGGACAACCCAAAGTGTGTCGTGCCGTCGTGTCGTCGTGTCGTCGTGTAAGCCGAAGGCCGACGTCATCGGCGTACACCGTCCTTGACGAGCAACGCGAAAAATGGCCCGGACGTAACCTTTCCA
>Ga0136617_10003975_pt1 | contig 13214 bp, 9 predicted proteins | sample AntDrymUQ3222106_2_FD_129672 | JGI IMG/M metagenome (GOLD analysis project Ga0136617, IMG submission 129672) | Polar desert sand microbial communities from Dry Valleys, Antarctica - metaG UQ322 (21.06) | ecosystem: Environmental > Terrestrial > Soil > Desert | place: Antarctica: Dry Valley...
AGTGTTCCCTCCCGATCGACCACGGCCACCGACCCGAAATGCGTGCTCTCGATCGCGCCGCCGCGGGTAAATACGGTAAGCGGGGCTTGCGGCGGGGCTGTAGGGACGTCAGAGCGCATTCAACGCGGCGAATTAAGAAAACCAAGAATTGTAGGCGAATCCGGCGCTGATTCGACGTAACCGACCGCTTGCGTCATGCGCCCGCCGGGGGTGGGCCCCGCTGCTGGCCCGCATCGACCGCGAGGCCCGGTGCGACTGAATTATTGGGATGTCACCTACGTGTTCCGCGGACGTGAGCATCATGTCTAGATGCGCACGCCGCGCGGCCGGACCATCACCGCCAATGGCAATGGCTAACCGCGAGCGCAAATCTCCGCGCCACTAAATGCGCGCGGCTCTTCGGGGCGGCTTCGCATTTGTAGCACTGCGCGGTGCGTTGGCGCGGGCCCAATCGGGCGAGCGCGCTATTCACGCGCAGCGAGGCGGCGCAGGACGTCGTGATCCACTTCAATGCCAAGTCCCGGGAGATCGTCGATCTCGATCCACCCATCCTGTTGTTGCACCGGCCGATCGGTTCACCAGATGCGACGATGTAGCAAGCATTAGCGTGTAACCATCGGGAGGTTGTTTCGCTGCGTATTCCGCGCTGACATTTCCGCCGGCACCACCGCGGTTCTCGATCACCGCGGGGTGTACAAGCGTGGTTGGCCATAAGGCACGCATGCGATCGTGCGATCAATCTATGGCCGCCTTGGTACCCGGCGCTGGCGTAAAGCCAAGATCACCGCGCGCAAGTGCCGCTTCCCGCCCACCAAAAGCTTCCAGCACTTCGTTTTGCCGGCGCTTGGCACGCGCGTTGACGTCCTCCGGATTGAGAACAGCGCGCAAGCGGCGCTCACCTTCGGCGACGACATTCTTACAGCGCGGATCGGCGGCCAGATCGCTCAACTCTTCCGGGTCCGACTCGAGGTCGAACAGCTGCGGTGAGTATTTGACGTAGTGGCAATACTTCCACTTTTCGAATCGCAGCATGAACGCGCCTGCGACCGACCCGATGGCGTGATACTCAGAAATGACCGGCCGCGCGGGTTTCTCACCCGCCGCGACCGCGAACAACGATGCCCCGGGCATCACATCGGGCCCAGGCCTCGGCTCACCCACCGCCTCGATGATGGTCGGTGCACAGTCGATGTGCGATACCGGCGTATCCACCACTTGGCCTTCGGCAATGTCAGGGCCGGCCATGATCAATGGTACGCCCGCGCTCTCTTCGTAGAGCGTCGATTTGCCCCACAGCCCGCGCGCGCCGAGATTGTCGCCGTGATCGCTCGTATACATCACACGGGTAGTCGACTCCAGTCCCGCATCGCGCAGCGCGCGCAGCACCTTGCCGATGTTTTCGTCCAGTGCCGAGACGAGGCCGCAATAGCCGGCAATTGCGCGCTTCACGTCTTCCGGTGTCTTGAAATGCGTACCGTAATCGACGGTGTGCGCGTAATCCACCAGATAGGGGTGTTGCGGCCGCTCTGCGGGTTCGAACAATTTGGGCATCGGCAGATCCTGCTGCCAATACAGATAGAACCACTCCGGCGGCGCCGTTAACGGAAAATGCGGCGCGACAAAGGAGACGAAGAGCACCCACGGCCGATCGCGCCATTTCGGCGCTTCTTCGTGCAGCCAGATCTGCGCTTGCGCGGCGATCTCGCGGTCGTAGACGGTGTACGACGACTCGCCCGGACCCGCGAGCTTTGCCATCTTCTCGCCGCCCTTGCGTTTGGGAATGTCGTCGCGCACCAGCCCCTTGATGTCGCCGATGCCCTCGATGATATGCATTGGCGCAATCTCTTCCGAAAAGCCGTGGTCATCACCGGGGCCTCCCCGGAAATGCAGCTTGCCGATCGAAACCGTGCGATGTCCGGAAGCCCGCAGCCGATGGTGCCAGCTTGGCAACGCTCCTTCATAGGCGTCGCTGTTGTCCCAATAGCCGACATCATGCACATAGCGCCCTAGTGCGAACGCCGCGCGCGCGGGTACGCAGATTGGGCACGCTGTGTAGGCCGAAGTGAAGCGCGTGCCGCGGGCGGCGAGCGCATTGAGATTCAGTGTCTTGATGAACGGATGTCCGGCGGCCCCAAGTACTTTTGGGTTGTGTTCGTCGGACATAATGACCAGGAAATTGGCGGGTTGCATGTAGGAAGTCGTGCCGATTTTGGCGGTGGGGAGCAGTCGGCGTATACCAGACCGATCGGTGAGATTGTACTGCTGCGCCGAGGGTGTTTCGAGATATAGCAGCACCGGAATCTGCGAGTGGGAAAAGGCGTACAGCGTTGTGCTTCATCGCCAATCCAGTGCCGACGATGCAGCTGGCGTTCCTCAACGTGAACGGATCCCCCCAGCGCCTCTTTCCGATCGAGCACCACCACCGATCCGAAATGCGTGCTCTCGCCCGCGCCGCCGCGGAACACCCGTAAACGGGGCCTGCGGCGAAGCTGCCCCGGGGATAGAAAACATTTCTCTGCCATCGCTCCCAAGGCTGCGGTCACCATAGTGCGCGTGCGATCACCGTTGTAACATATGTTGCAATGAATCGAGCGAGCGCCCCGTGCCCAATACTTCCAGCCAAACCGACGCGTCGTTCGAGCAGACCACAGATCTGATCCGGCGAGAGTTCCCCGCGATGAGCCCGCAGTTTCAGGCAGCGTCCCGCTTTTTGCTGAATCATTCCGACGAAGTGGCCATATCGTCGATGCGCGCCTTGGCTGCGCGGGCCGGTGTGCAGCCTCCGACGCTCGTGCGTCTGGCGCAATCGCTCGGATTCGAAGGATGGCCTGAGCTGCGGCAGCCCTTCATTGCGCGACTGCGCTTCGGGCCGGAGCCATACGCATCGCGCGCGAAGAGCCTCGTCAAGCGCGGCCAGACGCGAGAGATGATGTCGGAACTCTTCCAGGCACAACGGGCGAATCTCGCTCACACCGAGGTGCAGAATCGCGATGCGTTTCCGCGCGCCGCCAGGCTGCTCGGGAACGCGCCCACCGTCTTTGTTGCGGGGTTCCGCGCATGCTATCCGATTGCGCTCGCGTTTTTATACGTTTACCGATTGTTTCGCACGTCGGTCGTGCTGCTCAACGGCGATGGCGGTACTTTGGAAATGCAGTTGCGCGGGATCGCGGAAAGAGACACGACGATCGTCGTCAGCTTCGCGCCGTATTCGCGCGAAGCGCACATCGTCGCGCGGGCGGCGCGCGCCGCGGGTAGCCGGGTCATCGCAATGACCGACAGCGCGGTAGCACCCATCGCGCTGCTTGCGGACGAAACGATCCTATTCTCGGTGGCAAGCCCCTCATTCTTCCCGTCCATCGTCGGCGGGATTGCCGCAGTCGAAAGCTTGCTCGAGATCCTGGTTGCGTACGGTGGAGAGGACGCGGTACGGCGCATCGCATCCGCGGAGAAGCAACTCTTCGATGCCGGTGCATACGAGCAGTCGGCGGGAGTTCCGGCCGGAAAGCGTCTCGGGAAGCATCCGCGCCCGCGGTCGGATGCGAAAGCCAAGGTCAGACGTGACGCTCCCGCGACCTAACGATCCGGCCGGGGCTAAAGCACCGGGGCTCGCATCCGCTGCAGAAACCAGATGAAGGCCGCCAGCAGCGCGGCGGGAATGAAGACCCAATACGCGCTGGGGCGGTTGGGGTTAGGCAGCTTGATCTCGGAGATCACGTAGCCCTGCTCGATCCCGAGTTTGCGCGCCCGGCTGCCAAACTTGACGTCGGCAATCTGGAGTTCGTTACCGAGCTGCGCCACCGTGACGCCGGCATTGCGAATGCGTTCGCGTCCGTTCGTCCCTTCACCCATCGGCAACGCGACGGTTTTGGTCAGTGCATCGCCTTCGATCGATTGGCCTTTGATGCCAAGGACCAGCCACTCATCTTTTTCCAGTGTGTCGGCGGCCTTGTAGATATCCTGCGCCGGGGCGGTAATGTATTTCGGATAGAACTGATTGACGACCCAGTCCGGCCGAAAGAATAAGAACGTCGCGACCAGCAGCAGTCCAATTTCAAGCCAATTGCACCGAGCGCGAAAGTAGCCCATCGTCGCCGCCGCAAACAACAGCGACGCGACCGTCGCGGTGACGCTCACCACGACAACTTCCCACCATGACCCGACGCCGATGAATAGCAGTTGCGGGTTGAAGATGAACACGAATGGCAGCACCGCGGTGCGGAACGAATACCAGGTCGCCTGCAACCCCGTCGCATTCGGGTCGGCGCCCGAAATCGCGGCGGCAGCGTACGACGCCAAACCCACCGGCGGCGTCACATCGGCCATGATGCCGAAATAAAACACGAACAAGTGCACGGCGATCAGCGGGATCACGAGTTCGCTGCGCGCGCCGAGTTCGACGATCACCGGAGCCATCAAGGTCGCCACCAGAATGTAGTTGGCGGTCGTCGGCACCCCCGCGCCCAGGAGCAAGCAGATCACCGCCGTCAGCAGCAGCATGATGAGCACGTTGCCCGCGGACACGAGCTCGACGAAATCGGTCATCATGAGCCCCATGCCAGTCAACGTGATGGCGCCGACGATGAGGCCGGCGCTGGCACACGCGACGGCAATCCCGATCATGCTGCGCGCGCCCACCACCAGCGCTTGCCACACATCGGCAAGACCTTTGCGTAGACCCACGGACGCGGCGCCAGTGCGGCGAAACAGCCCCAGCATGGTCGGCTGCACGACCACCATCACCATCGCCGTAGCGGTCGCCCAGAACGCCGAAGTCGCGGGAGAGAGTTCCTCAACCATCAAGCACCACAGCAGCACCACGATCGGAATGAAGAAGTGCAAGCCTGCGCGCACTGTCGGCCACGGCTCGGGCAGATGCACGACGGGCGCGTTGACGTCGTCCTGCGGCAAATCGGGATAGCGCGCCGAGTAGCCCAGCAGCGCGACATAGGCGACGAGCGTCAGAGCGGCGAGCCCCCAACTGGCGGAATCGCCGAACATCCAACGCACAACGGTGATCACGTAGTAAATCGCAGCGAGCGCGGCAAGCGTTCCGCTCACGCCCAGGGCCCACCCGAGAGCGCGGCGCGAGAGCGTGTGCTGATACCCGCGCGAAATCGCCTTCAAGTCGTATTTCAGCGCTTCCAGATGCACCATATAGAAGAGCGCGATATAGGAAATGATCGCCGGCAGCGCGGCGTGCTTGATGATTTCCGAATACGGGATACCGACGTACTCGACCATGAGAAACGCCGCCGCTCCCATGACCGGCGGCATGATCTGACCGTTGATCGACGACGCCGCTTCGATCGCGCCCGCCTTGACCGCCGAATAGCCGGTGCGCTTCATCATCGGGATCGTAAAAATGCCCCCGGAAACGACGTTCGAGACCGAAGAACCCGACACCACGCCGTTCAATGCGGAGGACACCACGGCGACCTTGGCCGGCCCGCCACGCAGATGCCCGAGTAGCGCGAAGGAAATCTGCATCATGTAGTTGCCGGCCCCGGCGATGTCGAGCAAGGTTCCGAATAGCACGAACAGAAAAATGAACTGAACTGACACGCCAAGAGCGACCCCGTAGACGCCCTCCGTTGTCAGCCACATGTGCGAGACGAAGCGCTGCAGCGAGGCGCCCTTGTGCTGGATCACTTCGGGCATCAACGGACCGGCAAAGACGTAGAGGAGGAACAGCCCGGCCGTAACCAGCATGCCCATGCCCATCGCACGGCGAGTGGCTTCGAGCATGATCGCAACACCGGTGAGACCGACGATAAGGTCGAACGTCGTCGGCGTCCCCGGGCGCGTGGCGAGCTCGTTATAGAACAGGTACAGATACGCAGCGCAGAACGCGCCAATCGCGGCAAGCAGCCAGTCGACTCCCGGCACGATCTTGCGCGAAGAGGATTTGAATGCGGGAAACGCCGCGAATGCGAGGAACACGGCAAATGCGAGATGGATCGCGCGCGCTTCCGTGTCGTTGAATATAGCGAAGCCGACGACGAACGGCAGCGGAGATGCGTACCACACTTGAAACAGTGACCAGGCCGCGGCGACGAGCGCTAAAAAACCGCCAACCACACCGGGTGGTTCGCGTCCGCCAAAATCGGCCTCCGCGACGATTTGCTGCAAATCGGCGGCGGGGATTTGCGCGGTCGGCGTGACGTCCATCTACGTTTCCGCGAAGGGAATCACCGGCGCGCCGCGCGTCGCACGAGGCCGCCGGTGTGCTCCCACGGTATTACTTGAGCCAGCCCTTTTCCTTGTAGTACCGGGCCGCACCTTCATGCAGCGGCGCCGACAAGCCGTCCTTTACCATCGTCTCCGGCTGCAAATTCGCCAGCGCCGGATGCAACTTCTTGAACTCGTCGAAGTTGTCGAACACCGCCTTGACGACGGCGTACACCGTATCGTTGGGCACCTTCGAAGAGGCGACCATCGTTGCCAGCACACCGAACGTCTTGGCTTCCTGCGGGTTATTCGGATAAAGCCCCGCTGGAATCGTCGCGTACGCGTAATACGGCTTGTCCTTGACCAGCTTGTCCACCGCCGGGCCGGTCAGCGATACGAGCTTTGCTCCGCAGCTCGTGGTTGGATCTTGGATGTTCGCCGACGGGTGCCCGACGCCATAGAAAAAACCGTCGATTTTGCCGTCGCACAGCGCCTGCCCGTGCTCGTCTGCTTTGAGTTCCGAGGCCAGGCCAAAATCGCCGAGCTTCCAATTCATCGCTGCCAGTAATTCCTCCATCGAAGAGCGCGTTCCGGAGCCGGGGTTGCCGACGTTGAAGCGCTTGCCCTTGAAGTCTTCGAACTTGGTGATGTTGGCCTCCTTGCGCGCCAGGACGGTGAATGGTTCCGGGTGCAGCGAGAACACGGCGCGCACATCGCCATGCGCGCCATCCTTGAATTGGCTCAAGCCCTTGACTGCGTTGTAATGAACGTCGGATTGCGCAACGCCCATGTCGAGCTCGCCGGCCTTGATCGTATTGATGTTGAACACCGAGCCGCCGGTAGACTCGACCGAGCAGCGGATGCCGTGTGCCTTACGATCCTTGTTGACCAGACGGCAGATCGCGCCGCCCGCGGCGTAATAGACGCCGGTTACGCCGCCAGTGCCAATCGTGATGAATTTCTGCTGCGCCAAGGCCGGTGCAGGCCCGACCACCGCTAACGCCGCCGCGATGGCAGCCGTTCGAAACACCAACGTCGCGAATTTCATGGTTCCTCCAAGCTTATGATGGGTGACGAGCAAAGAGCCACGCTTGCGCGCGGCAACACTTGTATCTTAATATGGTTCGAGTTGCAACATTCGTTGCCGACGTGGGGGTTATGCCCTCCCGCGCTCGGCCGGCGACTTTCGAAGGATAGCGCATATGTTGCTCCGCAGTATCGAGTACGCGAAATCCGGCGGCTGGGCCGTGCGGTCATCATTAATTCGCTGCGATTTCTGTTGTCGGTTTGCCTCTCTTGCGCAAAATCTCCGGCAGGGCAACACCCGACCGTCGTACGCTGCCGGCATGACAACGTTGTGCGCAGTTCCACGCCCGCTAGGGCTTCGCATCGAGCTGGCGCCGCCTAACTAAACACGCCCCTTTCCCCATAGGGGGTAGAAGCCGATAAGCCCCAGTACCGGCCCTGGCAGCAGCACCCATGCAACTTCAAGCCCCCAGCCATCGAAGAGGGTCGTTGTGGCTGTTATGGAAATGACCGTGATGGCGAAACCGATTGAGTTCTGAATCGCCAAAGCGCTCCCTACAAGATGAGGCGGGCACGCTTTCGCCGATATGGCCGAGAACTGTGGCGAGTCCGCGACGACAGCCGCGCCCCATACGAGCAGCAGCGCCAGCAAAGCGATCGGAGGTAGCACACTCCAGCCCAAAACGAAAATCAGGCAGCACAGTCCTGAAAGTGCAAGCGCCGCAGCGGCAACACGTGCACTGCCCACCCTGCGGCTTAATGCACCGCCCAATATGCAACCGATGGCACCTACCCCAATGATCGCGAAGGCGAGTCCGGGAACGCCGCCTAGGTGGATCTGTTGATCCAGCGAGGCACGAACGACCAGCATTGGAACGAGGGTCCAGAAAGCGTACAACTCCCACATGTGACCGAAGTAGCCGAGCGCCGCCGCGCGAAACGCTGCGGACTTGAACGCGACAAGAACATCGCCGATGCGCTTGCCGTGCCCTCTTCGGTGCTCTCTGAGATAAGGACCATCTCCTAAGAAAAAGACGAGGACCGCAGCCACAAGAGCTAACCCGGAGGAGGTCACGATGACGTCTTGCCAACCCCATGCCGCCCCGATAAGACGCATACCGTGCGGAAGCGCCGTGCCCAGTGTGAGCATACCGACAAGTAAGCCCAAGGCAGCGCCAGCGCGTTCTGGCGTCCAGGTGACGATCAGCTTCATCCCGAGCGGGTAGATACCCGCCAGGCACACACCTACCAAGAATCGAAACACGACAGCGCTCGTGATGCCAGTGGACAACCAAGCAAAGCACGCGTTGAACAGTGCGCCGAGCAACGCACAGCAAACGAAGATGCGGCTAGCAGCGTACCGATCCGCTAGCCCGCTTAACGCAAAGGCCAATGTTCCAAGAATGAAGCCGAGCTGGACCGAGTTGGTCAGAAGCCCGATGTCCGAGGTGGTTGCACCCCAAGCCCGCATCAAATCGTCGGCCGCGCTGTTCGCGCTGAACCACAGCGACGTACCGAATAGCTGCGCAAGCGCGATTGTGGCGACCGGGTTGGCACGCGGGACTTGCCAATTCAGCAAGCGATTGGCGTTCTTGTTCACTGGCGCAGGTGACTCTAAGTCGCTGGGGTGCCACCGCTACGCTGTCCCTGGGAAGGAAGAAGCCTAGCAAAGGCGGCGATCAACTCTTCTTGAGCGGGGCAGTGTAAGTCGTTGCCACACCGCTCAGGCAGACATCGCCTTTCTGATTGCGTACGGATACCGCAATCGTGCAGATGGGTTTGTCCGGGCGCACGTTGGTAAGCTCGACGCGGCCGGTAATTGTGTCTCCGACATACACCGCCTTGACGAACTTCAGCTCCATGCTAAGAAACACGGTTCCCGGGCCGGGCAGGTCCTCTGCGACGATGGCATTGAGCATTCCGGATGTCACGCCTCCCTGCACGATCAGACCGCCAAACAGAGATTCGCGTGCTGCGTTCTCGTCGTAGTGAAGAGGATTGCGGTCCCCGGTAATCTCCGTATACAGCTCGATGTCGCGCACGCTCACCGTCTTGGATCTCTCAGCGCTGACTCCGGCAGTCGGCATGCCGCGAATTGTGCCGCTCCATCCGTTGGTCATTTCGCCCATTGCGATTCCTTTCGATTCAGTTGGAAGTGATGCTCTCAATCAGCACGGCCAGACCTTGGCCGCCCCCACCGCACAGGCAAGCCACTCCTCGCCGAGCGCCACGCCGACGCAGTTCCAATGCAAGGGTCAAAAGCAGACGAAATCCGGTCGCACCGAGCGGATGCCCCAATGCGATCGCGCCCCCATTGACGTTGACGACGTCTGCGCTCACGCCCAGGGCTCGCGCGGAGGCGATCGCCACTCCGGCGAAAGCCTCGTTGATTTCGTACAGGTCGATGTCGGACGGTTTGAGTCCTTGTCGCTCAAGAATCAGTTGAGTCGCGGCTGCGGGCTTCAGATGCAGCGTCGGGTCGGGGCCCGCAACCCAGCCCCAGTCGACGATTCGGGCCAAAGGAGGGCGCTCAACCTGGCCCAGCATCGCGCCGCTGATGATGAGGCCCGCACTGGCGCCATCGGCCAGCTGCGAGGCATTGCCTGCGGTAATCGTCCCCTCCGCATCAAACGCCGGCAGCAGCTTCCCGAGCGCGGCGAGACTGGCGCCGGAGCGGATGCATTGGTCAGCGGACACCAGATGGTCGTCGCACTCGACCGCCGCGATTTCGTCGTGTTGCAACACCGCTGCGGCGGTGGCGGCGCGGTCCTGCGACATGCAGGCCCATTCATCCTGCTCCGCTCTTGAAATGCCCAGCTCGCGATTGCAGCGATCGGACAACGCGCCCATCGACACGCCGGCGAGCGCACAACTGAGACCGTCGCTGTGCAGGGCGCTGCGCGGCTCGTCGAATGCTGCTTCGAATTCGCTCGCGAGGAGGCGCGGCGCCCGTGTCATGGAGTCAAAGCCGCCCACCAAGTAGTGACTTCCTTCTCCCGACCGTATACGCCGGGTGGCGTCACACACTGCTTCAAGGCTGGCCAGGCAGACGCTGTTTAAGGTAAGCGCCGGGGTTGTTGAGTCGACGCCGGCACGCAACGCAGCGATTCGCGCCGGGTTCTGACCGAGACCCGCTTGCACGACGACACCCAGCAGCGCGGCGCTCGGCTTGGTTGCCCAAGGGTGACGCCGAATCAACTCTTCGATAGCGTGTTGTCCGAGATCGAGCGAGGACAGCGCGCTGAGCGCACCCCGGTACTTGCCGAAGGGCGTGCGCACGCCGTCCAGCAGGAAAGCGTCATTGGGTTGAATGGACACTATCGGCCTCCTTACTTGGTTGCTGAAGCAGTGCAAACATTGGAAGTGCAAACTTCCCGACGAGCACGAAGCGCACGTCAACGCGCATGCCGACGCGGACCGAGTCGAGCGCGACATCCACGAGCGTGCTCAGCATCGTCGGGCCTTCAGCCAGTTCGATGAGCGCAACGACGTATGGCGCCGCGACAGTCCAGCCGGGATGCCCGGGACGATGGATCGCGGAAAAGCTCTTCACCGTGCCTCGGCCGCTAGCCTGATGCCAAGACAGCCGCGGGTTCCAGCAATGCGGGCAATGACTGCGGGGATAGAAGACCCAGCTGCCGCAGGCGTCGCAGCGTTGCAGCGTGAACCGGCCCTCCCTGGCTGCGTCCCAGAACGGGCGACTTATGTTGGTCGGAATCGGCCCTGGTACGGCAAGCGATTCAAATTCAGTCATGAGTCGGCTCCCAACACCAAGGCGGTGGCTTCACTGATGGTGGCGCCGTTGCCGGTAACTAGCGCGAGTTGCGCGTTCCTGATCTGGCGAACACCTGCTTCGTGGCGCAACTGCCGCACCGTCTCTACGACGTGAGTCATGCCACCAGCCAAGTCGGGTTGGCCGAAGCCGAGCTGACCCCCGTGGGTGTTGAGCGGAAAGTCGCCGTCGTAGCCCAGACTGTGTTCTTCGACCCAGCGGCCGAAACCACCGGCCGGGCACAGGCCAGCGTCTTCGATGGTCAGTGCGACCATCACCGTGTAGCAATCATAGAGCGACAGCAGGCTCATCGCGCCGGCCTCGGCGCCGGCACGGGCAAGCGCTTGCTGCATCGCCGGCTTCAGCGGGCCCGAGGTCAATGACGGTGCCTGGCTGATCGCCCGGTGGGTCACCTTCTCGCCGGCACCAAGCAGATGCACCGGCGGGTGCTTGAGGCCGCGAGCCCGTTCCGGGCTGACCACCACCACGGCCTCGCCCCCCGCTACGGGCATGACGATTTCGTACAAGTGCAGTGGACTGGCGATGATGGGCGACGCCAAGACGTCCTCGACCGACGCGGGATGCCCATGGAAGATCGCGAGAGGATTGAACTGCGCGTTGTGTCTTGCCGATGCCGCAATGCGGGCGAACTGCTCGGGCGTGGACCCGTACTCCGCCATATGCCGCTGCATCGGCAGAGCGTACGAGATATTCGCCCCGGACGCGCCGAACGGCACATCGAATTCCCGAATCGGGTTGCGGTTCGGAGATCGCGGCACCGCTTCTTCGCGGGTATTGGCCAAGACGCAGACCACTGCGTCGCACATCCCTGCGGAAATGGCCGCTGCCGCGCGCCACACCATGCCGGCACCAGAGGCGCCACCGAGGTCGACGACGTTGGCCATGCGTGGCTGAATGCCAAGGTATTCCGCGACGGTTGCCGGCACATGTTGCGGCGTTTCGCCGACCTGCGGCCCCACCAGCAGGCCGTCAATCGCATCCTTCTCCAGGCCGGCGTCCTCGACGGCCAGCCGAATCGTCTCGGCGATGAGGCCAAGCGTCGTTGCGCCTTGGGTGCGGCGAACCGGTTTTAGTTCGCCGATGCCCACAATAGCGCCCAACGAACGGCCGGCCACTGTCAGCTCCCTTGCATGAGTGCAGCGTACTCGCCAAGACACTCTGGGTTGATGATCGATCCAAGATTCTTCACGGGTTTACCGACGGCCATTGACTTGGCGGCCCCTTCCACTCTCTTGCCGTTGAGCGTGTAGGGAACGGCGCCGACTTGGAAAATGCGTCGCGGTACGTGACGAGGTGAAGCTTTCTGCCGAATCTCCGCGCGGATACGCTTGATCAGCGGCTCGTCCATCGGGGCCCCGTCCTTCATCACCACGCACAGCACGATGACCTCGTCTCCCTCCACTGGATACCCGAAGACAATGGAGTCCTGGATTTCCGGTTGCGCCTCGATGATTCGATAGATCTCGGCAGTGCCGATCCGTACGCCGCCCGGCTTGAGCGTGGTGTCGCTTCGACCATAGATGATTACCGTGTTGTGGATTGTTTGTTCGGCGAAATCTCCGTGGGTCCAGATTCCTGGACGCGCTTCGAAATACGCGGCGTGATAGCGCGCGTCTCCGTTATCGCCCCAGAAGGTGAGCGGCGCACTGGGGAACGGCTCGGTGCAGACGAGATCGCCCTTGCGACCTATGATCGATGCGCCGCGGTCATCGAGTACATCGACCGCCATGCCGAGTCCCTTGCAGGTAATCTCTCCGCGCCGAACCGGATGCAGCGGCGATCCAAGCACGAAACACCCGATGATTTCCGTACCGCCGGATATGGATGCGAAAATCATGTCGCGCTTAATCGCGCTGTAGAGCCAGTCATACTGCTCCGGTGATACTGGGGCCCCGGCGGAAAGCACGCTACGCAGTGCGCTCAAGTCGTGTTGACGACCTGGCTCGTACCCCGCTTCCATCAGTGCAGCGAGGTAGCGGGGACTGGTCCCGAAATGAGTGACACCCGCTTCTTCGGCCATGCGCCATAGGATGCCGACGTCATCCTTCTCCTTCCGCTTCATGATGGCTGCACCCTCGTAAAGCACGACAGCGGCGTGGCTCGCGAGCCCGGAAATTACCCAGTGGTACATCATCCAGGCCGTGTTGGTGTACCAGCTCATCACATCTCCGGGCCGCACGTCGCAGTGCAGGACGTGTTCCTTGCGATGCTGCAGAAGCGTCCCGCC
>Ga0136617_10003976_pt1 | contig 13214 bp, 11 predicted proteins | sample AntDrymUQ3222106_2_FD_129672 | JGI IMG/M metagenome (GOLD analysis project Ga0136617, IMG submission 129672) | Polar desert sand microbial communities from Dry Valleys, Antarctica - metaG UQ322 (21.06) | ecosystem: Environmental > Terrestrial > Soil > Desert | place: Antarctica: Dry Valley...
AGGTCGGTCGGTGGCGAACAGGGTAGGCGACTCGCCTTCGATCGACTCGGGGTCCTTGCCCAGGAACGTTGCACGCATGGCCGTGATCCTCCTTGCTCCAAGTTGACGAAAATTGCTCCTCCATCATGGCGGACGGGGGTAGGGGCGTCAACAAGTCGGCGCGCACGCTCGCGTATGGCGTGTCCGTCGGGCCGCCTGGCGGCGCGCCTGGGAACTTCACTTACCTGGAGTTCCCGTTGTCGTCTGGTCATGCTCTGACTCAGGGCCGGTCGTACGCGAATCGCTATGCCAACCGTTGCTGCCCGGCCTGGGCGGGTGTCTCGGTTTCGGCGAGTCCGGTCAGGGCCTGCGGCAGTGGGCCCTGGTGCAGGACGCCGAGGCGTTGGGTGGTGCGGGTGAGGGCGACGTAGAGTTCGGCCGCGCCGCGGGGGCCGTCGGCGAGGATCCTCATCGGTTCCACGACCAGGACGGCGTCGAACTCCAGGCCCTTCGTCTCCGACGCCACCACCGCGCCCGGCATTCCCGGTGGCCCGATCACGACGCTGGTGCCGTCGCGGCCGGCTTCGTCCCGCACGAATTCCTCGATGGCAGCGGGCAGTTCGTCGTCGGTGACTCGTCTGGCCCATGGCGCGACGCCGCACGCGCGGACCGACTCCGGTGGCGCGACCCCGGGTGCGAACTCGGCGAGCAGCGCGGCGGCGACGGTCATGATCTCCGCCGGAGTGCGGTAGTTCATCGTCAGCGACCGGTACACCCAGCGGCCGGGCACGTACGGCTGAAGCATCGTGTCCCACGAGGTCGCGCCGGCCACCGACCGGCGTTGGGCGAGGTCGCCGACCACGGTGAACGATCGGCTCGGGCAGTGCCGCATCAGCACCCGCCAGTCCATCTCGGACAGCTCCTGGGCCTCGTCGACCACGACGTGCCGGTAGGTCCAGTCCCGATCCGCGGCGGCGCGTTCGACGAGTTCACGGGTATCGCGCTCGAGGAACCGGTCGGCCAGGTCCTCGGCGTAGACCATGTCCTGGGCGAGCAGGTGGTCCTCGTCGTCCATCAGGTCCTCGCGGAGACCGACGTCGAGGATCTCCAACACGCCGGCGGCGTACTCAGCCTCGGCCTTCCCTTCCCGCTCGGCGGCCTGGTCGGCGGCCTGGTCGCGACCCAGCAGGTCGACCAGTTCGTCGAGCAGCGGCACGTCCGACACCGTCCAGGCGGCGCCGTCCGTGCGCGCCAACGCCGGGTCCGCACCGGCCGTCCGCAGCCGTTCGGGAGACGTGTACAGCGGTGCCAGCAGTGTTTCCGGCGTCAGTACCGGCCAGAGCTCGTCGAGTGCGGCGGTGAACTTCTCATGCTCCGCGAGCTCCTTGAGCAGGTCCGCCCGCAGGTCGTCCCACGCTTCGCGGTCCGCCCGGGTCAGCCAGCCCCGGCCGATCCGGGCCGCCGCCCGTTCAGTGAGCACGTACGTGACGATCTCGGTGAACACCGCGCGGGCCTCGTTGTGCGGCAGCCCGCTCGCGCGCGCCTCCTGCCTGGCCCACTCCGCGGTCTCGGCGTCGATCGCCACGGTGACGTCCGCCAGTTCGATCGGCAGCGGATGCTCCGGCAGCCGCTGCCGATCGGCGACCGCCGCCGCGAGCACGTCCAGGACCTTCAGCGATCCCTTGAGCCGTGCGGCTTCCGGGCGGTCCTCGGCGGTGACGTGCAGGCCGGGCACGAGGTCGCCGGTGGTCATGAACACCACGTCGGACTCGCCCAGCGACGGCAGAACGCGGCTGATGTGGTTCAGGAACGCCGGGTTGGGCCCGACCACCAGCACACCATGACGTTCGATCCGCTCCCGCTGGGTGTAGAGCAGGTACGCGACGCGGTGCAGCGCCACCACGGTCTTCCCGGTGCCCGGGCCACCCTCGATCACCAGCATCCCCGGGTGATCAAGCCGGATGATCTCGTCCTGCTCGGCCTGGACCGTCGCCACGATGTCGCGCATCCCGACACCGCGCGGCGCGTTGACCGCCGCGAGCAGCGCCGCGTCCCCCCGCTCGCCACCACCCGGGCGGCCGAGCACCTCGTCGGTGAAATCGACCACCCGACGCCCGCGGGTGTGGAACTGGCGGCGCCGACGCATGTTCTCCGGGTTCGCAGCGGTGGCGACGTAGAACGCGCGCGACGCCGGCGCCCGCCAATCCAGCAACACCGGCTCGTAGTCGTTCTCCTCGTCGAACAGGCCGATCCGGCCGATGTACGAATGGTCGCCCGACAGGGTGTCCAACCGGCCGAAACACAGCCCGTTGTCCGCGACGTCCAGCCGCTTCACTTGTTTGGCCGACGCGCGCACCTCGACGTCCCGTTCCACGGGTGTCCCGCCGTTTCCACGCAACGCCGCGTTGTACTCGCCCTTCACTCGCGCGCGCTCGGCGTCGAGCCGCGCGTAGAGCCCGGCCACGTAGCTCCGCTCGGACCGCAATTCCTCTTCGTACCCCTGAGTTGACACAGGCCCCTCACATGCGTTTAAACTGAGGATTAGGTTCGGCGGGTTCTCCATTGGATTATGGAGGACACGCTTGAATTACGAAGGACACGCCGATTTTTTATTGTCCACCTCTCGTCAAGCCCCCTCCTCTTGTCAAGCCCCCTCGCACGTTGCCGCCGTGTTCGTGGGCTTTCCCGGAGTACCCGGCGCCGGGCACTTTCCCTGGCTCGACGATCCCGCGTGGTTCACCCGGACGCTGGCGGCCTTTCTCGGCTGATCGCGTCGAGCAGCAGCGTCGCGGCCACCGTCGGTGCGGATCGTGCCGGCCACGGCGGCTGCTCGTGCGCGGGTCTCGGGGATCAGGGCCGTCCTGAGCGCGGCTGACAAGGACCTGGTGGTCGGAGTCGGACCGTCGTGCGCCGCGCCGATGCCCAGCTCGGCCACCCGGCCGCCCAATATGGCTGGTCCGCCATCTGGGGTACCACCACCTGTGGCGCGCCGGCCCGGGTGGCCGTCGTCGTCGTGCCCGCGCCGCCGTGGTACACGACGGCTGCCACCCGGCCGAACAGTGCCTGGTGGTTGACCTCGCCGACGACGAAGCAGTCGTCCCGGTCGTCGATCAGGGCAAAGTCTGCCCAGCCGCGGGAGACGAGTGCGCGGCGGCCCTGCGCGCGGATCGCCTCGATGGCCACCCGGGCGAAGTCCTTCGGGGCGCGCATGCTGCCGAAGCCCACGTACACCGGTGGTGTGCCGGCGTCCAGGAACGCCTCCAACTCGGCCGGGAGTGAGCCGCTCGTCCGGCAGGATCCACGCACCGGTCTGTACGACGTCGAGGTCCGCCGGCTCCTGCCAGGGGGCCAGGGTCGGGTCCGCCGCCAGCCACGGGTGGTCGGTGAGGATGTGGGCGCGGACGTTGTCCACCGGCGGCAGGCCGATCGACGCCCGGTGGGTGTTGAGCGCCTCGCCGAACAGCGCGTTATAGCTCTGGACGTTCAGGTCATTCAGCACCCGGTTGTCGGTCACGTCCGGTGGGAACGGCCGGCCCGGCAGCGGGTGCGGCGGGTGGTGCGGCGACGGCAGGAAGATCGGACAGTAGCTCGCGTATACGGAGCGGATGCCCAGTTTCTCGGCCACCGACCGCGCGCCGGCCGCGGCCGGCATCAAGCCGGTCGCCACCAGCGCCTCACATCCCTCGGCTGCCGCAGCGACCTTGTCGAACTGCGCGGCGATCAACTCGGCCGCGATCCGGGGCACGTCCGCCACCGACGGCGGCGTCGCCCCGTGCACCGGCTGGCCGACCGGCACCAGCGGTACGCCGACCTCGGCCAGCCGCTCCGCGCAGTCCGGCGGTGCGCACAACCGCACCTCCACACCGAGTTCCCGCAACCGCACCGCGAGTCCCACCAGCGGTTCGACGTCCCCGCGCGACCCATACGTCGACAACAACACACGCACTTCGCAACTCCCATTTCCGCAGGTTCTGGCCTCGGTCGGCAATTTTGCGGCACGACCCGGGTCTTGCGGCAAGCCCCCCGGTGCGCTATAAGTTGGAAGTGGAAAGGAGTGGGTACTCTCCTTCCCTTCATCGTCCGCTGTGACCGGATCTCCCCCGCGGTCGGCACGGTGAGCCGGGCCAGCATCCGGGCGATCGTCGACGTGCCGCTGCCGCTCTCCCCGACGAGCGCGACGGTCTCGCTGGAGCGCAGCGCGAACGACATGTCGTCGAACGCGCGCAGCACCCGGCGCCGGCCCCGGTCCCTGATCGGGAACTGCTTGCTGAGATGAGACACCGCGAGCTCGGTCACGACCCGCCTCCCTCGACGGCGGCCTCGGCGAGACGCCGGCCCGGCACGAGATCGGCGGCTCAACCGCGACGAACGCCGCCCAGTGCAACGGATGTAGCATCGGATCGTTGGTTTCCTGCCACATTCGAATCCGCCTGGTAGACATGTAGCTAGTGCCGTGTCAGGCAACGTTGGGTAGGTAATCGGGTCTGCGGATCTTGGATTTGATCGCGAACTGCCGTTTCGGGGTGGCATACCGGTTGGACCAGCGGATGTAGTGGGCGATCGCCTGCTCTTGGGCGACGTGGCTGGGGTAGTCGCTGCCATCGAGGGTGCAGTACCGCAGTGCGGTGAACTCGCACTCGATCCAGTTCAGCCACGAGGCGTTGGACGGGGTGAACATTAACTCGATATCGTGGTCTGTGCACCAGGCCAGGACTTCGGCTTTCTGGTGGGCACCGTAGTTGTCGCAGATCAGATACAGCCGCCCGGTCGGGAAGCGGCGACGGAGCTGCTTGCAGAAGTCGAGGAATTCCTGCCATCGTTTGCGATCTCGGAACCGGTAGAACAGCTGCCCCGAGGCCAAATCGAGTGCGGCGAACATCTGCCGGACCCCGGCGGTGCGGGTGTAGGTGACCCACTGTCGGGCCGGCTCGCGGCGCGGGAACCAGCCGTGACCAGGACGAGGCTGTAGGTTCAACGGTCCGAACTCATCGACGCAGATCACCCGTCCGTCCGTGGGTGGGTCGTCGTACAGCGCGAGGACGCGGGCCATCTTGGCGGCGAAGTCGGGTCCCGGCTGGCCTTCCACGTCTTCCTCCGCTGCCAACTGATGCCCGCAGCACGCAGCACCTGCCGCACGGTCTCCACCGACACCGTCAGCCGGGAATGCTCGGCCAGGTAGGCCACCAGCTTGGTCAGGCTCCACGTGGTGAATGGCTGGCCCAGTCCAGCGGGTCGGCGCGGGCGGTGCGGCAGATCAGTTCGCGGGCGGCCGGACCGAACCTACGCGGGCGGCCGCCGCTCCATTTTGGGTCCAGCGCCGCGAACCCCTGCTCGTTGAACGCGTGGATCACCTCCCTCACATACCCGTCGGTCGCGGCGAACATGACCGCGATATCACCCGCGCTGCGGCCCTGCACCGAGGCCAACACGATCCCGGCCCGCCGCAATCGGACACGGTCCCTCATGGTCCGGGCGACCTTGACCAAACGCTGGGCCTCCCATCGAGTAGCCGCGTAAACCATCTCCGCCTGCCGTCACTCGGTACAGCGCCGTGCGACCCGGCAGTCTCAACCGCTTGGGTTGAGCCCGGGCCCGTCAAAGTCGGCCCAGACCGCTGGGAGGGGATCGACTTGGCGCCCCCTGCTGTATCTCGACGCAGGGCCCTGTCTGCGGCGGCTGGCCGGTCGGCCGCTTTCTCGGGTCGGGCGAGGGTGACGCCGGCGTCGGTGAGCATGCTCAGGTCGAGATCCCAGACCCGCGCGGATCGACTCGTCCACAACTCGCCAGCCGCCTGGACGTGGCGGGAGACCTCGGCGACGGTCATGCCGGTGACGGCGCGCAGGTGCGCGAGGGCCTGGTCGGTCCGGCCGGTGACGTTGGCGTAGCCGAGGTGGGTCGAGAGGTGGCAGTCCGAGCAGAGGCAGATCAGCCGACGCAGTGCCTACACCCCGGTCCGCTCGTCGTAGGCCCACCGCTCGTGCGCCTCCAACCAGCGCTGCACAGTGCGGTCCTCGCCGGCTCCGCACGCCTCGCACTGTTCGCGTCGCAGCTGGGCGCGTCACGGATGGTGGTGACCTACGAGCACGCCGACATGGCGACCGCGTGGGAGGACCCGGACGCCGACGACGCCCCGACCGGGATCGTGGTCATTGACGCCGGCCCGGACGTCGGGTGGGGCGGGCACCCGGTGCGCTGGCATCCGATGGTGATGACCTCCGGCCTCACCACCAACGTCGGTGGCCCCGCCGTGGTGGCGCACTGGGGTCCTCCGGACCGCTGCCCCGACGGGCAGCTACCCGCGGCGGTGGCGTAGCTGCTGGCGGTGTGGCGCGAGCCCCGCGCGTGGTCGGAAGCGGAGTTCCTGGGCGGGTACGCGCGGTGGGAGCAGGGCGGCTACGCCGTCCGATGGGTGCAGCGCCCCGACGGGGAGGGTCGGCAGCCGAGATGGATGCGGCTGCTCGCTCCGGTGATGTGACCCGCCGGCGGCCGGGTCGTCGGAGCAGCGCAGGGACCGTGCCGGCACGGCGCGGCGGGGTCGGCGCAATCCGAACGCTGTCGCTGATCACTCTCACGGTCGGCGTGTCGTCGCTGACTGTCGGTGTGGAAGGTGATACTGGAGGTCGCAGAGGTCAGGGCGACGATCTAGATTAGCGGGAGGCCGTTCGTGGAGCAGGTGTCGGGACGGCTGCTGTGCTACGTCGCACCCAACAATGCGAGCGACCTCGCCGTCGTTCATCAGGCGGCGGCGCTGACCGGCGGGCACGCGGGGAGCGGCCTGGTGATGCGCGGCCCGCACACCCATGACGTGCTCCGCAGCCTCGGCCGTGCAGCACCACGATCGTCCGCACGGCAGCCGGTGGTCGTCGATCCGGGGAACTGGACGAAGACGATCGCCACTGCGGATGTGCCGCTGGGCCTACCCGCGGACGAGGATGTGTTGATCCCGCTGACCCTGTGCGAGTGGGCGCAGTCGTGGTTCGACGCCGGCGCGGACGGGCTGCTCACACCGTCGAAGTTCGTGCAGTCCGAGGACTGGCCGGCGTTGAAGGCAGTCCTGGCCGCGGGCGCGCAAGCGAGCGATCCGCGGGTCGCGACGCTGGTCGCGACCGACGCGGCGATGCTCGACCGGCCGCGGCTGGCGACGTTCCTGGACGCCGTGGACGAACAGCGCGGCGGGCGGCCGCTGGCCTTCGTGTTCGCGGCGGGGTCCGCGCCGTTGGCCCGGACCGCGAGGATGGCCGGGCTGCGGGCGCTACTGGGCGCGTTTCCGGACAGCCTCGTGGTGGGCGTGGAGGTTCTGGCCGCCACGGATGTGCTTGTGCGCGGCGGCGACGCGGCGATCGGACTGCTGTCCTCACAGCGCCAACCGCGCCGCCCCCAGGACACGGGCGGCGGGCCGTTGTCAGCGGGCTACAGACCGGGGATGTTTCTGCGCGAGCTGTGGGAGACCCGCAACCCGTCGATCTACGCGGACTGGTACGCCGACCGCGCCGCGCCGACGTGCGCTCGGTGCGGTGGCCGGACCCCAGACTCATTCACGACAGACGCGGCGGACAAGGCCGCGGTGCTGGTCCACAACGTCCATGCCTGGCTGGAGGTGCTCAGCGACCTTCGGTGGGCCGGCGAGACCGCGCGGGAGTGGCTGGTCGGCGAGCGATGGCGGGCCCACGACGCGCACCGCGAGCTCGGGCCGCCCGGCTCTGGGGTTCCCGTTGATGCCCTACTGGCGGCGTTGTGTGAGCTGGATGGCCCGCAGGGCCATCGGCAGGCCGTACCTACCCGCTGACGCCGGCGGTGGCGGTGTGGCTGAGCCATGCGCCGTAGGCGTGCTCAGCGAACCGCCACTTGGCGGGTTTGACGTAGTGCTGCACGTACGGTGCCGGCGCCACGATCTCCTCGATCTCGCCGCCAGGGTGAATGATCCACAGTCCGGCGCCGTCGACGTCGGCCTCCCACGCGATGTCGGCGATCCGGCGGGGCGGGCGGGTCAGCAGAACAACCCGGGCAGCGAACGGCTCGAACGCCGCAGCCCGGCGTAGCGCGGGCCGCCAGGTCGCCCCCCGCACCACCACCAACGACACCGAGGCGGCGGGAACGAAGCAGCGCCGAACTCGGGTCCGGTCGTCGAGCCAGTCGACGCACCCAGACGGCGCCTTCCCGAGCAACCGTCGCACCACGTCGCCGAGGTCGGCGACCGGCACGGCGGCATGCATCGGCAGGCACATCAGCGCGTGCAGCACGCTCAGATCCGGGACCGCAGCGAGCCCGGGCTCGGCTCGGCGCGCGTGCTCGGCCGTGTTGACGGTGACCACAGCGTCAGCGCGTACCCCGCTGGCTCGCGCCGCGCCGGGCACCGCTGCGGCGGCGACGGCGCCGCGCGGCACCATCAGGGAACCGTCACGAGTCATGAGTTCAGTCTTCCATCTGCGCGCAATTACGCAGCAACCACACGCTCGATCGAGCAAGTGTGCGATCCTCGCTCCGTGGCTCCGGGCAGCGACGACGATCAGCCGTTGCCGCTGCGTGAACTGGCCAGACGTGCCGGGATTTCAGAGGGAACGCTGCGTAACTGGGTGCGACATCGCGGCCTACAGCCGAGGTCGCGCAATGACGAGCGACGCACCAGCGGCCTGACACTCGCTGAATTGCGCGCATTCTGCGCAGCCAACCGTCGGCTGCCTGCTACCCAGACAGTGATTGACCACCTAGACCATCCCGCAGCCAGCCTGCACACAGCCGAGCTGCGGGCCCTGCTCGGTGCGGTCGTCACAGCGGTCCGGGCCGCCACAGCCGCACAGCTCGACCTGGCGCAGACCACCGCCGGGCAGACCCAGGACACCGCGACGGCCTGCAGCGCCCATGCCGCAGCACTGACCAGCGCGCTGGGCGGCCTCGACGACGCCCTGACCTGGATCACCCCGCCAACGCCCGACCCAGGTTGACGGCGCCGACGACGAGCTGCACGGCGTCAACGTGCATGGCATCGGTTGGCTCATCGCTCCAGCACCTCCTCATCGCCGTCGATGCCCCTGGTCGAACGCGAACTGCATTCATGCTGCTCAGACCTGGAGCCGGAGGTCGGGATCGAACCGACGACCTACCGCTTACAAGGCGGCCCGTAGATGACATGTGGCGCGTCTACCAGCCGCGACACTGCACGAGCGGGTGGCATTCGTGGACGGACTGCACTCAGGCGCTGCAAACTCGCACCACATGTGATTCCACGCCTCTGCCGCGACCAGAAGCCGCTCCACCTCGCCGCGCTCGATCCGCGACCAAGTATCGCTAGATCATCATCGGTCGTCGAGCTTTTGGGCTCGGGTGGTCATCCGAGCGCAGTGGTGCTGGGCGGCGAGCAGGTCGGCCTGCAGCCAGGTGATGAACAACCCCAGATGCTCCACCCCGCCATGCCAGTGCCGACCCGTCCGCGCGCACCAGCGCAGAAACAGCGCGATCCCGCCCGCATACGCCCTGGTCGTCAGCTCCGAGCCGTCACGGCCGAACCGCACCTGCCGCAGGAACGCATCCGCCTCGCCGACCACCGCCAAATCCTCATCCAGCACCGTCCAGTACCGCTGCCCGGACGGCAACCTCACCAGGAACGCCCGCATCCTTCGCACTCCGATCTCGTGGCCGTGAACGACGACCAGCCACGAGCACCACACCCACGCAGAACCACCGCCCGGCATCACGTTCGTCGACGACCTGCACAGCGCCGTCACCCAAGCCAGGCAGGCCGCTGGCGACAGGTACGTGAACATCCTCGGCGCGAACGTCGCCAAGCAGTGCATCGAGGCGGATCTGCTCGACGAGGTCCTCGTGTTCCTCGCCCCGGTGCTGCTCGGTGACGGCGTGCGCCTGTTCCACCACCCGGGCGGAACGAACGTGCGGTTGACCCCGATCCCCGCCGAGGCGGGCAGACGTGCGGTGGGCACTCAACGACGGCGCAGCCAGCGGCCGCGCAATCATGCACCTCGCCGGCTCGTGGACGGCCGGGTGGCCGCTTGTGGCGCACGACCCGGCACTCGTGCTGGCCGGTCGTGCGATGGTCGATCGTCGGCTGACCGTTGCGGCACCGGTGGCGGCAGCGGCGCAGGTCGGCGTAGAAGTCCTCAAGCATCTCCACGTTGAGCTTGCCGACCGACAGGTCCCCCGAACACCGGGTAGAGATGCAACCGCGCGTAGCGCTCGTAGCTCTCGCGGGTGCTGTCCTCGATTTCGTGTACCCGCAGCACTTCTCCATGGCCATGCGGAACGAGGCCTTGGACCGGGCGTGCATTTCGTCGCCCAGCTGCACGAGCAGGCGCCGACGGACGTCCCTGGCGCCCTGCTCGGTCGCGGCCGACCCGGTGAGGACTAGCTCCTTCCGGTGGCCGGGTTGATCCGGCCCGAACGCGAACCTGGAACGAGTTCCCCCGACGACGGATCGTGCCCCGCTCGCCGTCTACACCTGCTCGTTTCGGCACACGGCGAGTGTAACCGGGGACACTGCTGGGGACAGCCGCGCTGCCAGTGGATCACCAGCGCGGAGTTGCGGCTGGTCAAGATGGTGGAGGTGCTTGCCGCTTACTCGCACTCCGCGCAAGCCGCTGACCTGCTGTTTTGCCACACCGTGGCGCTCACCAGCCATGCGCGCTTCGAAACCGAGCGCGAACGTCCGTAGAGCCTGCACGACCACCAACGCCACCGACAGCCAAGATCCACTTGACACTGTTTCCAAGCCGTCGCCTCAGTACCGTCCTGTCGTGAAGTCGCGCACCGCTTGTCGCCGCACTCTCAGCGACGACTCGCGGTGGGCGGCGTACGGGTCTCCGCGTAGTTGGGGATGGAGCATCTGGTCGAGCAGATCGTCGTCCCACGGCACCCACGACTTGTACTCGTCGATGCTGTTCGTCGTTCGCCTCGGGGGCCGCTCGTGTGTAGCTCGGGTCGACCGCTCCCGAGCCGAAAGCGTCCGTTCGGTCCGGACAAACGCCAGTAAACGGTCCCGGGAAGCGGGTTCGGCGACATCGGTGAGGTCGGCGCGGACCGGGATCCATTGGTCGCGTATCGAGTCGAGTTTGTCCGCGTGCTCAATCTGCACGAGCATCCGTCTCTCGGCCGCAGTCGCGATGAACTCCTCGTAGCACCAGAAAGACCTCAGGTACGCGGGCGAGATCAGGGCGACGACGAGCCACGCCGCGCGCACCGCCTCGTCCATCATGTTCACCCAGTCAGCGCCGAACATGAAGTCTGTCGCCCGGAAGGTCGCATACCCGTCCTCGGCCAGATGCCGCTGGACCACCGTGGCGGTGGCGTCGTCGTCGAACGCGTAGCTGATGAAGACGAAGTCGCCCGCTGGCACGGCCCTGACGGCGCCGCCACGCCGGAGCCGGTCCAGCGCGTGGAGGACGATCACGGTGGCGGGGTCGCGCTCCACGCCGAGCAGGTCGAGGTAGAGCAGTTCGTCCAGTCGTCCCCAACCGAAGTACTGGGGGTCGTCGAGGACTACCGGAAGCACGGCTGCTCCAGTCGCGACGATGGTGGGCAGGTGCTCGTGGAGGTCGCCTCCAAGCCTGCGGGTCACGAGCAGCAGGATGACCCGGTTCAGATCGGGCGGTCGTTGCGCGACCAGTCGCACGACGCCTGCCGGTTCTGTGGACACAACTCCGTGCCCGGCCCGTTCGAGCACCTCGATCAGCCACGTCGCTGCTGCGCGATCGGCAGTGTGGTGGACCAGCACGATCTCCTGGGGTTGCGCCGGACGCAAGGTCAACACCGCACGTGTACCGCCTTCCGTTTTCGGCAGATTCCGCTGCTTTCCGGCACCCGAGCATAAGCGCGGGTCCGATCGCTCAGTTCCGGAGCCGGCGCTGCATCCGGCCCATCAGGACGGCACCCTGCACCACTGTCAGTTCGGGGTCGTCCCCGTTGTTGCCCGCTCCGAAAAGGCGGTATCGGTCGCCGAGCAGTGTCCGTACGAGTTCGGTGCGGCTCGAGCCACCGGACAGGTACACGGGTGTGTCGGGTGGGAAGTCGTTGCGTCTGATGATCGAGTCCAGGGCATCGACCGTCTCCTGCACCACCGACTCGATAAACCAGCCGAACTCCCGCTGGCTGACCGGCTCGTCCCAGCCCCCCTCGGCCGGTCCGCCACCGTCCGGCGTCGTGATATGCAGACTGGTGTGCGGCCGTTCGGCGAGGACCTGCTTCACCCGCATCGCCCACGCCAGCGTGTCTTCGCGAGCCTGCACCCAGACGTCATCCATGGAGCGGGAGAGCCGTTTCCACCTGTCGGGGTGGCTCTCTCCCCACTTGGCGCCTACCCCGTGGAACAGCGCGTGCTCCAGGTGAAGGCGCGCGACGGCGCCACGACGGTCGCCACCCGGGAGTCGAGCTGGCTGAGGAAGAAGGCCGGCGAAGGGTTGCGACAGGCTCACGGCACCATCCGGTCAAACCTGCTCGACCCCAACCTGTCCCTCACGAACTTCCGGGACCGGGAGGTCGAGCTGCCCGGCGACACCATCGACTGGGCGCCCGTGGTGATCTTGGACCATCCGAGCCCGCCGGATGATGTTGTTCCCGACCAGGAACCGGAAAAGAACGGGCTCATCCTGCTGCGTCGCGACTGGGAGTTCCTGTGGGACCAGCTGCGGTCGGCGTCAGCGGTTGTGGACTACGCCCACCGCGTCGCTGACAAGGAACGCATCGCGCTCGGCGCGGAGGTCGGCCGCTACTTCGACCTCGCCGACAAGGACGAGCACGCAGAACCGGATTCGATGGCGGCGTGGATGGTCGAAGCGGGCGCCGCTCAGACCGGCGGCCCGACGCTTCCTCGCGAGCCGGCCGACACGGCTGACGCCGTTGGACACTCGGTCTTCCACCACATCCTCGAAGACATCGCCAACACTGATATGGTCGGCGACGAACGTACCCGGCTTCACGTCCTCGCGCTCATCGACAAGTTCTGGGTGGGCCACCGCGCCGAGCTCGGCCGGACGCTGTTGCGGCGCATCGACCACTGTGCCCTCTCACCGGCCGACGAGTTGCGCGCACAGCACCGGATCACCTATATCGACGGCGGCCAACTCCAGCTCACGTTCAGCGTGTACTCGCAGTTCACCGGCTACCACCAGCAGCTGTTCCAGACCTGGGTGCTTCACCGCAGGCAGAGGTTCCTTCAGCAGGCGGGTGCGACAGGGCCCGACTTCCCGTGGACGGTTGCGGTTCTGCTGACCCCGCGGCCCGACGGCGCC
>Ga0136617_10003977_pt1 | contig 13209 bp, 7 predicted proteins | sample AntDrymUQ3222106_2_FD_129672 | JGI IMG/M metagenome (GOLD analysis project Ga0136617, IMG submission 129672) | Polar desert sand microbial communities from Dry Valleys, Antarctica - metaG UQ322 (21.06) | ecosystem: Environmental > Terrestrial > Soil > Desert | place: Antarctica: Dry Valley...
GCCGAGCGAGGAGGAAGCCTTGCGGGTCGCCCATGAGCAGTGGCGGACCAACGTCTTCCCGCCGCCCGTCTGCTGGGACCTCGAGATGGTCGAGGACTTCGACCGCCGGGCGCGCGACGTGACACCCGCTCAAGTGCGCGATTCCGTCCTCGTCTCGGCTGACCTCGCTCAGCACGTCGCCTGGTTGCAGGAGTTGACGGCGCTCGGCTTCGACGAGATCAATCTGCACCACGTCGGCCAGGACCTCACCGCCTTCATCGACGCCTTCGGTGAGCACGTCCTGCCGCACCTCGCACGATGAGCCTCAAGGCCACGAGCGATCTGTGGTGGAAGAACGCGATCGTGTATTGCCTCGACGTCGAGACCTTCTACGACGCCGACGGCGACGGGTGCGGCGACCTCCGAGGGCTCACCGAACGGCTCGACTACCTCGGCGGCATCGGGGTCTCCTGCGTCTGGCTGATGCCGTTCTACGCCTCGCCACGCAAGGACGACGGCTACGACATCTCGGACTTCTACGCCGTCGACCCGCGCCTGGGTACCCACGGCGACTTCGTCGAGTTCGTGCGCACCGCGCGCGACCGTGGAATCCGGGTGATCGCCGATCTCGTGGTCAACCACACGTCCGATCAGCACCGCTGGTTCCAGGCCGCCCGCGCCGATCGTGACTCCCCCTTTCGGGATTTCTACGTCTGGTCCGACGAGAAGCCCGAGGAGAAGCCCGGCGACGTCGTCTTCCCCGACAAGGAGAACTCGAACTGGGCATGGGACGAGCAGGCCGGTCAGTTCTACCTGCACCGCTTCTACTCCCACCAGCCCGACCTCAACGTCGCCAACCCGGCCGTGCGCGACGAGATCGCCCAGGTGATGGGCTTCTGGATCGAGCAGGGACTCTCCGGCTTCCGGATCGACGCCGTGCCGTTCCTCCTCGAGCCGATCGGCCTGCCGGACGGGGCGCTGGTCGACCCGCATGAGCTGTTGCGGGATCTGCGGGCGTTCATCACACGGCGAAACGGCGAGGCGATGCTTCTCGGCGAGGTCAACCTCCAGCCGTCCGAGGCACGCAAGTTCTTCGGCGACGAGGACGGCGACGAGTTGCACATGCTCTTCGACTTCGTCGGTATGCAGGCGATGTACCTCTCACTGGCGCGGGGCGATGCAACGCCGTTGCGCAAGGCCTTGCTGGAGGCGCCGGAGATCCCGTCCGATTGCCAATGGGGGCGCTTCGTGCGCAACCACGACGAGCTGACCCTCGACAAGCTCACCGAACCCGAGCGCGAGGAGGTCTTCGCCGCCTTCGGCCCGGAAGAGGAGCTGCAGCTATTCGGGCGCGGGCTCCGCCGCCGCCTGCCGCCGATGCTCGACGGCGATCAACAGGCGATCCGGATGGTCTACAGCCTGGCGTTCTCGCTGCCCGGAACACCGGTGCTGTTCTACGGCGAGGAGATCGGGATGGGGGAGAACCTCGCGATCGAAGGGCGCCTCAGCGTCCGCTCGCCGATGCAGTGGTCCGACGAGCCGCACGGCGGGTTCTCCATCGCCACCGACCCCGCGGCACTCTCCCGGCCGCTGGTCGACGACGAGCGATTCGGGCCCGCCGCGGTCAACGTCACGCGTCAGCGCCGCGAGGATGACTCGTTGCTCAACTGGTTCGAGCGGCTCATCCGCCGCCGCCGCGAGTGCCCTGAGATCGGGTTCGGCTCGCTCACCATCCTCGATGCCGGCGCGACATCGGTACTGGCTCACCGCTGTGACTGGGAGGGTTCGACGCTCCTGGCGGTGCACGAGCTGAGCGGCAAGGCGGCTAGGGTGACGCTCCTCGTAGCCGGTCCCGACGACGCCGAGGCACTCGTCGACGAGTTCTCGGCTGACGTGCATGCGCTCGAAGGCGGGAAGGTGGAGCTCGAGCTGGAGCCTTACGGCTTTCGATGGCTGCGCGTCCGGCGGGCGAGTCGCAGGCTTCCGCCCTAGGAGTCGAGCGCAACGAGCCGGGTCGCGGCGGCTTTCCAGGTCGCGGTGACCGGGGTGCCGGGCCGCAGGTCGAGGTGGCTGATCGCGGTGGTGCTCACTTCTGCCGTGAGGGACGCAGCGCCGCTGAGGCCGAGTCGGGCGCGGCCGCCGATGGTGGTGATCGAGAGCACCTGGGCTTCGAGCTGATTCTGCGTCGAGCGGGGTGTCCTGTGCCCGGTTGGCTCGATCGTGATCTCCCAGGGAAAGACGGTGGCGGCAACGGGTCCGTCGGCGGTATCGGTGCTGCGGATCCGGTGGCCTCCGGCGAGGGTTACGAGAGTGGTGCCGTCGGAGTCCGGAGTGGCCGTGCCGTAGAGGACGACGGCGCCGGTGAAGTCGGCGACGAAGGCGGTGGCCGGTTGGGCGGCCAGTTGGCTGGCGCTGCCGCGTTGCACGACGCGTCCGTCGTCGATGATGGCGACCTCGTTCCCGAGGAGCGCGGCTTCGGCGAAGTCGTGGGTGACGAGGATGGTCGGGACTTGACTTTCGCGCAGGACGTCGGCGAGATGGCGGCTCGCCCGCGCGCGGGTCCGGGTGTCGAGCGCGGAGAGGGGCTCGTCGAGCAGGAGGACATCAGGGCGGCGGGCGAGGGCCCGCGCCAGCGCGACCCGTTGCCGCTCGCCCCCCGACAGGGTCGCCGGCCGCGCGTCGGCGAGCGCTTCGAGGCCGAACCGCGCCAGCCATGCGCGCGCTTCCGGCTCACGACTGCCACGGGGGCGATCGCGCAGGGCGTAGGCGACGTTCTGCCAGGCGCGGTGATGCGGGAACAGCGCGTAGTCCTGGAACACATAGCCGCAGCGGCGCTCCTCGGGGCGCCGGTCGATGCCCCGGGCGGTATCGAGCCAGATCTCCCTTCCGGAGACGACACGGCCGACCATGGGTTGCAGGAGCCCGGCCGCGACGCGCAGCGCGGAGCTCTTGCCGGCGCCGGAGGGGCCGGCGATGGCCAAACAGCGACCGGAAGGAACGTCGAGGTCGACGTCGAGGTGCAGGGCGCCGAGGTCGGTGGTCGCTTCAACGCGGAAGGACACGGGCGGGTGAGGCGCGAGTGGCGAGCTTGACGGTCAGCAGGATGGCACCCGAGACCGCGACGAGCACGGCGGAGAGCCCGAGGGCTGCGGTGAAGTCGGTGGCGAAGCGCTCGTAGATGGCGAGCGGAACGGTCTGCGTGACGCCGCGGAAGGATCCGGCGAACATCAGCGTGGCTCCGAACTCGCCGAGCGCCCGGCCCCAGGCCAGCGCGAGTCCGGCGATGAGCCCGGGCAGGGCGGCAGGGATCGCGACGCGGGCGAAGGTGGTCGCCTCCCCGGCGCCCAGCGTGCGCGAGGCGTCGAGCCATGAGCGGTCAAGGGCGCTGAACGCGGATTCGGCTTGTCGCAGGTAGAAGGGGGCGGCGACGAACGTCAGGGCGAGGACGACGCTCGTGGTGGTCAACACGACCCGGATGCCGGCGTCGTCGAGCGCCTGACCGAACAGGCCATTCGGTCCGAGAGCGGCCAGCAGGCCGATCCCCGCCACCGCGGGCGGCAGGACGAGCGGCAACTCGATCAGCGTGACCAGGAGGTCGCGCCCGCGGAAGGAGCGCGTCGCCAGCAGGAACGCAGCGGGCGTACCGACGAGCACGATGATCCCGACCGCCAGCGCACTGGTCCACAGGCTGAGCGTCAACGCGTCCACGGCGGCTGGGTCGTCGAGGCTTGCGAGCAGCTCGCCCGGGCCGGTGTCGACGAAGATCGCGACGATCGGCAAGGTCAAGAAGCACAGCGCAGTCGTGAGTGCCGCGAAGAGCAGCGGTGGGAACCAGCGGGCTTGCTTCACATCGCGGGTGACGGCCGGCCGAATCCGTTTTCCTTGAGGGCCTGCGCGCCGGCACCTTCGAGCAGGCCATCGACGAACTCGCGGCCACCGGCTCGGTTGGGGGAGCCCTTGACGATGGCGACGCCGTACTCGACGGTCGGCTTGAGGCGGTCCGGCAGCTCGATGGCTCTGAGCTTGCCGCCGGCGCCTTCGACGTCCGAGCGGTAGACGAAGCCGGAGTCGACGGCGCCCTGGGTGAGCTTGCCCACGATCCCACCGACGTCAGGCTCCTTGGAACGGACGTTGCCGAGTATCGACTTCGACTGGGCGGCGGGCAGCCGGTCGAGGACCGTACGGGTGTATTCACCGACCGGGACGCCGTCGGCGCCGACGGCGATCGTCACCTTCGTGGCGAGGTCGTCGACCGACGTGACGGCGTCGCTGTCGGCGGGCACGGCGAGGACGAGCTCGTTGGTGGTGAAGCGCAAGGGCGTCTCGACCAGGCCCTCCTTGAAGAGCTGGTCGGGAAGCTTGGTGTTGGCGGCGGCAAAGACGTCTGGCTTGATGCCCTGACAGATCTGAGCGGCGAGCTCGTCCGATCCCGCAAACGACAGCTTGACCTCGCCTCCGTCGAACGACGACCCGTAGCTGGTCAGCGCCCCCTTCAAGGAGGCGGCCGCCGAGACGAGGACTTCGTCGGTGCCGCTGCTCGCCTCGGGACGCTCTTCGTCGGAGCCGCACGCAGCGAGCGATCCGCTGAACGCGATGAGAAGGAGGGATACGAGCGCGGGCCGGCGGAACGCGGCCGTCATCGGGCGGCTCCGGTACTCGTGAGGTCATAGGCCGGCAGCGCGCCGGCGCGATCCTGGAATCGAGAAGTGCCCAGAAGCTCGACGAACTCGCGGATTCCGGGAAGCCGCGTCCAGTGCTTCGGGACCCACAACTCGACGTCGTGTACTTCGAGCTCGTGAAAATCCAGTCCTACCGCGACGGCGATGGGTTCGATGGTGACCGCTGCAGCGCGGTGCTCCAGGGCCGAGCGCGCCGCGTCGAAATGGCTGCCCGAGGTCGTGCCGAGGCTGGGTCGCGGCGCGCCGAGCTTCTTCGCGGCTCGCTGAAAGGCCTGTTGAGACGCCGCGCTCGGGTCACGCTGGATCATCGGCACCTCGTCTGCCAGCAGCGCCTCGAGGCTGGGACGCGACAGCCGCGGGTGCGTGGCGACTCCCGAGCGCCAGCGGGCGAGGTGCCATCGCTGAATCCCCGGAGGTGGCTTGAGCCCCTGCGCCGGGCCGTGAACGAGCGCGCCATGGGATCGGCCGGCCTTCAAGGCGTCCAGGGCCCGGCCGCTGGTCGTCGGTACGCCGACGATGCGCGCGTCCCCGGATCGCTCGAGCAGGCCTTCCGCGATGCCGAGCACCGGATCACAACCCGCTATCACCGCGCCTCGGGGCGCCGCTCCGCTGAAGAGCCGTACCTGACCGCCGAACACGACACCGTCGGCCAGGGCGCCGATCGGGCTCAGCGCGGCCACCGCGTCCAGAACTCGCACGACCATCGCCGTCTCGACCCATGCCGCCCGGACCAGCGCGCCATCCAACAGCCGCTCCCCCAGGACACCGATCGCCGCGACGGCCGGAGCGAGTCCTGAATTGTCGAACAGTCGCTCGACCGACGTGTTCAGTGCCCGGGCCACGCGGATCGCGGCATCCGCGGCGGGCATGTGGCGGCCGTGCTCCAGTGCCCCTATCAACGCCCGACTGACGTCGGCTCGTTCGGCGAGCTCAACCTGCTTGAGCCCCAGTGCGAGACGGTCCTCGCGGACCCGGCGTCCAATCTCCTGCATGGCGTCCATGCGTGGATCCTACGCAGATGACAGGATTCTGTCTCACGCTCGGGGGGCTCGCCGGCAAGCTAATGGCTACCGCCCATCCCCGCTTGACCTCGCTCCAGAGTCTGCCGCATCCCCCGCTCGAGGGCCTCGATCAGGTGAGGTCGGAGGCGAGCGGCCGGGATGATGGCATCGATCGAACCGACCCGGAGCGCCCGTTGGACGGTGTGGACGCGGTCGAACTCGGCTGCCACCTCGCCGAGCTTGTCCGAACGCACCGAAGCCCTCGTGTCGGCCAGGGCGAAGCGCAGCCGAGCGCGCTCGTCGCCTTCCGCGCCGTCCAGGTCGGCCTCGAGCCCGGCCACATCCGGATCGGCGTTGGTGCGGGCGTTGACATCGCGGGCGAAGACCGTCGCGGCCGCGGGTGCGCCGCCGATGACCGACGCGTATGAGCCCTCGACGGCGATCACCTCCATGTTGTCGTTGAGCGTGCCCGAGAAGACCACGAAGGCTCCGCCGTGGTAGCGGGAGACGACGCAGAAGACGATCGGGCCGTCGAAGTTGACGACCGCGCGACCGATCTCTGCCCCGTACTCGAGCTGGAGCTTGCGCAGTGACTCGGGCGATCCGTCGAAGCCCGAGAGGTTGGCCAGTACCACCAGAGGCCGGCTGCCGCTGGCGGCGTTGATGGCGCGGGCCGCCTTCTTGGACGACCGCGGGAAGAGCGTCCCCGCCGTCCACTGCTCAGGCCCGTCGGCGGGCACGAAGCCGCTGCGGCGCAGTGGCCGGGACTCGATGCCGAGCACGGTCGCCGAATGGCCGCCCAGGTGGGCGTCGAACACGACGACGGACTCGGCATCCGCCATCGCCGCCCAGCGCTCGAGCGGCCGGTGGTCCTGGTCGGCAACGGCTCGCATCACCGCACGGATGTCGAAGGGCTTCTTGCGCTCGGGGTTGGTCTCCATCGAGAAGATGTCGCCCACGGTCCGGAAGTGGCTGCCCGGCGCGTAGTGCGGATAGCTGCGGACATCGCGGTCGACCGGGTCGGTGCTCGCCGCACGTCGGGGGAAGCGCTCGCCGGGTGAGACGTAGGTGTGCACGTAGTGGGCGTGCAAGACCTCGCAGGCGGCGGCCAGATCAGGAGCCCAGTACTGCGCCTGGCCGTTGGGCCCCATGATCCGGTCGTAGCCGCCGATCCCGAAGTTGTCCTCGGCCGAGACTCCGCCCGAGTAGTCGAGGGCCTGCTTGCCGGTGAGCACCATCGCGCTGTCGGGCGTCATCACCAGGATGCCACGCGTGTGAAGCAGCATGGTGGCCTCGGCGTTGAAGTAGGGCTGGGCGCCGACGTTGATCCCGGCGACGACGACGTTGACCTCGCCCCTCGCCTGCGTGAACTCGATCAGGCGACGGAGCACGCGGGAGATCCAATCCATGTTCTCCGAGCCGCTCTCCATCGAGATCTTCGCCCCGGCCGACACCGCCAGCCACTCGACGGGTACGGCCATGATCTCGGCGAGGTCGAGTGCCCGCATGATGCGAACACACTCGGGCTCCGCGATCGCGCCGAGCGCCTTGGTCGGGTCGCCGAGGAGCGCTACACGTACCATGCCCTCGGGATGGCGGTCGGTGATCGTGCGCACGACCCCCACGACGATCCCGGCGCGGTGGGCGCCGAAAGGACGCTCGACCGGGACCAGGCGGTCTTCCTCGTCGAGGTCGTACTCGGTGAACGTCCCCCCCGCGCGAGTGAGCTCGGGAACGAGCTCATGCGGATACACCGTTCCGCGTCGTCGCGCTCGCAGCGCCTTCTCGGCGTACTCGTCGAGCGTCGGCAAGGGCTCGGTGGGCGGCTCCTCAAGGGAGAGCGTGACCCCCACTCCGGGTTGGTAGGACAGGCCGAGGGCCATGTTGCGCAGCTCACCGTCCGGCGGCGACGGGACGCGCGCCTCGATCAACACCTCCTCCAGGCCTAGCCCAGCGGTGATCGGTGCCAGCGTCCGCGTGACCGCGAGCAGCTCGTCGAGTGGCACCTCGATGGACGGCCACACGTAGAGGAGGATGCGATTTCCGTGCAGCCGCCGGTCGGGTGGGCGCTGGGCCTGCACGCGGCGGACGCCGTCGAGGCACGCCGCCAGGACGCGCTCGGGCTCCGGCAGCGCGGTGAGCAGGCCGGACGCGTCACGCACCGGTGTGAGATCGCGCACCTCGGCCAGCGCCACGAGGCGCTCGTCGGAGGGGTTGTCCCGGGCAGCGCAATGAAAGAGGTGGACGTCCTCGACCGCCGGTAGCCGCGTGACGACGAAGTTGGCGAGCCGCCACAGATGGAGGCGTCGAGCGATCATCGGGTGCAGGCCGCGGGTGACGCGTTCCTCGTGGAAATCCCCTCCGGCCCGGCGGAAGGTGAAGTGATGCACCTCGGCGCCCGCACGAGTGCTCACGGCGACCGCCACCCTCTTGACCGTCGGCGGCAGCCCCGCCACATCGATCGCAGCGTTGAGCTCCGCGGCGATCCTGTCGGCATCGGGCGGCGGCCCGCTCCAGCGGAGGTAGAAGTCGACGACGGACTCCGCGGCCGGGGAAGTGGAAGCCATCGTGGCGATGGCCGCAGCAGCCGCGGGCAGCTCCGAGGCCTCCACGAGGGTGGTGATCAGTCCGACGCTCCGGCCGTCGAGCGGGTAACCGGCGGTCATGAATCGCATTGCGCCCAGGTGCAGCGAGCGCAGGTCCTCTAGCGGACGGATCTTGTAGTACCGGCGCGTGAGGAGCTCGAGGAGGGCCCCGTCGCCCTCCCGTCCGCCGATACGCTCCCCCAGCAGCCTGGTGAGCGGCTGCGGGCTCGCGACGAGCGCCTCGACGCGCTCGGCGTGGTCGTGGGCATCGGGATGGGCGGCGAGGTGACGCAGTTGCTGCCGGGCATCGGCAATTGCCCGACCGCGGGCCTCTTCGATGACGGGTTGGTCGAAGACCCGGAAACGCACGCTGCGGGCGAGCTCGCCGACCACCGGATAGCGGAGCTGCGCCGCCATGATGAGTCGGTCGAGCGTCTCGTGGAACTCGTCACGCAGCGCCCCAGGCAGTGCCTCGGCATGCTGGAGGCGTCGGTCGAGAAGCGCCATCACAGCGGGCGCCTGTGACGGCGCACGCTGGTGGGCGAGGAAGATCCGGTAGACCGCCTCCTCCAGCTCGGGCCCCCGCTCCGGCTCGTGCAGGCCGTAGTGGACCAGCGCGCGCGCGAGTCGGGCGACGAACGTTTCCGGCAGGTCCTCGCGACTGACGTCGAGTGAATGGAGGTAGGTACGGAAATGCTCGCGCGGGCTGCGCACGCGCTCGCCCGCTTCCTCGTCGAGATCCTCCCGCTCTGCCGCCGGCCAGTTTCGGGAGAGCTCGGCAAGGTCGGCGAAGATCGTGAGGATCTCGAGTTCGCCGTGCAGAAGCTCGGGATCATCGGGAGGCAGTTGGTCCCGCGTCCGCTCGAACTCACCGACGAGCCGGCGGGCCCCCTCCACATTCACGTCAAAGCCCATGATCAGGCCTCGCAAAGCGTCAAGGTGCTCTCGCGCATGGCGGCCAGGGCCGGGGTCCGACGCAGCGGCCAACGCGCCGAAGCTGATTCGCGGGCCGTCGAGCGCCGCTGCGCGATCGACCGTCCGCGGCTCGATGCTCATGAGTGGCGCTCCCGCGTGAACGTGGGTGCTGCCGGCTACGAGGACGTCCCGGATCCGCCCGGCATGGCCGGCCAGGACCGTCGTCTCCATCTTCATCGACTCGAGGATCGCGACGGGCGTCCCTGCCTCCACCTCGTCGCCCGGGGCCACGGTCACGGCCACGACCAGCGCCGGCGCGGGGGCCCGCACGAGCCCACCCTCGTCTCGCGACACGCGGTGGGCGGCCCCCTCGACCTCCAACCGATGATCAGGGCCGTCGGTGACCGACACGACCGTGAACGCCTCTGTGCCGATCGAGAGTCGGCGCGCAAAGCGGCGGAGCGGCTCGACCGTCACGGCGACGTTTGCGCCGTCGGCCTCGATCGAATAGCGACGAGCGCCCGTCTGCGTGGCAGCGAGACGGTAGGTCTGCCCTCGATGGCGGAGGTCGATCGTGCGTCCGATCTTGTGGCTTGCCTCCGGCCGGCCGCGGGTGGCGGCAGCGTAGAAGCCGCGGCGCTCGAGCTCCTCCTCGGAGTCGTAGACGTCAATGGCGGCGGCCAGCAGGGCGACGTCGGCGTAACGCGTCGCGATGTGGCCGTCCGATGCGACGAGGCGGTCCAGCCAGCCGGTGTCAGCGGTGCCGGCGAGGACCTCAGGGCGGTCGAGCAGGTCGAGCAGGAGTGCCTTGTTCGTCGTCCCGGTGCGAATCACCACGGTCGTCTCCGCCAGGGCGCGGCGCAGCCGAGCCAGCGCTTCCGCGCGGGTCCGCCCCCAGCCGACGACGCCGGCCACCGTCGGGCTGTACCCAGGACGGATGACGTCGCCCTCGGCGACGCCGGTCTCGACCCGAACCCCCGGCCCGGAGGGCAGGATCAGTAGCTCGACCGCCCCGGGCGCCGGGGCGAAGCCCCGTTCGGGGTCCTCAGCGATGAGCCGGGCTTCGATCGCGTGACCGAACGCCGGCGGCGGCTCCCCTTCCAGGTGCCCGCCCCCGGCGACGTGAAGCTGCAGCTTCACGAGGTCCAGACCTGTCGCCACTTCCGTGACGGGATGCTCGATCTCAAGGCTTGGGGTGAACTCGAGGAACGCGAAGGACTGATCGTCGGGCTCGTAGAGGAACTCCACGGTGCCCGCGTTGCGATAGCCGACCGCCCGAGCGAGGTCCACCGCAGCAGTTCGGATGGCGCCCTCGATCTCGATGCTGAGCGCCGCGGAGCTCGACTCGGAGATCAGCCTCTGGTCGCGGCGCCCGATCGAGTAGTCACGCACGCCCGCTGCCCACACGGCACCATGATGGTCGGCGAGGACCTGCACCCCGAGGTGGTGACCGCCGGCGACGGGGCCGCCGTTCCGAGGGACGACCGACAGGCCGACCTGCTCCGCGAACTCACTGAGGCCGATCTCGTCGCCCACACGCCGCAGCACATCGGATGGCGGACCGATGAAGGCGACGCCGATGCGAGCGCACATCTCGGCGAACGCGGGGTTCTCCGCGACGAGGCCCCACCCGACCCACGCCGCGTCGGCGCCGCACTCGCGCAACGCGCGCTCGAGCTCCTCTTGGTCGAGGTAGGGGCTCCGCCCGCCGATGACCACCGCCTCGTCGGCCTCGCGCACGAACATCGCCCGTCGCTCGGCCTCGGTGTGCAACGCGATCGTCCGCATACCCCGACCGTGCTCGAGCTCGAGCTCGCTTACAGCCCGGATGAGGCGCACGGCGGCCTCACCCCGGTTGACGATCGCCACCCTAGTGAAGCCAGGGTTAGCCTCCGAACGCCGCTCGGACATCTTCCATGGAAGGGGCGACGTTCCCATCCGGAGCGGTCATCAGCTGGGCCAGCTCGGCACGCTCGGGAACGACGATGGCGGGGTCGAGGCGGATCACCGTGTAGCCACCCACCGCGCCGGCCCCGAAGGCCGGAGTGAAGACGCGCATCGGCCGGTCGATCACACCCTCCTGGACGGCATCGTAGAGCGCGATCGGGATGCTGGCGGCCGAGACGTTCCCCACCTTCTCGACATTGAAGTAGAGGGAATCGAGCGGGAGGCCGGCGGCGACCGCCATGGTGGCGACCATCGTCTTGTTGGCCTGATGGGGGACCACGAGGTCGATGGCGTCGAGCAGCGAGGCCCGACCGTCGGGAGCTTTGAGGGCGCGCAACTCACCCATCATCTGGGTCAGGTAGCGCTCGACGAGCGCTTTCACCTCCGGTCCGTAGACGGTGATGTTGTTGTCGAACTCGGGGTTGGGCCAGATGATCGAGTTCACCTGACGGGCCGGGCCGCTGGCGTACATCTGCACGACCTCCACGTCTGGCGGCGCACCCGGCGCGGCAGGTCCCACGACGAACGCGGACGCCCCGTCGCCGAAGATCATCCGGGATGGGCGGACGCTGCCGATCTTGTCCGAGAACTTCTCGGCGCATACGACCAGGACCGGGCGCCTGACCTCTTGCAGGAGACGTACCGCGTCAGCGAGTCCGTAGGGAAAGCCGGCGCAGGCGGCGATGAGGTCGAACGAGCCGTGCGTCTGAAAGATCCCGAGCTGCCCGGAGAGCCAGGTCGCGACGGACGGGATCAGCGTCGTGCTCGTACAGGAACAGAAGATGACCGCTCCGATCTCCTCCGGCCGGCGTCCCGCGCCCTCGAGCGCCGCCCGTGCCGCCTGCAGGGAGATGTGCTCGAGGCGGCGATCCGTGTAGAGCCGCGCCTCGATTCCGGTTTTCTCCTGGATGTCGTCAGCGGTCATCGGCGACCAGCTGTAGGCCGCGTTGCGGATGATGTCCTCGTTCGTGCAGACGTGCTCGCCCTTGACGACCGCAAGGGACTCGAGGCGGGGCATGAGCGCGAACTGCTCGCGGACGACGACCGGCAGCAGCGGCTCGACCGGCTCGCGCGCGTCGGCGGGCGCCGCGGGCCGGGGGCGGGCAGGCCGGCCGGCCTTAACGCGGCGGATGAACTCGAGCACCTCGTGACTGCGCGGGCAGAACGCCACCACGAAGTCGTCGTCGGCGATCTTCCCGACCTCCTCCAACCGCGTCCGGGCCAGGTCCCACGGGTACTGATTCTGGAGGACCAGGGCCAGACGGTGGAGCGGCTCGAGCTCGGGCACCGTCTCGCTGCAATCGAGGATCTCCTGGTAGCTGTTCGTCGCGTGGTCCGGGTCGTGGGTCGGGACGCAGAAGGTGAGGTTCGCGGGATCGCTCGTGATCTCTGCCACGGTCGGCTTCACCGGCGGAAGCTCGGTCGCGTGGTGACGCTTATGGCGGAAGATGTCGAACAGCATCGTGAAGATCCGGTCCTCAGCCTCGGCGCCACGCGCGGGGGTGAGATCGGTCCACGCCGCGGCGACGGCGGCGACCTTTCGCTCACCCTGATCCCAGGGAGTGAGCAACGGGAGAAAGACGTCGTCGCGGCCGCGCGGGAGATCGCGCCAGCGGGTCGGACGTTTCTCGTACATCGTCATCGCATACCGGTTTCCCCAGACCAGATTCATGGCGACGTCGCGCAGCAGCTCGCTGCGCGTGCCATAGGCGCCCGCATCGACCCGCTCCAGGATCTCGGTGCCGGTCGGCGCCTTGGCCTCGAAGTCGCGCCGCACGACCGCTTCGAGCTGCTCCAGGGTCTCGAGAACCGAGAAGTCCAGGTCGGCACTGAAGTTCGATGGGAAGACGAGACGGCCGTGGCCGTTCACGACGAAGGGCCTCATGGCTTCCGCGCTCCGGCCGTGGGGACGACGCTCCTCATCGATGAGTCACCGAAGCGTCTGGTCATCGCGTTCGCTGCCATCTCGACGAGGGGTCCGCGGGAATGGTCCTGCTGTCGTACCTGACTGACTCGCCGTCATCCTAACGTTTTCCATGGACTCGGCGGATGTCGACGGCACCATCGAGTACCGGCGGGTCGAAGGCGTCGAGGCCGCCGAGC
>Ga0136617_10003978_pt1 | contig 13208 bp, 13 predicted proteins | sample AntDrymUQ3222106_2_FD_129672 | JGI IMG/M metagenome (GOLD analysis project Ga0136617, IMG submission 129672) | Polar desert sand microbial communities from Dry Valleys, Antarctica - metaG UQ322 (21.06) | ecosystem: Environmental > Terrestrial > Soil > Desert | place: Antarctica: Dry Valley...
AACACTTCAGAGCCGTCGCAACCCGATACGAAAAGCACGACGCCAACTACCTCGCCCTCGTCAAACTCGCAGCCATCAAAATCTGGATGCGGTTTATGAGTCGGTGACCTAATCCGCCCCCCAATCGCGCCTTTTATAGCCTTGCGCGAACAATAAGGCGGTCAAATCGCAATGCTCGATCCGGGCGGCGGCAATTTCGGCCAGCCTGGGCTTGGCGTGGTAGGCGACGCCCAGCCCCGCCGCCGCGATCATCGGGATGTCGTTAGCGCCGTCGCCGACCGCGAGCGTGTCGGCGAGCTCGATCCCGCGCAGCGCGACCGCCTCGGTCAGCGCGGCGAGCTTGCCCTCAGCGCCGACGATCGGGTGCGCTACGGAGCCGCTGATCTTGCCGTCTTTTACATCGAGGCTGTTGGAGACGGCCTTGTCGAACCCGATCGTCGCGGCGACGCGATCCGCGAACATCGAAAATCCGCCCGACACCATCAGGCAATAAGCGCCGTTGCGCCGCATCGTTCGCACCAAGGGGAGCGCGCCGGGGGTAATGCCGACACGCTCGTCATGACATTTGTCGATAACGGACACGTCCAAACCTTTGAGCAGGATCACTCTTTGCTTAAGTGCGTCCTCGAACTCCAGCTCGCCGCGCATCGCGCGCTCGGTGACTTTCGAGACCTCCGCCTTGAGCCCGGCATAATCGGAGATCTCGTCGATGCATTCGACGTCGATCATCGTCGAATCCATGTCCGCGACTAGCAATTTTCGCCGTCGCCCCGCTTCGCCCTGGACGATCACGTCGATCCCGGCGAGCACGCCCTCGACCGCATCGCGCGCGATCCTCGGCGAGGCCGAGAACAGGATGTCGCAAGCCAGATCGGCCTCGACCCAGCTGCGCCCCAGCGGCTGGATGCCGGCGGCGCGCAACGCATCCTCGGCGGAAGAAATATCCCCGTTCGACAGCCGTTCCTTTGCTATCAGGGTCGCGATGAACATGGATGACCTCCCGCCGCCGCCGCTCGAACGGCGCGCGGCCGCGCTTATCGCGGGGCCGACCGCGAGCGGCAAGTCCGCGCTTGCCCTGGCCTTGGCCGAGCGCAGCGGCGGTGTCGTGATCAACGCCGACAGCGCGCAAGTCTATCGCGACCTGCGGATCGTCTCGGCGCGACCCATGCCTGAGGAGGAAGAACGCGCGCCGCATCGCCTCTACGGCACCCGCGACGGCGCCCAGCCTTGCTCGGCCGCCGAATGGGCGCGGGATGCCAAGGCGGCGATCGGCGAGGCGCACCAGGACGGCCGCGTGCCGATCCTGGTAGGCGGGACCGGCCTCTATATCCGCACCTTGCTCGACGGAATCGCGCCGGTCCCCGACATCGATCCGCGGGTTCGCGCCACGGTGCGCGCGCTTGACGTGGCGGACGCCCACGCCGCGCTGAGGCGGGAAGATGCTTCGGCCGCCGCTCGCCTGGGTCCGTCGGACAGTGTTCGGATCGCCCGCGCGCTCGAGGTGGTGCGGTCGACCGGCAAGCCGCTCTCCGCCTGGCAAGCCAACAAAGTCGGCGGTATCGTCAACACTATCAATCTGATGCCGTTGATCCTTCTCCCGCCGCGTGAATGGCTCTACGCGCGTTGCGACCGCCGTTTCGAGGCGATGATGAGCGAAGACGGAGTCGAGGAGGTCGCCGCCCTGCTCGCCCGCGGGCTCGATCCCGCATTGCCGGTGATGCGCGCGATCGGCGTCCGCGAGATCGCCAGCTTCCTCTCCGGCGCCCTCACCCGTGAAGACGCGCTCGCCGCGGGCAGGACAGCCACCCGCCAATATGCCAAGCGCCAATATACCTGGTTCTCGCGCCAGCCGCCGGCGGACTGGGCGCGCTTCACCGCGCCGCTCGATTGCGAGGGCGCGGCAAATGCCCTAGCCCTGCTCGCAGCGGAGGGCTGATGCGCGTCTATTTCGATCAGGATGCCGATCCGGCGCTCGTCCTCGGCAAGAAGATCGCGATCCTCGGCTACGGCAATCAGGGCCGTCCGCAGGCGCTTAACCTGCGCGATAGCGGCGCAGGCGATATCCGCGTCGCGCTACGGGTCGGCGTGGGGGCGGGCGAGAGCCGGCAGCGCGCCGTGGCGGACGGCTTTGACGTCATGACGCCATCCGAGGCCGCCGCCTGGGCGGACCTGCTCGTCATGCTGATGCCCGACGAGGCGCAGGGCCGCGTCTATGCCGAGCAGCTCGCGCCGTTTCTCAAGCCCAATGCCGCGCTCGCCTTCGCGCACGGGCTCAACATCCATTTCAAGCTGATCGTGCCGCGGCCCGATCTCGACGTCTTCCTGGTCGCCCCCAAGGGCCCCGGCACCGCGCTGCGCAGCGAATATCAGGCGGGCAGCGGGCTGATCGCATTATTCGCGATCGCGCAGGATGCGACCGGCTCGGCGCGCGGCCTCGCTTTGTCCTACGCCGCGGCGATCGGCAGTGGCCGGGTCGGCATGCTGGAGACCAGCTTCGCCGAGGAATGCGAAGCCGATCTGTTCAACGAGCAGGCGGTTTTGTGGGGCGCGATCCCCGAGCTGATCCACGCCGGCTTCGATACATTGACAGAGGCAGGTTTCTCGCCTGAAATCGCCTATTTCGAGTGTCTTACCGAGGTCAAGTTGATAGCCGATCTGATCTACGAGCGGGGCATAGCCGGGATGCGCGAGGCGATCTCGAACACCGCCGAGTTCGGCGCGTTGAAGGGCGGCGACCGCATCGTCACCGCCGCCACCCGCACCGAAATGCGCCGCATTCTTCGCGAGGTGAAGAATGGCAGTTTCGTCAAGGATCTGATCGCCGACGCCGAGGCCGGCTATCCCAAGCTAAGGGCGTCGCGCGCCGGCGCCGCGACGCACCCGATCGAGGACGTCGGCGCCCGCCTCCGCCGCCTCAGCGAAAGGCCATGATTTGAACGATACGTGGATCTGGAACCGTTATTGGCACTCCGATCGGATCGCCTCGTGTTTCGACGACAATGGCCTGCGAAATTACGACGATCGCGTGGTGGCGGACTGGCATGCCTTCTTCGGCCGGCTTCCGAACGGAACCGCCATCCTCGACCTGTGCACGGGAAACGGCGCGATCGCGGTCATCGCGGCGGAGATCGGCGGACGTCAGGACAAGGAGTTCGACGTCGTCGCGGTCGATCAGGCCGAAATCGATCCCCAATCTTACGTGACGCGACACCAAGCAGCGCTTTCCACGATCCGCTTTCGCGCCGGGGTGCCGGTTGAGTCGCTCCCCTTCTCCGACAAAAGCTTCGGGGCGGTGGTGAGCCAATACGGCCTCGAATATTCGGATCTCACGCGCTCCGTCCCCGAGCTTTGCCGCGTCATCGCGCCGGCCGGGCGCGTGCGCCTGGTCATGCACACGGCGGAAGGAACCGTAGCCCAAATATCGAAGCGCATCATCGCCGATGTCGATTTTCTGCTCGATGAGATCGACCTTGCGGGAGTGGCGCAGCGTTGCTTTCAGGCGGTGCCCGCCGTCGAGCGGAATCGATCGGCATCCGCGGATGAGCGGCTCCTCGCCCGTCAAAGCCTGGCGGCCTTCGACGCCGCATCGAAGCGAACGGCGGAGCGCATAAAGACGGCCGCCGATCCGGCGACCCTGTGCAATTCGGCCGCAACCCTGATCGACGCCTATGAGCGCCGCGGCCATTTCGAAGTCCGGCAGCTGGTCGCCATCGCCGAACGGGTGAAGATCGAGGACCAGGCGCATCGCGGCCGCCTGCAGGCACTGGTGAAAGCAGCGGTGACGCGGCCGCAGAGAGCCGATATCGCCGGTCAGCTACGGCGCGCCGGCGCCCGGCGGGTGGAGGAATCGGACTTGATGGTCGAAGGATCGCTGATCGGCCACGTTGTCGAGGCGGGCTTCTAGAGCTGTTTGTGATCACGCTGGAGCGTAGCCGGCGTGGCGGAGATAGTTGCTGCATTTGTTTGGCGGGAAGTCATCGACGAGGCGACCGATACGGTTCCACGGGCCTTCGCGGGTTCGTTCGCCGGCCTTTCGCAGCAGGTGTTTGAGCTTGGCGAACGCCATCTCGATTGGGTTCAGGTCGGGCGAGTAGGGCGGCGGGAACAGCAGCCTGGCACCGCACGCTTCGACGAGTGCTGCGCCTGCGCGCCCTTATGGCTCGACAGGCCGGGCCTCGGCTCGGGGACGAGATACTGGCGGATATACTGGGTGAAGATAGCCCCGTTCATCGGCTGGTCGACGATGAACGGCGCGACGATCCCGTTGCGGTCGAGGCCCGCGAGGAAGGTGGTCACCTTCCAATGCCCGGCGGGCGCATAGCCACGCACCCGCTGCCCGCGCGGAGCGCGGCCTTAGCGGCGGACCATGTTGGTGGTTACGCCCGTCTCGTCGAGGAAGGTCAACCGCCTGGCGCCGAGTAGCGGCTGCATCGCCCGCCACGCCTCACGCGCCGCCACGACATCAGGCCGAAGCTGCTCCGAGGCGAAGACGCTTTTTTGAAGCTGATCCCACGGCCGGTGAAGAACCGGCTCAACATGCCAGCGTCCGCCTTCACGTCATGCGCCGCGAGCAGCCGCTCGGCAACCGCCGCCAAGGTCAGGTCCGGCTCCCCCTTGATCAGCGCCAAAAGCCAAGCCGCATGGGCCGGCAGGCGTGAGCGTCGGTCTCCACCCTGCGCTAACGGCCCTTGCCGACCCGCACGTCGCGCCTGAAGCCAGCGAACCGCCGTCGCATCACCGATCCGATAGCAGCGCGCCGCCTCCCGACGCGATAAACCGTCCTCCTCAACCGCCGCGATCACCCGATCCCGCAAATCCTGCGAATAGGCTCTCGTCATCCATGCCACCTCCTCACCAGCCAGCAGGTTGAATCAGAACTTACGCTCCTTGTGAATCCATCAGATCACAAACGGCTCTAGCGTGCAGCTCGGCGAAGCCGGTGAACAAGGCGCGCAAATTCCTGTCTTCGAGCGGTTCGATCAGCGCGGCGACGACCGCGCTCAGATCGCCCTTGTCGCTCTCTTTGCCGCCGTCGCGATGGGCCATCGCCCAATTGCCGAAATCGCGCATCTCGACGCGGCGGCGGGACAATTCGACGACCGCGAAATGGCGCGGGTCGGCGCGGATGCGGCGATAGGTTTCGAGCACCGCGAGGTGCGGGCCTTCGAGCGCCTGCAGGAACCGCCGCCCGCCGACGAGCAGCAGCCCGGTCACCAGGCATAGCCGGTTGCGCCGACGCGCGATCGAGAGCAGATTTTTGAGCTCGCCACCGTCGAGCGGCTCGCGGGCGGTGCTGATATAGACGAGCTGTAGCATTCGGACCTCCGATCGATTGGTCCCCACACCCAACGCCTTCGCCGTAAAAGATGAATTTTTCGCTTTCAGCGCCGCTACTTGCGCCCGAACAATTTCTCGATCTCGTCGTGACCGAGCTTGATCCAGGTCGGGCGGCCGTGGTTGCACTGGCCCGAATGCGGCGTGACCTCCATTTCGCGGAGCAAGGCGTTCATCTCGGTGACCGAGAGCAGCCGCCCGGCCCGGACCGAGCCGTGGCAGGCCATGGTCGCGGCGACATGGTCGATCCGCTCCTTCAGGCTCAACGCCTCGTCATAGGCGCCGATCTCGTCGGCGAGATCGGTGACAAGCCCCCGGATGTCGCCATGGCCGAGCAAAGCGGGCGTGGCGCGGACCAGCATCGCCTTGGCGCCGAACCGCTCGAGCTCGAGCCCCAATTCGGCGAGCTCGCCTGCCCGCGCCTCGAGCCGGTCGCAGGCAATTTCGTCCAGCTCGACCACTTCGGGCAACAGCAAGGCCTGCCGGGCGACCCCGCCATTGGCCATCGCCGTCTTCATCCGCTCGAGCACCAGCCGCTCGTGCGCGGCATGCTGGTCTACGATCACCAGCCCGTCCTCCGCCTCGGCGACGATATAGGTCGCCGCCACCTGCCCGCGCGCCACGCCCAAGGGGAATTCCCGCGCTTCGGGCGGCGGCGCATCGGCCGCTTCGGCTCGCGCCGAGGGCGGCGGAGAAAAGTCGGAATGCCGGTCCCACACGCTGCCCTGCCCGAGATTGGGCGTCGTGAAGCCCGCGCGCGCGGGCCCTGAGTAAGCCGAGGCCGTCTCCTGCGACCAATTTCCCAATGCCGAGCCCGAGGCCCGCTGCGCGCTGCGATGCCCCGCCGCGTCGAGCGCGTTGCGCAAGCCGCCGACGATCAGCCCGCGAATGTTGCCGGCGTCGCGGAACCGCACCTCGGTCTTGGCCGGGTGGACGTTGACGTCGACATCCTCGCCCGGCACCTCGACGAACAGAGCGACGATCGGGTGGCGGTCGCGCGCGAGCAGATCCCGATAGGCGGCGCGGACCGCGCCGATCAGCAGCCTGTCCTTGACCGGGCGGCCGTTGACGAACAGGAACTGGTGGTCGGCGACGCCGCGGCTGAAGGTCGGGAGGCCGGCGACGCCGCCGAGCCGCGCGCCGCCGCGCTCGTAATCGACGCCGATGCTATTCTCGGCGAGGCCCCGGTCGGTCAGCGCCGCGACCCGCTTGGGCCCGTCCTCCCCCGGCGGGACCGCGAAACTGCGCCGCCCGTCATGGTCGAGGCTGAAGCCGATATCGGGCCGCGCCATCGCCAGCCGTTTGACGACATCGACGCAGGCCGCATATTCGGAGCGGGGCGAGCGCAGGAACTTGCGCCGCGCGGGCACGCGTTCGAACAAATGCGCGACCGCGATCCGCGTGCCGGGCGGGAGCGCCGCCGGGCCTTCTTCCACGAGCGCGCCGTTATCGACCGATCGCATCCAGCCATCGGCGCCGCGCACGCGGCTCTCGATGGTCAGCCGCGCGACGCTCGCAATCGACGGCAGCGCCTCGCCGCGAAAGCCCAGGGTCGAGACATTCTCGATCGCGTCATCGGGGAGCTTGGAGGTGGCGTGCCGCTCCAGCGCCAACGCCATGTCGCCGGGGGTCATCCCGCAGCCGTCGTCGATCACCTCGATCCGGCCGATCCCGCCTCCCGCCAAAGTCACCGCGATCCGGGTCGCACCCGCGTCGACCGCGTTTTCGACCAATTCTTTCAACGCACTGGCCGGTCTTTCGACCACTTCACCCGCGGCGATGCGGTTGACGAGATGTTCGGGCAGGCGGCGGATTGACATGGATCAACGCCTAGACCAATCGCGGGCCGCCCGCGAGCCTCGTCGACTCATTTGTGGACGCGGCCAGCGGGGTCCATCTATAGAGGCGCATTCGCGCAAGACCCGGGCTTTTCCGGCGTCGCGGTGCCGAACCAGCGAGACTCCTTGTTTATGTCCTTCTTACGTTTCCTGAAATTCCCGTCGCACGACATGGCGATCGACCTCGGCACCGCCAACACCGTGGTCTACGTCCGCGGCCGCGGCGTCGTCCTCAACGAGCCGTCGGTGGTCGCGATCGAGACGATCAACGGCGTCAAACGCGTCAAGGCGGTCGGCGACGACGCGAAATTGATGATGGGCAAGACCCCCGACCAGATCGAGGCGATCCGGCCGCTCAGGGACGGAGTCATTGCAGACATCGACGTCGCCGAGCAGATGATCAAGCATTTCATCCAGAAGGTGCACGGCAAGCGCCGCTTCCCGCGCTGGCCCGAAATCGTGATCTGCGTGCCGTCGGGCTCGACCTCGGTCGAGAGGCGCGCGATCCGCGACGCGGCCTCGAACGCTGGCGCGTCGCAGGTCTGGCTGATCGAAGAGCCGATGGCGGCCGCGATCGGCGCCAACATGCCGGTCACCGAGCCTATCGGATCGATGGTCGTCGACATCGGCGGCGGCACCACCGAGGTCGCGGTGCTGAGCCTGCGCGGCATCGCGTACAGCACTTCGGTCCGCGTCGGCGGCGACAAGATGGACGAAGCAATCGCGTCCTACGTCCGCCGCAACCACAATCTGCTGATCGGCGAGAGCACCGCCGAGCGGATCAAGCAGCAGGTCGGCATCGCCAAGCCGCCGCCCAACGGCACCGACGGCCTGACCGTCCACATCAAGGGCCGCGATCTCGTCAACGGCGTGCCCAAGGAAATCCAGATCAACCAGCGCCAGATCGCCGAGGCGCTGTCCGAGCCGGTCGGCACGATCGTCGAAGGCGTCCGGATCGCGCTCGAGAACACCGCGCCCGAGCTCGCCGCCGACATCGTCGACCAGGGCATCGTCATGACCGGCGGCGGCGCCTTGCTGCAGGGGATGGACGAAGTGCTGCGCGACGAAACCGGCCTGCCGGTCACCGTCGCCGACGACCCGCTGACCTGCGTCGCGATCGGCACCGGCAGGGCGCTCGAGGAAGAAATCTTCCGCGGCGTGCTGCAGACCGCCTGAGGATCGGCCGCGACGCATGGCGGCGCCCCAAATTCGGCGCCCCGGATTTTCCCGCAGGGCGCAATATGGCTTGTTCCTGAGCTATGTCGCGGCGGTCGCGGGGATCGTCGTCGCGGTGTTGCTGCTGATCCTCGCCAAGCTCGACCCGGCCGGCTTCAACGCGGTCCGCGGCGCCGCGCTCGACGTCACCACGCCGATCGCCTCGGGCGGCCGTAAAGTCGCACGCGCGATCGGCAACGCCGGCGACGCGATCGGCGATTATTTCCGCGCGGGCTCGCAAAACGCGCGGCTGAAGCGCGAGCTGCGGGCCACCCACCGCCGGCTGATCGAGGCGCGCGCGGCCGAGTTCGAGAATAGCCGGCTCAAGCGATTGCTCAGGCTTTCATCCGAGCTGCCCGACGCGATCGCGACCGGCCGGATCGTCAGCTCGACCTTCGACGCCAGCCGCCGCCTCGCGACCCTCGACGCCGGCGCCGCCGCCGGAATCCGCATCGGCCAGCCGGTGCGCGGCCCCGAGGGGCTGATCGGCCGGATCGTCGAGAACGGCCGCCACGCCTCGCGGGTGCTGCTGCTGACCGACGGATCGAGCAACGTCCCGGTCCTTTTGGTCCGCGACGGCACCCCCGCGCTCGCCACCGGGCGCGGCGACGGCACGATCGAGCTCAAGACGCTCGAGGTCGGCCGCAACCCGTTCCGGCGCGGCGACGTGGTCGTCACGTCGGGCGTCGGCGGCGTCTATACGCCGGGAATTCCGGTCGCGATCGTTGTCACGGTCAACCGCGACGACACCGTCGCGCGCCCGCTCGCCGACCCGGCGCGGGTCGATTTCGCAATCGTCCAGCGGCTCTATATGCCGTCGGCGACCGCGCCGCTCGCCCCCGCCCCTGCCCCGGCCGCGGCCGCTGACCCGGCCGCCGCGCGATGAGCCGGATCGCGCTGACCGAAGGCGATTTCCGCCGCAAGGCGCTGCGCCGCCAATATGTCCCGATCGGATCGGTGCTGCTGGCCGCGATGCTGGCCCTGCTGCCGATCGTCGCGACCGCGCCGCTCATCCCCGACATCGCCTTCCTGCTGCTGCTCGCCTGGCGCCTGCTGCGGCCCGAAGTCTGGCCCGCGACCGCCGCGATCCCGCTCGGCCTGTTCAACGATCTCGTCGCCGGCCATCCGATCGGCCAGAGCATGATGTTGTGGACGATGGTGATGCTCGCCTTCGACTTCGCCGACAGCCGCTCGCTCTACCGCGATTACTGGATGGACTGGTTCTTCGCCGCGCTCGCCATAATCGGCTACGTGCTCGGCGGCTGGGCGGTCGCCGCCTATATGGGCAGCGCCGCGCCGGTCACGACAATGCTGCCGATCGCCGCCGCGTCGGTGCTCGCCTTCCCGCTCGCCGCCCAGCTCGCGCTGGCGCTCGACCGCTGGCGGCTGACGCGATGAGGCGGCGGGGATCGGCGCCGCCGATGACCGAGACCCTGCAGGGCCTTTCCTTCACCCGGCGCGCCCTGGTGCTGGGCGGGCTCCAGGCGGGCGTCGCCGCGATCCTCGCCGGCCGCATGTCGTGGCTGTCGATCGCCGAGAACGAGCGCTACAAATTGCTCGCCGAGAGCAATCGCGTCCAGTTGATGCTGGTGCCGCCGCGGCGCGGCTGGATCGTCGACCGCCACGGCCGCCCGATCGCGATCAACCGCAGCGACTATCGGGTCGATCTGATCCCCGACCAGGTCAGGGACCCCGAGCGCACGATCGCCGCGCTCGCCCGCCTGCTCGCTTTGCCCCCCGACGAGGTCGAAAGGATCCGCGAGGAATTGGCGCGCGCCGCCGGCTACCAGCCGGTACCGGTCGCCGAGAATCTCGATTTCGACAAATATGCGGCGGTCACGATCCGCCTGCCCGAACTGCCCGGGGTCGCGCCGCAGCGCGGCTTCAGCCGCTTCTACCCCGATGGCGCCGCGGTCGGCCATCTGGTCGGCTATGTCGGAACCGCGAACAAGGAGGAATATGAGGCCGCCAAGAACCCGCTGCTGATCACGCCGGGATTCAAGATCGGCAAGGAAGGCCTTGAGCAGACGATGGAAAATCGCCTGCGCGGCAAGCCCGGCGCCAAGCGGCTCGAAGTCACCGCGCGCGGCAAATTGGTGCGCGAGCTTTCGACCGTGTCGGACCGGAGCGGCGGCATCCTGCCGCTCACCATCGACGCCGGGCTGCAAAGCTACGCCGCGCGCCGGCTCGGCGACGAATCCGGATCGGTGGTGGTGCTCGACTGCCTGACCGGCGACATAGTCTGCATGGCGTCGATGCCGGCCTACGATCCCAACAGCTTCTCCGACGGGATCGGCATCAACGAATGGCGCATGCTGTCCGACGACGAGCGCCGCCCGCTGGTCAACAAGGCGTTGAGCTCGCTCTACCCGCCCGGATCGACGCTCAAGCCGATGGTGTCGATGGCGTTGCTCGGCGCGGGCGTCGACCCCGAGGATATCGTTTATTGCCCCGGCGGCTACCGGCTCGGCAACCGCACCTTCAAATGCCTCGGCCGGCACGGGCCGATGAACATGCACCGCGCGATCGCCAAGAGCTGCAACACCTATTTCTATTCGATGACCCGGCGGATCGGCTATGACGCGGTCGCGGTGATGGCGCGCCGGCTCGGGCTCGGCGCCGAATATGATTTGCCGGTCGTCTCGCAAAGCTACGGCACCGTCCCCGACAGCGAGTGGAAAAAGCGCAAATACAAGCAGGACTGGACCCAGTCCGACACGCTCAACGCGGCGATCGGCCAGGGCTATGTGCTGGTCAACCCGCTCCAGCTCGCCGTGATGGCGGCGCGGATCGCGTCGGGCCGCGACGTCGCGCCGCGCCTGATCGGCCGCGCGCACGGGCCGGCGGCCCCGCTCGATCTCCCCCCTGAGCATTTCGAGCGCGTCCGCAAGGCGATGTGGGAAGTGGTCAACGGCAACGGCACCGCCGGCCGCAGCCGGCTCGCGCTCGACGGGATCGAGATGGGCGGCAAGACCGGCACCGCGCAGGTCCGCCGGATCACCGCCGGCCAGCGCGGCCAGGCGGGAACGCCGTGGAAATATCGCGATCACGGCCTGTTCGTCTGCTTCGCGCCGACCGCCAACCCGCGCTACGCCGCCTCGGTGGTGATCGACCACGGCCTCGGCGGATCGCGCGCGGCGGCGCCGGTGGCGAAGGACGTGCTGACCTATTTGTTCGACCGCGACCAGGCGATGGCCGCTCTGGCCGGGTTCGAGGAAAGCTGGGGCGGCGACATTTCCGCGCGGATGGCGCGCGACGCGCGAAGGTGGCTCGCCGCCAAATCGGCGGCCGGCCCGGCACCTGTGGCATGAGCAGCAGCTCGCTCGTCCCCGCGCCGATCGCGCAGCTGCCGTGGCGGCTGATCCTGCTCGTGCTGCTGATCGCGGGCTTCGGGATTCTGGTCCAATTTTCGTCGGCGGGCGGATCGCTGATGCCGTGGGCGCTGCCGCAGGCGGTGCGGTTCGGCGCCTTTCTGGGGATGGCGATCCTGATGTCCTACGTTCGCCCCGACAGCTTCAAGGCGTTCGCCTTTCCCGCTTATGCGGTCGTCCTGCTGCTGCTGGTGCTGGTCGAGGCGCTGGGGTTCGTCGGCGGCGGCGCGCAGCGCTGGCTCGATCTCGGCGTGATCCGGCTGCAGCCGTCCGAGCTGATGAAGCCGGTCGTCATCCTCGCGGTCGCGCGTTTCTACGATTTGCTCCCGGCCGGCGAGATCCGGCGCTGGACCGCGATCTGGCCGGCGGCCGCGTTGATCGGTCTGCCGGCCGCCTTGGTCCTGCTCCAGCCCGATCTCGGCACCGCTTCGATGATCGGGTTCGGCGGGCTGATGGTGATGTTCCTCGCCGGGCTGCCGCTGCGGCTGTTCCTCGGCGGGCTGGCGGCGGTCGCGGTGGCGATCCCGGTCGGGCTCAGCTTCCTCCACGGCTATCAGCGGCAGCGCGTCACCATCTTCCTCGATCCCGAGGCCGACCCGCTCGGCGCGGGCTATCACATCACCCAGTCGAAGATCGCGATCGGATCGGGCGGGCTGACCGGCAAGGGCTATCTGAACGGCACCCAGAGCCACCTCGATTATCTGCCCGAAGGCCATACCGACTTCGTGTTCGCGACGATGGCCGAGGAATGGGGGCTGATCGGCGGGCTGTTCCTGATCGGCTGCTTCTTCCTGGTGTTGCTGTGGGGGATGCGGGTCGCGCTCGCCGCGCGGACCCGCTTCGCCCGGCTGACCGCGGCCGGGCTGACCGGCACGATATTCTTCTACGTCGCGATCAATTTGATGATGGTGATGGGGCTCGCGCCGGTGGTCGGCATCCCGCTGCCGCTTTTCTCCTATGGCGGCTCGGCGATGCTGACGGTGATGCTGTGCCTGGGCGCGCTGATGGCGATCGACCGCGACAATCGCGGCGAACGCAGGCGGCGTTGATTTGGTGCGGCACCGGCCCGCGAGACCGGACCAATCAGTTGCATCGCCGCAAGGCGCGTGTTAGCGGGCACGCCGCGCCGGGGAACCAACCATCCCCCAGGCGCTTGCCTTCCGGCATCGGACGCATAGCTCAGTTGGTAGAGCAGCTGACTCTTAATCAGCGGGTCCTAGGTTCGAGCCCTAGTGCGTCCACCAATTTTTCCCCAGTAAATACAATTAGTTAACGCTAGGTCGCGCTGCGCTAAATAAAACTAGTGCGCGCTTTTTCTAGCGTATTTCTAGTGGACAGAATCTAACACTTGATGTCCGCGCCTGACGGCGGCGATGATTTTGTCTGGATCGGCGATCCAGACGAACGGTTTCGGGTCGGCGTTCTGCTCGGCGACGAAGCGGTTGATGGC
>Ga0136617_10003979_pt1 | contig 13208 bp, 9 predicted proteins | sample AntDrymUQ3222106_2_FD_129672 | JGI IMG/M metagenome (GOLD analysis project Ga0136617, IMG submission 129672) | Polar desert sand microbial communities from Dry Valleys, Antarctica - metaG UQ322 (21.06) | ecosystem: Environmental > Terrestrial > Soil > Desert | place: Antarctica: Dry Valley...
CTCGCGATATTGCCAATCCTTTAATGTCATAGAACCTCCACAGAAGCGTGTGTCAGTGTTCAGAATACTACTAACATCATAAGTGGGGGAGGTTTTCAGGGTTTGGGGGGCAGGGGTCGGGGCTTTCCAGAGAAGCTGAAAGTGTGAAGTTGCGCTCGGCGCGTACTATATCACGTCCCCGTTCGTCTTAAGTAGTAATCCACCTGAAGAGGAAGTTTCGAGGATGTGTCTACGCGATACCTTGCGCATCAGAAGTCCGCGTGTCACGGGCATCTTATCTGCGCGAAAGGTAAGTATGGAATCGCAGCTTATCCCACTCTTCTCTGTTAAGTTGGCGGCAATTCGTCGTGCGGACGTTCACGCTATGTTACTAAGCAAAGTGGCGACATCTCTCCTCACTGCGCGTATCTTGTTGAAAAGAAGAATTGGTAGCGCATACGGGACTCGAACCCGTGATCTCTGCCTTGAGAGGGCAGCGTGTTAACCAACTACACCAATGCGCCTTGATGGATTGGATTATAGAGACAGAGCCGTACTCGCGCAATATGGTTAGGCCTAGGATCTCAAACTGGCCACAAGAATCCTTGATCTTGCGTCTCATAATGAACCTAAGTAGACTCCCGAACGACACCAACAGGGAATGAGGGGGCTGGTAATTCTGCTCATTTCGGTTCTAATAGCCGTTTTTACATGCGGCGTTTCCATCTTACTTACTGCCATTTGCTCTGATAGACGCTATCTTAATTGCTAGTCGGCTAAATCGGGGCGAAGCCATTAGTGAATGGCAATGCTTCTATTTAGGTTGGGCCGAAATAGTGGACTCAGCACAATTACAAAGGTCGAAAAACTGAATGAACGTAGTTGTGCTGCGAGAGACACAACCCGGAGAAACTCGCGTTGCCCTGGTGCCTGAGTCGGTGCGCAAGATTGTCGCGCTGAAGGCGACCGTGAAGGTGGAAAGCGGGGCGGGATTGGGAGCGGCCCGTACCGACGACGACTATCGCGAGGTTGGGGCGGAAGTGACTCCGGATCGCAGGTCTCTTTTGGGCTCCGCGGACCTGCTGGTGGTTGTCAACAGGCCTTCAGAACAGGACATTCACCGACTGCCGAAGGGCGCTGTAGTCCTCGGCTTCCTGCGACCTCTCGATGAACCTGCCGCACTCACACACGCCGTCGCTCAACACCTGACGACATTCGCGGTCGAACTAATTCCACGCATAACTCGCGCTCAGGCTATGGATGCCCTTTCCTCCATGGCCACGGTAGTCGGTTACAAAGCAGTTCTGCTCGGTGCGTCGCATATCCCGCGAATGTTTCCCCTCCTGATGACTGCCGCCGGGACGGTGCCTCCGGCGCGTGTGCTCGTGCTTGGCGCAGGAGTCGCCGGATTGCAGGCAATCGCCACCGCGCGGCGACTGGGCGCCGTGGTTGAGGCTTATGATGTGCGCGCGGCTGCCGGTGAGCAGGTACGTTCACTGGGCGCGAATTTTTTAGAGGTGGATCTGGGCGGACTCAAGACCGAAGACGCGGGAGGCTATGCGGTTGAATTGAGTGACGAAGCAATGGAACGCGGTCGTGCGCTGATCTCAGAGCACGCGACGACGGCAGACGTTGTGATCACCACTGCCCAGGTGCCGGGTAGACGTGCTCCCTTGTTGCTGACTGAGGCTGCGGTCAACGGCATGAAACGCGGCGCGGTCGTCATAGATCTGGCGGGTTCGACTGGTGGAAACTGCGCCGTCAGCAAGCCGGACCAAACCGTCGAACGCGCGGGTGTAACTATCCTGGCCCCGTTGAATCTCGCGGCTACCGTGCCGGTCCATGCCAGCCAGCTGTATTCGCGCAACGTGAGTGCGTTTCTGTCTCTGATAATCAAGGACGGAGAACTCAGCATCGATATGAACGATGATGTTGTTGGACCATCGTGCGTGACGCATGAAGGCCGGATCGTGAACAGCCGAGTGGCCGCGATGCTGGATGCAACGGTTGGTAAGTAAAGGGGTTTGCAACGCACCGATGGTAAAAGATGGTTATATGAGGAGCTGCAGATGTCACCAGACACACTAATCACAGCGCTTTACGTGTTCGCCCTCGCGGCCTTCTTGGGCTATCTGGTGATCTCGCGTGTGCCGCCGCTTTTGCACACGCCCCTGATGTCTGCGACCAACGCCATCTCGGGCATCTCGCTGGTTGGTTCCATCGTCACCGCCGGCGCGAACTACAACACGGTGAGCACCATCCTCGGTTTTACTGCTGTCGTGTGCTCGACAACAAACGTGGTGGGCGGATTCGTGATCACAGATCGCATGTTGCGAATGTTCAAGCGAAAGCCATCGCCGAAAAAAGACGAGTAAGAAAAATGGGCCACAGATAAACGCGGATACCGCGGATAGATCAAATCCACAAACCAAAAGACTAACCAAAGACCCAACAACCAAGATCCGTCTCATTAGATGCAGACCTACTTCATCGAACTAAGCTACCTGCTGGCCTCAGTGCTTTTCATCCTGGGACTCAAAGGTCTTAGCCATCCTGAAACCGCCAAACGCGGGATGCACCTGGCTGAATTCGGCATGCTGATGGCCATTATCGGCACGTTGATACATCACGAGATCATCACCTACACCTGGATCCTGTCCGGGCTGGTGATCGGTTCCCTTATCGGCCTGGCGATGGGTTTCTGGGTCCCCATGACTGCGATGCCGCAACGTACCGCACTCTCGCATGCCTTTGGCGCTTTCGCAGCTGCACTCGTTGGTATTTCCGAGTTCTACCGTCACGGAGGTCATGTCGACAAGATCACGATGAGCGCCTTGGGGTTTGAAGTGATGCTGGGCGCGCTTACTACCACCGGAAGCCTGCTTGCCTTTGCCAAACTCCAGGGTCTGGTGAGAGGCACGCCGCTAACCTACAAAGGGCAGAACATCTTCAACATGGCGCTGTTGGCCACGACGATTGGAATCTTCGTTTATCTAATCTTAGTGCCGGGATCGCTACCGCTCTTCTTTGTAATGGTGGGGCTGGCGCTGGCGTTTGGGCTTTTGCTGGTGTTGCCCATTGGCTCCGCCGACATGCCCGTCGTAATGTCGCTGTTAAATTCCTATGCAGGGTTGGCTTCGGCGGCCACCGGGTTCGTGCTTAACAACAAGGTTCTGATCATCGCCGGTACGCTTGACGGGTTCTCCGGGTTCATTCTTTCTATTCTGATGTGCCGCGCGATGAACCGCTCGATCACCAACGTGCTGTTCGGCGCCTTTGGCAGTGCGGAAACAGCAGCTGCAGGTGGTGCGCAACAAGGCGTCATGCGTGAAGTTAGTTTGGAGGACATCGCGACTCAATTAGCTTACGCACGGCAGGTGGTCTTCGTTCCTGGTTACGGTATGGCCACCGCGCAGGCGCAACATGCCGTGCGCGAACTGGCGAACACGCTGGAGAAGAGAGGCGTCACCGTCAAATATGGAATTCATCCCGTAGCCGGTCGTATGCCGGGTCACATGAACGTGTTGCTTGCGGAAGCGAATGTGCCTTATTCATCGCTGTACGAGTTGGAACAGATCAACCCCGAGTTTCCAGCCACTGACGTGGCCGTGGTGATTGGCGCGAATGACGTAGTTAATCCGGACGCGCGCGATAATCCGGGCAGCCCCATTGCGGGAATGCCCATCCTCGAGGTCGATCGAGCGAAATCTGTCGTGGTATTGAAACGCGGCCAGGGCAAGGGCTTCTCAGGACTCGAGAATCCTCTCTTCTTCAAAGATGTGACTGGCATGCTCTACGGCGATGCGAAAGACACTTTGACCAGAATGATTCAGGCAGTGCAGCAGGCCTAAAAACTTTTCCTGTGCTGGTTACTGGAGAGTGCGGAGCAAACCTCATGGAGGATGACCGCATAGATGATTGATCGCGGCTCGCGAGCACAGATCAGTTGAGGCACCGCTAACGACTAAATGAACATCAGTCTCATGTCAAAGAACGAGTACTTACTTACAACCAATGAACAGGCGCCCTGGCGTCAAGCCCCAAGTGTGTTTGCTTTAACACTTGACACCAACGCACGCTTCATAGATGAACTCTAAACTGAACCAGCACCCAATTAACTTGAAACTGGAGAGAGCATGCGAAGATTCCTAATATCGCTGTTACTTACGAGCGTTCTAATACTGCCGTTTTATGCCGTTCAGGCCCAACGAAAGAACGTCAAGGCGAAGAGATCGGTCGCGGCCACAGTGGCCTCCCAAAGAGGAGCAGAGCAAATCACGGTTGCCCAAATACGTGACTATCTGACTTTCATTGCCTCCGATGAAATGGAAGGACGCGACACACCTTCACGCGGCCTCGACTTAACGGCAAAGTTTTTGGCGATGAACCTCGCGCGTTGGGGACTCAAACCCGCGGGCGATGACGGAACGTTCTTTCAGAAGATCGCCCTGCGACGCGACCTGGTCAACAAGGAACAGACTCGAGTGCTGCTAAACGACCAGAACCTGGCGTTTGGCGAGGATTACATTGCGCTGCCAATCAATGCTGACGTCAGAGGCCAACTAGTCTTTGCCGGTAATGGATGGTTCATAAAGTCAAAAAACATGGACGCCTACAAAGGCATCGATGCGAAGGGAAAAATTGCCGTCATCTTCACATCACTTAGCGGACTGCCCCGTGGAGTTCGCTCCTCCGACCTCAGTAGTGGCAAGCCAGGCGAAGATTGGATGGATCCGGTTCAATACGCGCGCAAGCAGGGCGCAATCGCCACAGTGATAGTTCCGGATTTCCAATTTCTGGCTAACTGGGAGCGCAACCGTCAGCGACTCAGCGAACGGTCCACTACGGTGGTTGAGAAGTTTCAACCAGCAGAGACATCGCAGTTGCCGGGGATAATGATAACTCCTCGGATCGCTAATCTCTTGTTCCAGGGAGAGAAACAGAATGCCACGGCGCTGTTCGAAGCGACCTTTGGCGGAGAGATGCCCGAGCCGTTTGAATTGAGTCCCAGCAAGAAGATGAGCATCACCGCTAGCAGCAAAGGGGATGCGATTGCAACGCAAAACGTCGTGGGAGTCTTTGAAGGCAGCGATCCACTGCTCAAAGACGAATACGTCGCCCTCGGTGCGCATTACGACCACATTGGCATTGGCACGCCAGTTAAGGGAGACGCGATTTACAACGGCGCCGACGATGATGGTTCAGGAACGACGGCGTTGCTCGCCATAGCTGAGGCGCTGGCTAAGGCGCCGACCCGATCCAAGCGCTCGGTGCTTTTTAACTGGCACGCCGGCGAAGAGAAAGGACTCTGGGGATCACGCTACTTCACGGAATATCCGACTATCCCGCTGCAGAAGATCGTGGCCCAAATCAATATCGATATGATTGGTCGCAGCAAGAAAGAGGGCGACACGAACCCTCGCAACAACTCGCTCTCGGGCCCGAATGAGATTTATGTGATTGGCTCAAAAATGATGAGTACAGAACTGGGCGAGTTGACCGAAGCAGTGAACAAAGAGTACTTGAATCTGACGTATAACTATCGCTACGACGATCCAAAAGATCCCAACCGGTTCTTCTTCCGCAGCGACCATTACAACTATGCGCGCAAGGGAATTCCCATCGTCTTCTTCTTTGCCGGCGAGCACGAAGACTATCACCGCCCTGGCGATGAACCGCAGAAGATTGACTACGAGAAGATGCAGAAGATTGTGCGTACGGTATTCCTGACGATGTTGGAGATTGCGAACAGACCAACTCGGCCTAAAGTTGACAAGCAATTGCCTGCCGAGTTGACCGGTGGAAATTAGGAGCAACTAGCGGCGGAAACGACACTCGAAGGAAACTTCAAAGGGCCTACGGTAATTTGCAGGTAAGGAAGGGTGGCTTGCCCCCGCTCGAGATTCGTAGTCACTCAACCTTGAATGACAATTCAAGTCCAGCAAATTTGCAGGTTGGGAAGGGGGCAAAGCTGAGCGCCCCCGCTCAACCCGCATAGCCACTCACGGTCGAGCTTCCGCTCGTTTTATTCGCAAGGGGATGAGACGCTGGCAGCGGATCATGATCGGTGGTGGCCAGATGATTGAGAGCAGTTATCGAAAGCAATGAAGGAGTTGGGTTGGTACTCCATTGGATGAGAATGGGAGAGGTTTGAGTTACCACAGTGTTATGGATAACAGAGTTGAGTGGCTTTGCAGCTTGAGCGGGGCGCGCTCCGCTTTGCCCCCTTCCTTACCTGCAAGTTAGCGGGGCCTGAACCGTCCTTTTGGGCGGGCGCATTCCACAAGGAACGAGCTAGGATTTCCGTTTCTCGGTTTAGGGTTTTTCTCGCGAACGCTCGGCGGTCAAACGGCGGTAGGCTTCGTCCCGCGAAATCCCAAGCTGCTTGGCGGATTTCTTTAAAGCGGACCTCCCATCAAGACCCTCGGCTTCAAAGCCCGCTACTATCGACGCCACACTGCATCCGGATTTCGAATCCTCATCCGAGCTTGCAATAACGTTCCGATCAATCACCACAACCATTTCGCCTCGCGGCTCCTGTGCCGCTTGCGAAAGCTTATCTGCGAGATCGCTTAAACGGCCACGCAAAACCTCCTCGTGCATCTTGGTAAGTTCCCGCGCGACAACAGCCTCGCGTTCGCCCAGAATCCCGCGAGCATCTTCCAATGACCCGACAATGCGATGAGGCGCTTCGTAAAAGACGAGGGTCGATGGAATCGCAGCCAGGTCCGCGAGTCGGGCCCGGCGTGCGCCTGAACGCGCCGGAAGAAAACCTGCGAAAAAGAATTCGTCACTGGGCAGGCCGGAAGCCACCAAAGCTGAGACTAAAGCTGTAGGTCCTGGTATGGGCACGACTCGCAGGCCCGCTTCGAGAGCCATTCGGACCACCCGGAAGCCTGGATCACTGATTCCGGGTGTCCCTGCATCAGAAACAAGCGCCACACTAAGGCCCGATCTAATTGATGTCAGCAGTTCTCCTGCGCGATCGCGCTCATTGTGTTCGTGATAGCTGAGGGTCTTTGTTTTTATGCCGTAATGGTTCAGGAGTTTTTGTGAGTGGCGGGTATCTTCGCACGCGATGAGATCGACTTCGCTCAGCACCCGCGCGGCACGGTACGTCAAGTCTTCAAGATTGCCGATGGGGGTGGCGACCACGTAAAGCTTCCCGGCCATGTGGCTATTCTGGCATCAAGCTCGAGAGATGCGAAAGGCACGGTGGTGTGACTCACACAGCCGCTACCGCTCCTCGATTCTGTACCGAGTGGCACCAGCTGCATGCAGGTATGCTCGCGAGTTTTCCAAGCTAAGACACAACAAAAGCCTCGCCGTCTCTTGAGAACGGACGAGGCTTGTCGTAATCGGAAGTTACTAAGCCGGCTTAGTAAGGGACCGGCAGCCTGCGCCACCAGTCATTATTGTTGCTGCGGCGGTTGCGATCGTTGCGATAGTAGTCGTCGTTGTAGCCGTAAGATCCGTAGGCCTGCGCGATCACATTCAGCTCCTGCCGAATCTGTGACCACTGATTGGCTAACCGGCCGTTCTGGAAGTGATGACGGGAAGTCCTTTCTGCCTCTCTGGCAGTTTGCAGAACCCTCTGGGCTTCGTTTCTGCTGCGGTTGAGATCGCGTCCATTGCCAAAGCGCGACTTGAGATCACCTACGGCCCGCCGAAAGTCGTGCACCTCGTTATTCACACGATCTTCATGACGAGTTCCGTCTTCATGACTACGATCCAATTCGCGGTCCACAGCTCTCTCAAAGTCCTTGCTCAAGCGATCCAATCTCTGAATCGAATCGCGCACATAACGATCATCGTAACGACCATTGCGGCCGTAATCCCGATCGCGATTGCGCTGATTGTCAGGGTAACGATCCCATTGTGCGGCTGCCACTGCGGGCAAACATAACGCTAACAAAGCGGCCGCCAAAATTGAAAAACTCAGTGTGCGTCGGTTCGTCATAATTCTTAGTCTCCTCATCAAGTTCTCGTCTCAAGCTGACCACTCTCGCTGCTAACGAGTTTGGCATTTCAGTTACCACGCTTGCTTCGGGGTGACTTTTTACAGCTAGCGTTACGCCGCAAAGGTCTTGGCAAGCACTATGCCCAAGTGCTCACGGCGGGGAGGCGGCGCCTCGATATGAGGAAACCCCGCCTTTTTGTCGAGTATTTGGCGTTTAGTGAAATTTTCCGAAGAGATTGGTGGTTCGAAAACGTGCAGTGGCTTGCGTAAATGGTTGTGGCGTTGCAAGGCGCCTGGTTAGCCGGAAGCGAGCAAAGTGGCGATGTGTTTTCGCAGATTCGTTTCATGAATCTCGGCTTGTCTTTCTCCCTTCTCTCCTACCACCCACGACGGCGCGCCCTGCTGCGATTGGACCAGCCGTAGGGCTTCGCTGGCCGACGTTATTCCGAGATGTCTGATGTGGGCGGAGGCGAGACCGCTACGAACGACGCCGTCCCTTGGTGTCCGCGGCCAGCCCGCTTCAATAGATAGCTCCCTGACGCCGAAACGCAGAGTCAAAAGCTTTCCGACCATGGTTGAATTGCCGATGCGAAAGCGATGGTTGTCTTCTTTCGATATTTGAATACTCGCGCCCTGACGATTCGCTTGGGCGGCCAGAGTCTCGAAGGTTGCGATGAGCCACTCAATGCCGGTCCTGCGCAACAAGTCATTGGAATTGCGCAAGGCCAGGTATGCGGCTATGTCCCGGCGACCTGCAAGCCGAGCGCGGGATTCGGCCTTTGCCAGGGCGAAGGCCCAGGCTTCGTCAAGTTCGCTCATATCTCTGGAACCGAGCAGCGGGTAGCGGCGGGCAACTCAACCAGCGCCGGAGGCGCGGCAGAAGGTAGCCAGGGGCGAGCGGCTTAGCGCGCAGCCCCTGGATCAAGTCCGTCAAACACAACCGCGCCCTGAAAGGGCGCAGCAAAGCATCACCAAACATGGCACTCGTTTTCATCGCACTGAGTTTCAACCTTTCCAGATATTCAGGTTTGGCGACGTTCTTTGCGCCCTTTCAGGGCGGTTGTGTTATTGACTTAACCCAGGGGCGGCGCGCCAAGCGCTTGACCCTGGCTACCTTCTGCCGCGCCTCCGGCGCCGGTTGAGTTGCTCCCCGTTGCTACCGCTGTAGTTTCGTGTGGCCCCTTGAGCGCCGCAAATTGAAGCGAAAGCGGTACCGTGCTCGCGGTCCGCGGCGCGAGGATGGTATCATGCCCCGCGAATTGTCTCCCATTTTAGTACCCGACCAGAATTCGAAACCAACGTGCATAGTTCTCCTTTGGCGCGTTAAACTCATCAAATTATCAGAGTCAAGAAATGAAACTATCAAGTCATCGCAGTCCCGGGAGCGCGCTGTTCTCATCGATCGTTATCGGAGCTGTCTTTTGTGCCGGCTACCTGGGCCTGAACTCTCGCGCGCAGGATAAGACGCAGTTGCCTGCTCGCACAGGTTACGTGAACGACTTTGCTCACGTTGTTGACGACCCGACCAGACAACGGCTGGACACCATTCTTGATAACCTCAAGACAAGAAGCGGAATCGAATTGAACCTCGCTACAGTGCAGACCACTGGCAACCAGGACATCTTCGCATTCTCGCGACAGCTTGCCGGCGACTGGGGCGTGGGCTCGCGGGGCAGTTCCAGGAAGACTCTCTTGCTTGTGGTGTCGGTGGATGAGAAGGCGGTATTTACACAGCTGAGCAGATCCGTGCAGCGCGAACTTCCGGAAGGGATCCTGGGAGAATTTAACCAGCGCGTACGCGGACCGATCAGTTCAGGACGTTTCAGCCAGGGTCTGACTGATGGAGTGGATCATTTCATCGCTGCACTGGCAAAGAAACTGGGATTCAGTTTACAAGATATCGATCAAGCGCAATTAGTAGGTTCTACTGCGGGTGTTGCGGTTTCCGACCCGTCGCCGACTGCAACTTCTAGCAATGAGGCTGCAGCCACGCCGGTCATGACGGCAACTAACCGGGAAGCGCTGCCATCTCCTTCGCGACCCAGGATTGAGGCACCCAGCAACACGCCTTCTACCACTGACGATGAGGATGAATCTGAGGATGTGGAGTTGACGTTAACGCTGCCACTCGCAGATCGCATCGTCAAACTGAAGGAGTTCCTGGAAGCCTATCCGAACTCGAAATCGAGACCGCGCGCGATTGAACTGCTGATCAGCAGTTACGCTGGTCTCGGGGACCAAAGGCTTAAGAATGGCGACACCCTGGGCGGGATTGAACAATTGGTGCTGGCAATCAACGAAGCTCCGACAAACATGTCAGACAAGTTGTTCTCGGGCGTGGTCTCACAAATTCCGTTGAACCTTTTCTACCGCGGGCAGCGAAACGCCGCAATTGAGGCTGCTCAGAAAATTGAAAAAAAGTTTGGCGCAGATCCAAAGCGCTTGTTGACGCTAGCTGGATTCTATCTGGGAATTGAAGAGGGCAACGAAGCCGCCCGCTTAGCCGCCGAGGCCGTCAAGCTCGCGCCGGATCTGGCTGAAGCCCATCATGTGCTGGGCCGTGCTCTGCATATCTCTTTGCGACTTGATGAGGCGGCCGCGGAGTACAAACGCGCGCTGGAGTTAGATCCCAACTCGAAGAAAGGAACAAGGCGCAGTCTCGCCGATCTAAACCGGGCAGCCGGCAAAGCCGAAGAGGCTTTGGAACTCTATCGGGAACAACTCGGAGCTGAACCATCAGACAAGGCAGCCCGAGCGGGAATGGTGCTTTCACTTCTTGATCTCGGACGGTTCGACGAAGGTAATAAAGAACTAACGGCCACCCTTCAGGAGGATCCGCGGAACCTGGCTTTACTGACCGGCGCCGCCTACTGGTTTGCGGCGCACAACGAAGCCGACCGCTCTCTCGAACTGGCTCGCAAATCCGTGCAGCTCGAGCCGCGCTATACCTGGTCGCAAATCGCCCTTGCCCGCGCGTTGACCGGTAACAAGAGACCGATGGAAGCCGAACGCGCGCTTCGGTTTGCGCGGCAGTACGGAAACTTCCCCACGCTCGACTATGAGCTTGCGAACGTGCTCAGCGCTGCGGGACTCTATGAGGAAGCCGCGGAAGTTCTGCTCCAGTCGTTCACCTTCAAAGACGACAAGATCGAAGCTCGACTTGCCGGTCGCATACCAGCGCAAGAATCAGATTTCATCCTACTCCTGGCGCCTGAGCGTCGGGCCGCCATTTTTCAGTTTGCCGCAGCTGACAACAAGAATGATGCGGCGATCTTAAAGGCACTGCTGGCGTTTGCCACTGCCACGAATCAAGCTAACGAGAGCGTCAAGCTTGACGAAGCCATTGTTGCGGGAGCGGCAAAGGAGTTTGCGTCAGGTGCCGACGACATGCGTGTTTACCGTCAACTGTATGCCGCCGGCGTGCTCATTAGGAAAGGCGTTGCTCTGCAAACCGCATATGAGCTTACCGAAGCCGCCAGGAGTAGTGTCGAAACGGCGGTGGGGATTCCGGTAGCGACGGTGGCCGTGCAGGCTGAGGAGTTGCGCGATATTCGTGCCCGGGCAATCGCTAAGGGGGCTACTCCCGATGTACCCGACGCACCACGCAACGTCCTGGCAAACATTCTACGCGGACGCGTCGAGGACAGCGCCGGCTGGGCACTATACAACCAGGGGAAGACGGATGAAGCCATTGAGCACCTGAAGCGCGCCGCCGGGATTCTTCCGGAGGGCATTCCTTTGTGGCGCACTGCGCTGTGGCACCTGGGTGCCGCTCTCGATCAGGCAGGCAACAAGCAGGAAGCACTTGCTTACTACATCAAGAGTTACAACTCGGGTGACCCCGATCCTGGCCGTCGCGCTGTAATCGAGCATCTGTATCAGAAGACCAATGGATCGCTGGATGGTTTGGACGAGCAGATCGGCGCTAATCGAGTCGCTGCGAGTATTTCGCCACAGCCAAGAGCGGATAAACCCGGAGCGGTGGAAACGCCGTCCCCCTCTGCACCCGAGCCTCAGACTGCCGCATCGCCCGAGTTAACGCCGACACCTGCCCCCGCTGTGGCGCCGACTGCCGCAGAGGCTGCTCCGGTGGCAACTCCAGAAGCAACACAGACTCCCACACCATCGCCAACTGCGGAGGGCCCCGTTCAGTCACCCGCAGCTTCCCCAGAACCGAGTCCATCTGCTGGAACTCAGGAAGATGTGCCGGTGATAAGGCTAAAAGCGCGCGCCACCGTCAAGATTACCGGCACAGTGAGAGACGCAAACAAGGCGCCAATTTCAAACGTCGTCGTGGTCCTGATTAGTCCGCGCGGAACTGTTCTCGCTACTACCACTGACACTGAGGGAAACTATTCATTCATTGTTTCACCTTCGCAGCAAGGTTACAGAGTCATCCCATCAAAGGATGGTTACACTTTCCAGCCTGTGGACAAGTTGGTGGTGAGCTTCAACGAGGATCAGAAAGAAGTAGGTTTCGTGGGAGCAGTTAGCCGCGCGCCTTAGTAAGGATGAACTGCACCAAGCGGCTACCGCCTAGGAGGTTCAAGATTAATCATCCAACAACCTGTGAAGCAGGTGGAGGCATAGAGCCCATAAAGGGAACCCCAGAGATCCTTCACTAGCGTCTGAAACAGGCGACAGAGTGGCAAGTTGCTTCGATTGCTTAGATCTTTCTATTAAAATGCGACAATGGTATCTGCGACGAAATCTGTCGCCCGTTTCAAGGGCTCTGGTGTCGGGCGTCCGATCAGACACGCGCCCGAAAGGACGTGGATCAGTTATCACCCCTCACTTCGCGGGCGGGTTCTTGGCAAAGTCAGATCAACCTTGAACTGACCATTCAAGCGGAGGAAATTTTCAGGTTGGGAAGGTGGGTAAGCGCAGCGCGCCCCCGCTCCTGCGTAGCGTCTTTCGCTAGGCTACAAAAACCGCTCAATTCTACGCTGACTCAGTCCGGCGTAGTCTTGAAGAAAACTAAAGTTGATGACGCTGCGCTGGAGCGGGGGTGCGCTGCGCTTTGCCCACCTTCCCAACCTGAAAATTCGATAAGCTTGGATAGCCGTGAGTGGCGGCGGATCTGGGGCTGGGTGAACGGCCACCCACTCCCGTGGGGGGGATTCCGGAGTTTTGACACAGCCTCAGACCTTTCCCAGGAGGCGCCGCGCTGAGGCGCGAGACCGGCTGCCAGATGCTCGGTCGAGCACCGAAACTCCCGCACTCAGCCAACCGCCTGCAACTTCCTACCATCCAATAAACCCGACTCTAC
>Ga0136617_10003980_pt1 | contig 13207 bp, 14 predicted proteins | sample AntDrymUQ3222106_2_FD_129672 | JGI IMG/M metagenome (GOLD analysis project Ga0136617, IMG submission 129672) | Polar desert sand microbial communities from Dry Valleys, Antarctica - metaG UQ322 (21.06) | ecosystem: Environmental > Terrestrial > Soil > Desert | place: Antarctica: Dry Valley...
CAAAAAGAAGTGGCTCTGCGTTTTGCTGCAAAAGAAGGTAATAAAGTGTACGGAGTAACCAGCGTGTTGGTGCAGGCTTTTTTTGATGTTGTTTATCTTTTTGATGTGTCCCCCACGAGTTTTAACCCTTCGCCAAAAGTGATGAGTGGTGTAATCAGGTTAACGGCAAAAAAAGACCCCGTGAATATGAAAGACCAAAAAAAATTTACAATGTTGGTGAAGGCTGCATTTAATCAACGCCGCAAAACATTACGCAATGCAGTTAAACCATTTTTTACCAATGATGTTTTAAAAGATGATCTGTTTAACAGGAGAGCAGAACAATTAAGTGTAGAAGAATTTGGTGCATTAACTTTCCTTATGAATTAATGATGATTTATTAATAAGCTGAAGACTGCTGGCAGTATTGTTGATTGATTTAATATTAATAAAAAGCGCAACAAACAATTAAGCTGGTTTAGAAAATATCAAATGAGAAAAGTAATTATTACCGCACCCTCACATAACGTTCTCATAGAGGGCTTGAAGCAAAAAGGCTACGAGGTGGATTATGCACCGGAAATATCTTATAATGAGTTAGAAAAAAAAGTATACGATGCAGAAGGATTAGTAGTGACTACACGCATAGCGGTTGATAAATTTTTACTGGACAAAGCTCCTGAGTTAAAATGGATAGGTCGCTTAGGAAGCGGAATGGAACTGATTGATACAACCTATGCAGAACAGAAAGGAATCCTGTGCTTTAGCACCCCCGAAGGCAATAGAAATGCAGTGGCAGAACATACATTGGGTTTCGTTTTAAATTTACTTAACAATATAACAAAAGGCCATACGGAAATAAAAAAAGGCAAATGGCTACGTAGTGAAAACCGGGGAACTGAACTATACGGTAAAACGGTTGGCATTATTGGTTATGGTAATACAGGCAGCGCTTTTGCCAGGTTACTCCAGCCATTTAATGTTATTGTACTGGCTTACGATAAATACAAAAAAAGATTTAGCAAAGAATATATTAAAGAAGCTTCATTTGATCAAATAAAAAATGAAGCGGATATCATTAGCTTCCATATTCCGTTAACAACCGATACTTATCATTTAGCGGGAACAGATTTTTTTTCTTCTCTGAAAAAGCGGCCTTATTTTATCACCACATGCAGAGGTAAAGTAACAGACATGGAGGCCTTGATTGATGCCCTTAAAAAAGAAAAAATACACGGAGCTGCTTTGGATGTAATGGAAAACGAAAACCTTGCAACTTATAACCAATTGGAAAAAAATAATTTGGATTGGTTAACGGCCCAACCCAATGTAATTCTTACACCCCATATTGCAGGCTATAGCCACGAAGCTTACTTTAAAATGGCAGAAGCCCTCGTAAAACATCTTGATCACCTGGCCTGATTCCACTTTTTTTTGCAGAAAAACTTCGTATTATTTCGGAGTGTTTTTTTAAAAAAACTTATACAAAACCACAAGGGGTTTATCTCTATTATATAAAAGATATCCACTCTACTTTTATCTTACAAAAAAACGTTAACTATGAAAACAATTACAATCTTTGTATTTCTCTTGTTCGTTACTGTATCTCCGGCAGTTGCTACGCATGCTGCCACTTATTTGGTCGCTCCCGCAAAAGTCACAGGATGCTTTGACTATTTCAGGGCTCACCGTCAGGGGAGTGGTATAGCCATGACATGGGGCTCCTCTTCAACCAATGTAGTCATGTACACTATTGAAAGATCTGAGGATGGGGAATTTTTTGATCCCATTGGCAGCATGATAGCTAAAGGCAACGGTAGAAACGGTACGCATAAATTTAAAGACGATAATGTGTATCCCGGAGTAATTAGCTATAGAATAGCAGCCTTAAAATCTGACGGCAGTACTGAATATTCACCAGTTGAAACCGTACGTATTGTACGACATGGTTAAAAAAATGCAGAGTTCTTCTCTGCATTTTTTCCGTGATAACCTTAATTCAATATTCTATGAAAAAACTTTTACAATTAACCATTTCTTTAATTCTTTCATTCTTTTTAAATGCTCAAATTACTACACCTGTAATTAAAGCAGGCTTTGGAGTTGATGCTGATTTAAGGGCCAATTATTTTAATGGCAACATCCAGTTCAACGATGATTGGTTTGCTAACGGAACAGCAGGAACGGGGCAAGCTGTAATTGACAGTACCGGTGCTGCTGCTATGGTGAGCCGTTACCTTGTTGATCCTGCTTTCAGAAAATTACCTTTTTTCCGCACCATGCGAGTGCCGCAATTTTCCATAGTAAATAACCGGCTTTGGATTGATGCTGTATATATCCGGGATTATAATGGACAATCGGGAGGTGACTCTACAGCCTTTTTAATAAGTAATAAGAATGCCGATAGTCCCGCCGATTGGAATGGTGGCGCTACTTCGGTATTGGATAAAAATGATATCGGTGAAATGATGATTCATGTAAAAAGAGCAGGCCCAACAAAAACCGATTCTTTATGGTTTATGGGTGGTATGTCTTTACAGGGTACCACCGGTAACCGATATTTTGATTTTGAATTGTATCAAACGGATATTTTCTTTAGCCGAGCTACAGGAAAATTTTCAAACTATGGGCCCGATGCCGGTCATACGTCGTGGAAGTTGGATGCTGCGGGAAATATTATAGCTCCAGGCGACGTGATCTTTACTGCCGAATATAGTAGTTCTTCATTAACAGCCATTGAAGCAAGGGTGTGGGTTGATAAAAATACAATGAATATTACTCCTGTATCTTTTGACTGGATAGGAGATTTTGTAGGTGCTTCTTCAGGTTCCCAATTTGGATATGCCAATATCCGCCCGAAAATAACAGGTACATATTATACCGGGTTGCAAAGTGGCAACAATACCTGGGCCGGCCCTTTTGGATTTATAGATGGAGGAAACAATTATCTGACTACCTATAGTGCCCGGCAATACATGGAGTTTTCTATAAACCTTTCTAAGCTGGGGTTGGACCCTATTACGTTGTTGGGCGGAAACGCTTGCGGCTTACCCTTCAGAAGAATATTGGTAAAAACAAGAACCTCCACTTCCTTTAGTTCAGAGTTAAAAGACTTCATTGGCCCTTTTGATTTTTTTGTAACAGCCCCGGTTAAAGCCCAGGCCGAATTGCCTTTGTTTTGCGGCGTTATCGGTGTTAGTGAGATTCATGTACAAAATCCATTACCTGCGTCGGTTTATACCTGGTCAACACCCGATGGGCATATTGTGGGTGACAGTGTCGGAACTTCCATCCAGGCAGATGCGCCGGGAACTTATATTGTAAGCCAACAACTTTTAGATGGCTGCAGTACCACTTCAAAAGATACTGTAACCATTGTATTTGATGCAAGTTGCTCTCCATTAGTTACTGGCATTACCGCGTTTAAAGGAACTATTGAAAACAAAAAAGCAAGTCTTACCTGGACAACACAGGAGAATGATATTGTATCCGCCTTCGAATTACAAAGGAGTACGAATGGTACAAATTTTCAAAGCGTTAAATTTATCAACGCCACTGATAAATATTCGTCTTATAAAACGTATGTAAATATCAATGACGTATCTGATTTAAAAACAGCTATTGTTTTTTACCGCTTAAAAATTCATTACGCTAAAGAAAATTCAAGCTACAGCCAGATAATCAAATTAAACAATGAAGTAGCGGTTTCTATCTATCCGAATCCATCAAATAAATATATACAGATCAACATTTCCTCATCTTCGAAAGGTGAAGCGATCATTTGTGCTTATGATCTTTCAGGGAAAAGTTTATACAAAATTAGAATCACCACAAATGAAGGGCAAACGCAACATACTATTAAAGAAGTTGAAAGCTGGAGTCCTGGAATTTATATGGTTAGTATAAAAGCCGGGGGAAAGCAACAATGGCATAAAATAATTGTAACGCATCCTAAAAAAGGTAGTAATTACCTAAATACAAGGTCTTTTTAGATTTTAAATAATTTATCATTCAACAACGCTTCAGTATTTCCTGAGGTGTTGTTTTTTTTCCATACCCTCCCGCAATAAAACGTGTATACTTTCAATATTCTGCAAAACGTTGGAATAAAATTAGAATATAACTACATCGCAACATAGTGTTCGTCATCTACATCATGGGAACCCCGGAAGCCCCGCATGCAATTTAGCCGATAGCCAAATTCAATTAGGAAAAAGACTGCGTACTATTTCGAGCTATTTGATAGGAAAGACTGCTAAAAAATCAAGGAATTTATCTCTACTATTTATAAGCGAGCCATATTACTTTTATTATACAAAACCAATACTATGAAATCATTTATTACTCTTTTTTTTATAGGATTTATAGCTACAACTACCTCTGCAGTAGCTACTAATGTTGAGGTGCCTTCTACTAAAACGGAATCAATAAAAGAATGTTTTAAACATTTCCGCGTTTATACCAGAAGCGAAGGAAATACTATCACATGGTCAGTATCTTCTAAAGATGTTATTCATTTTATTATTGAAAGGTCGTCTGACGGGAAATATTTTGAGCCAAAAACTGATATGAATTGTGAAGGAATTTATCTCCATAGCTTTACAGATAAAACTGTTTCTACAGGAACTACTTATTATAAAATAGCAGCCATTAAATCGGACGGAACAAAAGAATATTCGATTGTTGAAACTACCTACAACGCAAAAGGATAGAAAGTTTGTAAAAATCAAAAAAGCAAAAGTAGATTTCTGACACTTGACTTCAGGTCGGGCATCTTCATATATCTCCTTTTCAATAAAAAGCTCATACAATAGCTTTTGGGTTTATAATTTTTTTATCTTTGATATGTACGCAACGCTTCGGTTTTTACTGAGGCGTTGCTATTTTTTTCAATTACCCTAAAGATTTTGTATGAGTATTCAATACGTTACCAAAGAAACGTTAGCGCAGATGAAGGCGGAATTGCAGCATTTAAGAGGTGTTGATCGCCCGGCAGCATCACGTGCTATTGCCGAGGCCCGGGAAAAAGGGGATCTAAAAGAAAATGCGGAATATGATGCCGCAAAAGAAGCACAAGGAATGCTGGAAGCAAAAATTGCTCAATTGGAAGGACAGATTGCAACAGCCCGCATAGTAGATGAAACTAATATTGATACCAGTAAGGTTTCTATATTAACTAAAGTGAAACTTACCAATCTAAATACAAAAAAGCAGATCACCTACCAGATCGTCAGTGAAAAAGAAGCAGATCTAAAGCTTGGAAAAATTTCATCTACTTCACCTATAGGAAAAGGTTTATTAGGTAAGCAGGTTGGTGAAGTGGCCGAAGTGACAGCGCCAGCAGGGATAATAAAATTGAAAGTAGAAGATATTTCTGTTTAATGTGCTGATTAGATAATTTGCTAATTAGCCAATGTGCTGATGTGCTAATTACGCATTCTAATTTGAAAGTGTTTTTTTGAATTGGCACATTAGCAAATTATCACATTATCATAATAGTGTTTTATGACTATTTTTTCCAAAATAATTAATGGTGAAATCCCATCTTTCAAAATTGCAGAAAATGAACAATTTTTTGCATTTTTAGATATTCATCCATTGCGGGAAGGGCATGTTTTAGTAGTACCAAAATTAGAAGTTGATAAGATTTTTGATCTTCCACTCGCTTATCTTTCTCAAATGCTTGTCTTTGCTCAACCTATTGCAAAGGCTATAGAACAGGCTTTTCGTTGCGACCGTTGTGGTCTTACCGTAATTGGTTTAGAAGTGCCTCATGCACACATGCATTTAATACCTATCAACACAGCGAATGATTTAAATTTCAACCAGACTAAACCTAAGCTTTCAGATGAAAAGCTAAAAGAAGTTCAAAGAAAAATATTACAATTCTTATAGCACCCTACCTGGGTTTTCAAGAGCAAATTTTCCCCATGTTGAAATAGTTTTCTTTTGTGACCCTGATTGTTTAATAGGAGACCGTGAAGAAAAATGATGGCAAATGGCTACTGCTAATGCATCTGTAGCATCAAAGTGGTGAGGTTTGTTTTCAAGAGAAACAATATTCAGCAACATTTTCCAAATTTGTACTTTATCTGCATTGCCATTTCCGGTAATAGATTGTTTAACTTTTTTTGGCGAATATTCAGTTACAGGCACGCCAAAGTGCATAGCAGCCGCTATGGCTACTCCCTGGGCTCTTCCCAATTTCAACATGCTTTGTACATTTTTTCCAAAAAAAGGCGCTTCAATTGCTAATTCTTTCGGATGATACAAATTCATTAAAACGGTTACTCTTTGGTGTATTAACTGTAGGCGTTCGTAATTATCTTTTGTGGCCGGCAACTTTAAAACATCTATTTCTTTAACGGTAATTATATTATTTCTTACTTCAATAACACTGTAACCCATTATTACGGTTCCGGGATCAATTCCTAATATGATTTTATCTGGTGTTTGCAATGAGGTGGCTATTTTTACTATTGATGGTGTTGAACAAAAATATCAAAATCTTTATCAATTATTTTTTAGGTCCTTTATTGTTTGTTTGGCTCTGCTTTTCTATTTCCCGTCAAATACAAAATCAACCACACTTGCAAGCCTCATGGTTGCATGTTAAAGACGCCTTTCAAACAGGAAAACTTTTTTATTTCATTTTTGCTTTTTTATTAATGCCAGTTAATTGGGGTTTGGAAGCTCTTAAATGGAAGTTAGCCGTAGGCGTAGTACACCACTTAAATTATTCACAAGCTTTTAAAGCAGTTTTATCAGGAGTTTCTTTTTCGGTTACTACACCGAATAGGGTAGGCGAATACCTGGGTCGCATTATGTACATGCCGGAAGGCAAGCGACTAAAAATTATTCCTATTACATTAGTAGGAAGCCTTAGCCAGATTTTAATTACGCTGGCTTTTGGCCTCATAGGATTTCTTATTTTAAGAAATTACCTTCTTCAGGCCAACCTGGTGAGTCTTATCGGATACAGGTTTATTGCCTTCGGGCTATTGGTGTTCACTACAATTTTAACACTGTTTTATTTTAGACTGGCTTTTGTTGAAAAGATAATAGAGCAATGGCTGAAAGACAGTCGCTATCTATACCTGGTACAGTCTGTCGCCGCATTTGATTTGCAACTTTTAACCAGGTTGTTGCTTCTATCTTGTGCGAGATATGTGGTATTCATTATACAATATCTATTGCTCTTTAATTTGTTCAGTGTGAATGCATCCTTCTATAATCTTATTTGGGGAATGAGTTTAGTTTTTTTAGCACTGGCTGTTATACCTTCTATAACCTTGGTTGAGCTTGGCATTAGAGGAGAGATCAGTTTACAGTTAATAGGTATTTTTGCAGGTAACAACCTGGGTATTTTATTGACCTCGGTTAGTGTTTGGTTTATCAATTTAATAATGCCTGCCTTAGCAGGGAGCTTATTAATTCTTAGTATAAAAATTTTTAAACAAAAAAAACTAATGGCCTCGTAAAATATTAAGTAAGTCAAAACCGTATTGCCGGCTGGTGAAAAGCAAATAATAATAATGAGGCGATTTAAGTTTTTACTTCTTTTTTTTAGCATCGTTTTGGTATTGGGCCTTAATGCAGAAACACCTGTGCTTACAACACCGTCCGATGATTTTTGCGGCATCAGAAACACTTCTTTTAAGAATGGTGAGCAATTGAATTATGTTGTTTATTATTCAATCATTGGTTTATACGTAAATGCCGGCAATGCAACTTTAACTACAAATCTTGAAAGGATGAATAACCGCCCGGTTTATCATATTATAGGTGCGGGCAAATCAAACTCTTCTTACAATTGGATTTCTAAAGTCAATAACCGGTACGAAACTTTTATCGACACCGGCGCTATGCAGCCGGTTAAGTTTATCAGGGATGTACATGAAGGAAATCATAAAAAATACGAGAACATTACTTTTAACCGTAAAGCCAGCACAGCTATAACCAATGATGGTGTATACAAAGTGCCGGATTGTGTTCAGGATGTAGTTAGCTGTCTTTATTATGCCCGCAATATCAATTTTAATAAATACAAGCCCGGTGATAAAATTTCTTTCAGTATGTTTCTTGATAACGAGGTGTATAATATGTATATCCGTTATGAAGGAAAGGAAGATGTAAAAACAAAATACGGCAAGTTCAGGGCTATTAAAATCAAGCCCTTGTTGATTAAGGGGAGTGTATTTGAAGGCGGTGAAAAAATGAGCGTTTGGGTAACTGATGATGCGAACCGGGTGCCTTTGAGGGTAGAAAGTTCATTGGCCGTTGGTAGTATAAAAGTTGATATGATGGGTTATAAAAATCTTCGTTATCCTATGACAAGTTTGAAGAGCTTACGTTAAACAAAGTCTTGTAACAAAAAAGTTTCTTTTGTTCTTATGCCTTTTTCTGTAGTATGTAAGGTGCAACATTCTACCTGCGCATCGTGTTCAAAAAAAAGTATGTAATTATTTTCAACTGCTTCTTTTAAAAAAACTTTCTTTTCACTCAGTGTAGTGAGAGGGAACATATCGTAAGCCATTACATAAGGAATAGGAATATGTCCCGCAGAAGGCAAAAGGTCAGCCATGTAAACAATTGTGTTACCGTTATAGGTAATTTGAGGTAACATCATAGCTTCTGTATGGCCGTAAACAAATCGTATAGAAATGCTGTTGCTGAATGTACTGGTTGCCAGTTTTTGTTCTTCCTTTTGCGGCGGATCAATAAATTTTAATTGCCCACTTTCTTTAACAGGTAAAATATTTTCTTTTAAAAAAGAAGCTTTTTCCCTGTCATTGGGTTCAGTAGCCCATTGCCAATGCTGTTCGTTGCTCCAGTAAGTTGCATTTTTAAAAGCGGGTAATAATTTTTCCCCTTCACGAATAACAGAACCGCCACAATGATCAAAATGCAAATGCGTTAACAGAACATCTGTTATATCATCTTTAAGAAAACCATGCTTTGCTAACGAGTTATCCAGTGTTTCATTACCATGTAAATAATAATGGCTGAAAAATTTTGCATCTTGTTTATTGCCAATGCCGTTATCAATTAATATCAGGCGGCCATTATCCTCTATCAATAAACATCGCAAAGCCCACCTGCATAAATTATTTTCATCAGCAGGATTTAATTTACTCCAGATGCTTTTCGGAACTACTCCAAACATTGCACCGCCATCCAGTTTAAAATACCCGGTATTTATGCTATACAATTTCATATTGCTACCAGTGTTTTTCTTTTCATATCTACAAATAACAAAAGCACACCTCCGATAATAAAAAATATCATTAATGCCAATACAGAGTTACGCATACCGCCTAAAGATTCAGCTACATAACCGAATGCCAAAGCACCCAACACTGTTCCTACACGGTCACAAACATCATAAAAACTAAAATAAGAAGCAGTGTCTTTAGTGGCAGGTAATAATTTTGAATAAGTTGAACGCGACAAAGATTGTACGCCGCCCATTACCATGCCTACGCAAAAAGCTAATACATAAAACTGTATAACTGTCTGAACTAAATAGGCAAATATGCAAATGCCAATCCAGATGATGATGATGATGCCCAAGGCAAAAATATTATTGGTGCGATTTGATAATCTTGAAAAAAGAAAAGCCCCCAGTATGCCAACCAGTTGAATGATCATGATAGTGATGATCAATTGCGATGATTCCATTTTTAATTCATCTGATGCAAAATAAGATGCGAGGTACATTACAGTTTGTACACCCATATTATAAAAGAAAAAGCTGTATAAAAAACGTTTGGTAACAGGATTAAGCTGGAGTTGTTTCCATACTTTTTTTAACTCATAAAAACCATTAACAAATATATTATGCTCCGGACGTTGTGTAGAGGGAATAGACGCAGGGAGCCTGGAAAAAGCAATTTGTGCAAAGCCGGCCCACCAAAGTCCTACTGCTAAAAACGAAAGGCGTACCGGCCAGTCACCCCAGCCCAGGTTTAAACTCTCATTCGATAAAATAGCAACGAGGCATAATAGCATTAATAATACACTACCTATATATCCCATTGAAAAACCTTTGGCACTGATTCTGTCCTGGTCTTCTTCTGCAGCTATTTCCGGTAGATATGCATTATAGAAAACTATACTTCCGGCAAAACCGATAGAGCCTGCCATAGCACAAATAACACCAAATGAAATATTGTCTTTTGTAAGAAACGTCAGACCAATACATGCTGCCGTACCCATGTAACAAAAAAACTGCATGAATCTTTTTTTATTTCCTTTATAATCCGCAATAGATGAAAGGATGGGCGACATTATGGCAATAATTAGAAAGGAGAAAGAGATCATATAAGATGCCAGCGAAGAACGTTCAAAGGTTCTGCCAATAAAATTTACTTTCTCTGGCGCGATAGCTACAAAATAGGCAGGAAATATGGCTGAAACAATGATGAGGGAATAAGCACTATTAGCCCAATCATACATTGTCCAGGCATTGATAATTCTTTTAGGAGCAGTTTGCATGTTGATTGGTTATACCTAAAAATAAAAAAAGTCATCACTAATGCGATGCCTTTTTTCCGGTAATTATTTTTTATTATTTAATGCTGCCTGTTTGAGAAGAAATGCTTTCACTTATCTCCTTTAAAGTTTGAATATTTAATTCAGTATTTATAGTGCGGATGATGAGTACAGGTTTATAAATAACCCATAGCTATTAATACCAAAAGCACTAAGCCAAGTATAATACGGTATATACCGAAAATACGAAAACCATAGACCTTTAAGTAATTAATAAAAAATTTAATGGCAATAACGGCTACTACAAAAGCCACAATATTTCCAATGGCAAAAGCATAAATATTTTCCGGTGATTGTGTTATAAGATCATAGCCCCGTTTGGGTATGCCATCCCCAGTCCAGATTTTTATGAAGAGGGAATAGGCAGATGCGGCAACCATTGTAGGTACAGCTAAAAAAAAAGAGAATTCGGCTGCAAAATTCCTGGTAAGGTTTTGTTGCATACCGCCAATGATGGAAGCAGCGCTGCGGCTAACACCAGGTATCATAGCAATTACCTGCCAGCAACCAATAATTAAAGATTTTTTGTAAGTTAAGTGTTCGTCAGCTTCTATCAATTCCCTCTTAGTTAAGTTGGTTGCCAGTAGGTCGGTCACTTTATTTATAGGTTGGTTAAACCACTTATCAATATAAAGCAATATAACACCACCAAGTAATAGGCTTATGGCAACAATTACTTCGCTACCCAGCATTCTGTCTATTGCATCATTAAGAAAGTATCCAAAAACCAATGCCGGTAATACACCCACCAGTAGCTTTGCATAGAATTGCCATTGATTGAGCCGTACAAATTTTTGCCAATAAAGTAACACTACGGCCATGATGGAGCCTAATTGAATGGCAACAACAAAGAGTTTTAAAAAATCATCTTCTTTCGTACGCAACAGCGAACTGGTTATGATCATATGACCAGTAGATGAAACCGGTAAAAATTCAGTTAGACCTTCTACAATAGCAATAATTATCGCTTCAAAAATGCTCATGAAAATGTAGAAGATTAGCGTTGTTTAGGCTCGCGAAATATAGAAAAAATAAGGATTACCAAGCCGGCCAATAATAAAATTGGTGCAATGGTTATGCGGGTAGTACTGTAAACTTCATTAGCATTAAAAACATTAGGATCTTCGCTCCGGCCACCTGCCATTAATAAAAAGCCAATTATCATAATCGCAATACCGGCCAGCATCCATAATTTATTTTCCTGGCCAAATAAAGAAATAGTGCTCTTTTCTGAAGTTTGTTTTTCAACAGTGGTTGTAGTCTTTTTACTTTTCATTAGTGATATTAAAGTTGGGCAAGATACTATTTATGGTTTAAAGTTCAAGGGTTCAATGGTTCACGAGTTTACGGGTTCATAAGTTTACGGTTTACAGTAAGTGTTCAACATTGGTATTCTGGTCGTGGTAGCTAACTCTCTTTACTAATCTCACTTCTAAAAACTTTTTTTTAATGATGAATCTTCGACAGGCTGGCCTTCGTGCGGTTGAGAAGGCTCTCCTTGGGAGATGTTTGGGGAGGCTTCTAATACAATTCATCCAGCTTCATTCGCAAATACTTAAGTACGCTACGGTGTGTACTAAAAACGGTAATAGTTATGCCAATAATAATCAAAGCAAAAAATAAACTAAATAAAAGACCATTATCATGCAGTGCTTTTAGGTCAGGTAAAAAACGTTCTGCTGTCAATATCACAAAATAAACCAGCACAATAGCAATAAGAGCGCTGATAGCTCCATTGATAATAGCTCTTACATTTAATGGCTTGGCAATAAACCAACGGGTTGCACCAACCATCTGCATAGTTTTAATAATAAAACGGTTGCTGAACATAGCCAAACGTATGGTATTATCAATCAGGATAATAACCAGCACCGCAATCAAAATGGCTATGCCGGCCAACACAAGGCTCATAATATTAAAATTGCGCTGCATTTTGCCCACAACAGAATTTGGGTAACGTACTTCATCAACAATTGGAAAACTGACTAACATCGTTTTTATCGAAACGAGCTGTGCTGAATCAACATAGTCTGCTTTTAAATTAAAATCAATACTCGTAGGTAATAAACTGTTTTCCAGAAACTCTGTAAAATCTTCATTTCCGGTTTCCAACCATTTTTGTTTTGCTGTTTCTTTATCGGTATAAACAACGGTTTTTGTGTAGGGTTGTTCTGTAATATATTTCTGCAAAGCCATGCGGGCGGTATCTGCCGCATTTGGCTTTAAAAAAACCTGTACTTCCACACTTTCTTTAAAATATTGCATCAGTTTTTGCGAGTTAATAGTTAACCAGCCCACAATGCCTAAAAGAAATAATACTAATGTAACTCCCAGTATTGACATAAAATAAGAAGGCTTGCCACGTTGGGAAGTTGCTTTGCCAAATTGAGCCATGCGATCAATTGTTTTAAAAGTGAACAAAAATAACGTTTGATATTTAAGGCATTTACGCTTTCGTTAAAGGCTTTATGAAATAAGGCTGAAACAGGTCAAACCATTATTTTTGTGATTCTCTAACGATTGCTTGCTTTAAAATATTGCTGTGTAAATTTATTAGGTCAGCTAAATAACACTATTGAACTTTTGTTGCGCAGTTTATCCTGAGTTTCCGAAGGACACACTTGTACTGTTAATTTGCTATTCAGCGCTCTACATATTACAGTCTTGTGGCGGC
>Ga0136617_10003981_pt1 | contig 13207 bp, 11 predicted proteins | sample AntDrymUQ3222106_2_FD_129672 | JGI IMG/M metagenome (GOLD analysis project Ga0136617, IMG submission 129672) | Polar desert sand microbial communities from Dry Valleys, Antarctica - metaG UQ322 (21.06) | ecosystem: Environmental > Terrestrial > Soil > Desert | place: Antarctica: Dry Valley...
GACGCTGGCCTCGATGCTCGACCTCATCAACCGCGAGCGCCACGAGCACATCATGACCGTGGAGGATCCGATCGAGTTCCTCCACCGCCACCAGAGCTGCATCGTCAACCAGCGCGAGCTCGGGGCCGACGCGGACTCCTTCTCGCTCGCCCTCAAAGCCGCGCTGCGCCAGGATCCCGACGTGATCCTCGTGGGCGAGATGCGTGACCTCGACACGATCTCCACCGCGCTGACCGCAGCCGAGACCGGCCACCTCGTCTTCGCGACGCTCCACACCCAGGACGCCGCCCAGACGATCGACCGCGTCGTCGACGTCTTCCCGCCCACCCAGCAGCACCAGGTGCGTATGCAGCTCTCGGTCACGCTCCAGGGCATCGTCACCCAGCAGCTGTTGCCGACCGCCGACGGACGTGGGCGCACCGTCGCGTGCGAGGTGCTCGTGCCGACCCCGGCGGTCCGCAACCTGATCCGCGAGGGCAAGACACACCAGATCTACTCGGCCCTTCAGACGGGCGGGGCCCACGGCATGCAGACCATGGACGCCGCGCTCGCTCAGCTCGTACGCGAGCGCAAGATCACCCGCGATCTCGCCGAGGCCCGCTCCTCGACCCCCCAGGAGCTGAGGCGCCTCATGGGCACGGTCCAGGTCGCCTAGGCCGCGGGCATGGCCACCTACGCATTCAAGGCAGTCGACCTCGCCGGGGCTACCACCAACGGCCAGCTCGACGCCGGCGACAAGCAGGCCGTCGCCCAGAACCTCCGCGCCAGGAGCCTGATCGTCCTCGACATCGAGGAGCTGAAGACCGCCAGCGCCGGCGACATCCTTGCCCGCTGGAAGAAGGTCAAGGCTCGCGACCTGACCGTGGCGACGCGTCAGTTCTCGTCGATGGTCAACTCCGGGATGTCGCTCCTGCGTTCGCTCTACGTGCTCGAGGAGCAGGTCGACAGCGACCAGCTCAAGGAGGCGCTCGTCGACATCCGGGGCGATGTCGAGGCCGGAATCTCGCTCTCCGATGCGCTCGCCAAGCACCCGCGCATCTTCAACGAGCTCTACACGGCCATGGTGGCCGCGGGCGAAACCGGCGGCATCCTCGACGAGACCCTCCACCGCGTCGCCGACCAGCTCGAGAAGGACGACGCGCTGCGCCGCCAGGTCCGGGCGGCGATGATGTACCCGGGCTTCGTCGGTGGATTCGCGCTCGTCGTCCTGCTGGCGCTCGTCGCCTTCATCGTCCCGGTGTTCGAGAAGGTGTTCAAGGACTTCGGCGGCGAGCTGCCGGCGATCACCAAGGTCTCGGTCGGCATGTCCCACCTCGTCACCGGGCGCTGGTACCTGCTCATCGCCGGCACGGTGCTCGTCATCTACGTCTTTCGCCGGTGGAAGAACACGAAGCGTGGTCAGGTGCAGTGGGACACCTTCAAGCTGAAGCTCCCCATGAAGATCGGCGACATCATTCAGAAGGTCGCGCTGGCGCGCTTCTCGCGCACCTTCGCGGCGCTCGTGGGTGCCGGTGTGCCCATGCTCGAGGCCATCGAGATTACCGGTCGCACGTCGGGCAACAAGGTCGTCGAGGGCGCGATGCAGGCTGTGCACGACTCGGTGCGCCGCGGCGGCACGCTCGCGGAGCCGATGAAGGCGGCGACCACAGCCTTCCCGCCGATGGTCGTGCAGATGATCGCGGTGGGCGAGGAGAGCGGCGGCCTCGACCACATGCTGACCAAGATCGCCGACTTCTACGAGGACGAGGTCGCGGCCGCGGTCAAGGCGCTGACCTCGATCATCGAGCCGGTCATGATCGTGGTCGTCGGGGTCATCGTGGGGTTCGTCGTGATCTCCATGTACATGCCGATGTTCAAGGTGTACGACCAGATCAAGTAGCGCCGGCGGGACCCCGCCCCCCGGACCACCGCGGCCGGGTTGCCGGGAGCGCCAACAACTCCCGCGCTCACCCAAGGGTCGGTTAGGGTGGCCCCGTGAGGCACCGCGAAGCGCGCAGCATTTGACCATCGTGGGTGCCGTGCTGGCAGGACGCGACGTCCGTCGTCCCATGGTCGTCCTCGCCCTGCTGGCTGCGGTGTTCGCGCTGCGGGCGATCGCCGGCGACCCGGCAATCGGCGTCAGCTTCCTGTACGTGGTGCCGATCCTGCTCGCGGCACGGTGGCATGGCCGGCTCGCGGGCGTCTCGGTGGGCGCTGCGGCAGCAGGGCTGTTCCTCTTGGGCGCGCTGTTCCAGCCTCAGGACCATCTGCTCAGCGGCACGCTGGTCCGGCTCGTCGCATTCTGCTCGGTGGGCTACGCCTTCGCCTTCCTGAGCCGGCGCATCCGGATCCTCACCGGTCGCCTCAGCAGCCAGCAGCGCGAGCTCGACGAGCTGCGAGCGCTGCGCAGCGCACTCGTGCCCCCGGACGTCCCGGACCGCCCGGCGATCGATCTCGCGACCTGCTTCGTTCCCGCCCAGGAGCGAGTGGCGGGGGACTTCTTCGTGATCCACGAGGGACCGAACGACGCCACGGTGGTCGTCGTCGGGGACGTGGTCGGGAAGGGCATCGATGCCGCTCGCCGGGCCGCCTTCGTCCGGGCCACGCTCGCGGCCTACGCCGCCTACAACGACGATCCCTGCCAGCTGCTCGAGCTCGCGAACGCCGCCCTGATCGAGAGAGCGGGAACGTCGGAGGACTTCGTCACGGCGGCTTGCATGGTCTACCGCCCGACCGACGGCTCGGTCACGTGGGCGCTCGCAGGCCACCCGCCGCCGATGCTGTTGAACGAGGGCACGCGCCTCAACGGGATCGCGCCCGGGCTGCCGCTCGGGCTCGCCGAGCGCGTCCAGTGCACTCGCGGACGGCGCCCCCTCGAGGCGGGCGACGGCGTCCTCCTGTTCACGGACGGTCTGGCCGAGGCGCGCCGGCCCTTCACCGACATCGTCGCCTCGGGCCACGCCCGGGAGCGTCCGCTCCCGGACCTCTTCGGCGACGACCGGATCGCCGCGACCCTGGTCGAGCACCACGGGGAGGCGCCGCGCGAGGTCCTGTGGGCGTTGCGATCGGCGGCCGAGCGGTTCACGGCAGGAGGCGGCCTGGCCGACGATCTCTGCATGGTCGCGGTGCGGGCCAAAGGCGGGGCGGCCTGAGCCGGGCACTCGCCGAGGCGTCCATAGACGGATAGCCGACTCAAGGTGCAGGTTACGGCGTCGATACATGGTGCAGAAAGCCAGACCACGGTGCTCAGGGCAAACCCGTCGCGAGGCGGGGGCGCAAAGCTCAGGAGCTTGTCGTCGGGGAAAGGAACCCCGGACGGCCAGCCGGCCGAGTTGCCACCGTAGTCGCCGCGGAGCTGGCGCAACGTAATCGAACTCCCAAGGAGGGGTTGTCTCATGCTTCAGATGCTCCGCAGGCGCATGTACCGTGAGGAGAAGGGCTTTACGCTCATCGAGCTCCTCGTGGTCATCCTCATCATCGGCATCCTGGCCGCGATCGCCCTCCCGGCGTTCCTGAGCCAGCGCACCAAGGCCCAGGACTCCTCGACCAAGTCGGCTGCGCGTAACGCGGTCTCGGCGGTCGAGTCGTGCGCCACCGACTTCGGTGGTGAGTACACAAGCTGCACCACCGCCGCTACGCCGGGCCTGCCGCCGGGCGTCGAGGTTGTCGGCCCGGCAGCGGGCAGCTACGCGGTCACGGCGACCGGTGCCGGTGCCCGCACATTCACCATCACGCGTACCGCGGCCGGCGCTTTCGACCGGACGTGTAGCGCCGGAGGCACCGGTGGCTGCGTGGCGGGGGCTGCCGCGGGGGCTGGCACCTGGTAACCGAGACACGCAAGACCAGCACAGAGAGGCGGGCCTTCGGGCCCGCCTCTTCTTTTCCGAGCGCCGTCTGCGCCTCTTGTCACGAGGTCGCCGCAAGAGTCAGCAGACAGTCCCCTTGCTCCAATTCCGCGAACTCGAGCGGGGTCACCACCTCAAGCGGCCAGGCACCTTCGGTCGCCCTCAAGCGTAACTCCTCCCCCGTCGATAGAGATCCCGATGACCTTCCCCAAATCTCCCTTGCGCGCACAGGTAGGACCCGTTGCGACGTCTCTGAAGGCAAGCTGGGCCGAGCGCCTTGACCGCCTCGGTCGCACGCGCGAGAGCGGCTCCGTCCTCATCGAGGTCATCGTCACCGCGAGCGTGATGATCATTGTCGGGCTGGGCGTCTTCTCCGCGATCGACGGCGCCTCGGCGACCTCGGGCCAGAACCGCGCGCGTTCGATCGCGGCGAGCTTCGCTCAGGAGGATCAGGAGCGCTTGCGGTCGATGCGCCCCGCCGACCTCGCGAACCGCAACGAGACCCGGACGCGAACCTCCGACGGCGTCTCCTACACAGTCACCTCCCGCGGCGAGCCTGTCAACGAGTCGAGCGGCACGCCCGGCTGCACGAGTGCCGGCTCCAGCAGCGACCTGGTGATCAAGATCAGCTCGACGGTGAGGTGGACGTCTATGCCGCAGGGGCGTAAGCCCGTCAAGCTCGAGAGCATCGCCGCCCCTCCCCCCGGTACCTCGACACCCACCCAAGGTGCCCTCGCCATCCAGCTGAACGACCGCGCCGGCCAGCCCCTCACGGACATCCCGGTGACGGTGACCGGCAGCTCGAGCACGACGCTTCCGTCGAACGAGCTGGGCTGCTCGTTCTTCGGGTTCCTCAACGCCGGGTCCTACACCCTGACCGTCTCCAAGCCGGGCACCGTCGACCACCAGGGCAATCAGGTCGTCACGTCCACGCAGACCGTCGTGGCCGGACAGATCAAGCCGCTCGCCTACGAGCTCGACGTCGCGGGCCAGGTCAACGTCACGTTCGACACCAAGATCGGCACCGCCGAGCCGCAGGCCTCGGACGCCGAGTACGTCTCGGCCGCCAACCCTGGTCTCTCGATCCCCCGTGTCTTCGGTACCGGCACGGCACAGGCCTCGATCAGCGCGACGTCGCTCTTCCCGTTCAACGGCGGCTACGGGTTCTACAGCGGCAACTGCGCCGGAGCAAACCCGAGCACCTACGACATCAACTACTTCACGAACAACCCGGGGTCGGTGCAGGTCCTGCCCGGCGGTAGCCACACGGTCACCGTCCGCGAGCCGGCGCTGAATGCGCGGGTCGTCACCGGGAGCTCGAACACGCCGATTCCCACCTCGACCGCGACCGTGAAAATCACGACGACTACCACTGGTTGCACGGGCGTTCCCCAGCGGACCTTCACGAACCAACCGAGCACTTTCACCACAGGGGTGCCCTTCGGCGACTACACGGTCTGCGCCAGCTACAACGGCCGCCGCCGGATCCTCACCGGCGTGCAGAATCGACTGCCGGCCGGCACCGCCGTGCAGACGCTGAATACCACCACCTCCGGGTCATCGTCAGGCTCGTGCCCATGACCCGGGCGGCTCGGATCCTCGAGCGCCTGCCCGACGAGCGCGGCACCACCCTGATCGAGCTCATGGTGGCGCTCAGCATCAGCATGGTGGTCCTGCTCGCGGTCTTTCAGATCCTCGACGACGGCGTTCGAGCCTCTGGACGCGTCGGGCCGCGCGTGACCGCCACCCAGGATGGCCGTCTCGCCATGGAGCAGGTCACGCGTCAGCTCCGCTCGCAGGCCTGTCTGGCTCCGGGGGAGTCCGCGCTGGTCTCCGCCGGGAACAACGAGGCGACGTTCTACGTCGACTTCGTCCGAGCCGGCGGTCGGCTCGACAAGCACCGCCTGGTCTACGACCCGCAGGCCCGCACGATCGTGGAAGAGGTCTCCGAGGGGACCGGCACGGCGCCGACCTGGACGTTCCCGGCGCAGCCGACCAGAACTCGCACGCTCGCAAGGAACGTCGTACCGGCGTCCGGGACACCGGTTTTCCGGTACTACGCCTTCAACACCGCAACCCCGGCGCGCCCCGAGTTGCTGCTCACCACCCCCCTCTCGGCGACGGACAGGCTTCGCGCCGTGAGGATCGCCGTCCGGTTTGCCGTCCGGCCCGAGGGCGACGGCGTAGTCGACGTCGACTTCCAGAGCGAGATCTTCGTGCGGACCGCCGACCCCACCAATCCCGTCGGAGGAACGCAATGCGTCTGATGTTGAGCAAGACACGCCGGCTGGCCGCTCGTCTCGTCGCGCTGGGCCGCCGAGAGGACGGCTTCACGATGGTGGCCCTGTCGGGAGTGATGCTGATCGTGGGGCTTGCGTCGATCGCCGCCATCGCGGCGGCCGACGGCGATACGCCACTGACCGGCGACGACGTCGACCGCAAGGAGGCCTACTCGGCGGCGGAGGCCGGCCTGAACTGGTACCGGTTCCGGCTCGATCGCAACACGCAGTACTACGGCGAATGCGTCGGCGCTCCGGTGTTCAAGGACGCCGGGTCTGACGCGGCGCAGAGAGCCAACCTGAAGGCGAACGCGAAGGCGCTTCCGGGGTCCTCCGCGAGTTACGCAATCGAGCTACTCGACTACACCGAGTGCTCCATCCCCGGCGGGGGCACCGGAGTCAAGGCCACCATCAGCCCGACCAGCGGCACGTTCCGGGTCCGGGTGACCGGCTACTCAGGCGGTGCCAAGCGAAGCATCGTCGCGAACGTCCGTCGGCGCGGATTCCTCGACTTCCTCTACTTCACGGACTACGAGACGCTGGATCCGCAGCTGTTCAACCCGGCCAACCAGACGACGTGCTCGAGGTACGCGCGCGACAGTCGACCTGGGTCCCCTACCTGCCGGGACATCCAGTTCGTCTCCGGCGACACCGTGGCGGGACCGCTCCACACCAACGACCGACTGCTCATCTGCGGGACGCCGGCCTTCGGCCGCAGCGCGGACGACGCTATAGAGATGGAGGGACCGACGCCCGGCTGGACCGGGGCCGTTTGTTTCCCGAACACCCCCAACTTCTTCGCCGGGCAACCCAAGGCTGGGGCGGCGCATGTCGGGATGCCGCCGACCAACACCACGCTGGCGGTCATCGCCCAGCAGGGCGGGCTCCGCTTCCAGGGCAGGACTCAGATCGAGCTCGAGGGGACGGGCATGAGGGTGACCGGTACGGAGGTCCTGAGCTCGGGCGCCACCCAGGTTCGCACAGACGAGCTGATGTCCCTTCCCCCGAACGGCGTCATCTGGGTCGGCAACACCCCGGCCGCCTGCACTTCCAATGCGTACATACCCGCCAATCCGAACAGCAGCGCGGCAGGCTGCGCCGACGTCTATCTGCGCGGGAACTACTCGGAGGACCTCACGATCGCCAGTGAGAAGGACATCATCATCGCTCCCCGCGGAGCACCCGGGGCGACGACCGGCACGCCGCCACGAGGCGACGTGACACGCAACGGCGACGTCCTGCTCGGCCTGATCGCGAACAACTTCATCCGGATCTACCACCCGATAACCGGCAATCGTCAGGTCGGCGAAGACAACGGGAACTGCACCAACAGCAACGGAGCCGGTTCGATGACAGGCGGCGTAGTCATCGACGCCGCGATCCTCAGCCTCCAGCATTCCTTCTTCGTCGACAGCTGGGACTGCGGGGCGAAGATGGGCAACATCACCGTGAACGGCGCGATCGCGCAGAAGTTCCGCGGCCCCGTCGGCACGTCTGGCGGCTCCGGTACCGGCTACTTCAAGTCGTACAACTACGACGATCGCTTCCGCTTCCGCTCGCCGCCCTACTTCCTCGACCCGATCCAGTCGCCCTGGCGCCTCGGCCGGGTCAACGAGCAGGTGCCGGCGCCCTAGGCGTCGTCACCGGGCCCCCGCGCGATGGCCTTCGTCGTGACCTTCGCCGGCCTGTTCGGCGCGGCCATCGGCAGCTTCCTCAACGTGGTCGTGCACCGGCTGCCGCGGAGGGAGTCGCTCGTTGCGCCCCGCTCGCGGTGCCCGTCGTGTCAGGTGGAGCTCGCCGCCCGTGACAACGTCCCGGTCGTCTCCTGGCTGCTGCTGCGCGGGCGCTGCCGGCACTGCCGCACGGCCATCTCCGGGCGCTACCCCGTCGTCGAGCTGCTCACGGCGGTCACCTTCGCCGCGGTCGTCGCCGCCCGCGGAGTGAGCGGCGACCTGCTCGTCCTGCTCCCGTTCGCTGCGCTGCTCATCGCGGTGGCCGGAATCGACCTCGACCATCTCATCGTGCCGAACCGGCTGCTCGCCCCCGCGGCCGCATGGGGCCTCGTGGTGAGTGCCTCCGTGCGGCCGGAGCAGCTCCCCGCGCTCGCGATCGCGGGTGCGGCGGCCTTCGTGCTCCTGCTCGTCGCCGCGCTGGCCTATCCCGTCGGCATGGGCATGGGCGACGTGAAGCTGGCTGGGGTCATGGGCCTGTACCTCGGCGTAGCCGTTGTTCCGGCCCTGTTCGCCGCCTTCCTCGCCGGCACCCTCGCGGGCCTGGTGCTGCTCGCCCGCCACGGCGGGGCGGCTCGCAAGCAGGGGGTTCCCTTCGCTCCCTTCCTTGCCCTGGGAGGGCTTCTGGGCCTGCTCGCGGGCACCGAGCTCGTCGCGCTATACGCGCGCAGCTTCCTCGGCTAGCGGCGACTCCCCGGTCGCTGACCTTGTCCTCAAGTCTCGCCTGTCATCGCCGATACAGGGACTAGCGATCGCTATGGCCTTGACGAAATCCCTCACCAGCAAGCGCGGCCCTCGGGGCACCGTAGGACTTGACATCGACAGCGCCTTCCTGGCCGCTGCCCAGACCGACGCTCGAGCCATCGTGCGGGCTGTCAGCACCGAGCTGGCTCCCGGCATCGTGAACGAGGGCGAGGTCGTCGATGCCGACGCGCTCGGCGACGCGCTCAAGCGCTTCTTTCGCGACAACAAGCTTCCGCGGCGCGTACGCCTCGGCATCTCGAACCAGCAGATCGTGGTGCGCCCGCTCGAGGTGCCGAAGCTCGATGACGAGAAGGAGCTCGACGCCGCGATCCGCTTCCAGACCGCCGACGCCATCGCCATGCCCCTCGAGGAGGCGGTCATCGACTACCAGGTCGTTGGCGAGGCGATGAGCTCGGAGGGGAGAAAGACCCTTCGCGTGATCGTCGTCGCCGCACGCGCGTCGATGATCGACCGTTTCCTCGACGCCATGCGCCGTGCGGGCCTGCGCCCCGAGGGCATCGACCTGAACGCGTTCGCGCTCGTCCGCACGTCCATGACGCGGGCGACGCCCGAGGACGGCGCCAAGGTCCTCTGTCACCTGGGTGGTACGACCAACCTCGCGGTCGCGCTCGCCAATACGTGCCTCTTCACCCGCCCTCTCTCGACCACCTGGGACGAGGAGGGCGACCACGTCGGCTTCGCCCTCGCCGAGGAGATCCGCCTGTCGATCGACTTCTACGCGACCCAGCCCGAGACGCCGGTGGTCGAGAGCATCCGTCTCTCGGGACCAGGGGCGCGGAGAGAGGGACTCGCCGAGGAGCTCGAGCGGCTTGTAGGCCTGCCGGTCGCCACCCCCGACCCGCTCGGCGGCCTCGATCCCACTGCGCTCTCGCAGGAAGAGGATGTCTTCCGCCACAGCGTCGCGGCCGGACTCGCTCTGGGGGCCGCGGCGTGAGGCCGGTCAATCTTCTACCCGAGCACCTGCGCCCGCGTGAGCGATCGGGGCGGTCGGGAACGAAAGCCTACGCGGTCCTCACCGGCCTCGGGGTGCTGCTCGTCGCGGTCGTCGTGTACGTGGTCTTCACGAATCAGATGACCACCCGCCAGGCCGAGACCGAGCGGCTCAGAGCCAAGACGGCCGCGGCCGAGGCGCGCGCCGGCTCGCTCGCGAGCTTCGGCATGTTCAAAGAGACGGCCGCGACGCGGCTGACCTCGGTGCAGTCGATCGCGGCCGTCCGCTTCGACTGGGAGCGCATGAGCCGCGAGCTCGCGCTCGTTCTGCCCAAGGGCGTGTGGGTGAACGAGCTCAAGGCTCAAGGCCCGGGCGGAGACGCGTCCGGCTCTGCGTCCTCGTCGTCGGCAAGCAGCGGATCGGGCACGAGCTCGCCCGGCCCTTCCGGGGCCGGCGCGAGCGGTCCCGCCCTCGACCTCACCGGATGCGCCCCGAGCCAAGAGGCCGTGGCCGAGACCATGGTTCGGCTGCGGCGTGTGCATCAGGCCGAGGACGTCAAGCTCATCTCCTCGACGCGGACCGACGAGGAAGGGTCCGGAGGCGGCGCCCCGGCGCCGGCGGCCGGAGCCTCGAGCGGGGGCACGTCGGCGGCCGGCGGCGCCGCCTGCGGCAAGACGGGCAAGCGGACGAACTACGCCTTCACGATCGACGTCGTCCTCGGCTCACTCCCCGTCGAGGCGCCTGAGGGCGGCAGGGTGCCGGCCGTGCTCGGGGGTGGTGCCTGATGACCTCCCGCGACCGCAAGGTCATACTGGTCCTCGTTCCGCTCCTGCTCGTGGGCGCCTTCGCCTTCTTCGTCATCAAGCCCAAGCGAGAGGAGGCGGCGAAGGCGGCCAAGGAGCTCACCGAGCAACAGCAGAAGTACTCGGCCGCCGTGGCGCGAGAGGACGAGCTACGCGTGGCCAAGGCTGACTTCGCCACGGACTACGCGAGTCTCGTGCGTCTTGGCAAAGCCGTACCGAGCTCGGTCGACATGCCGAGCGTGCTCGTGCAGCTCGAGCGCGCCGCACAGGGCACCGGCATCGAATTCGGCAGCATCGGCGTCGGAGAGCGGATCGCCGCGGCCGGGGCCGGCGCGGGAGACGCCTCGGGATCGGCAGCCACCGGCGGCTCGAGCGCGGCGCCCCCTGCCGCGGCCGGTGGAGCGCCCGCGCAGAGCTCAGCGGGGGCGACCGCCGAGACGGCAAATAACGGAGCGGCGAAGGCGAACGAGTCCAGCTCGAAGTCGGAGAGCGCCTCGCCGGAGACCGACACGAAGACCTCGACCTCGACCTCGAGCGGCTCGGGTGGCGTTCCGGTGGGCGGAGGCTCCTCGGCGTCGTCCGCGAGCGGAACCGGAGGCACAGGAGCGCCCGTGCCCGGCCTCGACCGTGTGCCGCTGCAGCTCAAGTTCGCCGGCAAATTCTTCAGCCTGGCCGATTTCTTCCACGACCTGAAGCGCTTCGTGCGGGTCGTCAACCAGGACGTGGACGTCAAGGGCCGGCTCATGACGATCGAGTCCTTCGGCTTCTCCTCGAGCCAGGACAGCTTCCCCAAGCTCGAGGCGGAGATCGCCGCGACGATCTACCTGTCGCCGGCGGCGGAGGACCCGACGGCCGGCGCTACGTCCGGAGGGCCGGCTGGCTCCCCGTCGGGCGCTGGCTCCCCGACCGCCTCTGCGACCCCGTCGGGCGGAGCGCCCGCTCCGTCACCAGCCTCGCCGACGACTGCCACCGCCGCCGGCTCAAACCCCGCGCAATGAGGGAAACCCGATGAAGAACTTCGCCCTTGATGTCTGGCATGACCTGCGCGCCAAGCGCCTGTGGCCGGTGGCGGTCGTGCTGGTGCTGGCGCTCGTGGCGGTGCCTGTCCTGCTCTTGAAGGGACCGCCCGAGGCGTCCTTGTCCGAGGGCAGCGGCGCCTCGACGAGCCCCAAAGCTCAGACCCCGGCCGTCAGCTTTGATGAGACGTCGCTGGCCGGCAGCTCGAAGCTCGGCGCCTTTGACGAGAAGAACCCGTTCCGCTCGCTGGCCGATCCGGAGGACGTGGCGGCCGCTGCGCCCGGCGCGAGCGGGGCGCCAGGTGCGAGTGCTCTCGCGGGAGGGGGAGCGGACTCCTTGAGCGCCGGCGGTTCCAGCGCAGCGGGCGATCCCATGGCCTCCAGCGGCGCGTCTCCGGGCGGCAGCGGCGTGGGCTCATCGCCGGGTGCCGGTGGCTCGGGCTCGAGCGAGCCTGCCGGCTCCGACTCCGACTCCGGCTCCGGCAGCACGCCGCAGCCGTCGCCCGAACCTCCCACGCCCGCCGACCCGAAGTTCTATGAGTACGTCCTGGAGGTCGACTTCGGACGCAGAGGCGACGAGCGTCGCTACCGCGACGTGCGCGCGCTCGACTCGCTGCCGAGGAAGGGCAATCCCGTCGTGGTCTACCTCGGTCAGACGCGAGACGACGAGTCGGCGTTCCTCGTCAACCAGGCCATCGGCCAGGGCGGCGAGGGTAACTGCGTGCCGAACACGACCGACTGCTCGATCGTCTACCTGCGGCCGAGGAAGGACCAGAACGATCACTACTTTCAGACGGGCCCGCGCCCGCCCCGGGACTACCACCTGAAGCTGATCGCCGTACGACGCAAGGTCGACGGCCGCGACCCCTCGGCACGCTCGAGCGCCAAGAGCTCGGAGAGCCTTACCCCCACGTCGGGCAAGCGCTCGAAGCAGACCGTGCGCCGTACCCGCTTCGACTTCCGCATACCGATGATCGCCGGCCGGCGGCGCTGAGATCGGCGATGGTTAGCGGGACTGAGGGCGGGAGGACCCCATGCGTGGATTCTGGGCTCAGCACCTGAGCACACGGGGGCGGTTCGCCGCCCTGAGCGGGGTGCTCGTGGTGCTGATGGGCGTCCTCTCCGCGGCTGACGAACGCAGCGCGGCGCTCGAGCGGGCGACCTCGGCCCACGAGGCGGCTCTGGCGGGCCTCCTGAGCGCATCTCCGACGCCGCGTTCTCTCGCCTCCGGCAGGCTGCCCCGCCGCGAGGCGCGCTCCCTCGATCGCACCCTCGGAGAGCTCGCCTCGAGTCGAGCCGGATCCGTGCGGCTCTGGAATCGGGATCGCGAGCTCGTCTACTCGGGCGGCCGCCGGCTCGACTTTTCCCCTGCGGACATCTCCGAGGCGCTCGGCAGTGGACTGCGCGGGAAGGTCGACTCGGTCCGCGTCCCGGACGCAGGAGGAGGGCCGAGCGACGAGCTTGCCACCGTGATGCCCCTGCGCGCCACGCCGGCGGGGCCGGCAGGCGGTGCCTTCGAGGTTCGGCGCCCGTGGAAGAGCGTCGCCGCCAGCGCCGACTTTCCGTCCTGGGGAGGGCTTCTGCCGGAGCTGGGGGTGCTCGCGCTCGTGTGGCTGGGGATGGTCGGAGCCGCGGCCCTGGCGACGCGTGGTCGGGCCCGTGGGCCGAGCCCGCTGACCGACGCTCAGCTCGATCCGCTGACGGACCTCCCCAACCGCACGACCTTCCGCGAGCTGCTCGACCGCGCGCTCATCGCCGGCAAGCGTGGCCCGGGGCTCGTGGCGGTGATGCTCATGGACGTCGATCGCTTCAAGGAGATCAACGACACGCTCGGTCACTACAACGGCGATCTGCTGCTC
>Ga0136617_10003983_pt1 | contig 13205 bp, 15 predicted proteins | sample AntDrymUQ3222106_2_FD_129672 | JGI IMG/M metagenome (GOLD analysis project Ga0136617, IMG submission 129672) | Polar desert sand microbial communities from Dry Valleys, Antarctica - metaG UQ322 (21.06) | ecosystem: Environmental > Terrestrial > Soil > Desert | place: Antarctica: Dry Valley...
GAGGCCCTGCGTTCGGCCTCCGAGGGAACCTTCGACCTACCCACTGGGACGGTGTACCCGGCATTGCACCGCTTGGAGCGGGCCGGTCTGGTGCGTGGAGTGTGGGCGATCGAGTCGGGGCGTCGACGTCGGGTCTATGAGCTGACCGAATCCGGCGCCGGGAAGCTGGTCGAGCAGCGGGCCGGATGGCAGCGTTTTGCCAGCGCGGTGTCGGCAGTCATGGAAGGCGGCGCCCAATGGGCCGCGCCGGCATGAGCGCGCCCGTCCAGCTGCTCGACCCGGCGGCCCGGCCGGTCATCGTTGCGTATCTGACCGACCTGGCGGCTGGATTGCCATGCGGACGATCTACCCAGGGGGCGATGATCGCCGAGGTGGGCGACGGCCTGGTGGATGCCGTGCAGGCGCATGTGGCCGTCGGCGCGGGTCCGGCCGCCGCCGCGGCGGCGGCGGTGGCCGAGTTCGGCGATCCTCGGAGCCTCGCGGCCGGATTGGCTGGCGAGCTGGCCGGTTCGGCGGCCCATCGGATCGGGCTTGCCCTGGTCGCTACCGGACCGATCGTGGGCTCGGTATGGGTGGCCGCGTTCGCCGCCCGGTCGGGGCTGGGCTGGTGGGAGCAGCTGGCCACCCTGTGGCAGGCCATCCCGATGTACGCCCTGATCGTGGCGGTTGCCGCACCGGCGGCGGTGCTGGCCGCGGTCTTGGGAGCGGGTCAGCTGCCGGGGTGGGTGTCGATCGACCGACGTAGCGCGGCGGGCGCGGCTCTGGTCGCCACGGTGGGCTGTGTGGCAGGCGACGCGGTGCTGCTGACCGGTCTGGCCGTCTCGGCCGACACCGGATGGACCGTTCTCGCCTGGGCGGCGGCAGCGGTCAGCCTGGTCCGACTCAGCGGCGCGGCCGCCGCTGGTCGGCGATGCGAGCGGCTGAGGGCCGCCGCCGGCTGATCGCCCCGTTGTGGATCAGGGCCCGCAACGTCAGTGGGATCCCGATCGCTGCGGGCAGCAACCAGAAGGCGAGGTCCGGTAGCTGGTTCCACAGCGGAAGCTGCGGTCCGTTGTCGACGTAGAAGCCGGTCAGCAGTGCGATGTAGGAACCGGCCATGGCCGCCCCGTGCAAGGCGAGCCAACGTCTTGGCCGCTTACGGCGAACCCACCAGCCGAGCATGGCCACACTGAACGTCCCGGCCGCAATGGCGAACAGGTGCGCGTCTTGCTCCCACCGGATGATCGCCATGACACTGGCGGTGACGAAGACGACCCCGATTCCGTAGAGGTACACCGCACCGACGCGTGGGTGCCGTCCCGCCTGCTTGTGGGCGGTCGTGGCCAACGCACCGGAGACCAGGCGCGTGACTCCCGCGGCGACGTGCAGCCCCAGCGCGGCGAAGAACACCGGGCCTATATCCGGCACGTCCAGACCGCCTACGTCGGCCCCCGTCGACAGCGCCTCCCTCAGCATCTGACCCCTCGCTCTGGTTAAACGGTAGCGTTACTACATATAGTAACGCTACGGTCGGGTGTAAACGACGTGTAACAGGGCAGCAACTCGCCGGTAGGGGTCGTGACATCCCGCTTGCTGTTCCGCGGCGAGCAGCAACGAGAGCTCGTCGGTGGGCGGTAGCGCCTCGTCGTAGCGGGGGTCGGTGAACACCCGGACTCCGTACCAGCCCACTCGCCGCCAACCCTGCGTGCCAAGGATGTCGTCCAACTCGTCGGGAGTATGCGCGCGGGCAGCCAGGCCGAGTCGGTTGACGTACGTACGGCTCTCGAACGCGGCTAGCGCATCACCCCAGTTCCCTTGCAGGCCATCGCGCATGGCCATCGCATGCCCGTTCCGTACGAGAAGCGACAGGATGCCCGGCTGAGCTGCGACGTCGGACAGCGCACTCAGCATGGGAGTCAGCTCGTCGAGGTAGGGCAGCACACCGTGGCAGAGGATGACGTCATAGGGTCCAGCGGCGATGTCGGGCGCCGCCTCACCCGGACCCCGTACGAGGCGCACCCTGGCTCGGACCTGTGCCGGCTCCAGGCTCAGTGCTGACTCGAACCTGGACAGGAGGTCGGTGGAGATGTCCAGCCCGGTGATCACATGACCGGCTCTGGCCAGTAGCAGCGCCTGGGTGCCCTGCCCGCAGCCGACGTCGAGCACACGTGCCTGTCGCAGGTTCCGCTCATCGAGAACCTCGGCCAGCTGTGCTGCCAGCACCTGTTGGCGTACGACATCCCTTAGCTGTCCCAGGACGCCGATCCACTTCTCGACTCCGTCGAGAAACCGGGTGTTGGCGTGGGGGTAATCGTGATCGTGATCAACCACCCGGCAACTGCTCGACTACTCGTCGTCGAGCCGGAAGCCGACCTTGAGCCCGACCTGGAAGTGCTCGATCGCACCGTCGACGAGGTGCCCACGGATCTCGGTGACCTCGAACCAATCCAGGTTGTGCAGGGTCCTGCCGGCCCGGGACATCCCGTTCCGGATCGCCGGTTCGACCCCCTCGGTGCTGGTCCCGACGATCTCGGTGACTCGATAGACGTGGTCTGCCATGACTGCCTCCTGTCGCTGTGCACGGGCCGCGGGTCTGCAATTCCTTCCCGGCGAACGTAGTACCGCCCGGTGCCAGAATGGCCAGGTGATGGAAGAGGCGGCTCGACTCGACCATCTCAGTCCTGACACTGGCACGGGTGATGCGCCCCGGCGGCCACGGGAGGCGCAGGGTCGTCTCCGTACGGTCCTCGGGCACTTTCCGACCGGAGTGGTGGTCGTCACCGCGCTCGATGCGAACGGTGAGCCGGTCGGCTTGTCGGCCGGCACGTTCACCTCGGTGTCCCTGGACCCGCCGCTGGTGGCTTTCCTGGCGGCGCTGACCTCGACCAGTTATCCCCGGATCCGCGCATCGGGTTCGTTCTGCATCAATGTGCTCAGCGCCGACCAGGAGCCGGTGTGTCGGAGCTTCGCCGCGAGTGGCAGCGACAAGTTCGCCGGAATCGGTTGGCATCCAGCCGGTTCCGGATCTCCGCTGCTCGACGGTGTCGTGGCCTGGATCGATTGCGACATCGACACGATCCACCGGGCTGGGGATCACGACATCGTCATCGGGCGGGTGCGTGAGCTCGACGTCGCCAGCGGGGATCTGCCGCTGTTGTTCTTCCGTGGCGGGTTCGGGCAGTTCGCGCACGCATCGCTGACCGCGCCGGCTCAGCCGGACCTCCTCGAGCCGCTGCGCGCCGTCGACCGGATCCGCGCCGAGATGGAGGACCTTGCTGAGACGCTCGACGTGGAGTGCCTAGCGGTCGCTGCGGTCGGTACTCAGCTCGTGGTCGTAGGAAGCGCGGGCTCGCAGGAGGGAATCGTCCATCACATCCGGATCGGCCAGCGGATGCCGTTTGTCGCTCCGCTCGCGGCTGCTTTGGTCGCTTGGGCACCGCGTCCGACCGTCGACGCGTGGCTGCAGCCGGTCCCGGGCGAGAACAGCGGCCGCGAGGACTTCGAGCGCCTACTGGTCCTCGTACGTGAGCGCGGCTGGTCGTTGGCCCTGGCCAGCGAGGAATTACAAGCCCTGGAGGCATCGGTGGCCAACCAGTCGGTCGGGATCACCGAAGCCGAACTCGACGATGCCCGAGCCGCCGTCCTGGACATCGGCGCTGACACCCACGAGCCGGCGGAGGACATCGACCCGGCGCGGGAGTACCAGGTAGCCAACCTGAGCGCGCCGGTGTTCGGCAGCTCCGGAGAGCCAGTGCTGCAACTGAGCCTGTACGGACTGCCGGTCCCAGTCCACGGTGGCGACCTGGTCGGCTACCGCGACGCTTTGATGGCCGCCGCAGGCCGCGCCAGCCAGACTCTGTCCGGCTGAGTTGATACATCGGAGATACGGTTCGCCGGCCGGGATCGGCTAACAAACGCGAGTCCACCCGGCATGATCGTGGATTATGCGCACGCGGATCGGAGTGCTCGCCGGGCTCATCGCCGCACTCACGGTCGTGTCCGGGTGTGCCGCCACCGACGACCCTGCCGGTTCGGCCGGCCGATCCTCGGAGGCGTCGGCGGACGCGGCGGAGCCCACGGCGCCGGTGGCGACCCCGGCCGTACCCGGCATGGCTGCACTGGCCGTACGGCTGCGTACCGACGTCGCGGTCGGCGGGCAGTTCCAGACCCGATTCAGCAACACCGGGTCCGAGCCGTTCACCGTGGTAGGGGTCAGTCTCGACTCGCCCGGATTCGAACGGCTGCCCTTCGGCGGTCGGCCGGGGACGTTTCAGCAAGACGCGACGATCGACCTGCCGACGGCGTACGGCGCCGCTCTGTGCGAGAACGGCATCGGAGTGGACCCTGCCTACGTCGCCGTGCAGATCCAGCGCCCCGACGGGCGGTTGGAGGAGGCCCGGGTACCACTCGAGGCACCCGATGACATCTTGGATCGGATCCACACCGAGGAGTGCCATCTGTTGGACCTGGCCGCTGCCGTCGAGGTGAGCCTCGGCGGATTCACGCTCGAGGATGTGGACGGGTCTCCGGTCCTGCAGACCGACATCACCCTCACCCGTGGCGAGACTGCCGAGGAGATCGCTCTGGTCGAACTGCGTGGCAGCGTCGTCTTCGATGTGTCCTTCGCCGATCCCAGCGACCCGCCCCCTGCGATGGACACTGCGCAGAGTGAAAGCGTCGTCCCGGTCGCGGTACGGATGACCGGCCGGGGCTGCGATGCGCATGTGCTCGGTGAGACCAAGCAGCCGTTCCTGTTTCCCTTCTACGTCACCTTCGACGGCGGGGAGCCGCAGTACGGGGTGCTGAACGTCTCGCAGGAGCAGCGCGACGCCCTGTGGGACTACGTCGAGGTCGCCTGCGCCGATCGCTGAGTCGCAGAACCGGACGTTATGCGCATAACGTCCGGGTTCGGCGGGGTGATTCCGCACGTTATGCGCATAACGTGCGGAATTACGGGCAGCTACCAGCCGTAGGGCAGGCCGGTGTAGTTCTCGGCCAGACTCTGCGCTGCAGCCCGTGAGGAGCTGAGGTAGCGGAGTTGGGCCAGTTGCAGCTCCCGGGCGAACGGGTCGCTGCCCTCGATATGCAGCATCGAGGTCATCCACCAGGAGAAGTGCGTACACCGCCAGACCCGGCGCAGGGCGGTCTCGGCGTAGGAGTCCAACAGGTTCTGTCCTCTCCCAGCCAGCGTTGCGGGTTCGGCCCGTACGGAGCCGGCGGTACGGATAGGAGTCCGAGCGCGCTTCGCGCGCGAGGCGATGATCGCATCGGCGAGGAGCTTGGCGTCGGCGACCGCGAGGTTGAGTCCCTTCGCGCCGGTAGGCGGGACGATATGGGCGGCATCCCCGGCCAGGAACAGCTTCCCGTACCTCATCGGCTCGCTGACGAAGCTGCGCATCGGGGTGATGCCCTTGTCCAGGATCGGGCCGGTGGCCAGCTCCCAGCCCGCATGCCCGAGCCGGGTCGACAGTTCGGTCCAGATCCGGTCGTCGTCCCAGTCCTGCAGGCGCTCCTCGACGCCGACCTGGAGGTAGAGCCGGCTGATCGAGGGGGACCGCATGCTGTGCATCGCGAAACCGTTGGGGTGCCAGGCGTAGATGAGTTCGTCGGTGGACGGCGGTGCCTGCGCCAGGATGCCGAGCCAGCCGTAGGGGTAGTCGCGCTGCGCAGTACGGCTCGACGCCTGCGGGATGGCTGGCCGAGATACACCGTGGAATCCGTCGCACCCGGCGATCAGGTCGCACTCGATCCGCTGTGCGTGGCCGTCGGCGTCGAGAAAGGTCACGGCGGGACGGTCGGTCTCGATGTCGTGAACGGCGGTGTCGGACACCTCGAAGTACAGGGGTTGTCCGGTCCCGAGCCGGGCGGCGACGAGGTCCTTGACGACCTCGGTCTGCCCGTAGATCCACACCGAGCGCCCGCACAGGTCACGGAAGTCCAGGTGCTCTCGGGTGCCCGGCCACTGCAGGTAGATGCCGTCGTGGCGCAGACCTTCTTGGTCCAGCCGCCGCCCGATCCCGTTGTCCCGGAGCAGCTCGACGGTGCCCTGCTCGAGCACCCCGGCTCGCAGCCTTGCCTCGACGTAGTCCCGGGAGCGGAGCTCGACGATGACCGACTCGATACCCGCGTTCGTGAGGAGCTGCCCGAGCACCAGACCAGCCGGTCCGGCCCCGATGATGGCGACCTGGGTTCGCATGGCCCCTATTCGAACTCGGCGGGGGCGGATTCGACGACCCGCGTCTGCACGGCGACGGGCTCGGTTCGCCCCTCGGGCAGGTACTCCAACTCCGCGGGCACGGGTTGGACGGAGCCCGATCCGGATTCGGCCGCATCGACGTAGAACAGCAGTGCCAGTCGATCGTCGTGTGCGTCGTCGGGGACCAACCGGCCGATCCCGAGCGAATGCGCGCCGTGGCGTCGCATCAGCTCGGCCGCGTCGCGGGACATGAACTCCCGCAACCAGCGCAGTTCCTCCTCGTTGGTCACGGGCTCATCATGGCGGTCCCACCGCGGCCAATCCTGCACCACCCCTCTCGCGGTGCTGTGTCTATTCCGAGCGCATGCGCAGCACTTGGGCCAAGGACTTCCCCTTGGCGTTGCCTGCAGTCTCGAGGATCGGACGCAGAGCCTTGGTCAGTGCCGGGCTCGCAGCACTGCGAACCTGCTCGGCCAACTTCACCAGTTTCGCGACGTCCTCGTCGGTGAACGTCCGCTCCAAAACGTCCCCGGTCGTGACCGCACCGGCCAACAGCGGGCCGAATGCGGCCGTCGTCGACCGGCGTACGTCGCCGTTGGTCGCCAACAGAGTCAGCAGTTCGTGCCGATGGACGTCGACGAACCCGGTCAGTTCGCGGCCGCGCTTGGACGCTTTGAGCCGCGCCTGGACGTCGCGGGCGAGGCCGCTCTTCGGGTTGAGCATGGCACCGCGACGCCGTTTGGGTCGGCTGAACGGAGGCAACGTCCGGAACCGGCTCCGCGGTTCGACCTCGGCCAAGGAGTCGAACAGGCTGGCGAACGCGCCCGCGCACAGTGTGGTCAGGTCGAGTTGGGCAAAGACGTTCTGGATCTTGCAGGCGACTCCGGACGTACCGCCGGGTGGTCCGGCGAAGTGCAGGCCGACCGCCGGCTTGATCGTCGACCCGTCGCCGATCGGGGTTTGCGAGAACACCAGCGATCCGGAGTCTCCGCCGGCCGACCAATCCGGGCTCGGACCCACGACATCGATGCGCATGCAGTCGGTGAACGGGAACCCGCTGACATTGGTGACCAGGTCGACGTCGGTGATCTCGCCGAACGTGTGCTCTGTGGTCCTCCCGAACTTCTCCACCAGCATGTCCAGTGCCGGGACCTCCACTGCGTAGACGGCCGGCCCGATCTCGGACACCGTCAGGTCGTAGAGATCGTCGCCATCGACGTCGGAGATCCCGGCGTCCACAGTGTTCGGCCCACGCACCGTACGGACGATGCCGCGCTTGACGTCACCGATCTTGTCCGCCGGACTGGAACCGCCGTCGAAGGGTCCGGGCTGAATGGTGTTGTCGCCGGCGACATGGCCGAATATGTGGTGGTTGGACAGGGCCACGATGGTGTCGTCGGTGGTGTCCCAGACCCAGCCGCCGAGCGTTCCGGCGGTGCCCGAGATCGCATCCACGCTCACACCACCCGGCGCGGGGCGATGCCGGAGTTTGGGATCGATCTCGAAGATCGGCGCGGCGCTCTCGATGACGTCGGTGACCACGCGCTCGGCATCGCCGGTGCCGCGGGAGACGAACTCGATTTCCGCGGGTAGCCGGGCGTCGGGGGCCAGCCGTTCGACGGATTGCTTGGTCTCGACATAGAACCGCAGCACGAGTTGGTTGGTCGTCTTGCCGTTCACGATCTTGCGGCCGATTCCGTACGAATGCGCGCCGGCGCTGAGCATCATCTGCTGCGGGACGCCGCTGGCCTTGACTTCTCGAAGCAGCGGGTAGCGACTGGAGCTGGCTTCACTGATGCGGCGACGCGGTGGCATGGTGTCCTCCGGAATAGGGCCCCCCGCGGTGAACAGGGTAGGGCCGCGCAGCCCATCGCGGAACGTTTCCGACGCACTCCTAGCCTTGTCCAACAACAACTGCGCGCCGGACGGAGGAAGGGGTTCCCATGAGCACGTCCGCCGCCCCGCCCGCCGGGGCCGCGTTGCCGAGCTTCCGGCGTGACCCGGACGGGACGCACCCGAGGCTGCTCAGCCCGGACTACGTCTCGACCCGGCTCCGGGCGCCACTCAGGGCTCCGATCGACCTGCCGCAGCGGCTCACCGAGCTGACCGGCCCCGTCCTGGGGGAAGGACTCGTGTACGAGGACGACGCGGATCTCACCCGCGGGTATTCCCAAGGGCCTGCGGGACAGCGGATTCTCGTCTCCGGACGGCTGCTCGACGGCGACGGGCGACCCATCCCGCGGAGTCTGGTGGAGATCTGGCAGGCCAATGCGGCCGGCCGCTATCGACACGATCGCGACACCTGGCAGGCACCTCTGGACCCGAACTTCGATGGGATGGGGCGCACGCTCACCGACGACGAGGGCCGGTACATCTTCACCACGATCAAGCCTGGTGCCTATCCCTGGCGCAACCATCACAACGCCTGGCGTCCGGCGCACATCCACTTCTCCGTCTTCGGTCGCTCCTTCACCCAGCGGTTGGTCACCCAGATGTACTTCCCCGACGATCCGCTTCTCGCCCATGACCCGATCGTCAGCGCTGTGCCGGCAGCCGCCCGGGATCGGATGATCGCGGCGTTCTCACTCGAGGACACCCAGCCCGATTGGGCGCTAGCGTTCAGCTTCGACATCGTGCTGCGGGGCAGGGCCGCGACCCCGTTCGAAACCGAGGAGGCAGCTCCATGACCGCATCGTCGTTGCTCAGCACCCCGGCGCAGACGGTCGGGCCCTACCTGTCGATCGGCTTGACATGGGAGTACGGCGAGTACGTCGTATCCGAGGGCAGGGCCGGCGCGTTCTGGATCCGCGGCCGACTGCTGGACGGCGCCGGCGATCCCGTACCCGACGGTCTGGTCGAGACCTGGCAGGCCGATCAGGACGGCGAGTTCGGCCACGCGGACCCGCGCTCTGCTTCGGCTGGCGAGGGATTTCGCGGGTTCGGCCGCAGTCTGACCGGGCCGGATGGTGCGTACGGCATCCACACGCTGAAGCCGGGCCGGGTCAGCGACGGCGAGGGCGGATTGCAGGCGCCCCATCTGGATGTCTCGGTCTTCGCCCGCGGCCTGCTGCACCGCGTCGTGACGCGGATCTACTTCGCCGATGAGTCAGCAGCGAACGGGCCGGATCCAGTGCTGGCCGCGTTGCCCGATGAGGCGGCACGTTCCACGCTGATCGCGCAACCCGATGGAGCCGGCGGGTACACCCACGACATCAGGCTGCAGGGTGACCACGAGACCGTCTTCTTCGCGGTTTGATCGAGGCGGCTCAAGAATGACAGAAGGCCTGTTCACTCAGACCCACCAGCGGGGCCCGGTTCGTGACCAAGTGGGCAGCCGGGCGTGGTTGCAGGCGATGCTCGATGCCGAAGCTGCGCTCGCCGTTGCATGCGCCGAAGCCGGTGTGGTGCCGGCCGATGCGGCGCAAGCCATCTCGGCGGCATGTGCGGATGTGGGTGCCTACGACGAGCGGGAGCTGGGCATCCTGGCTGTGCGGACCGGCAACCCGGTGGTGGGCCTGGTCGCGGCGATCCTAGCGGCGATCCCGAAGGAGTTCGCCGCGCAGGTCCATCGTGGAGCGACAAGCCAGGACATCGTGGACACCGCGGCGATGCTCGTCGTCAGCCGCGGGATCTCGGCACTGATAACTGACCTGGACGGGTGCGCCGACGTCGCAGCGCGGCTTGCCGAACAACACCGGGACACCCCGATGATCGCTCGAACGCTGCTCCAGCAGGCGGTCCCGATCACTTTCGGGCTCAAGGCCGCGCAGTGGCTGCACGGGCTGGGCGCTGTGCGAGTGCATCTGCTGGATGTCCGGGGCCGACTTCCGGCCCAACTGGGGGGCGCTGCGGGAAGTCTGCACGGCTATCCCGACGCCGCGACTGGCCTGCAGATCGCGGAGGTCTTCGCCGCGCGGCTGGGCCTGGCCGCTGCGCGAACACCGTGGCACACCCTTCGGTATCCGATCGGCGACGTCGCCGGGGGATTGGCAACCACCGCCGGGATCCTCGGCAAGATCGCCCTCGACCTGGTCCTGCTCGCTCAGAACGAGGTCGCCGAGATCACGATGGCACTCGATCGCCGCGGCGGAAGTTCGACCATGGCACACAAGCGCAACCCGGTCGCGGCTGTGGCAGCCAGATCAGCGGCCAAGCGGGCGCCGGGGCTGGCGGCCACGTTGTTCGCGGCGATGGAGCAGGAGCACGAGCGGGCCGCCGGGGCCTGGCACGCCGAATGGCTGACCCTGAGTGACCTGCTGACCTGCGTGGGCTCGGCCGCCGCCTGGCTCTACGATGCCCTGGAATCGGTCCGGGTCAACGAGCACGAGATGGCCAGGAATCTGGCCGCACTCGGGCCTGCTGCCTCGCCGGATGGTGGCGCGGCACTGATCGATCGGGCGCTGGCCGACTACCGCGGCACCAAAGATGACAGCAAGCAGCCAACGAGGGACAACGAGGGGACGAACTGATGGGCGCAATTGCCCTGCACCATGAGATCTCCGGATCGGCAGACACGCCCGCGGTCCTGTTGCTGAACTCCCTCGGTAGCACGCTGGCCATGTGGGAACGACAGATTCCAGAACTGGCTCAACGCTTCCTGGTGGTCAGGTGCGACACCCGTGGGCACGGCGAATCCCCGGTCCCTCCAGGGCCGTACGTCATCGACGATCTGGTGGACGACGCGGTCGCGCTCTTGGACAACCTTGGAGTAGCGCGGGCTCATGTGGCCGGACTGTCCCTGGGCGGCATGGTCGCCCTGCGGTTGGCGGCGCGCAGCCCGGAGCGGGTGGACCGGCTCGCCCTGCTGTGCACGTCTGCCCACTTGGGCTCTCCGGAGACCTGGGCCGAAAGGGCAGCGACCGTGCGGGCCAAGGGCACCGGCGCCATCGCCGACACGGTCGTCGCTCGTTGGCTCACCGATGCCCGGCGGGCCTCGGACCCGCAGACCACGGACTACTTGCGCGAGATGATCGCGCAGACGCCTGCGGACGGGTACGCGGCCTGCTGCGACGCGATCCGTGACATGGATCTCCGCGACGACCTGGCCGAAATCACCGCTCCCACGCTGGTCATCGCCGCAGCCGATGACCCTTCCATGCCGCCGGTGCACCAGCAGGCCATCGCAGCGGGGATACCCGGATCACGTCTCCTCGAACTTGCGGACTGCGCGCACCTGGCTACCGTCGACCAGCCCGAAGCGGTCACCGAGGCTCTGGTCGAGCACTTCTCGGAAGGCGCTGCGGCACAGCGTGGATGACAACGAGCACCGCGAGCAGGGCTACGCGCTGCGCCGACAGGTGCTCGGCGACGAGTACGTGGACGGGATCCTCGTGCGTACCAGTGCGGTGACAGCTGATTTCCAGGACTACCTCACCCGTACGGCATGGGGGGAGATCTGGTCACGTCCGGGGCTGGACCGCAAGACCCGAAGCATGCTGTCGATCACCGCGCTGACCGCGCTCGGTCACTCTCACGAACTCGCCCTGCACATTCGAGCCGCAGTACAGAACAACGGTGTCACCCCGGAAGAGATCGTCGAGGTGCTCATGCAGGCTGCCGTCTATGCCGGAGTGCCGGCCGCGAACAGCGCCATGCTCGTGGCACAGCAGGAGCTTCAGGAGCTGGGATTCCCCCAGGCGCTCCCGCTTCCGGACAGCGCCACGTAGTCGTCAGGCCGTACGCGCGAGGACCGGCGTGATCTGTCGCGCCTCCCGCGACACACGTGAACTCGACGATGTGAGCGCGAACTAGGCGCCCTGATTGCCGCGGCGGCGGGGTTTGACACGATCGACGGGTGACCTACCAGCCAACACCACACAGCCAGCCCTTTCAGCCCCCGGCTCAGGGTCAGCCGTTCCAGCCGCCCGGTCAAGGCCAGCCGGGCCAACCTCATGGCCAGGATCTCGCTCCGCAGGAGCCTCAGGGTCCACCGCGCAACGCTAGGCCCGGCCGGTCTCAATTGTGGCCGGCGGCCGTCGTGGTCCTGGCGCTGGTTGTGGTGGCGGCGTCGTTCTGGATGGGCTCCTACCTGGTGATCTATGAGAACCGGGGGATCGGCTTCTACCTCTTGATCGCGCTCGTGTCCGCAGCCGTTTGGGCGCTGTCGACGGTCTGGTCGGAGTCTGCTTTCGAGGTCCGGACCTGGGGCAGCGACCTGTTCGGTAGGACCGCCCTCGGATGGCGGCGGGTCGATCTCGCCAACCTCACGTCGGCGGCCATGGCTGCGTTCGGCAGGAACAGGTACGTGGTTGTGGGCGATAGCCAGGGTCGCATCATGGTCTCCGCCAGGAAGCTCGGGCCAGTCGCGCACAGTGTGAGTCGGGGCTTGTTCGAGGCTGCCCAACACGGTCGTTGCCAAATCCCGACCGATCTCGCCAAACTCCTGGGACTGCCCGTCCAGTCGGGGGCACGCAGGCTGGGAAAAAGCGGCAATCTGGCACGCCTGTTCGCTGTCATCGGGCTGATCGTGGTCGGCTTGGTGAGCGGGGCAGTCTCGGTCAGTTAACGTCGGTCGCATGTCTGACGGCCGTCGAGGAGTGTTGTTCGGCGTTGCGGCGTACACGCTCTGGGGTCTGTTCCCGCTGTACTGGCCGTTGCTGAAACCGGCCGGCGCCGCGGAGATCCTGGCCCACCGCTTCGTGTGGTCGCTGGTATTCGTCTGCGTGCTGATCGCCCTCGGACGCAATTGGGCGAAGGTCCGAGCGGTGTTCCGTAGCCGGCGAACCATGCTGATCCTCGGGGCAGCGGCTGTCCTCATCGCCGGAAACTGGTTCACCTACATCTACGGGGTCAACAACGGATTCGTGGTGGAGACCTCGCTCGGATACTTCATCAATCCACTGGTCAGCGTGGTCCTCGGCGTCCTCTTCTTCGGTGAGCGGTTGCGTGCCGCGCAATGGGCGGCGGTCATCCTCGCGACGGTCGCCGTGGTCGTGCTCACCGTTGACTACGGCCGGTTGCCCTACCTCGCCCTGATCCTGGCGTTCACGTTCGGTTTCTACGGCCTGCTCAAGAAGCTTGCGCCGGTCGA
>Ga0136617_10003984_pt1 | contig 13204 bp, 16 predicted proteins | sample AntDrymUQ3222106_2_FD_129672 | JGI IMG/M metagenome (GOLD analysis project Ga0136617, IMG submission 129672) | Polar desert sand microbial communities from Dry Valleys, Antarctica - metaG UQ322 (21.06) | ecosystem: Environmental > Terrestrial > Soil > Desert | place: Antarctica: Dry Valley...
CCGGAATCATCAGCTCGACGAAGGAGAACCGGACGTCGACGAAGTCGCGGACGAAGCGGCGTACGGGCCCCTTGTCGCGCGCCATGTAGTAGCGCTCGTCGCCGGTCTTCATCGCCTCGCGGACCTTGCGGCTGGACTCCCCCCGCGTCTCGCGCTGCCGCTTGGCGAGCTCCCTGCGGGTGCGTGGCGGACGGGCGCGCGCCCGCGCTGCCGCCTCGGCCTCCCTGCGGGAGGGCGTGGGTCGGCCCTTGCCGCCCTGCTTGGCGGTCTCGGAGGCGACACTCGCCTCGGCGGCTGACTTGGTGCGACGGAACAACGGGGCCTCGTGCTGCTCGATCCGGTGGGTCGCCGAAACCTTACCCGGACTCACGCACAGGCCTCGCACCCACTTGCACATCGGGCCTAGGGTTGGGCCATGAGCCTCATGAAGCGCATCAGCCTGGTCTTCCGGTCCAAGGCCAACAGGGCACTCGACAAGGCGGAGGATCCGCGCGAGACGCTCGACTACAGCTACCAGCGCCAGCTCGACCTGCTCGCGAAGGTACGCCGGGGGGTCGCCGACGTCGCGACCAGCCGCAAGCGGGTGGAGCTGCAGGTCAACCAGCTCGAGCAGCAGTCCACCAAGCTGCAGGGCCAGGCCGAGAAGGCGATCTCGGTCGGCCGCGAGGACCTCGCCCGCGAGGCGCTGACCCGCAAGTCGGGGCTCTCCAACCAGATCAGCGACCTCAAGGCCCAGCACGCCCAGCTGCTGGGTGAGGAGGAGAAGCTGACGCTGGCCCAGCAGCGGCTGCAGGCCAAGGTCGAGTCGTTCCGGACCCGCAAGGAGACCATCAAGGCGACCTACACCGCCGCCGAGGCCCAGACCAAGATCGGCGAGGCGATGTCGGGCATCGGTGAGGAGATGGGCGACGTCGGACTGGCGATCCAGCGTGCGGAGGACAAGACGGCCAACATGCAGGCGCGCGCCGGAGCGATCGACGAGCTGATCGCGTCTGGTGCGCTCGACGACGTCAGCCAGCCCGGGGGCGGCGACGACATCGCCCGCGAGCTCGACGCGCTGAGCTCCGGCTCCGACGTCGAGACCGAGCTGGCCAAGCTCAAGGCTGGCTCGCGGCCCGAGGCCCTCGAGTCCGGCCAGGACGGTGACGTCCTGCAGCCCGAGTCGGAGAAGTCGGCCGACGAGGGGCGACAGTGATCGTCCGAGTCCTCGGGGAGGGCCAGTACGACGTCCCCGACGACAAGCTCGAGATGCTCAACGAGCTCGACCAGGCGGTCGAGTCGGCGGTCGAGACCGGTGACACCGACGCCTTCGGCCAGGCCCTCGGCGCGCTGCTGGCGGGCGTACGCTCCGCGGCCGTCCCGCACGAGGCCGGCACGCTCGACACCTCCGACCTGATCCTGCCGCCCGCCGACGCCTCGCTGGAGGAGGTCCGCGACCTCCTCAGCGGCGACGGCCTGATCCCGGGCTGACGCGGATGGCTTCCTCGCGGTTCGTCAAGGACACCGGCCTGACCGTCCGGATGACCACGGTCATGTTCCTGCTCGGCGCGCTCTTCGTCGCGCTCATCGTGGTGCTGATGTTCGCCGCGTCCAGCTCCGGCTACGGCAATCTCGTCCCGATCATCGGCATCGTCGGCATCGGCGTCGCGATCTACCAGTGGTGGAACTCCGACAAGGTCGCCATGAAGGCCATGCGGGCCCGTGAGGTCACTCCCGAGGAGGCCCCGGAGCTGCACGGCACGATCGACCGGCTCTGCGCGCTGGCCGACATGCCGAAGCCCCGGGTGGGCATCGCCGACATGGCCGTCCCCAACGCCTTCGCCACCGGCCGCTCGCCGGACCGCGCGGTGGTGTGTGTGACCACCGGGATCATGGGCCTGCTCACCGCCGAGGAGCTCGAGGCCGTGCTCGCCCACGAGCTCTCCCACGTGGCCCACCGCGACGTCCTCGTGATGACCGTGGCGTCGTCCGCCGGGATCGTCGCCGGAATGCTGATGCACGGTGCCCGCTTCGGAGCGCTCGCCGGCCGCCGCGACCGCAACTCCGCTGTCTTCTTCATCGCCACGCTCGTGGTCAGCCTGGTGGTCTACGCGATCAGCTTCTTCCTGACCCGGCTGCTCTCGCGCTACCGCGAGCTGTGCGCCGACCGCTCCGGCGCCTACCTGACGATGAAGCCCGCCGCTCTCGCCTCGGCGCTGCAGAAGATCAGCGGTGGGATCGCCACCATTCCCAAGAGCGACCTCCGCGCCTCCCAGTCGATGAACGCCTTCTTCATCGCCCCGGCCGTGCGCGGGGTGTCGCTGTCGACGATCACCTCGACCCACCCCTCGCTGGAGCTGCGGCTGGAGCAGCTGGCCCGGATCCAGGCCGAGCTCGGCCGGCCCAGCGAGTGACGGCGCCCTGATGGGCCTGTGGGACGCGCTGACCGGGCGGCGCCAGGAGAAGCGCGCCGATCTCGACTCGCTGTTCCTCGTGCCCAGCGCCGCGATCACGCTCCAGGCCTCTCTCGGGCTGGTGCCGACCGGCACCGGCTCGGTCTGCTACCGCTCGGCCGGGGGTGCGGCGTTCCACCAGTTGCAGACCGAGGTCGTGGCGCTGCTCGACGACGACGCCGACGCGCCCGACGTCGAGGTGACGACCGACTCCTTCGGGTTCACCTGGCTGACCGTCACCGGCAGCCCCGACGACACCGCCGGGCTCTGCACCGACCTCCACGCCGTCAACACCACGTTGGAGGCGCAGGGGTTCGGCTCGGGCCTGTTGTGCTCGCTGGTGCCCTTCGCGGACCCGGCCGGCCACCGGATCGGCCTGGTCTACCTCTACAAGCAGGGGACGTTCTACGCCTTCGCGCCCCGCGGGCCGCAGCAGCGCGACAACCTGCTCGAGATCTCGGTGCGCGACGCGATCGATGGGGAGCTGCCGGTCGAGAAGGACCTGAGTCGCTGGCTCGCGGTCTGGGATGCTCCGGGCCTGTGACGACCCAGGACCGGATCCGCGAGCAGGCGATCGAGGAGTACGACGTCCTCGGCGCGCCACCCCGCCGCGAGCTCCAGGCACTGGTCGAGCTGGCCGCGAAGCTCGTGGGCGCACCGATGGCAGCGATCAACCTGATCACTACCAGCCAGCAGTGGCAGGTGGCGACGTACGGCTTCGCGGCTTCGGTCACTGACCGCACGGACGCCATGTGCCGCATCGTCGTGGAGAGCGGCGAGCCGATCCTGCTGCCCGACGCGAGTCGAGACGACCGGTTCCGCGGCACCCCGTCCACCATCGGTGAGATCGCCGACGTCCGGTTCTATGCCTCCTGCCCTCTGCAGGCGCCTGCCGGGGTCTTCCTCGGCACGCTGTGCGTCTTCGACGTCGAGCCCCACCCGGTCGACCCCGAGACCGAGCCCGCGCTCACCACGCTCGCTGCCCGCGTCGTCGACGTGCTCGAGCTCGAGCGGACCTCGCGCCAGCTCGCGGCCGCCCACGAGCGGCTCGGCGCCTTCGCAGGCCAAGTGAGCCACGACCTCAAGAACCCGCTGTCGGCGATCCGGATGTCGGTCGAGCTGGCCCGCGAGGAGGCGGCCGACGGCAGCGACCTCGCCCGACTGCTGGACCGGGCCCAGCGCGGCGCGCAGCGGATGAACTCCGTGATCGGAGAGCTGCTGGAGTTCGCGAGCGGGGGAGCCGCGCCCGAGCTGGAGGCGGTCGACCTCGCCGCGTTGCTCGCCGAGGTGCTCGAGGACCTCGCGGGCGCCACGGCGCCCGGGCAGGTGGCGGCCGATCCGTTGCCCGTGGTGCAGGGCGACCCGGTGCAGCTGCGCACCGTGGTGCAGAACCTGGTCGCCAACGCGGTGAAGTTCTCCGAGCCGGGAGCGCCGGTGCGGGTCGAGGCCGAGGAGCAGCCCAACGGCTGGTGGATCGCCGTGGCCGACAGCGGCCCCGGCATCGCGGAGCAGGACCGCCAGCGCGCCTTCGAGGCGATGGTGCGGCTGGATCGCTCGCGACCCGGCTCCGGCATCGGGTTGGCGACGTGCCGCCGGATCATCCACGCCCACGGCGGACGGATGGGGATCGACGACAACCCCGGCGGCGGAGCCGTCGTGTGGTTCGAGCTCCCCTCCTGAGGCGTCCCGGGACTGCTCAGTCGCGGTGTGACCTGCCCGGCAGGTCGAGCATCCGCTGCAGGGCGACCCCGGCCCAGTGGGCGGTGTCGGGGTCGACCTCGATCCGGTTGACGACCGTGCCGGCGGCCAGCGACTCCAGCGTCCACACCAGGTGGGGCAGGTCGATCCGGTTCATCGTCGAGCAGTAGCAGACGGACTTGTCGAGGAACATGATCCGTTTGTCGGGGTGGGCTGCGGCCAGTCGCTGGACCAGGTTGAGCTCGGTGCCGATGGCCCAGCTCGAACCGGCCGGCGCCGCCTCGATGGTCTTGATGATGAACTCGGTCGAGCCGACCAGGTCGGCCTCGAGGACGACCTCGTGCGTGCACTCGGGGTGGACCAGGATCTTGACGTCGGGGATCGACGCGCGCAGCTCGTCGACGACGGTGGGGGAGAACCGACCGTGGACCGAGCAGTGGCCGCGCCAGAGGATCATCCGGGCGTCGCGCAACAGCTCGGGAGTGACCCCGCCGTCCGGGACCAGCGGGTTCCACACGACGCAGTCGTCGAGGGCCAGCCCCAGCTCGAGCACGGCGGTGTTGCGGCCGAGGTGCTGGTCGGGGAGGAAGAGAACCTTCGCGGCCGCATCCGATCCGGGCACCTGGTCGAAGGCCCACTCCAGCGCGGACTCGGCGTTGCTCGACGTACAGACGATCCCGTCGTGGCGACCCACGAAGCCCTTGATGTCGGCGCTGGAGTTCATGTAGGTGACCGGTACGACGCTGTCGGCGACACCGGCCGCGGTCAGCGCATCCCAGGCGTCCTCGACCTGCGCGAGCCGGGCCATGTCGGCCATCGAGCAGCCGGCGGCGAGGTCGGGCAGCACGACCTGCTGGTGGTCGGCGGTGAGGATGTCGGCCGACTCGGCCATGAAGTGGACGCCGCAGAAGACGATGAACTCCGCCTCCGGGCGGGCGGCCGCGTCGCGCGCCAGCTTGAAGGAGTCGCCCGTCACGTCGGCGAACTGGATGACCTCGTCGCGCTGGTAGTGGTGACCCAGCACGAAGGCCCGCTCACCCAGCGCGTCACGCGCTGTGCGTGCGCGCGCCACCAGGTCGGGGTCGGACGGCGCGCCGGCAGGTCACCCGGGCACTCCACGCCCCGCTCCGACTCGAGGTCGCGGCCGCGGCCGAGCGGGAGCAGGGGGAGGTCGACGGTGGTCATGCCAATGATTCTAGGCCGCTCCCAGGCGCCGACTCACAGCAGCGTGGGGTGGGGTACGTACGGGACGGGCTCCCGCATCCGGCGCAGCGCCAGGAAGCCCCGGGAGAGGACCGAGAGCCGGGCGGCCATGGCGACGTCGACCGCCCAGTCGTTGGCGGGGGAGACGTGCCCGACCTCGATCGGCCGGTCCGGGTCGGAGGCGGCCAGTGCCTCCCACATCAGCGACTGGGCGGCCCGCCGGCCGCTGGCCGCGAGGAGGATCGGTGCCCCGGTGTCGTCAACGTAGGCGTAGCCGGACCCCGCGGGCCGGTCGGTCACCAGCAGTCGCAGCTCACGCGCCAGCACCTCGTGGTCGGGGCCATGGGCGGCGCCGCGGGCACGGCGGTCCAGCGAGTCGAGCAGGTCGCGGTCGCCGAGCGTGCCCTCGCGTACGTGCCGCACCTCGGGCAGCAGGGCCCGTTCGACCCGGCCCCAGAGCAGCAGCTGGGGGTGGAGCCGGAAGCCGGCGAGCGCATAGCGGCGCAACGCCTGGGGGTCGGGCGAGGCGTTGAGCATCCCTCGCAGGCAACCGCGGCCGTGCTGCAGCGCCACCTCGAGCAGCGCCCGGCCGAGCCCTTGCCCCTGCAGGCCGGGCCGGACGGCGTACGACGCCAGGATCCACATCTTCTCCCGGACGAGCGAGGTGGCGAACCCGACGATCTCGCCGTCGACCTCGGCCACCCAGCAGCCGCCCGGGTCGGTGGCCAGCAGGTGCTCGGCGCGGTGGCACCACCGTTGCGTGCGGTGCGGCGCCCGCGGCACGGGGTCGGTCCAGTCGCGCTGGTAGGTGCGCAGATCGAGGGCGTAGAAGGCTTCCGAGCTGATCTGCTCGCAGGCCGCGACGTCGTCGGGCCGCATCGGCCGGATCCGGGCACTCATCACGCCGCACGCTACGGCGTCGGGGAGGATGGGCGCATGCGCGTCCTCGTGGCTCCCGACAAGTTCGCCGGCACCCTCACCGCGGTCGAGGCCGCCGAGGCGATCGCCTCGGGCTGGCGGCGACACGCACCCGAGGACGAGCTCGACCTCGCGCCGATGGCCGACGGCGGGCCGGGCTTCGTCGACGTGCTCCACGCAGCACTCGGCGGCGACCTGCTCGTCACGACCGTGCGTGGGCCGGGTGGCGAGCCGGTGCCCGCGGCGGTGCTGCGGGTCGGCACGACGGCGTACGTCGAGTCGGCCCAAGCCTGCGGGCTGCACCTGCTCCAGGGCAACGCCGAGCGCGCCACGACGGCCGGGGTCGGCGAGCTGCTGCTGGCTGCGGTCGCCAGCGGCGCGGAGCGCGTCGTCGTCGGCCTGGGCGGCTCGGGCACCAACGACGGGGGAGCCGGACTGCTGCACGCCCTGGGAGCCCGGGCCGACGGTCCGTTGGACGCGGGTGCGGCCGGTCTCGCCTCGGTCGGCAAGGTCGCCCTCGCCCCGGCGCGGGCGCGGCTCGCCGGCGTCGACCTGGTCGCTGCCAGCGACGTCGAGAACCCGCTGACCGGCCTGTTCGGCGCCACCAAGGTCTTCGGCCCCCAGAAGGGGCTCGACGAGGAGCGGATCGCGGTCGTCGACGGCTGGCTGGAGGGCTTCGCGGCCGCCGCGGGACGGCGTACGGCACTGGAGAAGGGAGCCGGGGCCGCGGGCGGCCTGGGCTTCGGGCTGCTGCTGCTCGGTGCCGTCCGGGAGCCGGGCATCGGCCTCGTGGCCGACGCCGTCGGGCTGGCCCGCCGCGCTCGGGAGGCCGACCTCGTCGTGACGGGCGAGGGTGCCTTCGACTTCTCGAGCCGGTCCGGCAAGGTGCCGTACGGCGTCGCGACCGTTGCAGGCGAGGCGCTGCGGCCCTGCGTGGCGCTGGCCGGGCAGGTGCTGGTCGGAGCCCGGGAGATGCGGGCGCTGGGCGTGGAGTCGGCCTACAGCATGGTCGAGATGGTCGGGGAGGAGCGGTCCTTCGGCGACCCCGCCGGCGCGCTCGCCGACGTCGCCGCCCGGGTCGCCCGCTCCTGGTCGAGCTGAGAGATCGCACGGATAGGTCCGCCGGCTCGCGCCCCCATCCGCGCGGTCTCTGAGTCGACCGAGCCGGGCTCAGTCGTCGCTCGCGTCGTCCTCCCGGTCGGTCTCCGAGGAGACCACCTGGAAGTCGCGGTCGAGCTGGACGTCGACCTGGCTGCCGTCGTCGAGGGTGACCTCGACCTCGTAGTAGCTCTCCTCGTCGCCCACCTCGGTGCCGCTCACCTCGCCGCCGCCGGTCTCCAGCAGCGCGGCGTCCTCGGCCTGCTCGAGGGACGCACCTCCGATGGGGCGCTCGGTCGCGTCGTCGTCGGAGCCCGCGAGGGCGGTGCCGGCGCCGCCGACGACGAGCACACCCGCGGCAGCGGCGGAGATCATGATCTTCCTCTTGGTGTCCATGGTGCCCAGCATCGACGCCCGCACCTGAAGCCAGCCTGAACCCCGCCACGTTCAGCGGGCGTTCAGGGCGCGTTCAGCGGGGACCTGCCACGGTGGCCCGGTGAGGATCCTGGTGGTCGAGGACGAGCCGCGTGTCGCCCGCGCGGTGAAGCGCGGCCTGGAGGCCGAGGGCTACGCAGTGGACGTCGCCGCCACTGGCGAGGACGGGCACTGGCTGGCCAAGGAGTTCGACTACGACGCCGTGGTGCTCGACGTGATGCTGCCCGGGCTCGGCGGCCTCGACCTGTGCCGACGGCTCCGCGACGAGGGCGACTGGACGCCTGTCCTGGTGCTGACGGCGCTCGACGACCCTGCCGAGGAGGCGCGGGCGCTCGACGGCGGGGCCGACGACTTCCTCGGCAAGCCCTTCTCCTACGTCGTGCTGGCGGCCCGGCTGCGCGCTCTGCTGCGTCGGGCCTCGGATGCGCGGCCGGTCGAGCTGGTGGCCGGTGACCTGCGACTGGATCCGGCCCGGCACCGCGTCTGGCGCGGCGAGACCCCGGTCGAGCTCACCCCGCGGCAGTTCTCGCTGCTGGAGTTTTTCCTGCGACGTCCCGGCGAGGTGCTGTCGAAGGCCACGATCCTGGAGCATGTCTGGGACTTCGCCTTCGAGGGCGACCCCAACATCGTCGAGGTCTACGTCTGGCAGCTCCGCACCCGGATCGACGAGCCGTTCGGGCGGCGCAGCCTGCAGACGGTGCGGCTGGCGGGCTATCGGCTCGACGAGGAGGGCGGCTGAGATGGGCATCCGCTCGGTCCGGCTGCGGCTGACGGCCGCCGCGGCGGCCGTCACCGTCGCGGTGCTGGTGGTGGCGTCGGTGGGCCTGGTGGTCGCCTTCGCGCGGTCCCAGGCGGACGCTGCCGACGACCTGGCGCGCGCCCGCGTCGCCGAGCTGACCCGGCGGGTCGAGCAGGGCGAGGTGCCGCGGCTGCTCACCGACGTGGGCGACGACGGCTTCGCGCAGGTGGTCGCCGGCGACCGGGTGCTCGGAGCCTCGACCGGCCTGGGCGGCTCGCCGCCGGTGAGTGACTGGCGGCCGGCGGCGGGCGTGGTCGGCGTACGCGACCTCGACGACGTGCCCGATGACGACGAGACCGAGGACTACCGGACCTGGGCCACCACCACCGTGGCCGGGCCCGGAGGCGACGCCACGGTCTACGTCGGGACGGCCCACGAGGAGGTGACGGAGTCGGTACGCCGGCTCGTGGTCAGCCTGGCCGTCGGAGTGCCGCTGCTGGTCGTGGTGTCGGCGCTGCTGCTCTGGCTGCTGGTCGGTCGGGTGCTGCGCCCCGTGCAGGAGAGTCACCGCCGGCAGCGTGAGTTCGTCTCCGACGCCGCCCACGAGCTGCAGAGCCCGTTGGCCTCCTACCGCGCCCAGCTGGAGGTGGCGCTGCGCGAGGACCACCCGCAGGGCTGGCGCGAGGTCGCCCGCGACCTGCTCGCCGACAGCGACCGGATGGAGCGGCTGGTGCGCGATCTGCTGTTCCTGGCGCGCGAGGACCGGGCGCGACCGGCCCCCACCACGATGGTCGACCTCGACGACGCCGTCCTCGAGGAGGTGGCCCGGCTGCGGCCGGTCACCTCGGTGGCGATCGGCACCTCGGGCGTCACCGCGGCGCCGCTGCGCGGCCATCGCGGCGACCTCGGCCGGTTGGTCCGCAACCTGCTCGCCAACGCCGCCCGGCACGCCGCCAGCGGGGTGGAGGTGACGTGCGGTGCGGAACCGGACGGCACCGTCGTGCTCACGGTCGCCGACGACGGGCCGGGCATCGATCCGGAGCTGCGTGGCCGGGTCTTCGAGCGCTTCTGGCGCGATGACTCCGCCCGCAGCGACACCGGCAGCACCGGGCTCGGCCTCGCGATCGTCCGGACGGTGGCCGAGCGCCACGGCGGCACCGTACGGGTGGTGGACCCCGCCGTCGGAGGGCCCGTCGGGGCACGGCTGGAGGTCCGGCTGCCCGGAGCGTGACGCGGGTCGGGGAATAACCCGTGGTGTGCGACCATTGGGCAATCAGACCGACACCGTGCAACTCAGGGAGCCAAAGACATGAGCGAGCAGGTCGAGACCGAGCGCCGCACCGACCAGATCAACCTCAGCGACGTCGCGGCCGGCAAGGTGAAGAGTCTGCTGGAGCAGGAGGGTCGTGACGACCTCTCGCTGCGGATCTCCGTCCAGCCCGGTGGCTGCTCGGGGCTGCGCTACCAGCTGTTCTTCGACGAGCGCACCCTCGACGGCGACGTCACTACCGGCTTCGACGGAGTCTCCGTCGTGGTCGACCGGATGAGCGTGCCCTACCTCAACGGCGCGATGATCGACTTCGTCGACACCATCGAGAAGCAGGGTTTCACCATCGACAACCCCAACGCCACGGGGTCCTGCGCCTGCGGCGACAGCTTCCACTGATCACAGCCGCGCCAGCGGATGTGATCGTGGGTGGTTGAGCAGCGACGAACCGTACTTGGCGCGACTTCTTGGGCGAGTCGTGATCTTCTGGGGGCAAACTTCAGCCAAGAAGGTTCGGTTTCCCCGCGTACGCGGGGAAACCGCCGCTGCTTCCCCGGCCCTCAGTCCAGGTGCAGATGCAGCGCCCCGGCGAGCCGGGCGGCGGCGTCACTGACGGTGATGTCGCGCTTGCGAACCTCGCGGGGGAAGTCGTCGAAGTGGATGCTGGGAGCCGGCCGTACGGCGGCGCGGGCGGCGCGCTCCAGGCGCAGGTTGTCGCCGGCCACCAGGCAGTCGGCGTGCATCTGGGCGGGGGTCTCGAGGTCGTCGAGGGACGTCCGCGGGGGGCGCTCGGCGCTCATGGTCACGACGCTAGGGGCTACCGCGAGGTAGTCCCAGCCGTACGCGCAGGTAGTGTTCCGTGGCGTGTCCCTGCTGATCGCCGGCTCCATCGCGACCGACCACCTGATGACCTTCCCCGGGAAGTTCTCCGACTCCCTCGTGGTCGACCAGCTCGACAAGCTGTCGGTCTCGTTCCTGGTCGAGGACCTCGACGTACGCCGCGGCGGCTGTGCGGCGAACATCTGCTTCGGGCTGGGCAACCTCGGTCTCGAGCCGGTGCTCGTCGGCGCCGTGGGGGAGGACTTCGCGGAGTACCGCTCCTGGCTGCAGCGGCACCGGGTCGACTGCGACTCGGTCCACGTATCGGCCACCCGCCACACCGCCCGCTTCGTCTGCACCACCGACTCCGCGCACGCCCAGATCGCCAGCTTCTATGCCGGCGCGATGAGCGAGGCACGCGAGATCGAGCTCAAGCCGATCGTCGACCGGGTCGGGGAGCCCGACTACGTCCTCATCGGGCCCGACGACCCCGAGGGCATGCTGCGCCACACCGACGAGTGCCGGCAGCGCGGCTACCGCTTCGTCTCCGACCCGAGCCAACAGCTGGCCTTCGGCGACGGTGACCTGATCCGGCCGCTGATCGACGGTGCGGACATCCTGTTCTCCAACGAGTACGAGTCGTCTTTGATCATCCAGAAGACCGGCTGGAGCCGCGAGGAGGTGCTCGACCGGGTCGGCACCTGGGTGGTCACCCTCGGGCCCGACGGGGTGCGGATCGAGCGCAAGGGCGAGCAGCCGCTCCACGTCGCGGCAGTCCCCGAGGTACGCAAGGTCGAGCCGACCGGCGTCGGCGACGCGTTCCGCGCCGGCTTCCTGGCCGCCCTCGACTGGGGCCTCGGCCTCGAACGTGCCGCCCAGCTGGGGTGCCTGCTGGCCGTCTACGTCGTCGAGCAGGTCGGCACCCAGGAGTACACGCTGTCGAGGTCGCACTTCCTGCGCCGCTGCGAGGCGGCCTACGGCGCCGGCGCGGCGGCCGACCTCGGCGAGCGGCTCCGTACGCTGCGACCCTGACCGCCAGCCTGACCACCCGCCGGGCGGGTCATGACACCCGCCGGACCAGGTAGCGCGGCGTGCCGTCGGCCGCCGAGTCCTCGCCGGCGTACGCCTGCCCGCGCATGCGACACCACGCCGGGACGTCGACGCGCGCGGCCACGTCGGTGGCGACCACGACGACGACGCCGCCCACCGGACCTCGGTGAACCGGCGTGCCAGCTCGATGACCGGCATCGGGCACCGCATCCCGCGGCAGTCGAGCTCGAGGTCTGCCCCCACCGGATCGGCGCTCACAGGTCCAGCTCCGCGCGCATCCCGGCCACCAGGTCCGGCAGCAGCCCGAGCAGCCGGTCGACATCGGCCTCCGTCGCGCCACGCGTGAGGGAGACGCGGACGTTGCCGTGGGTCAGGGTGCCCATCGCGGCGAGGACCTGGCTGGGCTCGAGCGTCGACGCTGCGCACGCCGAGCCGCTCGCCACCCCGAATCCCGCTCGCTCCAGCCGGTGCACGAGCGCCTCGCCGTCGAGGTAGAGGAACGAGAACGTGACGAGGTGCGGAAGCCGGTCGACCGGGTCTCCGACGACCTGGGTGTCGGGGATCGCCGCGACCGCCGAGCGGATCCGGTCGACCAGCGCGTGCTGCCGGGCGTTGACGGCGTCCCGCTCTGCCACCACCGCCTGCAGTGCCGCGGCCGCGGCGAGGGCCGCGGGGACGTTCTCGAAGCCGGAGACCCGCTCGTCGACGCGGTCGTCGCCGGGGAAGGGGTTGCGCCAGCGGACGCCCTTGCGCACCAGCAGTACGCCGACACCGGCCGGCCCGCCCCACTTGTGGGCCGACCCGGCGGCGGCCGACCAGCCGGACGGCAGGGGCAGCCGCCCCATCGAGGCACAGGCGTCGGTGAAGAGCGGTGGGTCCGCCGGCAGGCCGAGCCCGGCCACGGGCTGCACCGTGCCCACTTCGTGGTTGGCCGCCTGCAGGGCGACCGCGGAGACCCCCGGTCTCGCGGCCGCCGCCCGCAGCTCGTCGAGGTCGACCCGGCCCAGCCGGTCGACGGGCACCTCGCAGAACCGGCCCCCCAGGCGACGGCATGGCGGACCGCGGCGTGCTCGACGGCGGCGTGGACGACCTCCCCCGTGCCGGTGCGGTGGCCGCGGACCAGGCCCAGCAGCCCGCGGTGGACGGCCTCGGTGCCGGAGCCGGTGAAGCTCACCTCGTCGGGGCGCACTCCGAGGCTCTCGGCCACGACCGCGCGGGCGTTGTCGAGCAGCAGCCGGGCCGATCGGCCTGGCCGATGCAGCCGGCGCGGGTCGGCGTACCCCTGGTCGAGCGCGGCCAGCAGGGTGTCCCTGGCGGCCGGGGTGCAGCGGCTCCGAGGAGGCCGCGTCGAGATCGACCGCGGGTGACGTCGCGGCCGGGTCGGGGGAACGGCTCACCGGGTCAACCTACTGCCCGACCCTGCGGCCGTCCGGGGTCCGGATGCCGTTACGCTGTGCGAAGTCCGTGAAGTGCTGAAGAGAGAGGCTCGTTCGTGGGTCACCAACTCGCCCGGCGCACGTCCGCGGCGCTGTCTGGTCTGGGGCG
>Ga0136617_10003985_pt1 | contig 13202 bp, 10 predicted proteins | sample AntDrymUQ3222106_2_FD_129672 | JGI IMG/M metagenome (GOLD analysis project Ga0136617, IMG submission 129672) | Polar desert sand microbial communities from Dry Valleys, Antarctica - metaG UQ322 (21.06) | ecosystem: Environmental > Terrestrial > Soil > Desert | place: Antarctica: Dry Valley...
AACCAATTGGCGTAGTTGGTCATCTCCTCATCGAAGGTGCGCGTGACGGTCTGCGGGATGCCCAAATCGTCGACCCAGTTGTGCGTGTACGTCGCCGTGCCGCGGTTGGCGATGTTGAGGTCAACACGCGCAAACGCCGGTGTCGTGTAGTTGCTGGTCGTTGACGCCGATCCGAACTGATGGAAGCGCGGGTAGATGTGGGTCGAATCACGGAAAGGCTGGCACGATCCTCCAGTTGCCGCGTCGCCATACCCTACCCATTTGTCAGCGACGGTTGCGACCGCACGGGTACACCATTCGACGTCCGTTTTCCAATAATGGCGCGCAACGTTCCGGTATCGTGCCGTTGGAACACAGGCATTCACGCCGGATCCGCCGGTCACTTGCGTCGTGAAGCGGCCGCTGGGGAAGTTGAACTGGCTCGCCGCCAGCGCCCCGTAGGCCTTGTTGTTGCGGCGGCAAACCACACCGGCTCCGTTCGCGTCCTGAAGCAGCGAATTGACACTCGCCTGCATGAGGCTGCTGCACACCGCGCCCGTTCCCGGCGTCGGTACGTTCGGGCAGCCGGTCGATGCGGATGTGTCGTTTGTCGTGCAGGACCGTGTGGTCTCGATGCTGCACGTGCCCGGGGTGACAACATTGCCGCACTGAGAATTATCGGTGCAAGACTGTGTCGTTGCGATGCTGCAGGTGCCCGGCTGGGTCGAGCATTGGGCGTCGCTGGTACATGCGCTGTTCGTGATGCTGCACCGTTTGCCGACGTTCGGGCATTGGCTATCCGCGGTACAGCTGGTACTACTGATGTTGCACGTCCCCGGTACGATCGGACACTCGGGGGTGGCGCCCGGGGCAAAGCACGCAGCTCGTGTTTGGCTGCAGTTGCCGGCGACTGTTGGACAATCCGCGTTGGATTGACAGTTCCTGCTGGTTTGGATCGAGCAATTGCCAAACGTTCCGCTGCATTGCGCGTTCGATGTGCATGCCGCGGCGTTGATCGTGCAGGCGCCGCTGAGAGTCGGGCATTGTGCGTCAGTCGTGCACGCAGCCCTTGACGCGCTGCAACTGCCGCCAAACGGCGGGCAATCGGCGCTTATCGTGCATGCGGTGCGGCTTAAATTGCACGCGCCTGCCACCGCCGGACACTGCGGGTCTGATGTGCACAAGGCGTTCGTCCGCGTGCAGAGGCCACTATTCGGGCAATCGCCATTGGCAAAGCACCCAGCGCCGCTCGCGCTGCAGGCGCCCGCCTGCGTCGGACATTGCGCATTGCTTGTGCATGTCGCTCCCGTGCGGGTGCAGCTACCACTGTTCGGACATTGGCCGGCGTTCATGCACGAGCCGCCCGTCGCGCTGCAATTCCCGGCTTGCGTCGGACATTGGGCGTTGGTCGTGCAGGCGTTGCCGACGACGCTGCAACTACCCGTCGTTCTGCACACCGGCGGATCGCAGGTCGAGATGAGCCGACACACCGGGCACTCGGCGCCGGTGCACGTTTCGCATCCCGGCGGGTCGTATGCATTCCGGCAGACCGGCGCATCGCAGGTAGTGTTGATATTGCACGCCTGCGTTCGCACGCCATTGCACGACTGTGCGCCGATGCCGCCGCAAGTCTGCGCGCGGACGCCACCGCAGGTCTGCGCCGACATGCCGCCGCAGGTTTGCGTACCGCCGCCGCCACACGTTTGCGCGGTCGCGCCGTTGCACGTTTGCGTGACCGAGCCGCCGCAGGTTTGCGTACGAGTAATGTTGTCGCAGGTCTGCGAGCTGACTCCGCCGCACGTTTGCGTCTGTACGCCGTTGCATGTTTGCGCCGTACCACCTCCACAGGTCTGGGGCCGCTCGCCGTTGCAGGTCTGCGTACGGGTCACAACACCGTTGCACGTCTGCGCCACCGGCGGCCCGGTTTGCGGCCACGACGCATGCGTCGCGTCGCACCACAACGAGTTGTCGTTCTGGTAGAAATATTTCTGGCTCTTTGGCGCCGCGCCGCCCGGCCACGCCCACGGATATGTGTAATCGCCATCGGCCGCCGGAGCGCCGGCGGAGGCAGCGGCGACAAGCCCATTGACGCGGCAGTGGCCCGCGTTGTTCACGAACGGAGCACTCGCGGCATCGTTACCTTGCGTCCAGTCCGAGTTGCACCATTGACCGACGGTGACCGTCGTCGTCAAATTGACGTACTCGATCGTTGTCGCCCAAGGATCAGCGGGTACCCGCGTCCAAGCCGTCGTATTGCCCGCATTCATCTGCGGGTAGCTCGTGCCGTCGGCATAGGCAGGCGGCTCGTATTCGAGGCGCGGGTTGTAATAGAGGCGGTTGAGCGCGCTGTTATGGACTGGGGCCGGCCAGAACTTCCAATACTCGAACGGCTGACCGGATTTGATCGATGCCGCCGGATACGTGGCGATCCCTGGCAACGGGCCGGGATTGATGCCACCCGAACAACGACCAAATGGCGCGATCGTCAGATCGCAGCCGGCGCCTGGCCCGCTGGGATCGAAGCCTGCATCGAAATTGACATAAGGCGCGTTGAACTGCTGGAAGATGTAGCCCGGCGAGCGGTATCGGCCCGCGCCCGCCAACGTCAGATCGCGTGCATCGCCCGGGTCGCCGCACAAAGCGCTCATCCTGCCCGTGCCGTCGCGGCAATAGGCGCCGATGATGTAGTCAGGTAGGTAGTCGAAGAGCATCGACGTCGAGTCGTCGACGGTCAATACGATGTTGGGCTTGGCCGAGGTCTTGATGTTGAGCGGTTCGTCCGCGAGGCTCGTTAGCGCGGCGTAACCCGGTGAGGCGAGCGGCCCGACTGCCATGACGAAGGCAAGGGCGCTTGCGACGAAGCGGCGAAACGGCGAAGGGCGACTGGCGCTGGTTGTCATGGTTATCCTAGGGCGGCAAATCACCGCAGCATCGCTTGCAGGAACGACGTCGTGTTTTTGGGCCCGTCGACGCGGACGGTCACGCGGTACATCGGCACTCGCGGCAACTCGGGCGCCACACCTTCGTTCGCCGTCGTGCCGGAGGTTCTCTTGGGGGTGAGCATTTCGCAGATTCCGACGCTGGCAACTTGCCCGACCGCGACAGGAAGGCACATGCGTTCGATGACGTAGCGGATCTCGTTTCCCGTCTGGTCGGTGAGCATGCGCGTTTGCGTGAAGTTGATTTTGCGTTGCAGCTCCACCGGGATGCCGCGGGCATCCTCGCCCGGTTGCACCGTGGCGAAATAATTTTCAGCGGGCATATTGTTGATGCGGTTGATCGGAGCGGGCGCGCCTCGAGCATCGTCAAACAGCGCCGCCGCCGCGGCTTCGACCGCAAGATTGGCGGGGAGAATCGCCGCCTGGCGGAATGCGAGGTTGCCGACGACGCCGGTGCTGGTGTCGACCGAACGAATGAGCGCGATCGCGGCGAGGCTCATCGCGACCATCACGATGAGCGAGATGAACAGCACGACGCCGCGCTGGCGGCGCGGTGCACGCTGCGCTGGGGCGGCGAAGCATTGATGCGCGGTCATAGCTGGCGATTCCACAAGTGATTGCGCAGCGGTACGACCGTTTCGTAGATCCGATAGCGCCAGTTGCCGGCGGGGGCCGTGGAGGCAGCGATGGTTCCTGTCAAGCGGCCTGGGCAGTTTGCCTTGATCGGATCCTCGCAGTCGAACAAGACCCAATCGAAATCGCCGACGTCGCGATCGAACTGCTCGCTTTGCACGATGATGCCGATGCGCACCGCTTTGATCGAATTGATCACCGGGAGCGGCGCCGCCATCAGCGTGGCTGGCGTCCACGCCCCGGTCGCGGGAACCCAGGTATCGAGCCGGCCGTCGTTGCTATTGTCGATACCGTACTGAATCTTGAAATTGGCGATGTTCGAGGCGATCGGATTGGGGGTTGGCGCGGCGTCGAACAGGTTGGTGCTGCGGAGCGTTCCGCTGGCGACGTCGTAGCGGACGCGCTGGGCACGGTTGGCGGGTCCCATGTTGAACAGTACGGCCGCATCGTCGAACCCGATACCTGCCGGTGTGGCGCCACTATGCGTGATTGTCACTCTGCCAATGGGATTGGGTGGCGCATCGGGGGTGACCGCGGTAATCGTCGACCGGGCGCACTGCCCGCCCGCCGAAATCGCGACGATCATGTCGCCGGGTCTGAAACCGGTGACGCTTTCCACCGGGTAGGCGGCGCCGGCCGGCGCGTTACCGAGGAACGGCGCCGGCGTGACCCGCGAATTCGTCACGCTGTAATTGGTGACGAATGAGTCCGGCGTGTCGTTGGTCGCGCCGGCCGTAATGACGACTGGGAGGGGCCGCATGATCGTCGCCATGTCCCCGGTGTTGGGGCAGGTCGCGAGCTCCTGCGCTGCGGTGGCGATCGCGTTACCGGCGTTGCCGATCTCAATGCTCAGCATGAACGTCGAGATGAGACCGGTCTGCTGCGCTTCCGAGGCGCCGGTGGTGTTGCGCTTCAGCTGCTCCGACGTCGCGAATACCTGATAGATGACGAGAACCGCGATCAAAGCGATCACGACCCCGACCATCACCTCGACGATGCTGAAGCCGCGCTGGCGCCCTCCGGCGTTGGAATGATTCATGTTCATGGCGTCAATTCAGGCCGACGACGCCCATCGTCTCGAAACGATGGACCGTAGTGATCGTCTCGCCGGGGGGTTCCCAAAAGACGGTGATGCAGACAACCGAGCTCTGCAGCGACGGTCTGGCGACGGCGACTGGCGGGTTGCCGCAAGTCGCCGGGTTGACTTGCACGACCGGATCGTTGGCGGGGGCGCCGGGAAGCGTACTGACCAGTTGCTTGAACGCCATGTAACCCGGACCGGCTACGGTGGAATCGTACTTGGCCAACAGCGCCGCGGGATTGGTATCGTCGGCCCATATCCGCGCCATCAGCGAGTGCGCGAGATAGACCGCTTCGCCGCGATACTGCGCATCGTTGGTGAAGCGCAACGACGAGGCCTGCAACCCGACGATGCCCAGGACGCCTAGGGCAAAAATCAGAATGGCGATCATTGCCTCCAGCAGGAAAGCGCCGATTTGCGTGGAGCGACGAGAAGGAGATGGGTTCATGGCAGCGATAGGAAGCGGAGGTATTACGGCGGACATCCTTGCGGATCGGTGGGCGGGAACCTCACCGGATCGTCGATGCAGAGCTTCATCCCCGTAGTGCTACCCCCTAATGCGCTGACGATGACCGACATGTTCTTCGGTGCGGCGATCATCGTCGTCGTGACGTTGACGCGCGTCAGGGGCGCAGAGGCGTCGGGGTTCGGCATCACCCGCCCCAACCCGTTGAACGACACGCGCGTGGCGTCGCCCGGAACGGGAACAACGGCAGCCCGGGCTGAACCGACGGCGAACTCATGCGAAGAAACCACACTTGGGGTCTCGAGCTCAACGACCTGCCAGCCGGTGGTCGCGAGCACGAATTGCACTTGGCCGTTGCGCTTCACCGCTTCCGCCTGCGCCTGACGCACGCCCAGCAGCGTGTTCTCGGCGGCGTTGCGAATTTGCGTATTGGCGAGGAATTCGCCATACATCGGCGCTGCCAGTGTGATCAAGAGCGCGAAAATGGCTATTGCCACCATCAATTCGATGAGGGTGAAGCCGCGAGTGAGCGCGGCGGGCGAAGCCAAGGCCCGGAGGGCGCGTCGCCGCGCGACCGAGTGGCGCCCGACAACTCGACCCACACATTTCGCCAAGTCGGCGTGGAGGGCGCGAGTGAGCGCGGCGGGCGAAGCCAAGGCCCGGAGGGCCCGTCGCCGCGCGACCGAGTGGCGCCCGACACGCGAAGTTCGCGTCCTGGCTTCCGGGTCCAAGGAGGGGCGCATGAGCAGGTTCATTGTGCGTCGCGCTCCATCAGCCGCACGTGCCATCTTTTTTGACGACCCAGCAAGTGGCGCTCGTGACGGTCCAGTACGTCCCGGTCGTCGCGCGAACATTGGCCTGGTTCAGCGTGTACACAAATCCACCCATCCCATTAGTCGATTTGCCCGTCGCGGTAATCGTCCACGCCTGGGGTCCCGTCACTGCACACGCGAATGCGAACGACGCCAGCGAACGATTCGGGACGCCGCATGCGCCCGCCGTCACGTAAGAGCGATTGTCGAGAAAGAACTGCTCCATCCGCGTGCGCATGTCGGACAGGTTCGACGTCGCTTCGACGATCTTGCTGCGGCGCACGTAATCGCCATAGGCAGGCACCGCGATCGCCGCGAGGATTCCGACAATCGCCACGACGATCATCACTTCAATCAACGTAAAGCCGCGTGAGCGCGGCAAGCGCAGCAATGCAGGACGCATGGGTTTCTCCTGGTTCAAGGCCCGCATCCTAGTGAATAGCGAAGCTGCCCCGCAAATGTGCCTGACCAGAGGGCGGCGCTAGGGAACGGACGGTGGCGCACCGTGGGTGCGAGTTGCGCATTCTGCCACCAACGCCGCCCGGCAAGCCGGGCCTCGCCGCTCACGCTACTCCCCGCAAGCGGGGGGCCCCTGCTCGGCCCTCACATCGCCGCTCAGGCTGCTTGGCCAGCCGCTGTGCTATGCGCAAGGCTCGCTGGTCTTGGCGATTCGCACTCTTCCGCTGTTGGCCAGGATGACCTTGAGCGCGGTCAGGCCCGAACTGCAGACCGTGAACGTGCCCATCTGCAGCGCGCCGTTGGAGAGGCGGGCGTGCCCCAGGCTCGTGTAGGACACGTAGTCCGCGACGGGTCGGTTCCCGACGATCGTGATTTTATCCGGAGGCGCAGGTTCGGCGCGCACGACATCCTCGTCGTCGTCGACTTGTCCGGTGGCGTTGTCATCCGTGTGCATCAGCCATCCCGGCGTCCATCCGCCGTCATCCGCGCACAGTCTGCCATTGCGGGACTTGCAGACGTTGACCCTAAACCCGTGTTTGATCGCTTCGCTGCGGGCGAGAGTCAACGCAGCGGCCAATGCCTGCGCCTGATTGCGCTGCCGGTACTCGGCCATCCAGCGCCCATACACGGGGACGGCAAAGGTCAGCAGCAGCGACAAGATGGTGAGCGCCACCAGAAGCTCGATCAAGGTCACGCCTGCAACCCCACGCCGGTGCCGTGCCATCGCGCACTCCTACGAAATGACGGATCGCGCAATGGTTGGCGGAAAATGGCGTGAAGGTAGAGGCTACGGTTGGCCTAAGGCGTTGGGTGTATTGCGCGTTGGGCGCCTTTCAGTGAGGCCCATGGGGCCATCGGCGGCAAACACTTTCGCCCAGTTAGTTTAGGTATAATATATTGACATCGATACGACTTGTGGAAACGTGATGGCGTTGCAGGTCCGTTCCGCCGCGCGTTAAATTCGACGTCACTCTCATGCGCGTCCTCTGCATCGGCGGCGGTCCGGCCGGTTTGTATCTGGCCCTTTTACTCAAGAAGGCGGATCCGCGCCACACGGTCCAGGTCGTCGAACGCAACCGGCCGTACGACACGTTCGGCTGGGGGGTGGTCTTTTCCGATCAGACGCTTGGCCATCTGGAAGCTGCCGATGCGGACTCCGCCCGCGAAATCACCGACTCGTTCAATCATTGGGACGACATCGACGTCCACTTTAAGGGGCGCACGGTCACGTCCGGCGGACATGGGTTCTGCGGCATCGGTCGCAAGCGCCTGCTCAACATCCTGCAACTGCGATGCGAGGCGGTGGGCGTCGAGCTGCGCTTCGAGCACGATGTCAGCGACGATAAGGAACTGGCACAACGGTTCGCCGCCGATCTCGTCATCGCCTCCGACGGGCTGAACAGTCGCGTCCGCTCGCGTTACGCCGAGACTTTCCAGCCGGACGTCGACTTGCGCCGTTGTCGCTTCGTGTGGCTGGGCACCAAAAAGCTCTTTTCTGCCTTTACCTTCGCATTCGAAGAAACCGAGCACGGTTGGTTCCAGGCGCATGCGTATCAGTACGACGGCGACACGTCCACGTTCATCGTCGAAACTCCGGAGGAGACGTGGCGGGCGGCCGGAATCGAGACGATGTCACAGGAAGCAGGCATCGCCTTCTGTGAGCGCCTATTCGGGAAGTTTCTGGACGGCCACAAACTGTTGAGCAACGCCGGACACCTGCGCGGCTCGGCCATCTGGATCAGGTTCCCGCGCGTCATCTGCGGCACATGGGCGCATTGGAACTCGCTCGGCGGCAAGCGCGTTCCAGTGGTTCTCGTGGGCGACGCCGCGCACACCGCGCACTTCTCCGTCGGCTCCGGCACCAAGCTCGCGCTGGAAGATGCGATCGCGCTGGCGGGGGCGTTGGAGGCGCACGCCGATCTGCCCACGGCGCTCAAGGCGTACGAGGCCGAGCGCTCGATCGAGGTGTTGAAAATCCAGAACGCAGCACGCAACTCGACTGAATGGTTCGAAAACGTCACGCGCTATACGGCGTTCGAAGCCGAGCAGTTTGCCTACAGCCTGTTGACGCGCAGCCAGCGGATCTCGCACGAGAACCTGCGCTTGCGCGATAAGACCTTCGTCTCGGAACTGGAGACCTGGTACGCGGGACGAGCCTCCGCTGTTGCACAAGCGCCCCCCAAACCTGCGCCGCCGATGTTTACGCCCTTTACGTTGCGCGGCGTGACGCTCAAGAATCGCGTCGTGGTCTCGCCGATGGCACAGTACTCGTGCCGCGACGGCACGCCCGACGACTACTACCTCGTGCACCTGGGCAGCCGCGCGCATGGTGGCGCCGGGCTCGTGTGCACGGAAATGGTCTGTGTCGCCGCCGACGCGCGCATCTCACCGGGCTGCGCCGGCATGTACGCGCCGGAACATCGCGACGCATGGCGGCGCATCGTCGACTACGTCCATCGCAACACGTCGGCGAAAGTCGCCATTCAGTTGGGCCACGCAGGACCCAAAGGTTCGACGCAACTGGGCTGGGAGGCAATCGACGAACCGTTGCCTGAGGCAGCATCGGAGCGGAACTGGCCGGTGATCGCACCCTCGCCCGTGCCGTATGGTCCGCGCAATCAGGTGCCGCGCGAAATGACCCGGGCGGACATGGATCGCGTGCTGGAGGAATTTACGCAAGCGGCGCGGTGGGCGGCAGAAGCCGACTTCGATTGGCTGGAGCTGCATTGCGCGCACGGCTATCTGCTGTCCGCGTTCATCTGCCCGCTCACCAATCGGCGCGAGGATGAATACGGAGGATCGCTCGCCAACCGCTGCCGCTTTCCACTCGAAACCTTTCGCGCGATTCGCGGCGTCTGGCCCGCTGCGAAACCGATGTCGGTGCGCATATCGGCGCACGATTGGGCGCCAGGCGGCAACACGCCGGACGACGCCATCGTCATCGCGCGGCTGTTCAAGGACGCGGGCGCCGATTTGATCGACGTCTCCTCCGGGCAGACGACGCGCGACGCGAAGCCGGTCTATGGTCGGATGTACCAGACGCCGTTCGCCGATCGCATTCGCAACGAGGTCGGCATCGCGACGATGGCGGTGGGGGCGATTTTCGAGCCGGACCACGTCAACAGCATCCTGATGGCGGGCCGTGCCGACCTTTGCGCAATTGCGCGGCCGCATTTGGCGGATCCGTACTGGACGTTGCACGCCGCGGCGCAACTGGGCTACTGCGACGTCGACTGGCCGGTGCAATATTTAAGCGGCAAGGAACAACTGGAACGCAACCTGGCGCGCGCCGCACAGATGGCGGCCGAGCAGCCGGAGGCCAACGGTTGAGTGCGATGACGGCTGCGCGCGACGATTCCCGGAACCGCTTGACGCAGCTTCAACAGCGCATTGCGGTCGATGCGCGCACGCATGCGCTTGCATTCGGCGGTGGACGCGGCAGCGAGGGCGCTGCGGGATGAACCCATACCAAGTCGCGCCGCTGCTCGCGGACGGAGATCCGGAAACGCGCGCGCACGACGAACATCATGAGTCATTGAAGCTCTGGCTGCGCCTCTTGACCTGCACGTTGCTGATCGAACGGCGCATACGTGGGCGCCTGCGCGAACGCTTTGCAATGACTTTGCCGCGGTTCGACCTGATGGCGCAACTCGAGCGCAATCCGAGCGGGCTCAAGATGGGCGAATTGTCGCGTCGAATGATGGTAACCGGCGGCAACGTCACCGGCTTGACCGACCTACTGGTCAACGAGGGATTGGTCGAACGGCAGCCGATTCCCGGCGACCGGCGCGCATACGCGGTGAAATTGACGCGCAAGGGCAAACACGTATTCGATGCGATGGCTGCCGAGCACGAAACGTGGGTGATCGAGGCGCTTTCCGGATTGTCGCCGCGGGAGCGTGACCGGTTGCACTCGCTGCTCGGCCGGCTGAAAAGCACGGTGCGCGCGCAGGACGCCACGGTGTAAATGGAATGGACGTTATGGACAATGCCCGATGACTCTCGACAACCAGTTCGCCGCTTTTCGCCAGTATCGCGCCACGCATTTCCGCTGGGATGTAACGGCTGACGGCAAAGTCGCCACACTCACGTTGGACCGTCCGCAACGCAAGAATCCGTTGACGTTCGATTCGTACGCCGAGCTGCGGGACCTCTTCCGCGGTCTGGTTTACGCATCCGACGTGAAGACCGTCGTCATAGGCGGCGCGGGCGGCAATTTCAGCTCCGGCGGCGACGTGCACGAGATCATCGGCCCGCTGACCCGAATGACGATGCCGGAACTGCTGGTGTTCACGCGTATGACCGGTGATCTGGTGCTGGCGATGCGCCGCTGCCCGCAGCCGATAGTCGCGGCCGTCGACGGTGTTTGCGCAGGTGCTGGAGCGATGGTGGCGCTGGCCAGCGACATTCGCTTTGGCACACCCGCGGCCAAGACGGCGTTCCTGTTCGTGCGGGTCGGGCTCGCCGGCTGCGATATGGGCGCATGCACGTTGCTGCCGCGCACGATCGGTCAAGGCCGCGCGGCCGAATTGCTCTTCACCGGTCGCACCATGACCGCTGACGAAGGCCACGCCTGGGGTTTTTTCAATCGTCTGGTTGCCTCGGACGCGGTGACGGCCGACGCGCAAGCGTTTGCGCGCCAGCTTGCCGATGGACCCGCGTTCGCGCACGCGATGACCAAGAAGCTTCTGCACCAGGAATGGGCGATGGACATCGATGCCGCGATCGAAGCGGAGGCGCAGGCGCAAGCAATCTGCATGCAGACGCAGGACTTTCGCCGCGCGTACGAAGCGTTCAAGGTCAAGACGACACCGAAGTTCGAAGGAAACTAAGGCTCCGCAATGAATCGCGCTCATCTCGATTGGCCGTTCTTTGACGCTGCGCATCGAACGCTGGCCGCGGACGTCGATCATTGGGCGGCAGAACAGGCAGCACGGCGCGAGCACGACGCCGGCGCCGACGTCGATGCCATCTGCCGAGCATGGGTGCGGGCGCTCGGCGACGCGGGCTATTTGCGGTATTGCGTTCCGGCACAATTCGGAGGGGCGCTCGATGCGCTCGACTCGCGCGCGCTATGCGTGTTGCGCGAAACGCTCGCCTTTCACGACGGCCTCGCGGATTTTGCGTTCGCGATGCAGGGCTTGGGCAGTGGCGCCATCACGCTCGCCGCGCAGTCGTCTGTCGCGCCGAACGCGCGCTGGCTCACGGAGGTTGCTCAAGGCACGGCGATTGCTGCGTTTGCGCTGTCGGAACCCGACGCCGGATCGGACGCTGCCGCAATGACAACCGGTGCCAGGCGCGCTGGCGGCGAGTGGGTGCTCGACGGGTGCAAGACATGGATTTCCAATGGCGGGATCGCCGACTTCTATTGCGTGTTCGCGCGTACCGCGCCGGGCGCTCGCGGCGATGGGATTTCCGCCTTCGTCGTGCCTGCCGATACGCCGGGACTGGTGATTGCCGAACGCATCGACGTCATCGCACCGCATCCGCTTGCGCGCATCGAATTGCGCGATTGCCGCGTTCCGCAGTCCGCATTGCTCGGAGTGGAAGGGGACGGATTCAAACTGGCGATGCGGACGCTGGATATTTTTCGCGCGTCGGTCGGCGCGGCGGCGGTCGGATTCGCGCGCCGCGCACTCGACCTCGCCGTGCACCAAGCACGTACGCGCCGGATGTTCGGCGGAACGCTGGCCGATATGCAATTGACCAAGGCCAAGGTGGGCGAAATGGCGACGATGATCGACTCGTCGGCGTTATTGGTCTACCGCGCCGCGTGGCAACGCGACGTCCGGCACACGCGCACGACGACCGAGGCTGCGATGGCCAAGCTCTCGGCAACCGAATCGGCGCAGCAGGTTATCGATGCGGCGGTCCAGATGCACGGCGGTCTTGGCGTGATGACCGGCCAACGGGTCGAACGGCTCTATCGCGAAATTCGCGCCCTGCGGATCTACGAAGGCGCAACTGAGGTCCAGAAACTCATCATCGGCAAGGACGTTCTCGCTGCGGCGGGGAGCTCACAGGCCTAGCGCATGACGTACACCGCCCATCTCGACACGTTCGCGCGCGACCACTTGCCGCCGCTCGACGAGTGGCCGGAGCTGATTTTCGAGCTGCCGGAGTTGCAGTATCCGTCGCGTCTCAACTGCGGCGCCGAGCTCCTCGATCGCGCGTTACAACGCGGGTGGGGCGACCGGACGGCGATTCTGGCACCCGGTGGCTTACGCTGGTCGTATGCGGAGCTGACCGCGCACGCCAACCGCATCGCGCGCGTGTTGCGCGAAGACTTGCGCCTCGTTCCGGGCAACCGCGTGCTGCTGCGCGGGCCGAATAGCCCGCTGATGGCGGCCTGTTGGTTCGCCGTGATGAAGGCAGGCGGCATCGCTGTTGCAACGATGCCGCTCTTGCGCGCCAAGGAACTGATCGAGATCATCGGCAAGGCGGAAATCACCCACGCACTGTGCGATGCACGGCTCGTGGATGAGCTCGAGTTCGCGCGGCGCGCCTGTCCGACGCTCGTTTCGCTCGCGTGTTTTGCGACTGGCGCACCGGACGGTATCGAAGCGCGGGCCGCAACCAAGCCAGCCACGTTTGCCCACGCCGAGACGGCGGCCGATGACACGGCGCTGATCGCGTTCACATCGGGAACGACGGGCAAGCCCAAAGGAACGATGCATTTTCATCGAGACGTGGTGGCGATCTGCGACTGTTGGCCGAAATCGACGTTGCGCGCCACCGCGGATGACATCTTCATCGGCAGCCCGCCGCTCGCGTTCACGTTCGGCCTCGGCGGCCTGCTGCTCTTTCCTCTGCGCGTCGGCGCCGCCACCTTG
>Ga0136617_10003986_pt1 | contig 13198 bp, 13 predicted proteins | sample AntDrymUQ3222106_2_FD_129672 | JGI IMG/M metagenome (GOLD analysis project Ga0136617, IMG submission 129672) | Polar desert sand microbial communities from Dry Valleys, Antarctica - metaG UQ322 (21.06) | ecosystem: Environmental > Terrestrial > Soil > Desert | place: Antarctica: Dry Valley...
CTCCCAATCGGTCGTCAGCTCCGGCCGCGACCAGCGCTCGACCCTCGACTGCGGTCAGCGCCCGACGGGAAGCAGCGCGAACGGTCGGCGGGCGGACCCGGTCGACGGGGTTTGTCGTGATGAGCTCCAACGCGACGGCCTCCGCGACGATCGTCCGCAACGTCGCCCGCGTGTCGGCCACCGTGCTCGGTGCCAGCGTCTTCAACAGCTCGGTCTGCCACGTGGCGACCTGCTCTGCACGGAGCTGCCCGATCCGCACGTCGCCGAGCCACGCGACGATGCGCTCGACCCGGTCCTCGTACTTCCCGAGCGACGACGGTCGCACCCGAACTCCTGCGACGTTGCTCAACCACCACGTCGCCAACTCGGCCACCGTCGTCGAGCCACTCATCATCGTGGCCGCCGGCGTGTGCGGCCCCTCGGCCAGTGCGCGGGTCAGCGCTTCGCCCCGTCGGCGAAGGGCTTCCTCGCGCGTGCGACCCCGCACGCGACGACAGCGGCTCTCGCCCGGAACCAGGTAGGTCGCTCGCCACCAGCCGTCGCGCTCGCGGTACAGCGAGCCTTCGCCGTTGGCCGCCTTGCCGTTCACGGTGAAAGATCCGTCGGCGGTGCCGACTCGTTTGCCCTTGGGCGGCCTTGCCACGGGGCCAACGATACTCCCCTTGTGGGAGTAACCGGGAGTAACCGTGGGAGTAACGCTCCCCGATATCAAGCAACACCAGTCGACACTGGAAGGACGTTTGCCCAGCTCAGAGAGGATCAGCCAACACGAGCCAACACGGCCCAACACGGAAAAGCACCTGCGAGCGGAACGGGAGGGATTCGAACCCCCGAGCCCTTGCGGGCCGGCCGCTTTCAAGGCGGCTGCATTCGTCCGCTCTGCCACCGTTCCGTCGGCGAGGCTACCGAGGGCCCGCCGCGGCCCATGGGCGTGCCGACGCCCAGGGCTACACTCGCCCGGTCCCGGGAGAGGTGCCGGAGCGGCCGAACGGGGCGCCCTGCTAAGGCGTTGACCATCGCAAGGTGGTCCGTGGGTTCAAATCCCACCCTCTCCGCTCGATCACCGTCCGGCTCGCTGATGTCGAAGCGACGTCGATGATGTCGCTCCGGCGACGTCGATGTTGCGGTTGGATGACGACTGGGCTAGACAAGAGCGCTCGTGCCGCCCTGCCGCCGTCCTGCTCGACACCCATGACCCGACGCCTCGACCACGACCCCCCGGCGGTCCGAGGCGCGGGCTGGACACCGATCGACGGCATCCGGCGGCTCCGCCAGCGCGACGACGAGCGCACGCGCACCCACCACGTCGTCGACCGAGGTCGACCGGTGCCGCCCGTCGACGAGGACGACGCGGTCTGGGACGGTTGGGACGATGTCGACACCGACGAGCGGGATGACATCGTGCTCATGGGCACGCCCCGACGTGCCGCGGTCGACCCGCTGCTGCTCCGTGTCGGTGCGATCGTCGCCGCCGCGGTGCTCGCCACCCCGGTGGCCCTGGCGCTGCGCGACGAGCCCGACGACCAACTCGCCACCGCCGAGACTGAGTCGTCGACCACGACCGCCCCCGAGGCGTCGGGGGAGACCCTCTCGACCGGTCTCACGCGCACCGCTCGGCGACGCTCGTCCACGACCGCCGTGGCGATGGTCGAGAAGCGCACCGCCACCGACGACGAGACCGAAGCACCGGTCGAGGTCGACGACACGCCGGCGCCGGAGACCACGGCGGCGCCGGCCGCCAGGTGCGCTGCGGAGTACGAGGTCGTCGCCGGCGACTACTGGGTGCGCCTGGCCGACGCTGCTGGTGTCGGGCTCGGCGCGCTGCTCGGCGTGAACGGCGCTTCCAGCGACACGGCGCTCTACCCGGGTGACGTGATCTGCCTGCCAGATGGCGCACAGCAGCCGGCGCCACCTCCCGCCCCGACGACCGAGACCCCGACGACGCAGGCCACGACGACGCAGGCCACGACGACGCAGGCGCCGACGACCGAGGCGACCACGACCGAGCCGCCCGAGCAGACGAAGCCGCCCACGACCCCCGAGCCGACGCGTCCGCCGACCACGCCAGCACCGACCCGGCCACCCACCACGACGACCGCACCACCACCGCCGAGCGGGGGAAGCCCTGAGGCGATCGTCCGCGAGATCTGGCCCAACGAGCTCGAGGAGCGGGCGCTCGAGATCGCCCGCCGCGAGAGCGGCCTCGATCCGCGGGCCTACAACGGCTGGTGCTGCTATGGGCTGTTCCAGATCTACTTCGACGTCAACCGGTCGTTCCTCGCCGGGTTAGGCATCACGAGCAGCGATCAGCTCCTCGACGCCCGGACCAACGCCAACGCTGCGTACGCGATGTACCAGGCGTCCGGCTGGTCGCCGTGGTCGACGACCGACCCTGGCGGCTGAGCCCGAACGACCCCCGTGCTGATGGGGCGGCGCCTCATCTACACTTCCGGTTCGCACCAATTGCGCTCGTAGCTCAATGGATAGAGCATCTGACTACGGATCAGAAGGTTGGGAGTTCGACTCTCTCCGAGCGCGCTGAGTCCCCAATTTTAGCTGGAGTCGTGAAGGCGAGACCCCGCCGAAGGGCGGGGTCTCGGCCGCTAGCGGCCCCACGTCTCAAGCATCCAGAGCGGGAACCATGATGGGCCGGGAAGCCGATCGGTCGACCGACGGTCCGACCACAGCGCGAGAAATGGGGCGTCAGCGTCGACGGCATCGACACCGAGACCGGCAAGCACCGCCGACGACAGCTCGGGACGTTCACCTCACGGCGCTCGAAGCAGCGCGCTGCGCGTTCACCGAATTCGGCGACGTCGGCAGTGATCACGGGACCGTCGGCGCCCTCATCCGGACCTCCGGACTGTCGATCTACGACGACCTAAGCGACTACCCCCGCCGCCTTCAATGCCATCAGCATGCTCGAGGAGCGCCTGAACGAGCACATGCGCGGCCTGGAGTGCGACGACGCGCAAGCTCCTTCGCAGGCCAAAGGGTTTCGTGACCCGAGCGTCACGCAGGACCGGGGACGAGTCGCCGTGGTTCAGCGGATCGTCGGTGAAGAGCTCGGCCCGGGGCACCTACGGGGATGTCGGCCAGTTGCCGGCGTGTGCCCGGCGAGGTCAGGGGCTCAGATCGAGATCGAGCCGCATGATCGCCCCGTCCGCAACGGGGTTCAGACCGGCTTGAACATCACAGTAGCTCAGCCAGACGTAGACGGCTTTGCGGACGGCGGAGTAGGTGAACCCAGAAGGTTCAAACGACAGCTGGGGCCCTACGATCTGCCACGAGGTACCGCGATCGCGTGACACGACCACGACGTTGGCGCTCATCGACACCCAGGTCCCGTCTGGGACCTCAATGATGCGTGCGCTGCGAGCGTCGCTGGCGCCGCTGCTCGGGAGGCCGCGGCCGGGGAGTGGTTTCCACGACGCGCCTCCGTCCGCGCTGGAGATGACACCACCAGCATGGAGGATCCAGTAGAGGTTGCCGTCGGCAGCGGCGAGGGGTGGCCCCGCCACGCCCTGGTCGAAGACCTTGGTCCACGTGGCCCCGGCATCGCCCGTCCGCCAGATCCCTGGCGATGCGGCGTCACCCCTGTCACCCTTGTGCGTCCCGAGGAGGTACGTGCGCGCGTCGAGCACGTGCGGGAACGAAGCCTCACCGAGGTCGGTCGGCAACCCGTTGGTCATCTCCGACCACGTCGCCCCGCCGTCAGTGGAGCGGAAGATCGTCGACCCTCCGCGAATGCCGGCGAGCAAGGTCCTTCGCTCTGGGTCGGTCAGGTCGATGCTGACTAGATCGGGCCCCGGCACCACGCCCAAGGCCGCGAAGGTCTCTCCGCCGTTGTCCGTACGGTTGACGCCCGCAGCCGGCGTGTCCGGTGGGGGGCCCAGGCCGTAGTAACCGCTCTCCCAGAAGCGCGCGGGATCGGTCGGGTCGTAGACGATCGAGCTCGTGCGGTGGTTGAGTGATGCTGACGCTGGACCACGACCGAACGGCGTCCACTCAGACGAACCCGGCTCATTCGAGAAGAGACCCTGGCCGGCGACGCCAGCGAGGATCTGGTCGCGATCCGGGCGAGCGGACACGAAGCTGAGGTTCCCGCAGTACGAGTCCATCCCGGTCAGGTTGGCGGTGGCGTCGGCCCACTCCTCACCGACCGCGACAGGCGCCAGCGAGGAGTTCGGGGCCGCCGACGGTTTCGTGACGGTGTCCGACGCCGTCGTGGCCGATCGCACGGTCGTCGCCGGTGGCACGGTCGTAGAGTCGAACGGGATGGCAGGCGAGTCCTCGCCGCATCCTGCCCCCACCAGCGCGACCAAGACGAGCAGGCCTCCGGCCCGCCTCCGTATCACCTCACCGCCCTCCTTCGCTGGCCCGCCTGCGACGGGGAGCGTAGCGCTGTGCTCGGTCGCAAGGCAGGCCGTCGACAGTGGCCGCGCCCCCCACGTGCGCCGCTCGCCGACGTTCTGGCGGGCGGGGCGCCAGGCGTCAGTGAAGCGAGCGACGTCGTCGACCCGATGTCTCGCCACGGTTAGCCCGCCCGAGCGAGGCTGAAACGGCGTTCGGCCGTGCGTTCACGATCCGCCGAGACGACCCGTGCGGTGCATGCCGAGAATGGGAGCTCGGGGGTGGATACCCGGCTACAGACGGGCCATACTGCACCCTTCCATCCACGGGCAGAGCGGAGGGCGACATCGCGGAAGTGGACGATGTGAGCGAGGCCACGGGCCAGAAGATGTCGGATCAGAACCGCTCGACCGGCGCCGAACGGGCGTCCGTGCGCAGCAGCACGACCCCGAGCCGGTTGCCCAACTTCTTCGTCATCGGCGCGCCCCGATCGGGCACGACCTCGTTGTATGAGTACCTGGCCGCGCATCCAGATGTGTCCATGAGCACCGTGAAGGAACCGGACTTCTTCATCCGCCCATCGCTGACGCTCGCCCACCCAATGGGAAGCACCGAGAGGGCCGACCTCGACGCAGACGCCGAGCGGTTCGAGGAGATGGCGAAGGATCTGCAGTGGTACCGCTCTCTGTTCGCCGGGGCTGCCGGGCAGGCAAGGGTCGGCGAGGCGTCGGCCATCTACCTCGGCAACTCGATCGCCCCATGGCACCTGCGCGGCTACGTGCCCGACGCAAAGCTGATTGCCGTCCTGCGCAACCCGACAGATCGGGCGTTCTCCCACCTCGTGCACGCCAAGCGCATCTACGCCGAGCACGGGCAGGTGGGCGCCGTCGGTGCCGAGGGCATGTCAGTGGATGAGGCGTTCGCTGCCGCGGTCGCCACGGCCTTGCGCGACGGACCGTTCGACGAGACGAGGTCCGACCCCGAAGAGTGGGTCCAGAGCGGCTTCTATCATCTGCACCTGACGCGCTTCCTGTCCCACTTCCCGGCCGAGCAGCTGAAGGTGTTCCTCTTCGAGGACCTCGCCCAGCGGCCGCGGGAGCTGATGCGTGAGAGCTATGGCTTCCTGGGCGTCGACGACACGTTCGAGCTCCCCACCACTGAGGCGTTCAACGCCAGCGTCGTGCCGCGCAACCAGCGACTCTTTTCGTTCTTCACGACGAAGAACGCACTGATGCGCAGGGCTCGGGCCCTTGCGCCCACGAAGGTGCGGGCGGTGGCGCTGCGGAGCCGGAACCGCCTGCTCGGAGCGGGCAAGCCCCCGCTCGACCCCGGCCTCGGCAGCAAGCTAGATGACATCTACAGGGAGGACATCCTCGCCCTTCAGGACCATCTCGGCCGAGACCTGTCGGGTTGGCTGGGCCAAGGATCGGGCAGCCAGCCGGCCAGCTGATCCGTCAGCCGTCGCGAAAGCGCGACGCTGGCGTGGCATTCAACACGCGCAAGCCGGACCTGGTCACGCTGATCCGCTGCCTGTGCGACCGACAAGGAGCTCTCAGCGCTCTCCACCATTGACATGGTCGACGTCTTCGTCGGCCGAGGTATCAATGCCGATGTATCAGCTCAAGCGTTCAGCGATCACCCGGTCATACGTGGTCAGAAGGTCTTCCGGTGTCAGCGAGGTATCGGGGGTGGACTCTGTCCGAGCGCGCCAACCGCATCTGGATCATGATGCCAACCGCGTCTGGATCATGATGCGTACCCACGGCAGCGCATCGGGTGCTGTCACGGATCACCCTTAGGGTGAGCCTCGGGACACAGAAGGGAGACGGGGCATGAAGAGCACGTCGCAGGACACCAAGTCTCCGTCTCGGCTGATCGACGAGCGGATCGGGGAGCTCGGCGACTGGCGGGGCGAGATGCTCAGCCGGCTCCGTGACTTGGTCAAGGACGCCGATCCCGATGTCGTCGAGGAGTGGAAGTGGCGAGGGGTCCCGGTGTGGGAGCACGACGGGATGATCTGCACCGGTGAGACGTACAAGAACCACGTGAAGATGACGTTCGCCAAGGGCGCGGCGCTGGACGATCCGGCGGGCCTGTTCAACTCCAGCCTCGAGGGGAACACGAGGCGGGCCATCGACTTCCACGAGGGCGAGAAGATCGACGAGAAGGCGTTCAAGGCGCTCATCAGCGCCGCCGTCGCCCTGAACGAGTTCAAAGCCAAGCGCTGATCCACGAGCTCGCACGTCCCTTGCGAGGCGTGGGACGTCACCGACGTCGATCACGTCGCCAATGCCACCGCCGCCTCGAAGCCAGCGCTTCACGCTCGCCGCGTCGAGCTCGCGCTCGTGCTTCACCTTGAGCGCGCGCTTCCACACGACCAGGTCGCACAGCCGCTTGCCATCGGGCATGTAGAAGCGGACGCCCCCCTTCAGGCCCGACTGCGCTACGTGGACGCATTCGCACCGGTGCCGGGATGGAGTGGGGGGTTCGCGTTCGTCGACAGCGTGGCCGCCGCCGTCGACCGGGCCCGTGTGGCAGCCGGTGAGCAGGACGTCGTCATCATGGGTGGCGGCGATGTCATCGCACAGGCGATCGAACAGGGCCTGGTCGACGAGCTGCACCTCGACCGCGCCCCGGTGATTGTCGGTGGCGGCACGCCCTGTTCCGGGACGGGAACGCCGTACACCTCGTCTGCCAACGGATCACGACGGCTGACCCGATGGATGTCCGTGATCCGACGCTCGAAGTCGGGCCGCGGGTTCGCCAGACGTTCGTGCCGACATCGCTTGCAGTGATCAGCCCGGAGCCTCGTCCCACCGTCGCAACGACTCGAAGGGGTAGATGCCGGTGTCGTGACCGTCGTTCCACGTGATGTTGAGTCCCCAGGCACCGTGGAGCTCGGCGCGTTCGACCCGGAGTGGCATCGGGCTGTTCGGGCTGGGCCAGCTGTCTTCTCCCCGCTCCTGGAGATCGCGGCACGTCGCGCACGGGCATCCCCGACGCAGGCTCACCAGGTCGAACCGAGCGACGTGACCGTCCCGGTAGGTCACTGTCACCCCGGCGTCCTTGGCGACGTCGATCGACTCGGGTTGATGACGTTCGTCCACGAAGCCGCGCTACAGGTGTGCCGCGGCCGCGTCGACGACGACCGCCACGATTGGACCCCACTCGACGCCGGGTTGGCGCGTTACGGTGACGAAGTCGTTCACGCCGAAGATCGACGCAATCCCGCCCGCCGCGAACACGGCCTCGGCGAACGGCGCACCGGCCGCAGCGTCCGGGCTCGTCACGCTGAGCATCTCCGGCAGCGTGATGTCGAGGGTGAACTTCATCGCGTCGGGGTTCGGTGTCGACGACGGTGAGGCGTTGGCCACGTGCCGAGCGTACGGCCGCGGCTCGCCGTTGCTCGGTGCTGAAGTACGGCGAGATCAGCGGGCGACTCATGGCACCATCGGGGCGTGCACCTCGGCAGCCGGATCGGTCTCGGGACGGCGCCGCTGGGATCGTACGAAGGTGGTCCCCTGTGGTGGGGACCGCAGGATCGAAGCGTCGCCGTGGCGACGGTGCGTGCCGCTCTGGACATGGGCATCGACTGGGTCGACACGGCACCGTTCTACGGGTGGGGGAGGGCCGAAGAGATTGTCCGCGAGGCCGTTCGCGGCCGACGCGACGACGTCACCTTGCTCACCAAGTGTGGGACGATCCGGCGCGACGACGGCTCGTCGGGCGAGGACGGCTCGCCAGCAGCGATCCGCGCCGACCTCGACGCCAGCCTGGTCCGCTTGGGCGCCGACCACGTCGACGTGCTCCAGCTCCACGATCCAGACCCGGACGTTCCCGTCGAGGACAGCGTCGGGGCGATCGCCGGGTTGGTGACGGCCGGCAAGGTCCGCCGCATCGGTCTGTCCAATCACCCCGTCGAGCTGCTGCGGCGCGGTCACGCGGTGGCGCCGATCGAGGTCGTGCAGCACCAGTGGTCGATCTTGCACCATCCCCCGGCGACCGATGCGGTCCGGCGATGGTGCGCCGAAGTCGGAGCGGCGTTCCTCGCCTGGGCACCGCTCGCTTCGGGCTATCTCGTCGACGGGTTCGACCCGGAAGCCACCGCTCCGGGCGATCTGCGACGCCGGCTGCCGTGGGCGACCGGCGACGGCGCAGAGCAGCTCGCAGCCGTTCGGGCCGAAGCGGCGTCAGCCGGAACGTCGCTCCGTCATCATGCGCTCGCGTGGGCGGCAGCGACGGCGTACCCGATCGTCGGCGCCCGCTCGCCCGAGGAAGCCCGCGCCTTGGCCATCTGACGTCTGCCCATCAGCCGAGGCCGGGGGTGCTCGGCACCGCCGGGGCCTTCGTTACCGTGGTGTCGTCACGCAACGATCCACATCGAGCACGGGGGAACAATGACCACACTCGAGAACCGGCCGAACACCGCACTCCTCGTCGTCGATGTGCAGAACGGCGTCGTCGAAGGGGCGCACGAGCGCGACTCCGTCGTCGCCAACGTCGGCAGCCTCGTCGAGAAGGCTCGCTGCGCGTCGGTCCCCGTCGTCTGGGTCCGGCACGCTGACGACGGGTTGGCGAGCGGCAGCGACGAGTGGCAGATCGTGCCCGAGCTGTCTCCCGACGACGCCGAGCCGCTCGTCGAGAAGCACTACGGCGACTCCTTCGAGGACACCGACTTGGAGACGGTGCTGTCGGGCCTCGGCGTCGGGCGGCTCGTCGTGGTCGGCGCCCAGACCGATGCGTGCATCCGCTCCACACTTCACGGGGCGTTCGCCAGGGGCTACGACGCGACCCTCGTCAGCGACGCCCACACGACCGAGGACCAGTCCGAGTGGGGAGCGCCGCCGCCGGACCAGGTCGTCGCCCACACCAACCTGTACTGGACCTACCAGACGGCACCGGGACGGACGGCTGGGACGGTCGAGACCAAGGACGTCGACTTCAGCGCCACCGCCTGACGCGCTCGCTGCCCGACGCCTCGGTCAGCTGCCGTAGGCGGTGATGTCGGTCGCCTTGACCGTCGCCCACACCGCTGCACCGGGACGCAGGTCGAGCTCGGCGAGCGCTGCCGTGGTGATCTCGGCGACGATCGGAAGATCGCCGTCGAGCGCCACACGGACGCGGTCCTGACGCATGTCAACGTCGCGCACGACGAGGTGCCACGCGTTGCGCGCGCTGCCCTCGGGCCGTTGGCGGTGCAGCGAGACGGCCTGCGGGCGGATGGAGACGAACGCGTCGCCGTCATCGGCATCGTGGTCGGCGGTCACGATCGTGGCTCCGGAGCTCGTCGCCAACACCGAGCCCAACAGCGAGCCGTGGACGAGGTTCAGCCCGACGAGCTCGGCGACGTAGCGCGACCGCGGGTGCGCGGTCACGTCGGCCAGCGTGCCGAGCTGGACGACGCGACCGTGCTCGAGGACGACGACTCGGTCGGCGAGGGCGTAGGCGTCGACCGGATCGTGCGTGACGAGCAGCGCCATGCCCTCGAACGAGCCGAGATGACGGCGCAGGTCGCGTCGCATCGTGGCGCGCGCACCGGCGTCGAGGGCGGCGAGCGGCTCGTCGAGCAGGAGGACCCGCGGATCGGTGGCCAGCGCGCGGGCGAGGGCGATGCGCTGGGCCTGACCTCCCGACAGCGCACGCGGGCGGTGGCCGGCGTGGTCGGCCATGCCTGTTCGCTCGAGCCATTCGGTGGCGACACGGCGGGCGTGGCGCTTGTCCGCGCCGCGAGCCCGCAGACCGAACGCCACGTTGTCGAGCGCACTGAGGTGGTCGAACAGCAGGTAGTCCTGGAAGACGACGCCCGTCGACCGGCGCTCGGCCGGGACGAGCACCGATGCCCGCGGATCGTCGACGGTCTCGCCGTCGACGCGGATGCAACCTCGGTCGACCGGCAGCAGACCCGCGATGCAGCGCAGCACCGTCGACTTGCCTGCGCCGTTCGGACCGAGCACGGCAAGCAGCTCGCCGGGCTGTGCCTCGAACTGGACGTCCAGCTCGAGCGTGCCGAGCTGCAGGCCGATGTCGACCTCGAGGGTCACCGCCTGGCTACCGACCGGCGGCGAGTGCAGCCGCGGGTGCCGCGGCACCGCCGCCGAGCCACCGATCGCGCAGCCCGACCAGCACGGCGAACGACACGGCGATCAGCAGCATGCTGAGGATCAACGCCTCCCCCGGCTCGGACTGCAGCGCCACGTAGGTCGACATCGGCACCGTTCGCGTGGTGCCGGGGAAGTTGCCGGCGAACGTGATCGTCGCCCCGAACTCGCCGAGGGCACGCGCCCACGCGAGGACCGCCCCGGCGATCAGCGCCGAGCGGATGGCGGGCATCGTGACGTGCCAGAACGCGTACCCGCTCGACGCGCCGAGTGTCCGCGCAGCGTCGTGGTAGCGCTCGTCGAGCTGGCGCAGCGCGGCCTCCACGGTGAGCACGAGGAACGGCATGGCGACGAACGTCTGGGCGATCACCACAGCCGGCGTCGAGAACGGCAGCTGCACGTCGAACCACCGGTCGAGGTACTGGCCGACGAGGCCCCGCCGCCCGAGGGCGAAGAACAGCGCAACGCCCCCGACGACCGGTGGGAGCACCATCGACAACGTGCACAGCGCCCTGACGATGCCACGTCCAGGGAATTCGACGCGAGCGAGCAGCCAGGCGAGCGGGACGCCGAACAGCACGGCGAGGCCGGTCGCCCACAGCGAGCACACGATCGACAACCGCAGCGCGGTGCGGACCGACGGTTCGGTGAGCACGTTCCACGCGTCGCTCCACGGCGCCCGCCACAGCAGCCCGACGAACGGCAACGTGAAGAACACGATCGCCACCACCGACAGGGCGAGGGCAGGAGCGGGGAGGCGGGTGCGTCCACCGCGACGCCTGGTCGGCGTAGCGGCGCTCGACGTCACGGCTCGCCGAAGCCGTACTCGGCGAGGATGTCCTGACCGCTCTCGCGCTGCACGAACTCGACGAACGCCGACGCGCCGTCACCGTTGGGCGCCTCGGCAGCCGCCGCGATCGGGTACTCGGCGGTGATGTTGACGTCCTCGGGGATGTCGACGCCCTCACCGCCATCGCCCGCTGCCGTGACGTCGGTGGCGTAGACGACACCGGCGTCGGCCTCGCCCTGCACGACCTTGTTGACGACCGCCGTGACATCTTCCTCGAACGAGTCGGGCTCGACCGTGACACCGGCGTTGTCGAACACCTCTTGCGAGTACGCACCGATCGGCACTTCCGGCGCGCACGTGACGATCACCAGGTCGGGGTTCTCCAGGTGGGCGAGACCCTGGATGCCCTGCGGGTTGCCCGGCTCGGTGATGATCTTCAGAGAGTTCGTCGCAAACACCTCGGGTTCGCCGTCGGCGTTGTCCTCATCCGTGACCTTGGTCATGTTCGCCCGGTCGGCCGATGCGAAGACGTCGGCCGGCGCTCCCTCGTTGATCTGCGTCGCCAGGTCCGACGACGAGGCGAAGTTGAACTCGACCTCGGCGCCATCGTTCTCTTCCGAGAACGCCTCACCGATCTCGGTGAACGCCTCGGTCAACGACGCGGCGGCGAACACGGTGATGGTTCCCGATGCCCCGCCCCCCTCATCGTCACCGCAGCCGGTGACGAGTACCACAGAGGTCATCGCGACGACGACGGATCGAAGGGTTCGCATCCGGCGGACAATAGTCAGCCCTTGACCTTTGGACCCGAGCGCGCACGAGAATCCCCGGGAGCGGTGGAGACGAGCGCGGTACGTTCACCGATCGGCATGCACATCGTCCGGCTTCGCAGTGGTGACGAGGACGTCGTGGTCAGCGCGCCCGAGCTGTTCGACCATGCCCCGACCGAGGAGTGGACGACACGGTTCCTCCTCAGCCCGGGACACCACCTCGTCGTCGCCGTCGAGGGTGACGAGACGGTCGGGTTCGTGAGCGCCGTAGAGACGACACACCCGGACAAGGGCACCGAGATGTTCCTCTACGAGCTCGCCGTGCGCGAGGACCGTCGTCGGCAGGGCATCGGAGCGGCGCTCGTGCGCGAGCTCGCCTCGATCGCCGTCGACAACGGCTGCTACGGCATGTGGGTCGGCACGGACTCGCACAACGACGCGGCGCTGGCGACCTACCGCTCGGCAGGCGCCGAGCCGCCCGAGCCGTGCGTCACCCTCACATGGACGTTCCCGCACCAGAGCTGAGCTGTTCAGCCGGTGGTCAGCGGAAGCGCGCGACACTGACGCCGGGACGCCACCATGAAGTTGCTCGTGATCGAGGACGACCGGAAGGTCGCGGCGGCGGTGGCCAGAGGACTCCGGGCAGAGGGGTTCACCGTCGAGGTCGCCCACGACGGGCTCGACGGCCGATGGAGGGCGACCGAGCAGGGGTTCGACGCGATCGTGCTGGACATCATGCTGCCGGGCCGCAACGGGTACCAGGTCTGCGCCGACCTGCGTGAAGCCGGCATCTGGACGCCGATCCTGATGCTTACCGCCAAGCACGGCGAGCTCGACGAAGCCGAAGGTCTCGACACCGGAGCCGACGACTACCTCACCAAGCCGTTCTCGTTCGCCGTGCTCGTCGCACGCGTTCGGGCGCTGCTGCGCCGCAGCGCGGCGCGAGCCGCTCCGCTCTGTGTCGGCGACGTCCGCCTCGACTCCGCCAGCCGACGGGTGCACGTCGGCGACGACGAGGTCCGCCTCACGGCTCGCGAGTTCGACGTGCTCGAGCACCTCGTGCGCCGAGCCGGTGACGTGGTGTCGAAGACGGATCTGCTCGACGGTGTCTGGGACTCCGACTTCGACGGCGACCCGAACATCGTCGAGGTGTACGTCCGGCGGCTGCGCGTGAAGCTCGGCGCCGA
>Ga0136617_10003987_pt1 | contig 13196 bp, 11 predicted proteins | sample AntDrymUQ3222106_2_FD_129672 | JGI IMG/M metagenome (GOLD analysis project Ga0136617, IMG submission 129672) | Polar desert sand microbial communities from Dry Valleys, Antarctica - metaG UQ322 (21.06) | ecosystem: Environmental > Terrestrial > Soil > Desert | place: Antarctica: Dry Valley...
CATCCCCGAGGACGACCCCCGCAACCCGGCGGTGATCGCCGACAACGTGGGCGACAACGTCGGCGACTGCGCCGGCATGGCCGCCGACCTGTTCGAGACCTACGCCGTCACCGCCGTCGCGGTCATGCTGCTCGGCGTCCTCATCTTCGATGCCCCGGGCACCGTCGCCGTCTACCCGCTGGTCATCGGAGCGGTCTCGATCATCGCCTCGATCATCGGCACCTTCGCCGTGCGCTCGCGTTCGGGCAACGTAGAGCGCGCGCTCTACCAGGGCCTGATCGTCTCCGGCCTGCTGGCCGCGGCGGCGTTCCTGCCGATCACCCTGTGGCTCATGGACGACCTGAGCTTCCTCGAGGGCGTCTCGCCGCTGCTCAGCGCCGGCGGAGTGCCGAGCGCCATCCAGCTCTGGCTCTGCACCCTCGTCGGCATCGGCATCACCGCTGGCCTGTTCGTGATCACCGACTACTACACCTCGACGCGCTTCCGCCCGGTGCGCACCACGGCGGCGGCGTCGCAGACCGGCCATGCCACGAACATCATCCAGGGACTCGCCCAGGGCTTCCAGTCGACGGCCGCGCCCGCGCTCCTGCTCGCGCTCGGCATCCTCGCCGCCAGCTCGCTCGGCGGCATCTACGGCATCGGTGTCGCGGTCATGGCCCAGCTCTCGCTGACCGGCCTGATCGTCGCCCTCGACGCCTTCGGGCCGATCACCGACAACGCCGGTGGCATCGCCGAGATGGCCGACTTGCCCCAGGCCGTGCGCGACATCACCGATCCGCTCGACGCCGTCGGCAACACCACCAAGGCCGTGACCAAGGGCTACGCCATCGGCTCGGCGGTCCTCGCTGCGCTCGTGCTCTTCGCGGCCTTCATCGAGGAGCTGCGCGCCGAGGCCCAGCAGGCCGGCGAACGGCTCCTGCCCTTCGACCTCGCCCAGCCCGAGGTGCTGATCGGGCTGATCATCGGCGGCATGATGGTCTACCTGTTCGTCGCGCTGGCCATCGAGTCGGTCGGGCGCGCGGGCGGCGGCGTGGTCGAGGAGGTGCGTGAGCAGTTCCGCGAGAAGCCCGGCATCATGGCGGGCACCGAGCGCCCCGACTACGCGCGCTCGGTGGCCATCGTCACTCGCGCGGCGCAGCGCGAGATGATCCTGCCGTCGCTGATTCCGATCGTCATCCCGGTGATCGTCGGCGTGCTTTCCTACCAGGCCCTCGGCGGGCTGCTCATCGGCGTGATCGTCGTCGGCTTCTTCGCCGCGGTGTCGATGACCTCGGGCGGCGGCGCGTGGGACAACGCCAAGAAGCTGATCGAGGATGGCGAGTACGGCGGCAAGGGCTCCGAGGCCCACGCGGCCTCGATCACCGGCGACACCGTCGGCGATCCCTACAAGGACACCGCCGGCCCGGCCATCAACCCGATGATCAAAGTCGCGAACATCGTCGCGCTGCTGATCATCCCGCTGATCGTCTGAGACGCTCGGGCTCGGCGGCGGCGGGCACCTCCGCCGTCCGAGCGGCGCGCAGGTCTCAGGGATCGATCGGGCGTCAGCGGGTCAGCTGCGCCAGGGCCTGGGTGAACAGGTCCGTCGCATGCTGAACGTCGCCCGACCGCCAGGTGAGAAGACCGAGCACGATGGATAGGCCGATCACGTAGCGCATTTGAGGTAGAGATCGGATCTCGCGCCGCACAGTTGTAGCGAGAGTCACGAGTCTCGGCGGATGTTCGGCCCGCGGCCCGGGGCCCCGCCGGGCGCTGGCCGCTCGTGGCCGGATTCGCGGGGTGCCGCTGTAGCCTGCCCGCGAAATGGCGGAGCGCAGGCCAAAGCATCAAGGACTGGAACGGGTGCTCGGCACGGGTGCGCTGTTCAGCACCGCCTACGGCAACGTCGGCTCGTCGATCTACTACGCGCTCGGGCTCGTCGCGGCGCTGGCGCTCGGGCTCACGCCGGTCGTCTTCCTGGTCGCCGGGTTGATCTTCGCGGCCACGGCCGCGACCTACGCCGAGGGCACCACGATGTACCCGGAGGCCGGTGGCGCCTCGTCGTTCGCCCGCCGGGCGTTCAACGAGTTCTGGTCCTTCTTCACCGCATGGGGCCAGATGCTGACCTACATCATCACGGTCTCGATCTCGGCCTTCTTCGTCCCGCACTACCTCGGGGTGTTCTGGGAGCCGCTGGGCGAGTCCCCGGCCGACATCATCGCCGGGATCGGCGTGGTGATCGTGCTGGCGGCGATCAACGTGGTCGGGGTCAAGGAGTCGGCGGGGCTGAACATCTTCCTGGCCCTGGCCGACTTCTTCACCCAGATCCTGCTCGTCGGGCTGGGGATCGCGCTCGTCCTGTCGCCGGAGACGCTCGTTTCCCAGATCGACCTGGGCACGACTCCGACAGTCAAGGACTTCCTGATCGCCATCCCCGTCGGCATGGTCGCCTACACCGGCATCGAGACGGTCTCGAACCTGGCCGAGGAGGCGCGGGACTACGAGAAGACCATCCCACGGGGGATCGGCGGCGTGGTCGCGGCGGTCGCCGCGATCTACGTCTTCCTGCCGGCGATCGCGCTGTCGGCGCTGCCCGTGGTGGACGGCAAGACCAAGCTCGGCCTGACCAAGGAGGAGGGCGGCTTCGCCGACGACCCCGTGCTCGGCGTGGTCCGCAACCTCGACCTCCCGAGCTGGTTGCTGACCCCGGCCGAGATCTACGTCGGGGTCCTCGCCGCGACGATCCTGTTCATCGCCACCAACGCCGGGCTGATCGGCGTCTCGCGCCTGACCTACTCGATGGGCCAGCACCGCCAGCTCCCCGAGCGGCTGCGGCGGCTGCACCCGCGCTTTCGCACGCCGCACATCGCCATCCTGGCCTTCGCCCTGATCGCCTGCCTGGCCATCGTGCCCGGCCAGGCCGACTTCCTGGGGACGATCTACGCCTTCGGGGCGATGCTCGGCTTCACCATGGCCCACATCTCGGTGGTGCGGCTGCGCCTGCTCGAGCCCGACCATCCCCGGCCCTACCGGGTGCCGGGGAACCTCAGGCTCGCCGGCCGCTCGATTCCGCTGATCGCCGTCTTCGGTGGTCTGTGTACGGGGATCGCCTTCGTGGTGGTGACCGTGCTCGACGTGAGAGTGCTGATATCGGGGGTGATCTGGATGACGCTCGGGCTGGCCGGGTACGCGCTCTATCGCCGCAATCAGGGGCTGTCGCTCACCCAGACGGCCAAGGTCGTGATCCCCAAGCCGGTGGTCGAGCACGAGGTCGAGTACGACTCGGTCCTCGTCGTCGTCGAGGACGACGCCTACCACCCTGAGGACGTGGCCACGGCGATCAAGCTCGCCGCCGCGCGGCGCCGTGGGATCCACGTCCTGGTGACGCTGACCGTCCCGGCCAACGTGCCGATCGACGCCGAGCTGCGAGCGGAGGAGGCCGAGGCCCGACGGACGATCCGCGCCGCCAGAGCCCTGGGAGGCCGTCGCGTGACCGGGCACTGGGAGAAGGTGCGCCGCGGCGAGGCCGGCCGGCGGATCGTGGCCGAGGCGCTCGAGATCCGCGCCCGGGCGATCGTTATGTCGCCGCCGCAACGCAGGACGGGCCGGTCGATCTTCGGGCCGACGCTCGAGTACGTACTCGCCGAACGCCCCTGCCGGGTGATCATCGAGTCGCCGCCCGGAGATCCACCGAAGCGCAGCGGCGAGCCGAACGGCGGCGAGCCCGCGCGCGGCAGCCCCGCCAGGCCGCGCCACTGACCTCGCCCCGGCGTACGATGTCGGCGTGCAGCGCGCCCACCGCCAGTCGACCCGGGCGCTCGCCGCCCTGCTCGTCCTGCTCGGTGTGGCCATGGTCGTGTCGACGGTCGCGCGCGGGGGAGGGCCGCTCTCGCTCGGGATCGTCCTGGGCATACCCCTGGCGCTGCTCGGGGCCGGCCGCCTCTACCTCGCCCGCGCCGAGGGCTCCCCTCGTGCCGGAGCCTGAGCCGAGGCCACGAGCCCGAGCCTCGAGCCCCCCGACCTGCGTTGGCTGAGCCCGAGGACCCATCGGGTGCAGCGAGTGGCGGCGCCCGAAGGGCGAGCTCGCGTGCTTGGGGTAGGCGTAGCGCGCTGAGGCCGCGGCCCGGCGCAGCGCTGAGCCGCTCGCTCGGAGTGCCGGCGATCTTCGCGGTCGCAGGTGCCGCGATCGGCTCCTCCCTCTACTTCTCGCTCGGCCTGGTCGCCCGCGACGCGCTCGAGCTCACCCCCCTCGCCTATCTGGCGGCCGGCGGGTTCTTCGCGGTCACCGTGATGACCTACGTCGAGGGCACCTCGCTGCACCCCGAACGCGGTGGCGCCGCGACCTTCGCCCGCTACGCCTTCGACGAGTTCTGGAGCTTCGTGGCCGGTTGGGCGATCCTGCTCGACTACCTGATCGTCATCGCCATCGGCGCCCTGGCCATCTCGCACTACCTCGCCGTGTTCTGGCCGGAGCTCGGACGCCCCGGGACCGAGGTCGTGGTCGCCGCCGCGGCGCTGGTCATCGTCGTACGGGCGAACGTGAGGGGCCTGTCGGCGACCGGGCTGGGACCGGTGCTGAGGCTCCAACTCGTGAACGTGGTCCTGCTGCTGGCGCTGATCGTCACCGGGGTGTTCGTGGCCGGCGCGCCGGAGTCGCAACCGGCACCCACCTCTTCCCTGGCTTCGGCGCCCCTATGGACCGACTTCGTGTTCGCGGCGATCTTCGCCACGGTCGCCATGACCGGCATCGAGGCGGCGTCGGGCCTGGCCGGCGAGGTCCGTCCGCGGGCGCGTGAGCTGCGGCGGGTGGTGGCGGTGGTCGCGGTCACGGCATTGGTGCTCTTTCTCGGCGTCTCGATCGTCGCCCTGGCGGTGACCGGCGACGGCGCCCCCCTCGGCGGGCGCTATCTCGAAGCCCCCTTGCTCGGCGTCGTGTCCGAATTCGAGCCGGCGGGGCTGGCCCGAGCCTTCGGTTATGCGGTCGGTGTCATGGCGGCCCTGGTCCTGTACGTCGGCATCAACACGGGGATGCTCGGCCTCTCGAGACTCGTCTACTCGCTGGCGACGAACCGCCAGATCCCGCTCGCGGTAGGTCGGCTGCACGAGCGCTTCGGCACCCCTTCCGTGGCGATCGCCGGCGCGGGGGCGATCGCGGTGCTGGCGGTCGGGACGGCCGACCTCGAGTTCCTGGCCGGGATGTTCGCCTTCGGCGCGATGCTCTCGTTCGCCATCGCCCACGTCTCGGTGATCAGGCTGCGCTTCCGCGAACCCACGGCGCGCCGCGCCTACCGCGTTCCGCTGTCGGTCACCTTCCGCGGCGCCCAGGTGCCACTGCCGGCGGTCCTGGGCGCGGCGATGGCGATCGCCGCGTGGCTCGGCGTGATCGCGCTGAGCGAGGGCGCTCGGATCGCCGGCCTGGTGTGGATGGTCGCCGGGGTCGCCCTCTACGTCGTCTACCGCCGCCGCCAGGGCCGCTCGCTTCGCGCGCGCGAGACCGTCGAGCCGGCGCAGCTACAGGAGTCCGGGTCGATCGCCTACGCCAGCATCCTCGTGCCGGTGTTCGGACGCGAGCTCGATGACGACATCGTCGGCACGGCCGGGCGGCTGGCCAGCGAGGACCGCGAGCCGGGGGAGGGCGGGCCGATGATCGAGGCGCTCTTCGTGTTCGAGATCCCGATGGCCCTGCCGCTCGACGCGGAGGTCCCCGAGGAGCGCCTCGCCGCCGCGCGGGAGGCGCTGGCCAGGGCCAAGGAGGTGGGGGAGGAGTATCAGGGCGTCGAGGTCGCCACCGCCACCACCCGGGCGCGCTCGGCCGGGACGGCGATCGTCGAGGAGGCGCGCCGCCGCGGGGTGGAGGCGATCGTCGTGGCCGCCGAGGAGCCGACGCGGATCCGTGGAGGGGCCCTCCTCGGAGGGCGCGCCGGCGCGCGGCAGCGCTTCGTGGGCGACATCACCCGCGAGGTCCTCGAGAAGTCCCCGTGCCGCGTGATCGTCACGGCCCCGCCGGCTACGGAGGCGAACCCGGTGCCCGAGCCGGCCCAGACGTGAACGACAGCCGTCGTCGCGTTAGAGTGAGTGCGTGTTCATCGTGATCGTGGGCTGTGGACGGGTTGGCTCGGCGGTGGCCAAGTCGATGCTCTCCGGCGGCCACGACGTCTCCGTCATCGACGAGGATCCCGAGGCCATCGCGTTGCTGGAGAAGGGCCAGGACCGCAGCTGGGAGGAGCTCGGAGGCTCGTTCACGGTCGGCACCGCGCTCGAGCTCGACGCGCTGCTCGAGGCTGGCATCGAGCGTGCCGACGCCTTCGTGGTCTCCACCGACGGTGACAACACGAACCTCGTCGTCGCTCAGATCGCCCAGCGGCGCTTCGAGGTGCCCAAGGTCGTCGTCCGCGTGCTCGACCCGGCCCGCGCCAAGTGGTACCGCGAGCAGGGTCTCTCGACCATCTGCCCGACCCAGACGGCGATCGAGCTGCTGGAGGAGGCGGTACTCGACGGGGTGGGCGACCGCCAGGAGGTTGCCTAGATGTACGTCCTGATCGTCGGCGCCGGCAAGGTCGGCTGGAACCTCGCCCGCGAGCTCATCGAACGCGGCCACGAGGTCACCCTGGTCGAATCGAACCGAGGGCGCTACGCCACCGTCGAGGAAGAGCTCGGCCACTGCGTGCAGGCCGGCGACGGCTCCGAGCTATGGGTGCTGGAGCGGGCCGGCATCGAGCGTGCCGACATGGTCATCGCCGCCACCGGCGACGATGAGGACAACATCCTCATCTCCCAGGTCGGGCGGGAGAAGTACGGGGTCGAGCGGATCATCGCCCGCTGCAACAACCCCCGCAACTTCCAGCACTTCGAGCTGCTCGGGGTCAAGCCCGTTGTCTCGGCCACCGACCTGATCCTGCGCCTGATCGAGCACGAGGTACCGAAATACGGGCCGCTGCACCTGCTCGACCTTCATCAGGAGCGCCTCGAGATCATCGAGCTCGATGTAGACGAGGGGTCGTCCGCGGCCGGTTCGCGAGTCGAGGACGTCGGCCTGCCCGACGGCGCGCTCGTCATCTCGATCCTCCGCGGCGGCGCGGGCTTCGTGCCCACCGGCGAGTCGGTCATCGAGGGCGGCGACGAGGTCCTGCTCGTGCTGGATCCCGGGCTCGAGGACTCGGTGACGGGCTTCTTCACCTCGGCCGCGGGAACGCGCGCGGCCTGAGTCGAGTCGCCGGCGCGCTCGTCGGGGTCAGGCGGCCGCGGCGATCCGGCGGCCACCGCCGGTCAGCCGCCACTGATCCTCGGCAGCGCCCGCCCGAACGGCGAGGCCCTCCGCCTCGGCGTCGGCCAGGGCCGTCGCCACGCGCCAGAGCGGATAGAAGCCACCGAGCAACGCGAAGATCGTCTCGGTCGTGGTGGGCTGGCCCAGGTAATCGAGCTTCCAGAGGGCTGAGAGCGCCCTTCGCTCGACGAGATCGTCGAGCCCGTCGGCGCCGGAGACGAGGCTGAGCCCGCCGCGGCGGCGCTCGTCGAACCAGACCAGCGGGATCCGGCGCGCCCGTCCGTCCCCGTCGCGCCCGTCGCGGCAGTACGCGTAGCCGGAGTCGACCGAGATCACGAGCACCGGCCCTGCCGCCCGGCGCAGCCCCTCGTCGTTCCATACCTGACCGGGAGCGACGCGGGGCGCGATCTCGCTCTGTGACCCTGAGCCTCCCGGGTTGGGGCGGTCGGTCATCTCAACCACGACCTTTCGCCGCCTTGCGGCCGACCCCTCCAAGCGCGGCAGGGCCAGGAGCCGGTGCCCACACGGCCGATCAACCGGACGAGATGGGGCGTCACGCCGCCCCGCGATCGTGAGTCGCCGTCTTCGAATCCGGCCGCTGTTTCCACTGCTCGCCGTCGCTTCCCGCAGCTATCCTGTCGTGCGCTCGTTGCGGGATCGTCTAATGGCAAGACGCTTGGCTCTGGACCGAGAAATTGGGGTTCGAATCCCTGTCCCGCAGTTCACCCTGGCCACCGACACGATAAGTCGTTCGGCGGACGGAAATCTCCCCGGTTCAGCCCTCAGGCCACGGCCTGCTCCGCCCAGTCGCGGTACAGGCGCGCATACGCACCGCCGGCGGCGATCAGCTCGTCGTGCGTCCCGTCCTCAACCACGCGCCCGCCCTCGAGCACGAGGATCCGCCCCGCGCGGCGGATGGTCGAGAGCCGGTGGGCGATGACGATCGCCGTGCGCCCCGCGAGCAGGCGCCGAAGGCCCAACTCGATGCGGCCCTCGGTGCGGACGTCGACGTTGGCAGTGGCCTCGTCGAGGACGAGGATGCGCGGGTCGGCGGCGGCCGCGCGCGCGAAGGCGACGAGCTGGCGCTGGCCGGCCGACAGGTTCACTCCGCGTTCGCCCACCGGTGTGTCGTAGCCTTGGGGGAGCGCTGCGATGAAGTCGTCGGCGCCCACCGCGCCCGCCGCCGAGCTCACCTGCTCGTCCGAAGCCCCGGGGCGGCCGAAGGCGATGTTGTCGCGCACTGTGCCGGAGAAGAGGAAGCCCTCCTGGGGGACGAGCCCGAGCTGTGAGCGAAGGGAGCGCTCGGTCACCTCACGCAGGTCGTGCCCGTCGACGAGCACGCGCCCGCGCGTGGGGTCGTAGAAACGCGCCACGAGCTTGGCCAGGGTCGACTTCCCCGCGCCGGTGGCGCCGACAAGAGCCACGGTCTGACCGGGCGGGACGGTCAGGTCGAGGTCGGCCAGCGCCAGCGCGTCGTCTCCGCTCCCGTAGGTGAAGCAGACGTTCTCGAAGGCGATCTCCCCGCGCACGCGCGGGAGCTCGACTGCGTTCGGTGCCTCGACCACGTCCGGCTCCTCGTCGAGCAGCTCGAAGACCTTGTCCAGCGCGGCCATGCCGGCCTGGTAGGTGGTGTAGAGCTGGGAGAGCGACTGGATCGGGTCGAAGAACGAGCTCAGGTAGAAGACGAACGAGGCGAGCACGCCGATGGTCACGCCGTCGCCGGAGAGCACCTGCGCGCCGCCGTAGAGCAGGATCGCCGCGGTGGCCACCGCCGACAGCAGCTCGACCGCCGGGAAGTAGGCGGCGTTCAGGTTGACCGTCCGCATGTTGGCCTGGCGGTTGTCGTCGTTGAGCTCGGCGAAGCGCGTCTTGTGGCGCTCCTCCTGGCCGAAGGCGCGTACCACCCGGACCCCCGAGATCGTCTCCTGCAGGTAGGCCGTCACCCACGCGACCTTCTCGCGGGTGAGCCGGTAGGCCTCGGCGGAGACGATCCGGAAGACGATGCTCCCGACGAGCAGGACCGGGAACACCAGGAACGTGACGAGCGCGAGCTCGGCGTCGAGGAACAGCAGGATGATTGCCGTCCCCAGCACGGTCAGGGTGGAGGAGAACAGCGTCTGCACGCCGTCGGTGACGAGCTGGTCGAGCGCCTGGACGTCGTTGGTGATCCGCGAGATCAGCACGCCGGCGCGGTTGCGCGAGTAGAAGCCGACCGACAGCTTCTGGAGGTGGGCGAAGATGCGCGAGCGCAGGTCCTGGAGCGCGCGCTGGCCGACCCAGTTGACGAGGTAGGTCTGTGCGTAGGTGGCGACCCAGAAGATGATCGCGCTGGCCACGAACAGGATCACGATGATCACCAGAGCGCGGACGCTGCCGCCGCGAATGCCGTCGTCGATGGCGCGACCGAGCAGGTAGGGCGGCGCCAGCGCGGCCGCCGTGGCGATCGGCAGGCAGATCATCAGCAGGATGACCCGCCCGCGGTAGGGGCGCAGGAGCTCGAGGAGCCCGCGCAGCTTGCGCCCGCGCCCGTCGCGCGAGCCGCGGGCCCGGCGCAGGAGCGATGCGCCCGTGCCCACGCCGCTCACAGTCCCGCCACCTCCGGCTCGCGCTCCTTGCGGGTCAGGAAGACCTGGTCGGGCATGCCGCGCCCGGCGATCTCGCGGTAGAGCTCCGAGCTCTCGACGAGCTCCTCGTGCTCCCCGCGCGCCGCGATCACGCCGTCCTGGAGGACCACGACCTCGTCGGCCAGGGCGATGGTCGACATGCGGTGGGCGATGACGAAGGTGGTGCGCCCGCGCATGACCTCTGCCAGAGCCTGGCCGATGCGGGCCTCGGTGGTCGCGTCGACGCTCGAGGTCGCGTCGTCGAGGATGAGGATGCGCGGGTTGCGGATCAGCGCCCGCGCGATGGCGATCCGCTGGCGCTGGCCGCCGGAGACGGTCAGGCCGCGCTCGCCGATCGGCGTCTCGTAGCCCTCGGGCATGGTCTCCACGAACTCGTCGATGCCGGCGCGGCGCGCCGCCTCGCGGATCTCCTCCTCGCTGGCGTCGGGCTTGGCGTAGGCGATGTTCTCGCGCACGCTGGCCGAGAACAGGAACGGATCGTCGGAGACGAAGGCGATCTGCGAGCGCAGCGAGGGGAGGTCGACGGAGCGCACGTCGGCGTCGTCGATCGACACCGACCCCGCGATTGGGTCGTAGAGGCGGGGGAGGAGTCCGACGAGCGTGGTCTTGCCCGAGCCGGTCGCGCCCACGAGCGCGATGGAGCGGCCCGCCTCGACGGTCAGGTCGATGCCGCGGAGCACGGGCTTGTAGGCGTCGCCCTCGCCGAAGCCGGACTCGACGCCGCGCAGTTCCACGCGGCCCTCGCCGGGCGGCAGCCCGGGCGCGCCCGGCGGCCCGACGATGCGAGCCTCGCGGTCGAGCAGCTCGAACACCCGCGCGCCCGAGGCCACCGCCCGCTGGGCCATGCCGAGCGCGATGCCGAGCATCCGCATCGGCCCCACGAGCAGCAGCACGTAGCCGTAGAAGGCCACGAACTCGCCGATGGTGATCCGGCCGTTGATGGCCTGGATCCCGCCCACCAGCAGCAGCGCCGCCAGGCCGAGCTGGGGCAGGAAGGCGATCAGCGGGTTGTAGAACGCGCGGAGCCGGGTCGAGACCATCGACTGCGAGAAGACGCGCGCCACCGTGCCGCGGAAGCGCGTCAGCTGGCGCTCCTCCTGGGCGAAGGCCTTGACCACGCGCACGCCAGAGATGTTCTCCTCCGCCTCCGCGGTCAGCTCGGCAAGGCGCTGCTGGACCTCCTGCGAGGCGGGGCGGTTGAGCCGTCCATAACGGCCGGCGGCCCATACGACCGCCGGCACCGGCGCAAGGGTCACCAGCGCCAGCAGGGGATCGACGAAGAGCATCACCGCCGCGGCGACGATGATCGTCACCAGCGACTGGAGGATGAACACGAGCCCGTAGCCGAGGAAGAACCGCACCGCCTGGAGGTCGACCGTCGCGCGCGACATGAGCTGGCCGGTCTGCTGCGAGTCGAAGAAGCCCAGCTCCAGCGACTGGAGGTGGCCGTAGACGCGGTTGCGCAGGTCGTACTCGACGCCGAGCGAGACCCGGCCGGCGACCACGCGGCGGACGACGCTGAACACCAGCCGCAGCAGCCCCGCCACGACGATGACCACGGCCAGCGTCCACAGGTCGGGCTGCCCACGGCGGATGGTGTCGATGGCCCGCCCGACGAGGAAGGGGATCAGCACCCCGGCGCCCATCGCCGCCGCGGCGAGGACGAGTGACGCGATCACCCCGCCGCGGTAGGGCCGGAGGAACCCGAGCAGTCGCCAGAAGGTCGTCATTGCCCTTTACTTTACTTTGTATAGGGCGGTGTTCAGGCGGCCATCAGCCGTGCGACCTCTTCGACGCGGAAGTCGAAGATCTGGTCGAGATCGCGCTGCACGAGCACCGCCCGGGCGATCTCGCCCAGCGGCCCGAACGGAAGGGCGTAGCGCACGACGTCGCGCATCAGCGTGCCCTCGCCGTCGGGCTCGAAGGTGTGGGTGTGGTGCCAGAGCCTGTAGGGCCCGGAGAGCTGTACGTCGACGAAGCGGTGCGGCGGATCCCACAGCCCGATCACCGTGTGCCAGCTGAGTGGCATTCCGTGCAGCTTCAGCCGGTAGTCGATCAGCGCTCCCTGGCGCATGTCGATCGGCTCCGGGGTGACGATGCTGAAGCCGAGCCAGGGAGGCGTGATGCGCTCGAGGTTGCCGGCGTCGGCGAAGAACGGGAAGACCTCCTCCGGCGGTGGATCAAGGCGCTGTGTTCGATGGAGGACGTGGAGGGCCATGAAGCTGGTACGGACTGGGCGCGGCACGGGCTCTCAAACGGTCGCCGCCGTGCGCTTAACCTTTCGCGCTGTGAACGCCGCCCGTCTTCTCGGCCTGTGGCTCGGCCGGTTCGCCCTGCTGCTCGGCATGATCGCCTTCGCGGGCGCCGTCGCCCTGTTCTCGGCCGTGACCTATCTCGAGCTCACCGAGGGCGACGCCCAGAGCCCGATCTCGATCCTCACCGCGCTGCTCGTCCCGGTGTGCGGGGTTCTCGCCGCGGGCTGCTGGTGGCTCTTCACCGAGACCTTCAAGCGGGGACAGAGATCGCCGTCCGCCTCCCGCGGGCGCTGAGCAGCCTCAGACCCGGCGCGACTCCGTCGCGTCGAGCACCGTCTTGCGGTTCTGGTTGCGCCGCTCGTAGGTCTCGACCTCGGCCAGCTCGGGCTCGCTGAGCGCTCCGAGCCGGCTGATGACCTCGTCGGCGTTGAGGCGGTCGTAGTCCGGGATCGGCTCCGGGCCACCGCCGCGCTCTAGGCGCTCGGCCTCCCGCGTCTTCTCGTCGGCCTCCATCTGCTGTCGCTCCGCCGCATCCTGCGCCCGGGCGGCGTCCTCCTTGGCGTCGCCGCGACGCTCGTCCTCGAGCCCGTCGCGGCGCAGCGCCTCGCTGCCCGTGAGGCTGCCCGCGGCCTGCTTGATGCGACCCGAAATTGTGTCCTCGATGCCCATGCTTCTCCTCCTGTCGTCCAATATCGCGCCAACGGATACCCAGGGGCGACCGGCATCCAGACGGCCCGGGTGGCCCGGCAACCGCGCGGGGTCCGTTGAGCGACACGTGCTCGCGCCTCGCGCGAAGGCGGGCGCCGCAACGCTCGGCGAGCGCCCAGAGGACGTTAAGCAGGTGTAAAGACCGGGTATGGTTCTCGAGATGCGCGCCGCTCCAGAGCGACGCGTCCCCAGACAACTCCCCTCAAGGAGGAAGTACATGACCAAGGTAATCGGAATGCTCGTCGCACTGGCCGCGTTCTGCGCGATGCCGGCCGTGGCGTTCGCCGGCGGCGACAACACCTCGTCGGGCAACACGCAGAACGGCACCATCACGCAGGGCGCCAGCGGCGGAGACAGCTCCGCCTC
>Ga0136617_10003989_pt1 | contig 13195 bp, 12 predicted proteins | sample AntDrymUQ3222106_2_FD_129672 | JGI IMG/M metagenome (GOLD analysis project Ga0136617, IMG submission 129672) | Polar desert sand microbial communities from Dry Valleys, Antarctica - metaG UQ322 (21.06) | ecosystem: Environmental > Terrestrial > Soil > Desert | place: Antarctica: Dry Valley...
CCTTCGCGGTGGAGACCGTCGTGCTGGCCAACGACGGCGCCGCCGGCCTGGCCGGGGCCTACGCCGCCGCCAGCCTGGCCGGCGGCTTCGGCGCGGTGTGGGCGGGAATCGTCCTGGGCCGGATCCTGGCCGGGGCCAGCCGGGACGGCGCCCGGTGAGCCCGGTCGGCTGGGTCGGTCTCGTCGTGGCCGGGGCGCTGGGGGCGCCGGCGCGGTACCTGCTCGATGGCTGGGTGCGGGCCCGGACGGGCGGGCGGTTTCCGTGGGGGACGTTCGTGGTGAACGTGAGCGGTTCGTCGGCCCTCGGCCTGTTGAGCGGACTGGTGCTCTACCACGGCTTTCCCGAGGTGCCCGAGGTGGTCCTCGGGACCGGCTTCTGCGGGGCGTTCACGACCTTCTCGACCTTCTCCTTCGACACCGTCCGGCTGCTGGAGGACGGGGAGACGGGCCGGGCGCTCCTCAACGCGCTGGGCACCCTCGTCGCCGGCGTGGGGGCGGCCGCGGCCGGCCTGGCCCTGGCCTCGCTCTGACCCCCGGCGCCGAGCATCCAGGTCGCGGCGGCGGCCAGCGGCGCGGTGGTGGCCGTGAAGAGCACCACCCGCCCGGCCCGCCGGGAGTCGACCAGCCCGGCATCGCCCAGTGTCTGGAGGTGGTGGACGACGGCCTGCCGGCTCATGGGCAGGTCGCGGGCCAGTTCGGTCGCCGTGAGCGGTCCGATGCACAGCAGCTTGGCGAGCAGGTCGCGGCGGGTGGAATCGGCCATCGCCGAGAAAATCAGGTCGAGCGTGTCGTCGGTCACCCGGCTGCACCTGTCCTTCCGTCGCAGGGTGCAAACGCATCTTTGCGCACGCGGGACGAGGGCTAGCGATCACGAGCCTCGTCGAGGGAGGTGAGGATGAGGTGCCACGAGGCCAGGCCGTGGCGGCACCAGCGGTCGGGGGCCACCAGGCACTCGTCGGGACAGCGGCACACGCCGTCGGCGATCCACTCGGCCAGGGTTTCCTGGTCGGGCTCGGCCCAGCCGCTGTTGACCTCGAACCAGTCGTGGGCGTTGCGGACGGCGTCGGCCGCGCTGTCGGGCTGGGGGAGGTCGGTCACGGTGCGATCATGCCGGACGAGCCAGGAACAGCCCGTCCGGAACGGTCACAGCACCCGGCGTCCGCCGAGAGGGGCGACGAGTGTGACGCTGGCCGACTTCTCCTGGGCCAGCATGATGCAGGCGACGCCTTCGGGACCGGAGCGCTCGAAGATCGTCACATCTACCGTCTCGGGGCCCTCGTCGGCCACGATCGAGTCGAAGACGGAGCACGGCTCGACGCCCGCGTAGTAGGTGAACGTGAGGGTGCGCCCGTCGGCGCCGACGGTGTACCCGTCCCACTGTTGGGCGTGGCGGCCGTCGCCGGGGATCGTGGTCGCCGGGGAGGCGTCGCCCGGAGCCGGCGGCTGGAAGCCTCCGGGCAACGGCTCCGCCGGATCGATGCTCCCTGGCTGGCCGGGCTCGCTTCCTCCGCCCGACCCTCCCGGGCTGCCCGGCCCGGCTGATCCGGACCCGTCGGCGGCCGCCGGGACCGTCGTCGACGATCCCGCCTTCGATCCCGCCTTCGATCCCGTGGATGAGTCGGCGCCCCCGGCGCGGACCTCCTCGATCGGCCTGGCGTCCGTGCATCCGGCCAGTGCGACCGCCAGGGCGACGCCAATGGCCGCAAACCACCCGCGGGCCTTGCTTCTGCTGATCACGTCCATGCCCCCTTGGACGACGCGGCGGAGGCCCTGGTTCCCTGCCTGGGCGACCGGCGATGAGGCGCCCCGCTCGCCTGACGGCGGATCAGGCGAGACGGGGCGCACCAGTATCTTCCCAGGTGTGGAGGCTGAGGGCAACGCGGGGCGGCCGATCGGAGTTGCGATCCGGTTGCGGTCGGGTTGCAACAGAGTCGTAGGTTCCCGGCACAGGGGGGCGCGCAGGACCCGTCCACGGATCACCGGCAGGTCACGACGGAGCCGGTGAGTCGAGGCAGGAGCTCACCCCGTGCCGGTGAGGGCGCAGGCGGGCGGCCTGGAGGCGCAGGCTGGCTCGAACTACCGGCGCGCCCTGCCCCTTCGGCCGTCCCATATGGCAGGATGGAAGCCACACTCGAACTGCAGAATGCCGTACGAAGGGTTCCATCAGGGTGCGGATCTCTCTGAGCGGTCGAATGTCGATCGAAGTCGGCGACACAGTGGTCGACGAGTGTCGTCTGGGCGGAGCCCGGGCTCGGCTGACCTTCGCCGTCCTCGTGCTCGAGCGGCCCCGTCCGGTCGATCGCCACCAGCTGGCCGAGGTGCTCTGGCCCGATGCCCTGCCGGCGTCGTGGGAGGCGGGCCTCCGGGTGGTCATGAGCCGGGTGCGAGCCTTCCTCGCCGACGCCGGACTGCCTGCGGCCGAGGTGCTCACCAACAGCAACGGCTGTTACCGGCTCAGCCTGCCCGACGACGTCGTGGTCGACGTGGAGGCGGCGGCAGCGGCGGTGGAGCTGGCCGAGGCGTCGGGGGCGGCCGGGGCCCACGAGCGGGCCATCGCCGCGGCGGGCGAGGCCCGGGCCATCACCGCCCGCCCGTTCATCGCCGGGGCCGAGGGCCAGTGGCTCGACACCGTCCGCCGCCGGCTGGGCGGATTGCGGGTACGGGCGCTCGACGCGATGGTGCGCTCGACGATCCAGCTGGGCGAAGCGGCCCTCGCCATCGACGCGGCCCAGGAGTTGCTCGGCCTCGACCCCTTCCGCGACGCCAGCCACGTCCTGGTCATGGAGGCCCACCGGGCCGCCGGCAACCGGGCCGAGGCACTGCGGGCCTACGGGTGGTGCCGCCACATCCTGGCCGAGGAGCTGGGCGTCGACCCGTCCCTGGAGACCGAGGCGCTCTACCGGTCCCTCCTCCGGGAGGAGCACGGGAGCGAGCCGGCGCGCGACGTGGTGTGGGCCACCTCGGACGCCGACCGGCCCCCCAACAATTTCCCGGCTCAGCTCAGCACCTTTATCGGTCGGGAGCGGGAGCTGCGGGAGGTCCGCAAGCTGCTGGAGGGCGACCGGCTGGTCACCCTCACCGGCCCCGGTGGGTCGGGCAAGACCCGCCTGGCGCTCGAGGTCGCCGGTCGATCCCTGGCCACCCATGCCGACGGGAGCTGGTTCATCGACCTGGCCCCACTCACCGACGAGTCCCTGGTGCCCCGCACCTTCGCCGCGGCCATCGGCGTGGTGGAGCAGCCCCCCCGCTCCCTGGTCGACACCCTCGTCGACCACCTCCGGCAGCGGGAGACGATCCTCGTGGTCGACAACTGCGAGCATGTCCTGGGGGCCAGCGCGGCCCTGGTCGACGCCCTTCTGCGGGCCTGCCCGCTGTTGTGGGTGCTGTCCACCAGCCGGGAGCCGCTGGGTGTCCCCGGCGAGGTGCTGTGGCGGGTGCCGTCCCTGTCGACCCCCGAGGCGGGGGCGTGCACGTCGATCGAGGCCCTGCTGGAGTACGAGGCCCCCCGGCTGTTCGTCGACCGCAGCCGGGCCCTGGTGGCCCACCAGGACTTCACCGACGCCGACGCTGCCGCCCTGGCCCAGATCTGCGTCCGCCTCGACGGAATCCCGCTGGCTCTCGAGCTGGCCGCGGCGTGCACCACCGCGCTGAGCGTCGAGCAGATCGCAGTCCGCCTCGACGACCGGTTCCGCCTCCTCACCCAGGGCAGCCGCACCGCCCAGGCCCGCCACCAGACGCTCCAGGGTGCAGTGGCGTGGAGCCACGACCTGCTCACCGCCCGCCAGCAGGCGCTGCTGCGGAGGCTGTCGGTGCTGAGCGGAGGCTTCACCCTGGAGGCGGCCGAGGTCATCGGCGCCGTGAGCGGGCCCGATGGCGAAGATGTCGACCGGGCCGAGGTCCTCGACCTGCTCATCGGACTGGTCAACAAGTCATTGGTGGTGAGCCAGACCAGCGGCCAGCGGGCCCGCTACGGCTTCCTGGAGACGGTGCGCCACTTCGCCCGCGACCGCCTGGTGGAGTCGGGTGAGGACGCGGTCGTCCGTGACGCCCACCTGGCGTGGTGCGTGGCGCTGGTGGCCCAGGCCGAGCCCGAGTTGAGCGGTCCCGACCAGAAGGCCTGGTTCGAGCGCCTCGACGCCGAGATCGACAACCTGCGGGCAGCTCTCGACTGGGCCGCCCGCCGGGATGACGCCGACGCCGGCCTGCGCATCGCCGGCGCCCTCACCCTCTACTGGCACGTGCGGGGTTACTACCCCGAGGGCCGGCGCTGGGCCGAGGCCGCCCTCGCCATCGGGCCCGACGCTCCGCCTTTGCTGCGGGCCAAGGCCCTCTGGGGACTCGGCTTCATGGCGTTCTACCTGGGCGACATGGCCGCCACCGTCCCCGCCATCGAGGAGTGCCTGGCCCTGGCCCGGGCCGAGGGGGCGGCCGAGGAGATCGGCCGGGCCCTGTCGATGATGGGCGAGCTGGCCTCGCTGCAGGACCCCGACGCCGCCCACCGGATCCTCGAGGAGAGCGCGACCCTGGCCCGGCAGGCGGGCGACTCCTGGTGCCTGTCGTACTCACTGGCCAGCCGGGCCTGGACCGAGCTCTACAAGGGCACCCCGCCCGTCGGTCGCCCGTTCATCGAGGAGGCGATGGAGGTCGCCCGCCGGGCCAACGACACCCGCAACCTGCTCCGGGGCTCCCTGTGCCTGTCGTGGGCGGGGCTGCTGGAGGGCGACTACTCCACCGGCGGCGACGCCGAGCGGGCCCTCGACCTGGGCTTCACCCTGGCCCGGCAGCTGGGTGACATCGGCTGGACGGGGCTGATGCTCAACGGCCAGGGCGAGCTGGCGTGGCGCCGGGGCGACTACGACCTCGCCGGCCGCCTGCTCGACGAGAGTGCCGAGATCGGCCGCCGCCTGGGCTCGCCCTACGCCCTGGCCCCGCCCTACGGGCTCCTGGGGCGCCGGGCCAAGGCCATGGGCAACCTGGAGGCGGCGGCGGTGTGGTTCGAGGCCGCCCTCGACATCTCCCGCCAGGCCGGCATGCACCTGTTCGTCCCCTGGTGGGTGTGGGGCCGGGCCGACGTCTACCGGTTGGCCGGCGACGACGAGTCGGCGGTGTCCTGGCTGGCCGAGGCCCGGTCGGTTGCGGAGGCGGTGGGAAACGAGCCCGTCGTCGCCTTCACCATCTGGGCTCGGGGCGCCATCGCCCGTCGTGGCGGACGGGTGGTGGAGGCCGACGGCCTGCATCGCGACGCCCTCCGCCGGCGCCAGGCGGTCGGTGACGGGGCCGGCATCCTCGACTCCCTCGAGTCAATCGCCGGCCTGGCCGCGTCCCGCGGGAAGGTGGCCCGGGCCGCCCGGTTGTTGGCCGCGGCCACCGCCCACCGTGCCCTGAACCACTGTGCCCGCTCGGTCCCGGAACAGGCGGTCTACGACGCCGACCTGGCGGCGGCCCGGGCCGGGCTTGCCGACGAGGCCTTCGAGAGGGCGTGGTCGGAGGGTCATCGCCTGTCCCGCGCCGATGCCGTGGCCCTGGCGCTCGGCGGCGAGAGCGTGGCCGACGACGGTCAGGCCGACGTGGCCGACGACGGTAAGGCCGACGGGGCCCAGGCCGACGGGGCCCAGGCCGACGGGGCCCGGGCCGACGGGGCCCAGGCCGACGGGGCCCAGGCCGACGGGGTCCGGGCCGACGGGGTCCGGGCCGACGGGGCCCAGGCCGACGGGGCCCAGGCCGACGGGGTCCGGGCCGACGGGGCCCAGGCCGAACCCGTCCCCTCGGCGTGAAGGTCGGCATCGGCCGGTTGAGCGCCGACGCGGCCGTGCGGGCGGTGGTGAGAGAGCGGCTGCCGGCCTCCACGTTCGCCCCCCGGCCGTTGCGGGCCCTGCTCCTCGTCCCGCTCCTGGCTGCCATCGGCGCAATCGCCTACGTCCTCGTCGCCGTCGACCTGCGGTGGTTCGTAGCCCTCGGGCTGGCGATCGTGCTCGGCAACCTCTACGGCAGCCTGATGTTCCTCACCCACGAGATCGGCCACGGCGGGGTCGTGCAGTCCCGCCGGCTGGCGACGGCGTTGATGTACCCGGGCTGCGCGGTGTTCCTCTTCTCGCCCCATCTGTGGGTGATCTGGCACAACCGGTCGCACCACGGCCACACCAACCGGCCCGACCAGGATCCCGACAGCTTCGGCACCCTGGGCCACTTCGCCGAGGTGCCCCGCTGGCACCGGGTCGGGGCCCGGCTGTACCCCGGCCCCGGCTTCCTGCACGCCGGCGTCTGCATCCTCCTGGCCGCCTTCTTCACCGTCCAGGCCCAGTCCGTGCTGTGGACCAAGTCACGGACGCTGCCCGGCTACGACTCGCTGAACCGCCGGCGGGCGGTGGCCGAGAGCTTGGCCATGCTCGCCTTCTGGGTGACGATCGCAGTTGCCACCGGATGGTGGGGGACGCTTTTCGTGGTGGTCGTGCCCTGGTTCGTCGCCAACACCGTCGTGCTCTCCTACGTGGCCACCAACCACATGCTGCGGCCGTTGAGCCCCACCACCGACTCGCTCCGCACCACCATGGGCGTGAGCACGTTCCGCCTCCTCGACCGGTTGCACATGCACTTCAGCCACCATGTCGAGCACCACCTGTTCCCGAGCATGCCGACGTCGAGCGCCCCCGCCGTCCGCCGGGTGCTGCGGGACCGCTACGAGGGCGAGTACCTCGCTCCGCCCCACGGGAGGGCCCTGCGCCTCCTCCTGCGCACCCCGCGCTTCTACGACGGTCCGGACGCGCTGGCCGAGCCGTGGGGGGGTCGCCGTCACGACCTGGGGGTGGTGACTGCCATGCTTCGGACCGGCCGACGTTCTGGGAGGAACAGTGGCAAAGAGCCTGGAGGACGCCCGCAAGAAGCTCGACGACGAGTTCGGTCAGGTGCGGCGCCATCTCGACAAGATCCATGACGCCCTGAACCGGCTGGAGGCGGCCGGTCCCGAGGACGATCTCTCGGGCCTGCTCGACGACCTCGAGAAGGTGGTCAAGGAGGTTCGCGACGGCGGGGCGCTGGGGTCGGGTGCCCACGGGCACCGGCGGGCCCGCAAGGAGTACCTGGAGCTGAAGGACGGGTGAGTCCGGCTGTCGGGTCCGGCTGTCGTGTCTGGCTGTCGTGTCTGGCTGTCGAGTAGGGGCGACGGCGGGGAGGCCGGCAGGAGTCCTACGTAGCGGGCTACGCGTGGGTTGCCTTGGGAGTACCGACCTCCCCAGGCCGTCGCATCACAACTGTTCGACAACGACGGGGCCCGCCTTGAGGAAAATCTCACTCTCCGCGGTCTCGGCCGGTTCGGAGCGAGGTCGCCGGGTAAGTTTCGGGGCCGTGTTCCTCGGTGAAGACCTCCTGCCCCTGCTCCTCCTCGCCCTGGGTGGGGCGCTGGTGATGGGCAACCTTCTGGCGCTGGCCCGACCGCCTCGGGAGGCGAAGGACGGCGACCTGGAGCGACCCCCCCTCGGCCGGAGCGTCGCCATGATCGTCATCGGGCTCCTGACCGCGACCTGGGCCCTGGCCAGCCTTCTCATCGGCTGACGTGCCGCCGGGCCGGTTTCCGCTCTGGCACCGAGTGTGCAGTTGGGTGGGATATGCCGATAGCTGCACAGTCGCGCCGCCGGAGTGGCCGTCACGTGCCGGCCTCCTGCTCGAGCGCTGACGCCTGACGCTCGGCCTCGCGGGCGGCGGCGCGCAACTCGCGGGAGGCTCGTCGGGTGTCGTTCGCGGTTCTGCGGGCGCGGACCACCTCGGCCTCCAGACGGTCGCGCTCACGTTCCGCGTGGTCGGCGGCCTCCAACGCCTGTTCGGCGAGGTCCCGGGCCCGGGTCGCAGCGGTCCGGGCCGTCGCCGCCCGCTTCCTCGTCCCCGCCGCCCGTTCCTGGGCCTCCGCCGCCCGTTCCTGAGCCTCCGCCGCCCGCCGGGCCCGCTCCGCGGCCTCCTGCTCGGCCCGGCCGCCCGCCGCCTCCGCCTTCACCGTCGCCGTCTTCACTGCCGCCGGGCGTCCTACCGCCGTCGCCGCCGAGTCCGCCGGGGCGGCTGCCGCCCCGCCGGCCCGAGCCCGTGGCGGCGGGGTCGACGGCTTCGGGGTCGACGGCTTCGGGGTCGACGGATTCGGGGTCGACGGCGCCGGGGTCTGGGGCGCCGGGGCCGCCACTGCCCGGTCCAGCTCCCCTCCACCCAGGCCGAAGCCGCTCGGGGGGTCGAGCTCCTTCGACAGGCGGCCGGCGACCACGTCGGCGGCCACCTCGGGGTCGAGGGACGCCGCGTCGAGCGTCGCCGCGATCGCGTCGCGGTGGGCGTCGGCCGCCCGCCCCGACCCGGTGAGGATGCCGGCGGCCCGATCCACCAGGTCGACGATGGCCTCCCGGCGGCGCCGGCCGGACGTGATGGTGGCGTCGTCGCGGCCCCCGGACAGCAGTCGCTCGTGGGCCCGGCCCAGCTCCCGGCCCAGCTCCACCAGCCCGGCCAGCTCGTCGGGATGGCGGCGGGCCAGTTGGTTCACGGCCCAGGCCGCCGCCGTGGGCCGCCGCAGCTTGGCCACCTCCGCCGCCTGGGCCCGGTCGCCGTCGGCCCGCAGCCGCTTCACCAACGCCTGCCGGGCGGCCACGAACTCGTCCGGATCGGCGGCGTACAGAGCGTCGGCGTCGTCCTCGACGGCCACGTCGGGAGACTACGCCCCGAAACTGGTCCCGGACGGGTTCAGGGGGAGGATAGGAGCCGGTCGAGGAGCCAGCCCGGCCCGACCACCTCGCCCCCCACCTCTCGGACCCGCTGCCCCAGGCCCCGGTCGGCGGACACGAGGATCACCTGCCGCCCGGAGTCGACGACACCGGCGGCGGCCAGGTCGGCGAGGGCGTCGTCGCCCTCACCCGGGGCGTGGACGACCTCCACCCCGTCGGCCGTCCCCTCCTCGACTCCCCGGCGGGCGGAACCCTCGAGGACGACGACCACGGGAGCCTCGAGCCGGCCGGACGCGGTGGCGGACCGGACCCGGTCGACGAACGTGCGGGCCGCCCCGGGACGGTCGCGCCACCATCCCGTCGGACGGGAGCCCACCACGTTGGCGGCGTCGACCAGCAGCACCGGCCCACGCTCCCACAACGGCGGCGGCCCGGCCCCGAGCCCGTCCGGCCTGAGCCCGTCCGGGACGCCCCGGGACCCCGGTAATGTCCGATCGTGACCCTCGAAGAACCGACTCGTACCCCCGATCGCAACCTGGCCATGGAGTTCGTCCGGGCCACCGAGGCGGGAGCCCTGGCCGGGGCCCGGTGGATGGGCCGGGGTGACAAGGAGGCGGCCGACGGCGCCGCGGTCGAGGCCATGCGGCTGTTCCTCAACAGCGTGGCGATGAGCGGCGTGGTCGTCATCGGCGAGGGGGAGAAGGACGAGGCCCCCATGCTGTACAACGGCGAGAAGCTCGGGCTCGGCGGTTCGCCCGCGGTCGACATCGCCGTCGACCCGGTGGAGGGCACCACCCTCACCGCCCTGGGCCGGCCCAATGCCCTGTCGGTCATCGCCGCCAGCGAGCGGGGCACCATGTTCGACCCGGGCCCGTGTTTCTACATGATGAAGGTGGCGGTCGGTCCGGCGGCCAAGGGGTCGATCGACATCGACCGTCCCCCGGCCGAGAACCTCGAGTCGGTGGCCAAGGCCCTGGGCCTGCCGGTGAGCGACATCACCGCCGTCGTCCTCGAGCGGCCCCGGCACGCCGACCTCATCGCCGCCATCCGGGCCTCCGGCGCCCGCATCCGCCTCATCCAGGACGGCGACGTGGCCGGCGGCATCTCCACCGCCTGGCCCGACGCGGCCGGCGATATCCTTTTCGGTATCGGTGGCACCCCCGAGGGCGTCATCACCGCCGCCGCCCTCAAGTGCATGGGGGGCGAGATGCAGGCCCGCCTGGCGCCGGGGAACGACCAGGAGCGCCAGAACATCGTCGACGCCGGCATCGACCCCGATCAGATCCTGGGCATCGACGATCTCGTGCGCGGCGACAACTGCTTCTTCGCCTGCACCGGCATCACCGACGGCGAGCTGGTGCGGGGGGTCCGCTACGACCAGCGGGGCGTCACCACCGAGTCACTGGTGATGCGCTCGCGGTCGGGCACCGTCCGCAGCGTCACCGCCATCTACCCGCCCGGACACGAGTGGGCCCACTGACCACCGGCCTCCCCGGATGGTCAGGCCAGTAGCTCGAGGAGGGCGCCGCGATCCGGGCCCGGGATCGTCATCGGCCGCACCGTGCCCACCGCCCGGACCCTCTCCATGAACCCGGGTCGCGCGAACACCTCGGCGGGCAGGGCCAGGCACAGGGCGATCTCCAGCACGCCCCGGAACACCTGGGGGTCGAGCACCGTGGCCGCCGCCACCGCCAGCTCGTCCGGGTCACGGGGGGCCGGCTCGTCGCCCCGGCGCAGGGCGTCCATCTCGGCGATGCGCACCCGGTCGGCGGCGATCTGGGTCCAGTAGAACGGGGCCACCCGGGCCTCGGTCTCCCGGTCCCAGACCCTGACCATCCCCTCCGGATCCTCGACGTGCGACCGCACCACGTCGCGCAGGCACCGGGCGTGCATGAGCCCGACGGTGATGCCCCGCCCCGCCGACGGGTTGGTGCACGCCCACGCGTCGCCGACCGCCACGACACCGGTCGCCACCGGCTCACCGTCGACGACGAACCGGCGGTAGCGGTCGAGCTTGCCGGCCATGGTCAGGACGTCGGTGATGGGGTCCCCCCGCACCCAGCGGGCGTGCAGGGGGCAGGCCTGCACCACGGCCGTGAACCGGTCGGGGTCGCGTAGCGCCTTGAGCGCGGGGTCGGCCGACGCCCCCCACACCGTGACCGACCAGGTGTCGTTGTCGCCGGGGATGGTCAGCAGCGAGATGGTGCCGATGTCAGAGATCGGCGCGGCCAGCAGTCGGGGGCGCCTCGGTCCGCGGAAGTGCCTCGTGTGGTAGACGAACCCGCTGTCCTCGGTCTCCACGTACGGCGCCCGGGCGCCGGCGGCCACCAGCCACTCCGCCAGCCGGGTGCGCCGGCCGGAGGCGTCGACGACCAGGTCGGCGCCGATCTCGTCCCCGGCCTCGGTGACGACCCCGGTCACGTGGGGTATGCCGCCGGCGACACTGCCACCGGTTAGTAGCCCGGCCACCGTCACCCCCCGGCGGACGTCGACGCCCTCCTCCTCGGATGCGGCCCGGGCGAGGACGGACTCGACGACCGGCCGCCGCCCGGTGACGAAGCGGAACCGGTCGTCGCCGGGCCGGCGAGACTTGTCGGTGATCGACGGCGGCTGCATGGCGAGGGGGTCCACCCACACGCAGCCCGCGTCGACCAGCCGGTCGACCGTGCCCGGCAGCTCGTCGTCGAGGATGTGGCGGAACGGGGGGAAGAGCTGGTGGGCCTGGTGGAACTGGGCCACGCCCCGGCGATCCCAGCCCTCCCACGCCTCGAGCGGGGTGCCCGGCGGGGGCGCGGCGTCCTGTTCGAGCACGACCACCCGGTGTCCGTCCCGGGCCAGCAGCATGGCGGCCGTCAGACCGACCACGCTGCCCCCGCACACCACGATCGAAGCCACCCAAACCCCCTCCCTCGGCGATTCTGGCCTACCACGAGGTGGCGGGCTACAGGTCGGGCAGGCGCTGCGGACGGCCGATGAGCGGGGCCAGAGGGTCGCCCACCGTCTCAACCCGGTCGAGCACCGGCGGTGGCCCGGGCCTGGCCCGCCACCGCCACCTCGCCCGCGCCTGCGGCCCGCACGACGGTGCCCTTCCCGGCGGGCACGGTGGCGGTGATCGGCGTGCCGTCCGGCAGCTGGCGCTCGCACTCACCCGGTGCGGGGACGGGAGTCGGGGCGGTCGTGACGGCGGGGATGGTGTGGCACGCCCCGGTGAACGAGGTCCCCGGCGGGAGGACGATCTCCTCCGCCTCCCGGCCGTCCGCCCCGAGGAACGAGCCCCGGGCTACGACGGGCCCGGTCGCTCCGGCCAGGAGATCGGTGAATGCGACCCGGGCGATGATCTCGGAACCCGCCGCCTCGATGGAGCGCTCACCTTCGGCGTCCAGGGTGGCGGCGTCGGCCACCGCGGGGACGGAGACGTCGCCGTCGGCCTCCAGCCGGAACCGCTCGTCGGGGTACCACCGCTCACCGCCCGGCAGGAGAAGCATCGGTCCGGCCGTGGGCTTGTCGGGCTCGCGGCGGCCCAGGTCGAGTGTCGTTCCCCGCAGCCCGCCCACGACGGTGGCGGCCATGTTCAGGGTCATGCGAGGCCCGGTCCCGTCCATCGACGCCGACCACGGGCCGGTGGGGGTCACCCGCTCCGGCCACGGCCGGCTGAGCACGTCGGCCGGCGGCACGTCGTCGGCCGCGCTCACGCCGGCTACCGGCCGCGGGCTGGATGAGCAGCCGGCCGAGAGCATCACGCCGACGACCACCATCACGACCACTACCCGTGACGAACGCTTCGGCGTGCACGCGAGCGGTCCGGTGGCGACCCTGCCGACGATCCTGTCCCTCAGGTCGAATTCCATACTCTTCAGAAGTCGGCGCGGTGGGCGGACGAGTGAAGAATCAACTTGGAGCTCGAACGCCGCTGGTTACGGCGGACTCGCTGCCGGGTTGGCGGTGGCTCACTCAGGCCGGTCGGCGAGCCGCGGCCCTGCTCCACGTCGACCACGGGGTGAAGGGCCAGAACCCGCGCAGGAGAGCCCCGACGAGGTCGTCCCGGCTGATGCCGGTCACGGCGACGTCGTCCCGTGGAACTCGTCGAAGGCCTCGAAGTCGATCACGGGCCCGCGTCCATCGCCCTCTCCGGCGAACTCCCTGCACACATGCAGCACATCCTCACCAAGCTCGGCCTCACCAACCGCACCCAGGTGGCCGGCTGGTACCGAAGCCGCCCACCCCGCCAGGACTGACCTGCACCTTTGTGGAGAGTGGGCGACGAGAATCGGACTCGCGTTCTCAGCTTGGGAGCTCTCGCAGGAGCGCCTTCCGGCATCGTGGCCTTCACGGCCGTTGCCGCTATGGCGTTGTCCTTCTGGTAGTTCTTCGTCGGAGTACTTGGCGGTACGCCCGACACCTACCATCAGCCAGATCTCGAGCGGGGGACCGCCACCTCAACTTCCACGACTACCGGGACAACCTCCGGCGAATAGCAACGATAGAATGAGTGCTCGATGCTCTGCG